>VFQU01000019.1_pt1 | contig 375587 bp, 329 predicted proteins | sample 3512311 | NCBI WGS metagenome assembly VFQU01 (sample SAMN10412377, study PRJNA504923) | tailings metagenome | isolation source: Relicate 3 Philex TSF3 active mining site | place: Philippines: Tuba, Benguet | collected 2017-08-29 | reverse complement strand
TATTCAACGCCGGTGACCAACTTCCTGAAATCCCGTTTAACGATGTCGTTGGTAAAGCAATTAATGTTCCTCCTGAACAAATCGCTGCAACAGAATTGAATGTAGGGGTTATTGGTTGATTAACGACGATTTGAAGTGTTGCAGTTGAAGCACATTGTCCCGGATCAGGCGTGAATGTGTATTCCGTTGTTGATGTATTATCCAATGCCGGTGACCAACTACCTGTAATACCTTCTAATGATACTGTTGGCAATGCATTTAACACATCTCCAGAACAAATTGAAGCAACAGAGTTGAATGTTGTCGTTACTTCTGCAGCAGGCTGATCAACAACTACATCAAATGGCTGTGAATAACATCCTGTAGCAAGATCATGAACTATAATTGTATGATTACCTGGTGCAACACCTGTAAAGGTAGTGCCTGCTTGGTATGTACCATTATCTAAACTATATTCATATCCTGAAGGAGGTAAACCAACATAATTACCAACATCTGTATAATCTTGAGGAGCTAAAGCTGTCCAATCAGCCGGATCCCAAGTTAAACTTGGTAATGTAGCTGTATTAAGCCTTCTATATACATAACCTGATGTAGTTGGTGTATAATTAGCACCATCTGTTCTTCCCCATAAATCTATATCAACATCTGTATTAGAAGTTAATTTTATATAGTCATTATTGTTAACACCGGCACAAGAAGTAAACGTTAAATTAGGAACTATACCTCCTTGATTTGGGCTTGAACTTAATTTTATAACTACTGTTGAATTATTAGCAATTGTTCCTGATAAAGCAAGATCACAAGCAAAATTAGGTACTGTACCCGGAGCAGGATTAGCCCCAAAGGTATAAACCTTCAACTTATAATTTGCTAAATTAACAGGAGCTCCCGTAGCATTGTATAACTCAACATAAGTTAACGATCCAGTATTATGATCCGTAACTTCAGAAATAAATAAATCTGTTGGCAATACAGCGTTATTACCTGTTGGAGATACAACTTCTATCATTCCTGTTGGATTAGCACATGATGTTGGTTGAGTTACAGTAACCTCAGGAGTTGGAACTTTATTAATTGTTACGGTATAGCTATCTTCATCTGTACAACCGTTAACATTAGCATAAATATAGACTGTCTGTGATTCAGTTATAGTATGTGGTAGTGTTATCTGTGTACCTGTTCCGTTTGGACCTGTAAAATAATTTCCTACTGTTAGTGTAGGGAAATTATAGCTATCACAAACCACCTGATTCCCTGGTGTAACAATATTTGGTGTTTCCTTAATTTCTATAGTCCATGTTCCTGATGTTCCCGGAGGACATGTTCCTGTATTTGGCGGATTATAACTAACCGTATAAGTACCAGGAGAACTTAAATTTGGTGTAATATCTCCATTATCTGGATTAATATACAATCCTCCTTGCGGCTGTACTGAAAACGTACCATTAATTGCACCTGATGTTGTAGCTGGTATTATATTAGTATCGCTATTACATACAGAGGTTAGCGGATAAGTTACTGTAGATGATTGGATTTCAGTAATTCTTATAAAGAAGAAAGCTGTTTTTGTTGAAACACAATCTGCATTTGGAATTGTAGTATTTGTTATTTGATAATATCCTGGTGCACTTGCCATAAGATCTACTACGCCTGTTGCTGTATCAACAAATACTAAACCTGCAGGTTGTGCTGAAAAAACACCCAAAACTGAACCCTCAAGTGCAGTAGGTACAGGGTTTGGTTCACCTGCTATTTTACAGAATGTATTTTTATTATACTCAAAATAAGCATCAGGACAACATTGCGTTTGCCCTGCACCTGGCTGATTTTGATTTGTTTGTGTTAAACTAATATAACCTGATTGATTAGACCAGTTAGTAATTAATATAATATAAAATTCACCTGCTTGAGCATTAGCTATATTCAACGTCTCTGTTGAAGCAGTACTAAAACTACAACCTGTTGTTTGGGTAACCGGAACACCGTGACCAATACTCGGCGCCGCAAATCCGCCATTCGGTAGGTTAATTGCACTACATGCAGCAGCTTGTGAAGTAAATGGACCCCAAGCTGCATAATCAACATCCAGATTTGGTGCTCCTCCTTGAGTAGATGATTGAGTCAATAAATAATTAATTGGTCCTGTTTCCGTAACTTGAATAGTAAAGAAAGTAGGGTTTGGTGAACCAGTCAAACAACCAATAGTTCCTAAACTTGTTACTCCAACAGTATTATCATAAGTAATATTACAAACTGTAGCAGCATTAGAACACGTTGAAGGTGTTGTAACACATATATTAAAACTTGCTGATTGAGCTTGCGTACCATTAGAATATACTCTAATATAATACATATTTCCAACCACTAAATTATTCAAAGTAAGTGAAAGTGCATTATTAGCACTATTACCACTACATGCAAACTGGGTAAGTGCGCCACAAGAACCTGAATATACTGCAAAGTTCATAGTTGGTCCAACTATATCCCGTAATGAAACATTTAAATAAGCATTTGTAGCAATAAACTGATACCAAACATCATCATTTGGTGTTCCAACACATGGTGCTGTTAAACTAGGTGAACCTGAAGCACTTGCTCCAGTTATTATTCCAGACACTTCTTGATTACATACTTGACCTGGATTTACCGGCACAAACTCTGCATCAACACACTCATCGTTTCCTGGCTTTGTAACAAAATTAGCCCCTAGTGACCATACGCTAGTATCAGTATCTGAACAAATTGCTCTTACATAATATGTATAAAATTTACTAGACTGCAATCCTGTAATTAATACCGGATTAGAACTTACCACATTTAATGGGTTCACAGGTGAGCTTATTAACGGTTCGCTTGAACCTTGCGGCACAACAACTACTTCCCATTGCGTTGCAGGAGGAACGTTGTTATCTGTCCAACTTAAATAAGCCGAAGTAGCTGTAGTATTTAAAACTTGTAGTGCTGTTGGCTCTAAACAAGTTGGAATGTTTTCAACAATTACTTTATCGATATACAAACGATTACCTGCTGGTGCACCACCACCAACATGGAAAGCAATGTTAACAATTCCTGTTATACCTGTCAAAGGAACAATAGCTTCCAGATAAGTAGTATTGTTGTAATTAGCCAATGGAACCAAAGTTGTTGTAAAATCAGCCGGATTTGTACCTGTAGTTGACAACATTACTCTAAAAGCATTTGGAGTAGCTGCTGCTTGCACTCTATATCGATATCTTAATCTTTGATTACCATTTAAACCAGACAATTGCGGAGAAATCAACCAGTCATTATTACTATTTGGTCCTGTACCGTTACCATCTGTCAAAATTGATGCAACCTGATCTCCTTCATAAGGATTGACCGTATAATTCATATTCCATGCATCTTCATCATTATTTGCATTCAATACTGTCCAACAAGATTCTGTAAGAGAGTCAGAATTAAATCCTTCTTGAAAAGGAATAGCAATAGGAACACAATATGTTCTAATATCTTCAATTACTGTCCATGCACTTGTACTAGTAGGAGAACAAATTGCTCTTACATAAATATCATAACATGTATTTGGATCTAAATCTAAAATAGTATAAGGATTAGTTGGAGCTGGTTGCCATCCTGTTGTTGTTGATGTTGGAACAGGAGAACCACAAGTCAAAGCCAAAAACTCCCAAGCGGTTGCAACAGATGTATCTGGGTTAGGATGCTGTGTCCACTCAACTTTGACTGAATTTGCTGTTAAATCAGATGTTACTAAATTACTAGGCTTTGTACAAACTGGTGCTGTAGCACAAACTACGTTGGCAGTCCAACCTGCAGCTTGTACAGTGGCATTACTTCTAAATCTAAAAGTCAAACATCCTCCAGGAGCTGATGAAGTAAATGGCCCAGGAATTGCTGTTCCCCAGAAACCTCCTGCTAATCCACCCGGAACATTACCTGCCCCATTAGTACTCATAATCTGTGGCGCAGTAATTGAGTTGCCATCAAAAACATATAAAGCATCATTAGTAGCTTCAACATTGAATGAAGTAAATGCAACCGTTACCAATTCTCCTGCCGGAGCACAAACTGTCACTGTTGAATCTGTATTTGGAGCATAATTTGCTGCTGGTCCACCTGCATCAACAAAAGTTCCGCCACATACCGGAGGAGCAACTTGAGTTGTAAAAGGTGTCGGATCTACTGACCAAGCACTTATATCATCTGTATCACATACTGCTCTTACGTAAACATCATAACAAGTAAGTGGCGATAAGCCTGTTGTTAAATTAAATGGATTACTTCCTGCTGCAACCCATCCTGTAGTAGTAGCTGTAGGCGCAGGAGAACCACAAGGCAAAGCCAAAACTTGCCAAGCTGTTTCTGTTCCTCCATTAGTCCAAGCTATTTCAGCAGAATTATGAGTAACCGTACCCGCCGTAACAGTAACTACACTTGGTTCAGGGCAAGTTGGAATATCTTCTACAATTACATTGTCAATAAACAATCTATTACCTCCCGCTGTTCCTTGTGGCACATGCCAAGCAATGTTAACCGGTCCCGTGTAAGCAGAAAGATCAACAATTCTTTCAATATAATTGACATTAGTATATGCTGTCGACGCCACTAAAGTTTCTGTGAAACCTGCAGGAGCACTTCCGCTTGTTGATAACATGACTCTAAATGAACCCTGCAATGTTGCAGAACCCACTCTATATCGATATTTCAGTCTTTGATTTCCATTAAGTACAACTTGAGGAGATATTAACCAATCGTTATTAGTAGATCCAGTTGCAGTAGCAATTGAAGCTGACTGATCTCCCTCAAAAGGAGTTTGATCATAATTCATATTCCATGCATTAGCATCATTATTCGCGTTTATAACTGTCCAACACGGCTCTGAGCTTGAATTAGAGTTAAATCCTTCCTGAAAAGGAAGAGGTGATGCATCACACAAAGTCCTAAAAGAAACTGGGCCTATCCATGGACTATAACTAACTCCATCATTACATTGTGCTCTAACATAAACCTCATAAGACGTATTTGGCGTTAAAACTGTTGGTGAAGGTGAGTTTGTATTTACTGTAGTCAATGTTCCCGAAACTGTTGGAAACGGTTGACCAGCATTCTGTACCAAAACTTCCCAAGCTGTCGCTGTTCCTGCAGCCCAAGTAAAATTGGCCGTTGTTTGAGCAACTCCACCTATCGTTGGCAATGCCGGAGCTGTACAGAAAAATTCTTGTATAACTAAATTATAACCAACTGTCTGGTTAGCACTACTTGATGATATTACAATGTTATATTGGTGTCCTGCAATAACGGGAACATTAAAATTCCTGATATTAGTGTTATTTCCAGCAGCACCTCCAACACAAGGAACTCCGGCACCAGGACATGTGTTATCATACACAAATATCCCTGAACCGTTTACTGTCGGTGTCATTCTAATATTTATAGATCCGTTCGCCGGAGCCGTATAAGAATAAAATACGTCATTTCCAACCATAAAGTTTGTTGCTGTTCCTGCACAAGCAGTAGGTTGAGCTATATCATAATTATCAGCATAATTTGAAGTATTATCGGTTGTATTATATGGTAATGATCCAATCACTATTGGCGCGCCACAAGTCAAACCTGTCCGCAAAGTAGTAAAAGTGCCTTCAACCCACTGACTGGTTGTGTTTGCACAAACTACTCTAATATAATATTTATATTGTGTTAACGGAGACAAAGGAACTCCGGCTGGCAAAGTTGTAGTTACCTGATAAGAAGTCGCCAAACCATTATATAGCGTCCCTGAATTTCCGGGAGTATCTGTCGCAGGAATAACTTGAATTTCCCAAGCTGTTGCTCCAGGCGAAGTCCAATTCAATTGCGCTTGAGCAGAAGTAATTCCTGTTACAGGAGTTAAAGTAGGAGCAAAACACTCCTCAACAACTGAAACATCATCAATAAACCATCTATCTCCAAAAGGAGCTACAATTGGCGCTTGCACCATCACAAATGCAATTCTGACATCAAATCCTGCATAAGCAGATAATTCAGTAACAATTTTCTCCTGATATTGAGTAATATTGGTAACCAAATCTGCATCTGTCCACTGTTTAAGCAGGGTATATGAATTAGGATCTGCTGGATCAGCTACTGAAGGTGCTATCTTAATTTGATAAATAGTTCCCTGAGCACCTGTAACAGAGCCTCGGGTAAAAAACTTCAATTGCCCGTTCGTTGGAACGTTGACAACTGGCGACACCAGATATTCTTCTACTGTTTGACCATCAGCAAATGTAGTTGGACGATCAAGAAAAGCTGCATTATCTCCTTGATAAGATGTATTCGAAATTGTCCATCTTCTTTGGGCTGCTCCTGATACTCCATTATCAAAAACCAACCAGTCACCCGTTCCCAAAGGCCATATATTGGACGGGAGCGGATCAGGTCCGTCTGTTGACTCAAATCCTTCTACAATAGGTGTAAACTGTGAATACCCTGTTATAGAAAAAAATATGGCCAACAATAAAAAAGTAATTTTTTTCATAAATGAAAATTTAGTTGATTGATTAATATTTTTTTGGGTTTTTAAAGAGGTTCAAATTTAGAAAATTTTATGAAAAAAACACTAAATATTTAATTTTTAACGAAAATCATTTAATAAAAACCTTCTTAACAGCAATAATATTTATTTTTGCACAATAAAATATCGCAATGCTAGAAAAAGAAAATATTACTTTTGAAAAAACTGTTTTAGTTGGAATCATTACTCAAAATCAATCTGAGGAGAAACTTATTGAGTACTTAGACGAATTAGAATTTTTAACCTATACTGCTGGAGGAGAAGTTATTAAAAGATTTTCACAAAAACTAGAGCGTCCCAACCCAAAAACATTTCTTGGGACCGGAAAAATGGAAGAAATTCAAAATTTCATCAAAACCAATTCAGTATCTACGGTAATTTTTGACGACGAATTATCTCCTTCGCAACAAAAAAACATTTCAAAAATATTAGATTGTAAAGTGTTAGACAGAACCAATCTTATTTTGGATATTTTCGCACAAAGAGCTGAAACGTCTTATGCAAGAACTCAGGTCGAATTAGCCCAATGTCAATATCTTCTACCAAGATTATCCGGAATGTGGACACACCTTGAAAGACAAAAAGGAGGAATTGGACTTCGCGGTCCGGGAGAAACTGAAATTGAAACAGATAGAAGGATTGTCCGTGACCGAATCGCATTATTAAAAGAAAAAATCAGAACAATAGATCGTCAAATGGCGGTTCAACGCAGCAACCGTGGCGCAATGGTTAGAGTTGCTCTTGTGGGTTACACCAATGTTGGAAAATCGACTATGATGAATGTCATCAGTAAAAGTGAAGTATTTGTCGAAAACAAACTTTTTGCAACTTTGGACACGACAGTAAGGAAAGTTGTAATCAAAAATCTTCCATTTTTACTATCTGACACTGTTGGATTTATCAGAAAACTTCCAACGCAACTTATCGAGTCATTCAAAAGCACACTTGATGAAGTTCGCGAAGCCGATTTACTATTACACGTTGTCGATATTTCTCATCCTGATTTTGAAGATCATATAGAATCTGTGAATCAAATTTTGCAAGACATTAATAGTAATGACAAACCAACTATAATGGTTTTTAACAAAATTGATGCCTACAAACATCTAATCATTGAAGAAGATGATTTAATGACAGAAAAAACAACCAAACATTATACTCTTGACGAATGGAAAGCAACTTGGATGAACAATGTTGGTAAAAACAATGCCTTGTTCATTTCAGCAATCAACAAAGAAAACTTTGAAGAATTCAGAGAGAAAGTATATAATGCAGTAAGAGAAATCCACATTACAAGATTCCCTTATAATAAGTTCTTATATCCTGATTATAAAGATGTCCTTGAGGAATAAATACTATTGTAAATAATAAATATAGCCAACATTGAACCAAACATTCCAATCGTTGGCTTTGTTTTCAGTATAAATTTTTGGATCAGGATTTAAACCGTCAACCCAATTGGAAAAATAATATTGCACACGCAAATCTACCATCAAATCGGAAAGCTCAGTAAGCTTATATCGTGTCCCTATACTAGAAACTATTGACCAAACCGTACCGCCTTGATTAGTAGTAGCATTATAGTATTTTATTGGCGTTGATATTGGAGTGTTCAAAGGTCCAAGAGTAGAATAAGCCTCAGGATCATAAAAACTAAACTGTCCTCCTAAACTAATAAATGGCGCCCAAGAACCAATAGTTGCAGTAAAATCTCTAATACTTAAGGGAAAATATTCCAATTGCATTCCTATATTGGTAACAGCAGTACTTCCTCGCATCGCTCTAAGCTGATTAGCTCCTAAAGAGGTTTTATCTTTATCAACCCATCTACCAAAATGCTGTAATTCCGTTTTATTATATGAAAGCTCACTTCTTAATTTAAAGTGATCATTAAAATAAGTTTCGGGTGTGTAACAATTACACTCAGCCTTATAAGAAAAATTCAAATAATGAATCAACCCTATACCATAACCTGTATTTCCTGAATTTGTTTTAAAATCGCCTCTAACTCCATAATCCGATTGAAAAGCAACAGGACCTGCTATTACTCCTATTTCATGTGAAAAACCAAATTGCGCTTTCATACCAGAAGGTAAAACCAAGAAACATAGCAGTATGGTAAAATATTTGAATTTTTGCATAACTTTTATTTCAATTCCCGACAAATATATAAAAACATCATTCAGTTGAAAAAAAAAATAGAGATAAGTTGTCTTAAATTTAATTTTAATTTGTTCTAAGTCAATTTCATAAAATATTTTTAAAAAGATAATCCCATATTTTAATAAAATGTATATTTGCTCACGTTTTACGAAAACGTTTTCATAAAAAATTTATAATTAAAAAGTTATGTCAAATAGTATTAATGCTTTTTTAGAATCAGTAGCAAAAAGAAACGCAAACGAACCTGAATTTATGCAGGCAGTTAAAGAAGTTGCAGAAACTGTAATTCCTTTTATTGAAGAAAATAAAAAATATCAAAACAAAATGCTCTTAGAGAGAATGGTTGAGCCGGAAAGAGTAATTATGTTTCGTGTAACTTGGATTGATGATGCCGGAAACACTCAAGTAAACAGAGGTTATCGAATCCAAATGAACTCTGCCATAGGACCATACAAAGGAGGAATACGTTTTCACCCTTCAGTAAACTTAAGCATTCTGAAATTCTTAGCTTTTGAACAAACATTCAAAAACAGCTTGACTACGCTACCTATGGGTGGTGGAAAAGGCGGTTCTGATTTTGATCCAAAAGGAAAATCAGATAATGAAATCATGAAATTCTGTCAATCATTTATGACTGAATTATCTAAACACATTGGTGCTGACACCGACGTTCCTGCAGGAGATATTGGTGTAGGCGGACGCGAAGTGGGCTACATGTTTGGTCAATATAAAAGATTAAGAAACGAATTCACAGGTGTTTTAACCGGTAAAGGAATTACTTTTGGAGGTTCATTAATCCGTCCGGAAGCTACAGGTTATGGCAATGTATATTTTGCTCAAAACATGTTAGCTACTAAAGGCGATAGTTTTCAAGGAAAAACAGTAGTAGTTTCAGGTTCAGGAAATGTTGCTCAATATGCTATTGAAAAGGCAACTCAACTTGGCGGAAAAGTAGTTACAGCCTCAGATTCTTCTGGATACATATATGATGCTGACGGAATTGACACTGAAAAACTTTCATACATCATGGAAATTAAAAACGTGAACTACGGAAGAATTTCTGATTATTTAAACAAATATCCAAATGCAAAATTTGTTGCAGGAAAACGTCCTTGGGAAGTTAAATGTGATATCGCATTACCATGTGCTACTCAAAACGAATTAAATGGTGAAGAAGCAAAATTATTAGTTGATAACGGATGTACTTGTGTTTCGGAAGGAGCAAACATGCCATCAACTCCAGAAGCTGTAGAAACATTCCTTCATGCTAAAATTCTTTTCGCTCCCGGAAAAGCTTCCAATGCAGGTGGTGTTGCAACTTCAGGACTTGAAATGTCACAAAACTCTTTACGCTTAAGTTGGACAAGAGAAGAAGTTGACGAAAGATTGAAAAATATCATGGCAAACATCCATTCAGCTTGTGTTCAGTATGGAAAAGATTCTACAGGAAATGTAGATTATGTAAAAGGAGCAAATATTGCCGGATTTGTTAAAGTAGCTGACGCTATGTTAGCACAAGGAATTGTATAAAACATAAAAAACAATCTAAATTTTAAAAATGCCTTCAAAACGAAGGCATTTTTTTGTTTTCTACAATATTAAAATCGATTTTTTTACGTTTATCTTATATTTGTAACTAAAATTGCTTGATGAAAAAATTTATTTGCATACTACTTTTGTCGACCTGCTTTTGGAGTTTTGCTCAATCCAATCTTCAATGGAAAGGCTATTTTTCATATAATGAAATAAAAGACATAACAGAATCATCGACCAAAATAACTGCGGCAAGTGAAAACGCACTATTTTCAAAAAATACAACCACAAATACAATTAAAACCACTAACACTGTTGATGGTTTATCAGGAGAAACAATTAGTGCTATTTACTTTAGTGGACAAGCTAAAAAAACAATTATTGGCTATGAAAACGGACTGATGATAGTAATAAATGATATTGATGGCAGCGTGACTTATGTAGTTGATATTATAAATAAATCAATTCCGGCAAATATTAAAAAAATAAACCATTTCATGGAGTACCAAGGAATATTGTATATTTCTTGTGACTTCGGAATTGTTCAATACAACATCAATACATTACAATTTGGTGACACCTATTTCATCGGACCAAATGGTTTGGAAATAAAAATTTACCAAACCACAATTTTCAACAGTGAAATTTATGCTGTTTCACAATATTACGGAATTAAAAAAGCAAATATCAACAATCCAAATCTAAATGATTTTGCTCAATGGCAAACTTTTGACAGCGGTTATTGGACAGGAATAGTCACATTCAATAATCAATTAGTTGCACAAAATGTGAACAATGGTTTATATCGACATAATGGAGGTTTCTTTCAAGAAATAGCTATGTTACCTCAGGCAGGGAAAGATTTAAGAACTTTTGGGGATAAATTAATTACAACTACTCAAAACCATGTATATGTTTATAACAGCAACTTAACACAAGCAGCACATATTCAAAGTAATCAAATAAATATTAACAATCTTACCTTTAACTGTGCAACTTTTATAAACAATTATATCTACATCGGCACCAATAACAGCGGTATTATTTCTGTAAATGCATCTTTAACAAGTGAAATGGAAATAATAATGCCCGACGGTCCAAAACGTAATTATATTTTTGCTCTAAAAAGTAGCCCTTCCAATCTTTGGGCTTCTTATGGCGGTTATGACGTAGATTATGATCCTTATAGATTTTTTCAATTCAATCTCACTCATTTCGACATAAGCAAAATGAGCAACAACGAATGGTTGCATATTCCATTCAATGAATTACTAAATGCAAGATCCATGACAAAAATAACCATTGATCCAAACAATGAGAATCTGGTTTATTTTCACTCTTATAATGATGGTTTGCTAAAAATTGAAAATGACGTTCCAACGACAATATATAATGAGAGTAACAGTTCATTAAAATCTATTGTCCCAAATTCCGGAGAAAATATTAGAGTTGCCAGTTCAGCTTATGACAGGAATAAAAACTTATGGGTCACAAACAGTCGTGTTTCCAGAGGACTACATGTATTCAAAACAGGAGGTCAATGGCAGGAATACAATATGGAAACAGTACTAACAAGCATAGGTAATAATGATATAACCGACATTAAAGTTGATCGAAACGGAACAAAATGGATGGCAACCAACAAAAACGGTGTTATTGCTTTTAATGAAAGTACCAATGTTTTTAAAAAAATCACTGAAGGTATTGACACAGGAAATCTTCCTTCTACTGATGTAAAATCTTTAGCAATTGACTCAAGAAATCAAGTTTGGATTGGTACAACAAAAGGATTAAGAGTAATTTCCAGCACTAGTGCCTACAATTCCGAGAGTCAAATCAAAGCTAACTCTATTATTATTATCGAAGATGGATTAGCGCAAGAGCTCTTATATGAACAATACATAACAGACATTACTGTTGACGGCTCTAATAGAAAATGGATCGGAACAGCAGACTCAGGGGTGTTTTTATTTTCCGCAAATGGTCAAGAAACAATTTATCATTTTACAAAAGATAATTCGCCTCTACCAAGTAACATGATTAGCGATATCGAAATCAACGAGAGTACAGGTGAAATCTTTTTTGCGACAGATAAAGGAATGGTTTCTTTTCTTGGAACAGCAACACGACCGGCCGATGATTTGAAAAACGTATACGTCTATCCAAATCCGGTTCGGCCAGGATTTGTAGGAACAGTTAAAGTTGCAGGATTAATTTCAAAAGCAAATATCAAAATTACCGACATCGAAGGAAATCTAGTCTATGAAACTACTTCTGAAGGCGGAACAATAGAATGGGACACTACTGCTTTTGGGAAATATAAAGTAGCTTCAGGCGTTTACATGATTTTTATTGCTGCCGAAGACGGTTCAGAAACCGCTGTAAAAAAAGTAATGATCGTGAGGTAAACTCCAACGAGAAAATTCCAAATTCCAATGTTGGTAAAAACCAAAGCCATAGTCATTTCATCACTTCGTTATCAAGAAAAAAGCTTGATTGTTAAATGTTTTACACAAAGTGACGGATTAAAAAGTTATTTTGTTCAAAGTGCTTTTTCTACAAAAAAATCATCTCAAAAAATCGCCTATTTTCAACCGCTTACCATTCTCGAAATCGAAGCCAACCATAAAAATAAAGGAACATTAGAACATTTTAAAGAAATAAAGTTAGCTACAGCCTATCATTCCATTACTATCGATGTTATAAAAAGTACTATTGCCATCTTTGTTTCTGAAATTTTACATCACAGCATACACGAAGAAGAAAAAAACGAAAGGCTTTTTGCTTTTCTAGAAACGGCTTTATTGTGGCTTGACACACATGATGAAACGGCTAACTTTCATTTGATTTTACTACTGGAAATTACCAAATTTCTCGGGTTTTATCCTGATACTTCTAAAATTCAACATAGCTTTTTTGAAACAAAAGAAGGAAGCTTTACACCTTTTCTTGACATAAACTGTCTAAACGAACATGAAACTTTTCTATTCAAAAAACTCATCGGATTAAAATTTGACGGCAATCAAAAAGTTTTCAATGCAAAAGAACGCCAAATACTTCTAAAAATTCTCTTGGATTATTATACTTCACACCTTGACGGATTCAAAAAACCGAAATCTTTAGATGTTTTGAAAGAAGTTTTTAGCTAGAAATGAGTTTTTTACGATATAAATTCATAAAAAACTTTTCAAAATATTGATAAGAAAAATGCGAAATAATAATAGTCAGTACAATTACAAAAACATTATAAAAACCAACTATTATAAAATAGTCAATTCTAAAGCCAGCAAAAATCTTTATATAAACTAACCCTAAAAACTGAATTACTATTGAATGATACACATAAATTCCATACGATATTTTACCCAAATAAGTAATTAATCTATTATTCAAAAAAAGATACTTTTTCACGCTCAAAAATCCAATTACCATTGAAAAGAGCAACATACTTATAAAATTATAATTTGCATTTGATAACAAATCATTAAAAAAATTTGTTGTAAAATACACCCCAAACATTAAAAACAAAAAAGAGGCAACAATCTTATTACTAAACAAATAACTACACTTCAGGACTAATATTGATACTATTCCGCTTGCTGTAAAATAAAAAAACAACATGTTAAATCTTGCGAAAAAATTACCTTCTACACCGTAATACAACGCAAAAAATCCAATGGTAAAAAACAGCAAAAAATAAAGATGTCTTCTTAAAGGAAACAACAATAAAAAAGGAGCAATAAACAAATAAAACTGTTCTTCTACACCAATAGACCACAATACCTCAATAATTCCTCCTGGACTATAAAGACTTGCAAAAACATTTGGCATAAAAAACACTGAAAGAAGCAATCCTTCATATAAATTATAATCATCATTAAAACTACTTGAAAAACCAAAATTTGGCAAAATATATTTATAATAAACCAATCCAAAAAAAAGAATAAGAAAGTACAATGGAAAAATTCGCAAAATCCTTCGGGTGTAAAAATTCTTTAATGAAATGGTATTTTGCAATTCTTTTTCAACATAAAGCTGTCTGATAATCAAGAAACCACTTAACGAAAAAAAAACACAAACAGCTTCGTATCCTTTATTAAAAATAGGAAGTGAATTATAAAAAGGTATTTCATGCTTACTGCAAAATTCGGAAACATGAAAAATAACTACCAAAAATGCCAAAAAAAATCTAAGTCCAGTTATATTTGGTATTCTCTCCATTTCAAAAAATCAAAACTAAAGTTAAAAGTCAAACACAAAAATGTATTTTTTAATCTAAAAATCCTAATTGATTTACCATTCTTAAATTAATCATTATTAAAATATTTTGAAACAAGCTTTTGCGTAAAAATCAAAAAATCATCTTCCTTTCTTAATTTTAAACAAAAGTCTATTCTCTTTTCTCTATTTTCTGTTGTCTTTTATCAAAATTCCTTACTTTCGCAAACTGATTTAAGAAAACGATAAAAATGAGTACTAAGTTTACTGAATACAAAGGACTTGACTTACCAACGGTAGCATCGGAAGTTCTTGCTTTCTGGAAAAAAAATAACGTCTTTGAACAAAGTGTAACCTCACGTGAAGGAGCAACACCTTATGTGTTTTTTGAAGGTCCGCCGTCAGCAAACGGTTTGCCGGGAATTCATCACGTAATGGCACGTGCAATTAAAGATATTTTTTGTCGTTATAAAACTCAAAAAGGTTTCCAAGTAAAACGTAAAGCAGGTTGGGATACACATGGTTTACCGGTAGAGTTGGGAACCGAAAAAGAACTGGGAATTACCAAAGAAGACATCGGAAAAACCATTTCTATTGAAGAATACAACGAAGCGTGTAAAAAAACAGTTATGCGTTATACCGATGTATGGAACGATTTGACTGAGAAAATGGGGTATTGGGTTGATATGGAAGATCCATATGTAACTTACAAGTCCAAATACATGGAATCTGTTTGGTGGCTTTTAAAACAAATTTACAACAAAGATTTACTATACAAAGGCTACACAATCCAACCGTATTCTCCAAAAGCTGGAACTGGATTATCTTCTCACGAAGTAAACCAACCGGGAAGTTACCGCGATGTAACCGATACAACTATTGTAGCACAGTTTAAAGCAAAAGACGAAACGTTACCAAGTTTTTTACAAGGTTTCGGCGATGTTCACTTTTTGGCTTGGACAACAACACCTTGGACATTGCCATCGAATACTGCATTGACAGTTGGACCAAAGATTCGATATTCTTTAATTCGAACTTTTAATCAATATACTTTCGAAAAAATTAATATTGTTCTTGCTGAAAATTTAGTTGGAAAGCAATTTTCTGGAAAGTATATAAAACTTGAAGATGGAAATGAACCAATAATAAGGGAAGATGGGAAAATTGAATATTCCATAATATCTTCTGGATTTTTAGGTTCAGAATTAGTCGGAATTCTTTACGAACAATTAATGCCATTGATTTTACCTTATCAAAATCCGGAAAATGCATTCCGAGTGATTTCGGGCGATTTCGTGACCACAGAAGACGGAACCGGAATTGTTCACACAGCGCCAACTTTTGGTGCCGATGATGCCAAAGTTGCCAAAGAAGCAACACCTGAAGTTCCGCCAATGTTAGTTTTAGATGTCAATGGAAATCCTGTTCCTTTAGTAGATTTACAGGGTAAATTCATTCAAGGGTTAGGTGATTTATCGGGTAAATACGTTAAAAACGAATATTATGATGCCGGAACTGCACCAGAACGTTCTTCTGATGTAGAAATTGCCATCCAATTAAAAGAAGAAAACAAAGCGTTTAAAGTTGAAAAATACGTTCACAGTTATCCGCACAGTTGGAGAACCGACGAACCACTTTTGTATTATCCTTTAGATTCTTGGTTCATCAAAATTACGGATGTTAAAGACCGTATGTTTGACCTTAACGAAACTATCAATTGGAAACCCAAAGCAACCGGTGAAGGTCGTTTTGGCAACTGGTTAAAAAACGCCAACGATTGGAACTTATCACGCTCAAGATATTGGGGAATTCCATTACCAATTTGGAGAACCGATGACAAGCAAGAAGAAATATGCATTGGTTCGGTTGAAGAATTATACAACGAAATTGAAAAATCAATCGAAGCAGGTTTTCAAACTACAAATCCTTTTAAAGGTTTTGAAATTGGAAACATGAGCGAAACCAACTATGATTTGATTGATTTACATAAAAATGTGGTTGATGCAATCACTTTAGTTTCTGCTTCCGGAAAACCAATGAAACGCGAAAGTGATTTGATTGACGTTTGGTTTGATTCTGGTGCAATGCCTTATGCACAATGGCATTATCCATTTGAAAACAAAGATAAAATTGACGAAAACAAAGATTTTCCGGCTGATTTTATTGCGGAAGGTGTTGACCAAACACGCGGTTGGTTTTATACATTACATGCTATCGGAACATTGGTTTTTGATAAAATTGCTTATAAAAATGTAGTTTCCAACGGATTAGTTTTGGACAAAAACGGACAAAAAATGTCCAAACGTTTGGGAAATGCTATTGATCCATTCACCACTTTAGCAGAATATGGTCCAGATGCGACTCGTTGGTATATGATTTCCAATGCTAATCCTTGGGACAATTTAAAATTTGATATTGAAGGTGTTGCCGAAGTTCGCAGAAAATTTTTCGGAACATTATACAATACGTATTCGTTCTTTAGTTTATATGCTAACATTGATGGTTTCAACTATTCTGAAGCTGAAATTCCGTTAAACGAACGACCGGAAATCGATCGTTGGATTTTATCCGAATTGCATACGTTGATAAAAACCGTTGACGAAGCTTATGCCGATTATGAACCAACAAAAGCCGCTCGTGCGATTTCAGATTTCGTTCAGGAAAATTTAAGTAACTGGTACGTTCGTTTATGCCGAAGAAGATTTTGGAAAGGCGAATATGGAACCGATAAAATTGCAGCATACCAAACGCTTTATACTTGCTTGTTGAACGTAGCAAAATTATCTGCACCAATTGCTCCATTCTTTATGGAACAACTTTACAGAGATTTAACACAAGCAACACAAACAGAGGAATTTGAAAGCGTACATTTGGAAAAATTTCCAAATTCGGTTGAAAACTTTGTTGATAAATCATTAGAGAGCAAAATGTTAAAAGCGCAAACGGTTTCTTCACTCGTTTTATCACTTCGTAAAAAAGAAATGATAAAAGTACGCCAACCGTTGCAAAAGGTTATGATTCCTATACTTGACAAGAATCAGCGTACTGAAATCGAAGCTGTTTCCGACCTGATAAAAGCCGAAGTAAATGTGAAAGAAATCGAGCTTTTGGACGATGCATCAGGTGTTTTAGTAAAGCAAATTAAGCCTAATTTCAAAACACTTGGACCTCGCTTTGGAAAAGATATGAGATTGATTTCCAAAGAAATACAAAATTTTACACAAGAACAAATTGCCGAACTGGAAACCAATGGATTACTAATTCTTGTTATTTCAGGAAAAAGTATAACTTTATCACTAGAAGATGTAGAAATTTCTTCTCAGGATATTCCGGGTTGGTTGGTTGCCAATGCTAATGGTATAACAGTTGCCTTAGACATTACTATAACCGAAGAATTAAAACAAGAAGGAATAGCTCGTGAATTAGTAAATCGTATCCAAAATATCAGAAAAGATTCAGGATTTGAGGTTACTGATAAAATCAAAGTTCAAATGCTTCGCAATGAAGAATTGGAGCTTGCTGTTAAGAGCAATGAAAACTATATCATATCAGAAACACTCACGCAAGAGTTAGTTTTTGAAGAAAAAATCGAGAATGGTATAGAAATTGAATTTGACGATATAAAAACAATGATATTAATCTCAAAATAGTAAAAAGATGGTAGAAGAAAAAATGAGATACTCAGATGCTGATTTGGCAGAGTTCAAAGAAATTATCCTTAAAAAAATAGAAAAAGCGCAAGCCGATTTAGAATTAATCAAAAGTGCTTATATGAATGACTTGAATAATGGTACTGATGATACATCACCTACATTCAAAGCTTTTGAAGAAGGAAGTGAAACCATGTCAAAAGAAGCAAACTCACAGTTGGCTATTCGTCAGGAAAAATTCATCCGTGATTTGAAAAATGCACTTTTCCGTGTAGAAAACAAAACTTATGGTGTTTGTAAAGTTACCGGAAAGCTTATTTCAAAAGAAAGATTAAAAATTGTTCCTCATGCTACCATGAGTATCGAGGCAAAAAACTTACAACGATAACACGTTAAAAATAAAACATTTAACGCTCCTATACAGGAGCGTTTTTTTTAGAAAAAAATAGTATTTTTGCGCCACTAAAAACAAAACAATGTCATTAAGAAATTCCGTTTTTCTAATTGCCTTACTATTGGTTATTGACCAATTTTCAAAAATCTATATCAAAACAAATTTTATACTTGGTGAAGAGATCAAAGTTTTTGAGTGGTTTCGAATTTATTTTGTAGAAAATGACGGAATGGCTTGGGGAACAAAAATTCCGGGACAATACGGAAAAATGATACTTACAAGCTTCAGAATAATAGCCATTTTCGGAATCGGTTACTGGCTTTATGACTCAAGCAAAAAACATTGTTCCAATTTTTTAATGGTTGCTATTTCATTAATTTTTGCCGGCGCATTAGGCAATATTATTGACTCTGTTTTTTATGGTCAGCTTTTTAGCGATAGTCATCACCAATTAGCCGAAATGTTTACTGACAAACCTTACCAAAAATGGTTTCATGGGGAAGTGGTTGATATGCTATATTTCCCTCTTTTTGAAGGCACTTTTCCGGATTGGTTGCCAATTTGGGGCGGAGAACCGTTCAAATTTTTCAACGCCATTTTCAATGTAGCCGATGTTGCTATTTCAACCGGAATTGGAATTTTGATTGTGTTCAATAAAAAAGCATTTGCTAAACCGGAATCTATTAAAAGCTATTAATTCCAAAAGGCGTTACACAGTAATTCAATCGAATATCGATTGCAGAAACATCATCAATAGATTCTTCCGGCTCAAAAAAAGACAAACCTATTTTTATAACATCTTCACGGCATTTAGCTAAAAAATTATCGTAAAAACCTTTGCCATAACCTACCCGATTTCCGTTTTTATCAAATGCCAAAAGCGGCACAAAAACCACATCTATTTTAGAAACCGGAACTTCTAATCCATCAACAGGTTCAAAAATATTGTATTCATTTTTTATGAATTTTGTATTATCTGTTAAAAGATAATTAGTCATTTCACGAGTTTCAAAATCACTTTTAGAGACCACAATTTCTTTATCTTTTCCGGCTAAAATCTGAAGAACAAACTCAGTATCAACCTCTTTTTTTTCTTCAATAGTTAGAAACAAATGAAAATAGGTTTTATCCCAAACATCCAACGAAAGCAATCGATTGGCAATCGCTAAACTTTTGTCTTCAATTTCTTCTGTTGAAAGTTGTTGTCTGAGTGATTTATATTTACTTCGTAAATCTTTTTTATTCATGTAGTAAAAGTAAAAAACGCATTTGCTTTATGAAAGAATTAAAGTTAAATTTGTTTAAAGAAAGTATCACAAAATAAACAATCCGTAAAATCCGTTTAATCTGTGGCTAATTTTTCTATGTAAATATCAATTGCAATAATTCAAAAATCATCAATCGTTAATCTGCAATCTAAATGCTGCTTCCATCTTTAGAAATTCAACTGCAAACACTTCCAAATAATCCCGGAGTATATCAGTACTATGACAAAGACGGAAAAATTCTGTATGTAGGCAAAGCCAAAAATTTAAAGAAACGCGTTTCGTCCTATTTTACAAAACATCACGACAACGCAAAAACCAACGTATTAGTTCGGAAAATTGCCGATATTAAACACATTGTAGTCGCTACCGAAGCCGATGCTTTATTATTGGAAAACAATCTGATAAAAAAGCTTCAACCTCGTTATAATATCAATCTTAAAGATGACAAAAGCTATCCGTGGATTTGCATCAAAAGAGAACCTTTTTCCCGAATATTTCCAACCCGAAAAATGATTAAAGACGGTTCGGAATATTTTGGACCCTATACCAATTTCAAAACCGTAAACACCATACTCGATTTAATAAAAGAATTGTACCCGTTGCGAACTTGCAATTATGATTTAAGCGAAAGCAAAATAAACACCGGTAAATATAAAGTTTGTCTGGAATATCACATTGGTAATTGCAAAGGTCCTTGTGAAGGTTTTGAAACTTTAGAAAACTATCAAAAACAAGTAGACGTCATCCGCGAAATCCTAAAAGGAAATTTCAAAGAAAGTCTTCGTGACTTTAAATCTGAGATGAAGCAATTGGCTTCCGAAATGAAATTTGAAGAAGCACAAAAAATCAAAGAAAAAATAGAAGTTTTAGAAAACTACCAATCGCGTTCAACAATTTTAAACCCTAAAATTTCAAATGTCGATGTATTTTCCATTGTCTCCGATGAAACAATGGCGTATGTTAATTTCCTTCAAATTTCACACGGCGCTATCATACGTTCACATACTTTAGAACTAAAAAAGAAACTCGACGAAACCAACGAAGAACTCTTAGAACTAGCAATCGTGGAACTTCGCGAACGCTTTAATCTAACAACTAAGGAAATTATTTTACCGTTTGAACTCGATTTTGGTGATAAAATTAAAGTTACCGTACCACAATTAGGTGATAAAAAACAAATTTTAGAATTATCCGAAAGAAACGCAAAATACCATCGATTAGAGCAATTAAAACAAATTCAAATCGTTGACCCGGAACGTCACACGAATCGAATTATGGCGCAAATGCAAAAAGATTTACGCCTTTCCGTTGAACCGCGACATATTGAATGCTTTGATAACTCCAACATTCAAGGAACTAATCCGGTTTCTGCTTGTGTCGTTTTCAAAGACGGAAAACCATCCAAAAAAGACTACCGCCATTTCAACATTAAAACTGTCGAAGGACCAAACGATTTTGCCTCGATGGAAGAAGTTGTATATCGAAGATATAAACGATTGTTGGACGAAAACCAATCATTACCGCAACTCATCATTATCGATGGTGGAAAAGGACAACTTTCTTCTGCATTAAAAAGTCTTGACGACTTAGGCTTAAGAGGTAAAATTGCCATCATCGGCATTGCAAAACGATTGGAAGAACTATTTTATCCCGGCGATTCGGTACCATTATACCTCGATAAAAAATCGGAAACACTAAAAATCATTCAATATTTAAGGAATGAAGCACATCGCTTCGGTATAACATTCCACCGAGACAAACGAAGCAAATCAGCACTCAATTCAACCATAGAACTCATTCCGGGAATTGGAGAAAAAACCATGTTGACGCTCATAAAACACTTCAAAAGTGTAAAAAGATTAAAATTAGCTACCGAAAAAGAGATTTCTGAAGTCGTTGGAGCATCAAAAGCCAAAAAAATTTCCGACTTTTACAAAGAGATTAAACCATAAATTCTGTGAGCGAATGTTTTTATTTTGTCTATTAGCCATTTTCCTGCTTTCCTCTCTATCTTTTTTTTACAAAAAAAGGATGCCGCTTCAATCAGGGCTAAAAGATAATCGTCTTTTGTTACAGTTAGTTTTCAAAATCCAAAACTCGAAACTCACAACTTTTTTAAGCCTATTTTCTTTTTTCTTTTTTCTTTTTTCTCAAAACAGCTATGCTCAAGACACCATTCCACGAAAAAAAATCGGATTGGTTCTTTCCGGTGGTGGTGCGAAAGGTTTTGCCCATATTGGCGTTTTAAAAGTTTTGGAAGAAGCCGGCGTAAAAATTGATTACATCGGAGGAACCAGCATGGGTGCCGTTGTAGGTGGATTATATGCCTCAGGTTATAATGCCACACAGATTGATTCTATTTTTTACAATACAAATTTTGACGAACTACTTCAAGATTACATTCCACGTTCTTCTAAAAGTTTTTATGAAAAACGAAATGATGAAATGTATGCTATTTCATTGCCATTCAACAAATTCAAAATCGGAATTCCCGTAGCACTTTCCAAAGGAATGTACAACTACAATATGTTGGCAAAACTAACTCATAATGTTCGACACATTCGAGATTTCAGTAAATTACCTATACCTTTTGTTTGCGTCGCTACCAATATTGAAACCGGCCAAGAAGTTATGCTTAAAAGCGGTTATTTAACCCAAGCTATGATGGCTAGTTCTGCTTTCCCATCATTATTTTCGCCCGTAGAAATAGACGGGAAAATCCTCATAGACGGCGGAGTGACCAACAATTATCCTGTGGAAGAACTACGAAGAATGGGAGCCGAAATTATCATTGGTGTTGATGTTCAAGACGATTTGAAAGACCGTGATGCATTAAAAGACGCCACCAGAATTTTAGTCCAAATCACCAATTTGGATATGATAAACAAGATGAAAGAAAAGGTAAAACAAACTGACATCTACATAAAACCTGACATTTCAAATTATGGCGTCATTTCATTTGACCAAGGCAGAGACATTATCAAAAAAGGTGAAGAAGCCGCAATGGCATTATATGATGAAATTAAAAAATATGGAAATCCCAACTTGGTCAACAAAGTACAAAAGCTACATAAAACAGATGACAAGATAGATCTACAAGGAATCACTATTTCGAAAATGGATAACTATACCCGAGCTTATGTTTTGGGGAAACTACGTTTTAAATCACCAAAAGAAATTGATTATAATGAGCTAAAAACGGGAATAAATAATATCAATGCCACACAAAACTTTAGCAGAATTAGTTATTCATTGGAACCAAAAGACGGTGGAGACGAACTAAAAATTAACTTATCCGAAAACGAGAATAAAACATTCTTAAAATTCGGATTGCATTATGACGGGTTATACAAAAGCGCTATTCTGGTTAATGTTACACATAAAAAGTCATTATTTAAAAACGATGTCCTTTCAGCCGATTTAGCCCTTGGCGACAACATTAGATACAATCTTGATTATTATGTTGACAATGGTTTTTATTGGAGTTTTGGAATAAAATCAAGATTCAACGAATTTAACCGAAATGTAAAAACTGACTTCAACAACGGGCAATTGTTCAGTGATTTAGGATTGAGTTCCTTAAATATGGATTTTTCAGATTTAACAAATCAAATTTACATTCAAACCGTTTTCATTCAAAAATATTTAATTGGTGTTGGATTAGAGCATAAATACCTTAGAATTGAAACCGAAAATTTAGAACAAACCAATCCTGTTTTTGAAAAAAGCGATTATATCAGTGTATTTGGTTATTTGAAATATGACTCTTTTGACAACCGATATTTCCCTAAAAACGGCTGGCTTTTTTCAGGAGACATTCAATCCTTTCTTTATTCTTCAAATTACACGGGAGATTTTTCAAGGTTCTCAATTGCAAAAGGAGAAATAGGTTTTGCTAAAACTTTTTACAAGAAATTAACTTTAAAAGTTCAATCTGAAGCCGGATTTAAAATTGGCAACGAAAGTGTACATTTTTTTGATTTCGTTTTAGGCGGATATGGAAATAACACTATCAATAACTTCAAACATTTCTATGGTTATGATTTCCTTAGTGTTTCTGCCGACAGTTTTATAAAATCTTGTTTTACTGTTGATTATGAAATTTACAAAAAAAATCATTTTAATTTTTCTGCCAATTATGCCAATCTTGAAAATAACCTTTTTGAAAGTGGAAATTGGATTTCAAAACCAAAGTATACCGGTTATGCGATTGGATATGGTTACGAGTCAGTAGTTGGACCTATTGAAATAAAATATACGTGGTCACCTGAATTACCTAAAGGCTACACCATGATTAATGTTGGTTTTTGGTTTTAATCTTATAAAAAATGCATTTTTTTATAAAATTGAACATAAAAACCTATATTTGAAACCTAAACAATAACCAAAAAACCAAAAAATATGTCTATTTGGAAAATTAAACCACTTAAGCAATTACTTGATGAAGCTTCAGAATCAGAAAAAGGATTAAAAAGAACCTTAACGGGTTGGGGTCTAATAGCTTTAGGTATTGGAGCTATCATTGGAGCAGGACTTTTTGTTCAGACTGCAAATGCCTCTGCAAATTATGCAGGACCTTCGGTAACAATTGCTTTTTTGATAGCAGGATTGGGTTGTGCTTTAGCAGGACTTTGTTATGCAGAATTATCTTCATCCATTCCTATTTCAGGAAGTGCTTATACCTATACTTATGCTACAATGGGAGAATTTTTAGCTTGGATTATTGGTTGGGATTTAGTTTTGGAATATGCAGTTGGAGCAGCAACCGTAGGAGTTGCTTGGAGTGAATATCTCAATAAGTTTCTGGTCGAAGTAATGCACATTTCTCCAATTCCGTATGAGTGGTGTCATTCTCCGTTTCAGGCTTCTCCTGATGGAGTAAACGGAATAATGAACTTACCAGCTTTGTTTATCGTAACAGTTATTAGTTTCTTATTGATGAGAGGAATTCAAGAAAGTGCTTTTGTAAATAACATTATTGTTATCGTAAAAGTTGCAGTTGTTATTTTGATTATTGCTTTAGGTTGGAATTACATTAATTCAGTAAATCATGAAAATTATATTCCTGAAGCTACAAAATATGTAGACCATCAAGGAATTGTACATAATTTCGGAGGAATAATAGGAATTCTTGGAGCAGCTGGAACCGTGTTTTTTGCTTTTATTGGTTTTGATGCAGTATCTACCGCAGCTCAAGAAACTAAAAATCCTAAAAAAGCAATGCCTATGGGAATTTTAGGTTCGCTTATTATTTGTACATTATTATACGTTTTATTTGCTCACGTTCTTACAGGAATTGTTCCTTTGGAATTTTTCAGAGACCCAACAAAAGGTGGTGAAGCATCAGTTGTAGCTGCTATACAGGAAGCTATGCCCGAATATACTTGGCTGAGCAAATCGGTAACAATTGCTATTTTGGCTGGATTTTCATCTGTTATTTTAGTAATGTTATTAGGACAAAGTAGAGTTTTCTATTCTATGAGTAAAGACGGATTACTTCCAAAAGTGTTTTCAACCATTCATCCAAAATTCAAAACTCCCTACAAAGGAAATATGGTGATTTTATTATTAGTTGGAGCTTTTGCAGCTTTTGTTCCTGGAAACGTAGTTGGGCACATGACAAGTATAGGAACCTTATTTGCTTTTATGTTGGTTTGTGCAGCTGTTATTATTTTACGTAAAAAAGCACCCGATTTACCGAGACAATTTAGAGTTCCATTAGTTCCGATTATTCCAATTTTAGGAATTATAGTCTGCGGAGCTATGATTTTCGGATTAGGTTGGGAAAACTGGATGCGATTGTTTGTGTGGTTAGTAATAGGAATAATCATTTATTTTTCTTACAGCAAGAAAAACAGTAAATTAAATAACTAAATTTAGCTACAAAACAAATAAAAAAGAGGATTAATGATTTATAAAATTGTTAATCCTCTTTTGCTTTTGATAAAAATTTGATAATTATCATTTCTCAAAATTATATTTTTCCGATATTTGTATGGTATGAATTCGCCTTGGAAAAATTTATTATCACATTTAAAATTCCTCATCAAGAGAAATCCTGAATGAGTAGTAATGTGTCAATTTGTCGATGTGAGAATCAGTCAATTTTCACCATCCATCTTATTATTGGCGCTCTTCTAATTGGCACATTGACTAATTATTAATTATCTAATTAAAAAAATTATGCCATTATATCATACATTAGGAAAAATTCCACCAAAAAGACACACCATTTTCAAAAAACCAAATGGCGATTTGTATTATGAACAACTTTTTGGAACAATAGGTTTTGACGGTATGTCAACCAATTCCTATCATGAACAAAGACCAACACAGGTAAAAGAAATCCGTAAGCAATACAACATTGCTCCAAAAATTGCTAAAGCCAACAATATCCAATCCTATCGCCTTCGTGGATTTCAAGTAAATCCAGAAAATGATTTTCTAGAAAGCCGAAAAATAGTTTTAACCAATTCTGATTGTCATATTGTTCTTGCCGCGCCAAAAAAATCAACAACTGATTATTTCTATAAAAACACCGACTCTGATGAAATGATTTTCATCCACAAAGGTTCAGGAAAACTAAGAACCATGTTGGGAAACATCGATTTCAAATATGGTGATTATTTGATTATTCCTCGAGGAATCATTTATAAAATTGATTTTGACACCGAAGACAATCGTTTGTTCATCGTCGAATCACACCGACCAATTTACACACCAAAACGTTACAGAAACTGGTTTGGTCAATTATTAGAACATTCACCGTTTTGCGAAAGAGACATCCGTCGTCCAAATGAGTTAGAAACCTATAACGAAAAAGGCGAATTCATCATCAAAGTAAAAAAGAAAGACGAAATCTTCGAAATGGTTTATGCTACGCATCCGTTTGACGTGATTGGTTATGACGGCTACAATTATCCGTATGCTTTTTCCATTCATGACTTTGAACCAATCACAGGAAGAATACATCAACCACCACCGGTACATCAAACTTTTGAAACCGATGCGTTTGTCGTTTGTTCCTTCGTACCACGTTTATACGATTATCATCCCGAATCAATTCCGGCACCATATAATCACAGCAACATTGATTCTGATGAAGTCTTATATTATGTCGATGGTGATTTTATGAGTAGAAACGATATTGAAGCCGGACATATTTCACTTCATCCTGCAGGAATTCCTCACGGTCCGCATCCCGGAGCTGTAGAACGAAGCATTGGTAAAAAAGATACGCAAGAATTAGCCGTAATGGTTGACACTTTTAAACCATTGATGGTCACCGAAGAAGCCATGAAAATAGCTGATGACAAATACTATCAATCTTGGTTAGAATAATTAGGAGCTAATCCCGCTATTCGTTGCAATCTCGCCAAGAAAAATGGCGAGGATTTCCACTACTATCGGGGCTAAAATTCAGTAAACAACAAACTTTTAGTTAATAAAACACAACTAGATTAAACAAATAAACACAATGAGTAAAGAAATAAAATCAGTCGAATACGGCTTAGAAAAAATATTTGAAGGCGCACAAGATTTCCTTCCACTTTTAGGAACCGATTACGTAGAATTTTACGTGGGTAATGCCAAGCAAGCAGCACATTATTACAAAACAGCATTCGGATTTCAGTCGTTTGCCTATGCAGGATTAGAAACCGGAATGAAAGACCGAGTTTCTTATGTTTTAAAACAAGACAAAATTCGTTTAGTTTTAACAACGGCTTTAAAAGGCGATTCTCCAATTGGTGAACACGTAAAAAGACATGGCGATGGTGTTAAAATCGTGGCACTTTGGGTTGATGATGCGCGTTCAGCATTTGAAGAAACTACAAAACGTGGCGCAAAGGTTTACATGGAACCAACTGTAGAAACTGATGAACACGGAGAAGTAGTTCGTGCTGGTATTTACACGTATGGCGAAACCGTCCACATGTTTGTAGAACGAAAAAACTACAACGGAGCATTTTTGCCGGGTTATAAAGAATGGAAATCAGATTACAATCCTGCGCCAACCGGATTAAAATATGTTGACCACATGGTTGGAAACGTTGGTTGGAACGAAATGAATACTTGGGTAAAATTCTACGAAGACGTAATGGGATTTGTAAATTTCCTTTCCTTTGATGACAAACAAATCACGACTGAATATTCAGCTTTGATGAGTAAAGTAATGAGTAACGGAAACGGAAGAATTAAATTTCCAATTAACGAACCAGCCGAAGGAAAGAAAAAATCACAAATTGAAGAATATTTGGATTTTTATGATGGTCCAGGAGTTCAACACATTGCTATTGCTACAGATGATATCATAAAAACGGTATCTGATTTGAAATCTCGTGGAGTAGAATTTTTATCAACGCCACCACAAGCTTACTACGATGCAATTCCTGAACGTTTAAAAGACCACATGAGTAAATTCAAAGAAGACATTAAAGAACTTCAAAAACTTGGAATTATGATTGATGCAGATGACGAAGGATATTTATTGCAAATCTTTACTAAACCGGTAGAAGACAGACCAACTTTATTCTATGAAATCATTCAAAGAATGGGCGCAAGAGGTTTTGGTGCCGGTAATTTTAAAGCACTTTTTGAATCTATTGAAAGAGAACAAGCCCTAAGAGGAACTTTGTGATTTTATTAACAAATTATCAAAATACAACGTTATAGTAACTCTGTTTTTGATAAAAATATGTTAAAGTCGAGTTTTTATTAATTTTTTATCAAAAAACAACATACATTTGTACCATCAAAAAATAAAGGGGTGGTTCCCTTTAACTTTTGGATAAATTTTTCATAATTTATAGTTTTTTGGTTGGTTAATAGCATAAAAACTCAGTCATTAATTTGACTGGGTTTTTTTGTTTTTTTACATTTGGAACAATAATTGTACTTACTGGAAAAAATAATGTTCAAAATGAAAAAGATTCTATTTATTCTTCTGTTTTTTTCGACAGTAAGTTTCAATACCCAAAATCCGGAAGCATATGATACCGGCGAATGGTTCAAGTTTCGTATCCATTATGGTTTTATCAATGCAGGATATGCCACACTCGAAGTAAAAGAAGCTGTTAAAAATAACAAAAAAGTATATCACGCTATTGGAAAAGGCTACACGGTTGGAATGTCACGTTTCTTTTTTAAAGTAGACGACAACTATGAAAGTTACTTTGACAAAACGACAAACAAACCTTATCAATTCGTCAGAAAAATTGACGAAGGCGGTTATACTAAAAACCAAGAGGGCTTTTTTAATCAAGACAACAATACTGTTTTAATAAAAGACTATAAAAAGAAAAAAGAAAGTACATTTCCTGTTACGGAGAATGTTCAAGATATTTTATCAACTTTTTATTTCCTTAGAAATCACCCAAACATTAATAAACTAAAAGTAGGTGAATCGATAGTGGTCGACATGTTTTTTGATGATGAAATTTATAAGTTTAAGTTAAAATTTATAGGTAGAGAAGATTTAAAAACTAAATTTGGAACCGTACCATCTATGATTTTCAGACCTCTTGTTCAATCGGGAAGAGTTTTCAAAGAAGAAGAAAGCTTAACTGTTTGGATATCTGACGATGACAACAAAGTTCCGCTTAGAATCAAAGCAAGTTTAGCAGTAGGTTCACTGAAAGCTGATTTAGATGGTTTCAAAGGATTAAAAAATCCCTTTGTCGTAAAAGTAAAAAAATAATGAACAACCTAACCAACAATAACGAAATGATTTTAGAAGCTTTGGAACAAAAATTCGAAGCTATAAATCAAAAAACAGAAACACATCTTGAAGGATTACTTTGGTCAAAACCAATAACCTATTGGGATTATATTCAAACCGACGCTTTATTAAATCTTCAAATACAGCGAACAGTCCTGCCTGATGAAATGGTTTTCATTATGTATCATCAAATCAATGAACTATTGTTCAAAATGATACTTTGGGAAATCGACCAACTTTGTCATACAGAAAAACCGAAAACCGATTTTTTCACCGAAAAACTGCGAAGAATTAGCCGTTATTTTGACATGTTGACAACTTCTTTTGACATCATGCGTGATGGTATGGAAGTGGAACAATATATGAAATTTAGAAATACATTAACTCCGGCAAGTGGTTTTCAAAGTGCACAATATCGATTGATTGAATTCTCTTCAACCGATTTAATAAACCTTATCGATTATCGATTTAGAACTACAATTGACAGAAACACACCATATTCTCACGCCTTTGAACATTTATATTGGCAAGCTGCCGGGAAAGATTATCAAACCGGTGAAAAAAGCACTTTATTAGTCAACTTTGAAAAAAAATATCGTGAAGAATTTCTTCGTTACATGGAAGAATACAACACTATTAATATTTGGCAAAAATTCAAGCAACTTCCTTTAGAAGATCAAAAAAACACTGAATTAGTAAAAGCAATGCGTCATTATGACTATACTGTTAATGTGACTTGGGTTATGGGACACCTGAATGCCGCCAAAAAATACATTGAAAGCGGTCAAGGTTCAGGCGAAGCAACCGGGGGAAGCGATTGGAAAAAATACATGCATCCAAAATATCAGAGAAGAATTTTTTTCCCGGAACTCTGGAGCGAAGATGAGCTAAAAAATTGGGGCGAAGGACTATAAAAAAATGTAATGTCAAAATTCATCTCAAAAATACTACTAATTTCATTCGTTTTCTTTTTTGTTATTTCATGTAATAAATCAAAAGAAGAAGTTATCGTTTTAGAAACACCAAAACCTAAAACTATAGACTTTGGATTCAACCTTCACGAATTCAACATCTACAATGATACTATTAAATCAGGCGATACATTTGGAAGCATTCTGAACAAACAAAATCTGAACGGAAATCAGGTTCATGAAATTGTGGCCAAAGTAAAAGACACATTTGATGTTCGATCTATTCGAAAAGGAAAACCTTATACTATTCTTAGAACCAAAGATAGAAAACACAAAATACAATATTTCATTTATCAACCGGATAAACTGAGTTACTACATCATTGATTTCAGAGATTCAATTATTGCCCATAAAAAAACGCGTCCGGTTACTTTTAAAACCAGAACCATTGCCGGAAAATTAAACGGTTCACTTTCTGAAACACTTCAAAACTTAAAAGTTGATCCATCGTTAGCTTCAAGAGTTGCCAAGATTTATGCATGGTCAATCGACTTCTTCAAACTTCAAAAAGGAGACGAGTTTGCTTTAAAATTCACGGAACGATACATTAATGACACCGTTTATGACGGCGTGGATAGTTTAAAAGCTTCATTCTTTGAATACAAAGGCAAGAAAGTATATGCATTCCCTTTTAAACCTGATGCTAATGCTCAAAAACAAGAGTACTATGACGAAGAAGGAAAAACACTTAAAAACTTTTTCCTAAAAGCACCTTTGAAATTCATCAACATTACTTCAAGGTATTCCAAAAGCCGTTTCCATCCGGTGCAAAAAAGATGGAAGGCACACAACGGAACCGACTATGCTGCTCCAACAGGAACACCAATCATGTCAACTGCAGCCGGAGTTGTTGAACAAGCTGGTTTTACTACCGGAAATGGAAATTATGTCAAAGTGAAACACGACAAAACCTATTCCACACAATACCTTCATATGTCTAAAATCTTAGTCAAACGAGGACAAAGAGTAACGCAAGGACAAGTCATTGGTAAAGTTGGAAGTACTGGTTTAGCTACCGGACCACATGTTTGTTATCGCTTTTGGAAAAATGGCACTCAGGTAGATGCATTACGACTACAATTACCATCATCTACACCTATGGATTCTCGTTACAAACAAAAGTACATGGAATACATGACGCCTTTGAAAAGAGAATTGGATAGCGTTGCTGCCACACATTCTAAAAAATAACTCAATTTTTTCTCAACTACAACGTTAGCGTAAAAATTACATGTCATTTTATCTCAATGATATTTGTAAATTTGGCATTCAAATTGTGAAAAAATGGCATTACCAAAGATCAATCCTACTGCTACAGCAGTATGGAAAAAACTAAATCAGCATTACCAAAACATTAAAAACGTTTCCATGCAGGAAATGTTTCTCAACGATACATCAAGAGCCGAAAAATTCCACATCCGATGGAATAACTTTTTAGTAGATTATTCCAAAAACAGAATTACCTCTGAAACGATGGAATTATTACAACAATTGACTAAAGAAGTAAATCTAAAACAAGCCATTGCCAGCTATTTTGATGGCGATGCAATCAATCAAACCGAAAACAGAGCAGTTCTTCACACGGCTTTACGTTCGCCAGAAACGGCAACTGTTTTAGTGGATGAAAAAAACGTAATTCCGGAAGTTTATGAAGTAAAAAATAAAATTAAAAAATTTACCGAAGAAGTAATTTCGGGCGAAAGAAAAGGTTTTTCCAACAAATCTTTTACCGATGTTGTCAATATTGGAATTGGCGGTTCCGATCTTGGTCCGGCAATGGTAGTTGAAGCATTGCAGTTTTACAAAAACCATTTAAATATTCATTTTGTATCCAATGTTGATGGTGATCATGTAAATGAAATCATTAAAAAATTAAATCCGGAAACGACACTTTTCGTAGTCGCTTCTAAAACTTTTACGACGCAAGAAACTCTTTCCAATGCCGAAACTATTCGTGCTTGGTTTCTACAATCGGCCACGCAAGATGATGTTGCCAAACATTTTGTAGCAGTTTCTACTAATATTCAAAAAGTAACCGAATTTGGTATCAACCCGGATAATATTTTTCCAATGTGGGATTGGGTTGGCGGACGATTCTCGCTTTGGAGCGCTGTGGGTTTGTCAATCGCTTTAGCGGTTGGTTTTGATAATTTTGACGAATTACTGAAAGGAGCAAATGAAATGGACAATCATTTCAAAACTGCCGAATTTGAAGAAAACATACCGGTTGTTTTAGCCTTGCTAAGTATTTGGTACAACAACTTTTTTGGTGCCGAAAGTGAAGCCTTAATTCCATACACACAATATTTGCAAAAATTGGCTCCATATCTACAACAAGGAATTATGGAAAGCAACGGGAAAAGTATTGGTCGCGACGGAAAACCAGTAAATTATCAAACCGGAACGATTATTTGGGGTGAACCTGGAACCAATTCACAACACGCTTTTTTCCAGTTAATTCATCAAGGAACTAAGTTAATTCCAACTGATTTCATTGGCTTTATAAAACCATTATATGGCAATCAAGATCATCACGACAAATTAATGTCTAACTTTTTTGCCCAAACCGAAGCATTATTAAACGGAAAAACCGAAGCACAAGTAAAAGCCGAATTTGAAAAACAAAACGTTACCGGTGAAAAAGCAGATTTTCTTTTACCTTTCAAAGTTTTCAGCGGAAATAAACCAACCAATACATTATTAATCGATAAGCTTACACCAAAATCATTGGGTTCGTTAATTGCATTATATGAACATAAAATTTTTGTTCAAGGTGTCATTTGGAACATTTTCAGTTATGACCAATGGGGTGTTGAGTTAGGAAAGCAACTGGCAAATTCAATTTTGGACGAAATCAATTCAAAATCAGTAAAACAACACGACTCTTCAACCACATTCTTAATTGAACACTTTCTAAAAAACAAATAAATCACAAAAACCTCAACTTAGTTTGAGGTTTTTTTATGCCTTTTTCGCTATATTTGTTATTCTTAAAAACCAATTTATGTACACATTCGTTCAAAAATTTCATTCAGGTTGGGCATATTTAGCACTACTATTATTAGTTTTTGCAGTAATTAATTCATTCTTAGGAATGTCATCTACAAGAGAATTTACCGGAAAAGACAGAAAAATTGCTCTTTTCGGACTAATCGGAACTCATATTCAACTTTTGGTTGGATTTATTTTATATTTTATCTCACCTCTTGGACTAGATTCTTTTGGTCAAATGAAAGATTCTGCTTTGAGATTAACTTCACTTGAACATCCGTTAATCAATATTATTGCTATCGTTTTAATCACTATTGGTTGGTCAAAACATAAAAAAGCAGAAAATAGCACAGCAAAATTCAAATCAATTGCCATTTTTTATGGCATAGGCTTATTATTGATTTTAAGCCGAATACCATGGAAATTATGGTTTGCAAACTAATATTTTAAAGTCCTGAAAAGGACTTTTTTTATCTGAGGTACAGTTTTTGCAAAGTATCTTTCACTTAAAAAAAGATTTATGACACAAAAAATTTTAATCATATTGCTTTCTTGCTTTTCTATCCTGACGATTTCAGGTCAAGAAAAAAAAGTACAACAAAAAGAAAAGGATAAAGAGAAAACAACTAAAACTACCGAAAGCAAAGAAGTAAAAGAAGCCAAAAACAGCAAAGAAATAAAAGAAAGCAAAGAATTGCTCAAACCAATTTCTTCTGTCAAAATTGATACAACAAAACTTAAGATAAAAACTGTTATTCAGGAAATTGACACTATCAAAAATCCGTTAAATGATTTTAATCTTAAACTACTAAAAAAGAAAGCTCACGCATCCTATTATCATCACAAATTTCACGGAAGAAGAACAGCAAGCGGTAAAAAATTTGACAACAATGGTTATACCGCAGCGCATAAAAAATTACCTTTTGGCACAAAAGTAAAAGTGACCAATGAAGCTAACGGAAAATTTGTCATTGTCGAAATTACCGATCGCGGTCCGTTTTCAAAAGCACGTGAAATTGATTTAACAAAAAAAGCTTTCATGGAAATTGCCGACAACAAAAACTCAGGTGTTGTTTATGTGACCATAGAAGTTCTGGAAGAAAAATAAAATTTACCAGGTTTTAAAAGGCTTTTTACTGAGATACACATTGTAATAACGTTCGTCATTAGTAACTTCTTTATCAAGCCAAAGTGGTTTTTCAAAGGTTTCATCTTCTGAAGTGAGTTCTATTTCTGCAAGAACCAAGCCTTCATTTTCACCTGAAAAAATATCAACTTCATAAATGTGTTGACCCACTTTTACTTCGTAACGGATTTTATCAATGATTCCACTTTCGCAAATAGAAAGTAACGATTCCGCCTCAGATAAACTGATTTCTCGTTCCCATTCCAATCGTGTTGTACCGTTGTCATTACTTTTACCTTTGACGGTAATAAAACCTTTATCACCTTTAATTCTGATACGAACTGTTCTTTCAGGAACCGAACTCAAATAGGCCTGAACAATTCTTTTTTTAGCAAAAGCATCTTTTTCAAAAACATTGGAATTGACTAAAAACTTACGCTCTATTTCTATCATATTTTTCATGAGAATAATAGGAGCAAGTTAAGAAATATATAACTTTGAAATTGTATTTTTACAGTAATCTTTTTTATCAAATTGTATTCTATGAATTTATATAAAAACAAGAAAAACTTTTCTTCATTTGATGATTTATTTCTTCAATATTTTGACCAAAACGGATATAAATCTGAGGATAAATTACTTTTTCTTGTGGACTTGGTCAATTTTTTTCGTCCCAAAAATCTAAAAGAGAAAAATATTGTCTCAGTCTTGAAACTTATCTCCTATCTATCTGAAAACAAAGAGAAAAATGAGATTTTAAGAAATTATCTTTCTGATTTATTACAAAAAAGAAAATTCAGTCGAATGCTTTCAGATACCGGCATCTTAAGAGACTCCGACTTTTCATATGAAGTAAAAAAACGAATTTCAGCCAAGTTACTTCCTTTTCAACCGGAAAAAGACACGTTGGAATTTGTTCTCAATCAGGTTTTTTTCAAAAGTTCCGATCCTGTTTGGATTGCTAAAATTCCTTTTGAAGAATTACAACAACTTTTTGACACTATTGGCTTTGAAAGTATTTATAACACTACCGCAGACAAATCGGTTTTATCTGAAGTAATGAATGCTATGGGATTGATTTCTCAGCGAATGAGTGGTCGCGCTATGGAAAATGATGTCATCAAAATGGTTCCCGAATATGACGATTTAGAAAGTCCTTTTGTTGCTCTTGAAAAAGAACTTCATGCTATTCATAAAAAAATAAAATCGGGTGAAAATCATTTTGTAGTTTCTGATGACTTGAATTATAAGCAATTGATAATTCTTCATAAACAATGTGAAGAATATGTCGATAAGGCTTTTGGTAACAGTTCAAAATTTGGGATTTCATTAAAAGTAAATCAAAGTTTACTTCGAATAAGACAACAATTGCATCGTATAAAAGTGTTACTTTCTTCGCTTGTTGTCAACAAAGAAATTGATAAAAAAAACAACACTATCCATTTAGTTTTACGACTGATAAAATATAATTGTCATAAGAACAACATCCGACAATTAGTCAATGAAAGTACACAATTAATTTCCTATGAAATAACACAACATACCGCAAAAACAGGCGAACATTATATCACAGAAAGCCGAACCGAATATTTTTTAATGTTAAAAGCGGCTGTTGGTGGCGGTTTTATTGTGGGACTTTTGTGTATCATTAAACTTTTATTGTCAAAAATCGACACAAGTGCTTTTGGTCATGCCTTTTACTATAGCTTGAACTACTCGCTTGGATTTATTACCATCTATTTGATGGGTTACACTCTGGCCACCAAACAACCCGCAATGACAGCAGCAACCTTAATCAAAGCATTGGAAAGCGGCATGAAAAAGCATAGCAAAAATGAAAACAAACACAGTTCGTTTGCTCAGCTCTTTGCACGATTGTTCCGTTCACAGTTTATCGCCTTTGTAGGCAATGTTTTTATGGCATTTCCGGTATCTTTATTAGGAATCTGGCTTATCGATTACTTCTTTGATTATAACATCGCATTCGAAAAATCGGCTAAACTATTGAATGATTTATCACCCATAACTTCAGCTGCTGTTTTTCATGCTGCTATTGCTGGTGTTTTTCTATTTCTTTCCGGAATTATTTCCGGAAATGTTTCCAATAAAAACAAGCACAATCAAGTATATTACCGTATTAAAGAACATCCGGTATTAAAACAAAATCTAGGCGTTGAAAGAACCAATACTATTGCCAAATGGTTTGAAAATAACTGGGCAGGCGTAGTTTCTAATGGTTGGTTTGGCGTATTTCTTGGCAGTACTGCATCGGTTGGTATTTTCTTAGGATTAAACCTTGACATTCGACATATTACTTTTGCCAGCGGAAATTTTGCTTTAGGATTGTATGGTGCTAATTTCTTTGTTGACTTTTGGACTGTATTTTGGAGTATTATCGGTATAGGTGTAATTGGTTTTATGAATTTCATCGTTAGTTTTTCACTTTCGTTAGGCTTGGCTTTCCGTTCTCGAAATATTCCGCTTTCAGAATTAGGATTACTACGTAAATCGACTTGGGCATATTTTAAATCGCGTCCATCGGCATTCTTTTTCCCGGTGAAAGACAAAGAAACCACCATGGGCAAGAAGTCATAATTTTTTGTTTAGCAGACTAAAAATCTACAAGGTTGAACTAAGAAAAATTCGTAGAATCTGCCACTGATTCACAGATTAAAAATGATTTTGAAATCAGTGCATCAGTGGCAAAAATATTTTTAGCATCTAAAGCAAAATGCACTGAAAGTGCATAGTTTTATACTCTATTTGAGACAAATAATTATGGAAACCGAAGTTGTGCTACGAAAAATAATTCATATCGATATGGATGCATTTTATGCTTCTGTAGAACAATTGGACAATCCTGAGTTACGAGGGAAACCTTTGGCAGTTGGTGGTAGTGAAGTTCGTGGTGTAGTTTCGGCGGCCAGCTATGAAGCGAGAAAATTTGGTGTTCGTTCTGCTATGAGTGGAGTTCAGGCCAAACGCAATTGTCCTGATTTAATTTTCGTTCGTCCGCGATTTGACCGTTATAAAGAAATTTCGAAGAAAGTCAGAAAGATTTTTTATGATTATACCGATTTGGTCGAACCACTTTCACTGGACGAAGCTTATCTGGATGTGACTCAAAATAAAAAAGGAAATCCAAGCGCCACTTTAATCGCTCAGGAAATCCGAAAAAGAATATATGATGAATTAGGTTTAACGGCTTCGGCAGGAATTTCGGTGAACAAATTTGTTGCCAAAGTTGCCAGCGATTATAACAAACCTAACGGACAAAAAACCGTAAATCCAGAAGAAGTAGAAGCCTTTCTTGAAAATCTTGATATTAAGAAATTTTACGGCGTTGGTAAAGTTACCGCCGAACGAATGTATCAACTTGGTATTTTTACCGGAAAAGATTTAAAAGGCAAGTCAAAGGAATTTCTCGAAGAACATTTCAGTAAAAGTGGCTTGCATTACTACAATATCGTTCGCGGCATTCACAACAGTAGCGTAAAACCCAACCGCACAGCTAAATCGGTTGCAGCAGAACATACTTTTTTTGAAAATCTAACTTCGGAGATTTTTATGGAAGAAAAATTACAACGTATCGCTACCGAACTGGAAAAACGCTTGAAACGCTATAACATTTCGGGAAAAACAGTTACCTTAAAGATAAAATACAGCGATTTTACACAACAAACCCGAAGTAAAACACTTCCTTATTTTATTTCTGATAAAGGTTTACTATTTGAAACCGCAAAAGAATTATTATATCAGGAAAAAATGAAAGAATCAGTTCGATTATTAGGAATTTCACTGAACAATTTAAATACCGAAGAAAAGAAAACTGTTGTAGTTCAATTGAGGTTTGAGTTTTAAGAATAAAAGAGCCGGCTAAATTTAGCCGGCTTTTATTTTTTATAAGTCATGAAATTAATCTCTACTAGATAATTTCGATAATAATCTCAGGAATTCGATATACAACCAAACTAATGTAATCATTAATCCCATAGCACCAAACCATTCCATGTATTTTGGCATTTTTTGCTCTGCTCCTTTTTCGATTTGATCAAAATCCAAAAACAGATTTAATGCAGCTATTACAATTACAAATACACTAATCCCGATACTAATCAAAGAATTACCATGGTGTACCGGAACAAAGCTCGTAAACATAGATAACAGCCACGAAATTAAATAATAGGTAGCAATGGCTAAAGTCGCAGCTACAACCACTGAACGAAAACGCTCGTTTACTTTTACAACACCATATTTATATAATCCGAAACAAACCATAAATGTTACAAAAGTGCAACTTACAGCTTGTATCACAATACCCGGATACATTACCTCAAAGATTGCTGAAATCCCGCCAATGAATAAACCTTCAAAAACAGCATATCCCGGTGCTAAATAAGGCGAATATTGTGGTTTAAAAACGGAAATCAACACTAGTATAAACCCAACAATTGCTCCGCCAATAGTTAAAACTATCGGGTTAAAACCATTAAAAGTCATTGACCAAGTTACCGCAGCACTAGCAACTAAAAGTAACAACATGATAAAACTTTTATTGATTGTTCCCGATACTGTCATGGTATCGTTATAATCAATTACTCTAGCTTCGTGTACTACTTCATCTGCACGGGAAGTATTAGTAAATGCCTTACTCTTAAAAAATGGATTGTTTGAATTCATAGTTTTATATTTTAGTATTTCAAAAATAGCTTTTTTTATTCAATTTCCGAAATTCTCAAGGTATTAACCATTCCTTTATCAATAACAGGCATAGCAGCAAGATTAATCAGCATATCGCCTTTTTGAACAAATTTGTTTTCTTTTGCAATATGATTAATATCTTCAACTGTATCATCTGTGCTTACAAATTTGTCGTAGTAAAAAGCATTTACACCCCAAAGTAAGTTCAATTGTGTCAAAATACGTTTGTTTGAAGTATAAACCAAAATATGTGCTTGTGGTCGCCAAGCCGAAATTTGAAATGCTGTGTAACCACTATTTGTCAAAGTTGAAATCGCTTTAGCTTTAATTTCGTTTGCCATCAATGCCGCATGATAACAGATAGATTTAGTGATAAATCGTTTGGTTCTCACATTTGGCGGAGTTTGTGGCACTTGAATAAGCGGAGAATCTTCAACCGCTTCAATAATTTGTGTCATTTTTTCAATAACTTGAACCGGATAACTTCCTACCGAAGTTTCTCCCGAAAGCATTACGGCATCAGCACCATCCATAACCGAGTTGGCAACATCATTTACTTCAGCACGTGTTGGTGTCAAACTGGTAATCATCGTTTCCATCATTTGCGTAGCAACAATTACAGGAATTCTCGCCGTTTTAGCTCTGTGAATTAATTTCTTTTGAATTAACGGAACTTCATGTGCCGGAATTTCCACACCAAGATCGCCACGAGCAACCATTAATCCATCACAAAAAGCAACAATCTTATCAATATTTTCAACGGCTTCCGGTTTTTCAATTTTAGCAACAATCGGAATTTTATGATTCGAGTGTTTTGCGATTAAATCCTGAAGTTCTTCTAAATCTTTTGGTGTTCTAACAAATGAAAGCGCAATCCAATCTACTTGGTTTTCAATAGCAAAAAGCGCATCTTTGATATCTTTTTTAGTCAAAGCCGGAAGCGAAACTTTAGTTTGCGGTAAATTCACTCCTTTTTTTGATTTCAAAGGCCCTCCTTGGATAACTTTACAAACGACTTCGGTTGTACCGTTGGTTTCTATAGCTTCAAAAATGAGTTTTCCGTCATCCAATAATATACGTTCTCCGGGATTTACATCTTGCGGAAAAGATAAATAGTTCATATAGACTCTTTCGGCATTTCCGGGAACATCTTCGGCAGTTTGAAAAGTAATAATATCACCCGGTTTTACAACCACATCTTCTTTCATTACTCCTACACGAAGTTTTGGACCTTGTAAATCGGCTAATATTGCTGTGGTATATCCGTATTCATCATTTAATCCTCTAATGATATCTATTCGTTCTTTTACATCGGTGTAGTCAGCATGTGAAAAATTAATACGAAACACATTTACTCCGGCATCAATCATGTCTTTAATGACTTCTTTTGTGCTGCAGGCCGGACCAAGCGTGGCTACAATCTTTGTTTTTTTTCTAGTCGGCATTTTTAAAAAATTAAATTATTCTTTGATTTTATATTTTCAATCGGAACTGCATAAACAGTACTGATTTTGTCTATTTCTTTTAGAAGCGAAATGGTATTCTGAATTTCAACAGCAGACAGAGAATTTTCGATTTTCAGGAAGTAATCGACTTTTTTATACTCCGGAACTAAATAAATTTTCGTTGAAATTTTAGTCTTACTGTCGGTAAACAATCCTGTATCTACAGTAAAATCATCCTGATGATATTCATTTTTATTCTGAATTAAATTCCAAACAACATCTTTGCTTTCATCTTCATATATAAATCTTGAAAACTGTGTTTCAATGTCTTTGCTTTTTATGCTTATATCGTTTTTGCTTTTTGAAAATAAAACAGGAAGCCCTTTATTGATAAAATAAGCCAATCTGTAATCTTCTAAAGTAGTATGGATAGCTATCAATTGATAATCTATTTCATCATATTCTTCGCTAAGCAATTTATAAACGGCCATTTAAGTCACGAATAAGTTGTAAATATACTATATCTGACAATAGGTTTAACCACCAAAAACAATGATTAACGTAATTTTATGAACGAAAACGATATAGTTTTTAAAGAATTCTGATTATTTTGTGTTAATTTTTTCTTGAAATGCAAAATAAGCCCTTTTGGAAGCGATTTCTTCTGCTTTTTTCTTTGAAGTTGCTCTGGCTTTTGCCACTATTTTTCCATCGATTAATAATTTCACACCAAAAAACCGCTGACCGTCATTACCGTTATCATCAAAAACTTCATAATAAAATGTTCGTTTTTCTTTTTGGCACCATTCTATCAATAAGCTTTTGTAACTAATGATTTTACCTTCTAATTTAGGAATATCTACATAAGGCGAAATAACTGTTTTGTTAATGAATTTTTCACAGAAAGCATATCCTTTGTCTAGGAAAATAGCGCCAACCAAGGCTTCAAAAATATTCCCGTGAATGTTTTCACCAAAATGACTGACAGGCACTTTACTATCCACCATTTCAACTAAATTCAAATCCCTCCCCAATTCATTCAAATGTTCACGGCTTACTATTTTGGAACGCATTTTGGTCAAATAACCTTCATCGCCTGTTGGTACAACATTATAAAGATGTGCCGCAATAACAGCACTTAACATAGCATCCCCAAGAAATTCCAATCGCTCATAATTTAAAGGATTTCCTTTATCATCGGTGCGATTTGAGGAACGATGTGTAAATGCTTTTTGATAATAAAGTAAGGTTACAGGTTTGAAGCCAATGATTTTTTCAATTTTTCCAAAAAAAATCCCGTCCTCATTTGAACGGGATTTCGGAAATATTTTTTTAATTATTCTTTTCATCTGAGAATTAATCTTCCAATTTTTTGAAAAGTACACAAGCATTGTGTCCGCCAAAACCAAAAGTATTGCTCATCGCAACTTTTACTTCTCTTTTTTGAGCTTTATTCAAAGTCAAATTCAAACTTGGGTCAATGTTTTCATCCACCACTTCATGATTGATTGTTGGAGGAACAATTCCGTGTTTCATGGCTAAAATTGATGCAATTGCTTCAATAGCACCAGCTGCTCCAAGCAAATGCCCGGTCATTGATTTAGTTGAATTTATATTGATTGTTTTGGCATGATCACCAAAAACTGCACTGATTGCCTTTAACTCTGCAACATCTCCAAGTGGTGTTGAAGTTCCGTGAGTATTGATATGATCAACATCTTCTGGCTTCATTCCTGCATCATTCAAACAATTTTGCATTACTGCAATAACCCCAATTCCTTCCGGATGTGGCGCCGTTAAATGATAAGCATCAGATGACATTCCGCCGCCGCCAATTTCACAGTAAATTTTTGCACCGCGAGCTTTAGCATGCTCATATTCTTCAAGTACTAACGCACCGGCACCTTCACCTAGCACAAATCCATCGCGTGTAGCATCAAACGGACGTGAAGCTGTTTCCGGACTTTCATTTCTTGTAGACAAGGCTTGCATAGAGTTGAATCCGCCCATTCCTGCAATAGTTACCGCTGCTTCCGAACCACCTGAAATAATAACATCACACATCCCTAAACGAATGTAGTTGAAAGCATCAATCAAAGCATTAGCCGATGAAGCACATGCAGAAACCGTGGTATAATTAGGTCCCATAAAGCCATTTCTCATAGAAATATGAGCCGGAGCAATATCAGCAATCATTTTTGGAATAAAGAAAGGATTGAAACGAGGTGTTCCATCACCTTTAGCATAGCTCATTACTTCTTCTTGAAAAGTCTCCAAGCCGCCAATTCCTGCACCCCAAATAACACCAACACGTTGTTTATTTACATTAGTATCGGTTATTCCGGCATCTTTGATAGCTTCTTCACTGGCTGCAATTGCATATTGTGCAAATTTGTCCATTCGGCGAGCTTCTTTGCGGTCAATATAATCTTCGATGTTAAAGTTTTTTACTTCACAAGCAAATTTAGTTTTGTGTTTTTCCGTATCATAATAGGTAATTGGTGCAGCACCGCTTCTTCCGTTCAGAAGTCCATCCCAATATTCTTCAATGGAATTTCCTATTGGTGTTAATGCGCCCAAACCCGTGACAACAACTCGCTTTAATGCCATATTCTGTTTTTTAGTAATCTGTTTAAACAAATAAACCCATGAATTCTTCAAACTTAAGCATTAAAGAGACATGGGTATTTATATTTTTTAAGATTGAAACAATCTTTACGTGTATTTTTTAAAATAATAAATACCCGCAAAAATAATTTACGGGTATTATAGAATTATTATTTTTTTGCTTCTTCGATGTAAGAAATAGCTTGACCAACAGTAGCAATATTTTCTGCTTGGTCATCCGGAATTTGAATATCAAATTCTTTTTCGAACTCCATGATAAGCTCAACAGTGTCTAATGAATCTGCTCCTAAATCGTTTGTGAAGCTTGCTTCTGTTACAACTTCGTTTTCGTCAACTCCTAATTTGTCTACGATAATCGCTTTAACTCTTGATGCAATGTCTGACATAATTTCTAAATTTTTAATTTTAATTGTTGGCAAAAATAAAAAACTTTATTTGATGACAACCTATTTGTTATTAAATATGATTACGAAAGTAAAAAATTAATTTCAAAATCTTACAATTATATGATTTAAAATCTACTAAATATTCTTTTTTTTGTAGCGTAAAAACAACGAACAAATGAAAAAAATAGTTCTGTTTGCCTCCGGAAATGGTTCCAACGTTGAGAATATCATTCAATATTTTAAAAATCATACGGCTATAAATATAGCTGGTGTGTTTACTAACAATCCACAGGCCAAAGTTTTAGAAAAGGCGAAAAAATATTCCGTTCAAACGTTTGTTTTTGATAAAACGGATCTAAACGGAGGTGTGATTTTGGAAAAAATCAATGCTATTCAACCTGATTTAATTGTGCTGGCAGGATTTTTATTAAAGTTTCCTGAACAGATTATTATGCAATATCCAAACAAAATCATCAATATTCATCCGGCATTATTACCAAAATATGGTGGAAAAGGCATGTATGGTATGCATGTTCATCGTGCCGTTTTGGAGAATCATGAGAAAGAAACCGGAATTACTATTCATTATGTAAACGAACATTATGATGAAGGTGAATTTATTTTTCAACAAGCTACAAATATCGAAGAATGTAACACTCCTGAAGAAATTGCAGAAAAAGTTCATATCTTAGAACATACTTTTTTTCCGAAAACAATAGAAACGCTAATCACTAATCACTAATCACTATTTACTTGAGCTACCAAGTCCACATCTATACAGACGGCGCTGCCAAAGGAAACCCCGGAAACGGTGGTTATGGTGTAGTTATGGAATTAGTTGGCACAAACTATAAAAAAGAATTCTACGAAGGCTTTCGACATACAACCAATAACCGAATGGAATTACTTGCTGTAATCGTAGGTTTAGAAAAACTCAAACAGCCTAATATGAAAGTATTGGTTATTTCCGACTCTAAATATGTCGTAGATGCTGTAGAAAAGAAATGGGTATTCGGCTGGGAAAAGAAAAACTTTGCCGGTAAAAAAAATCCCGACTTATGGATGCGCTTTCTAAAAATTTACCATAAACACCAAGTTGATTTTAAATGGATTAAAGGTCACAACAACCATCCGCAAAACGAACGTTGTGATGAACTTGCTGTTATGGCATCCGGATTACCCAATTTATCTGTAGATTCTTTTTATGAACAAGAAGAAAACAAATTATTGTAAGCCATTGTTTTAGAAGCGAATGGTTTAGGTTCCCTTGCTATCCGTTTTCCCGCTGTTCGATTTTACACGGTAACCGCTTCCATCGGGGCTAAAAATGATACCATTTGAATCTTGATACTTCCATGCCCTAATTTGATACACGTAGCAAAATCAAATCCATATTTTATGAGTTCTAACAAATTATTATTAGTTTAAGCATACATTTATAAAACAAAAACAGCATTTAGTTTTTACTCTAAATACTGTTTTTCAATGATTTAATTTTTGTTTTTTAGGTTATACCCTAATTTGGGACATTACCAAAATAACCATTCAAAACTTTAAACAATCCATTTTAAACTTTTAAACTAAAAATGTATCTTTGCGCCTTTAATTTGAAAAGCAAATAATGAACAAATTACTTATAGTAGGAACAGTAGCTTTTGATGCAATCGAAACGCCTTTTGGAAAAACCGACAAAATTCTTGGTGGTGCAGGAACTTTCATTGGTCTTTCAGCATCCCATTTCAATCTGCAATCAGCGATTGTTTCTGTAGTTGGAGATGATTTCCCTCAAGAATATATCGATTTATTAACCGAAAGAAATATCGATGTTTCAGGTCTTGAAATAGTAAAAGGCGGCAAAACTTTCTTTTGGAGTGGTCGTTATCACAATGACATGAACTCAAGAGATACATTGGCTACAGAACTAAATGTATTGGCTGATTTCAATCCAATTGTTCCTGATACTTTTAAAAATGCCGATGTTGTTATGTTAGGCAACTTACATCCATTGGTACAAACCGGTGTTTTAAACCAAATGACACAAAAACCTAAGTTGGTGGTTTTAGACACCATGAACTTTTGGATGGATTGTGCCTTACCGGAATTATTAGACGTTATTAAACGTGTAGATGTTATTACCATCAATGATGAAGAAGCGCGTCAACTTTCGGGCGAATATTCATTGGTAAAAGCAGCAGCTAAAATCCACTCAATGGGTCCAAAATATGTTGTAATCAAAAAAGGAGAACACGGTGCTTTAATTTTCCACAACGAACATATTTTCTTTGCTCCGGCATTGCCTTTGGCTGAAGTTTTTGATCCAACAGGTGCAGGAGATACTTTTGCCGGTGGATTTGCAGGTTTCATTACACAACAAGGCGACATTTCATTTGACACGATGAAAACCGCTATTATCCAAGGCTCAAACTTAGCTTCATTCTGCGTAGAAAAATTTGGAACCGAAAGAATGCTTTCATTAACCAAAGAAGAAGTAAACGAGCGATTGAAACAATTCAGAGCTTTAACACAATTTGAAATAGAATTACAATAACTTTATGCCTCGAAATTTTCGGGGCTTTTTTGTTTTTAAGACACATATAACAAACAACTTACAACAACACAACACTACTATGAGCGACGCAATAAAACACGAATGTGGCATTGCACTACTTCGATTAAAAAAACCGTTGGAATTCTATAAAGAAAAATACGGTTCTGCTTTCTATGGCATACAAAAAATGTATCTGTTAATGGAAAAGCAGCACAATCGCGGACAAGACGGAGCAGGTTTTGCTTCAATCAAATTTGATGTTGAACCCGGCGAAAGATACATCAGTCGAGTTCGTTCCAATAAATCACAACCTATACAAGACATTTTTGCCCAAATCAACGAACGCATCAATGATGAACTTACACTACATCCGGAATATAATGATGATGTTAAACTTCAAAAGGAAAATATCCCTTATATCGGTGAATTGTTTTTAGGTCACGTTCGCTATGGAACATTTGGCAAAAACAGCATCGAAAGCGTACATCCGTTTTTACGTCAAAACAATTGGATGCACAGAAACCTCATCGTCGCAGGAAACTTCAATATGACTAATGTAACAGAACTTTTTAACAGTTTGGTAGAGTTAGGGCAACATCCCAAAGAAATGGCAGATACCGTTACTGTAATGGAAAAAATAGGACATTTCCTCGATGACGAAGTAACCGATTTGTACCAAGAATGTAAAAACGAAGGATTATCAAAAAGAGAAGCCTCACCTGTCATTGCAGAAAGATTAAATCTGGCAAGAGTTTTAAAACGTGCCTCTCGTGGTTGGGATGGTGGTTTTGCTATGGCAGGATTATTAGGTCACGGCGATTCGTTTGTACTTCGTGATCCTGCTGGAATTCGTCCGGCCTATTTCTACGAAGATGAAGAAGTGGTCGTTGTTGCTTCCGAAAGACCGGTCATTCAAACGGTGTTTAATGTTTCTTTTGAAAAAATAAAAGAATTACACCCCGGAAATGCTTTAATTATCAAGAAAAACGGAACCGTAAGCGAAGAAGAAATCATTACACCAACTATTAAAAAAGCCTGTTCATTTGAGCGCATTTACTTTTCCCGTGGTAGCGATGCCGAAATTTATCGGGAACGAAAAGAATTAGGTAAATTAATTTTACCAGCTGTTCTTGAAGCTATTGAAAGTGATACCGACAATACTGTTTTTTCTTATATTCCAAATACGGCAGAAACCTCATTCTACGGAATGATTGAAGCTGCCAATGATTTCCTGAACCAAAGAAAGAACAAATTCATTCTCGATAACAGAAAAACATTGACCAAAGAAAAATTGGAAGAAATCCTTTCAGTAAAAATTCGAACCGAAAAAATAGCTATCAAAGATGCTAAACTTCGAACGTTTATTACTGAAGACAGTAGTCGCGATGATTTGGTAGCACACGTTTACGATGTTACCTATGGTGTTATAAAACCAACAGATAATTTAGTAATTATTGACGATAGTATTGTACGTGGCACTACTTTAAAGAAAAGTATCCTGAAAATGATGGATCGATTAAACCCTAAACGTATTGTAGTCGTTTCATCAGCTCCACAAATTCGTTATCCGGATTGTTATGGGATTGACATGTCAACATTAGAAGGTTTTATTGCTTTTCAAGCAGCAATTGCTCTTTTAAAAGAAAAAAACATGACAACTATTATTGATGATGTTTATAAAAAATGTAAATCACAAGAAAAGCTGAAAGATGCCGAAGTAATAAATTATGTAAAAGAAATATACAGTCCGTTTACAGATACAGAAATTTCAAACAAAATCGCTGAAATGCTTCATCCGGATGACATTAAAGCCGAAGTAAAAATAATCTTTCAAACGGTTGACAATTTACATCAGGCATGTCCTAAGAATTTAGGCGATTGGTATTTCACAGGAGATTATCCAACACCAGGCGGAAATCGTGTTGTAAACAAGGCATTTATCAATTTTTATGAAGGAAAAAATACCCGTGCCTATTAAATTTTTAACATTTTTTGATTTTAAACGATTTTTGATGCATTTGGTCTAAATTATTTGTTTCTAGAATTCTACACCGCATATATTTGTCAGACCATAGCATTAGTAGGTTAAGTTTATGGTAGATTTGGGGCAAAAAAGGAGAAAGTAAAATTTCTCCTTTTTTATTTTCACTGCATTTCACCCTTTGAAAGGGTTACTTTACGCTTTTTTCATACATTTTAAGTATTTTTTTAAGAAAATATGATAAAATTTAATTTGTAGTTATTAGATTTGCCCTACCATAGTATTTAGTGTAGGTTAAGTTTATGGTAGATTTGGGGCAAACAGGTAGAAGAAATTCTGCCTGTTTCATTTTATACCAACCACAAAAAAACCGACTGTTTTCACAATCGGTTTAAAAAATAAAATAATTCTTTTCTTTATTTTTCCGTAGCATATAATCTTGCTACTTCTGTCCAGTTAATCACATTAAAGAAAGCTTCAATATAATCAGGGCGACGGTTTTGATAATTCAAGTAATAGGCATGTTCCCAAACATCCATACCCAAAATAGGGAAACCTCCACAAGCCGTATCCGGCATTAACGGATTATCTTGATTAGGTGTTGAACAAACTTCTAATTTTCCTCCTTTGTGAACACAAAGCCAAGCCCATCCCGAACCAAAACGTGTCGCTCCGGCTTTAGCAAACTGTGCTTTAAATTCATCAAACGATTTGAAATCTCTTTCAATAGCTTCCAATAATTCTCCTGTTGGTAATCCGCCACCATTTGGTGACATGACTCTCCAAAACAAATTATGATTGTAAAAACCTCCGCCATTATTTCTCACAGCCGCATTCGTCATATCCAGATTAATCAAGATATTTTCTATGGTTAATCCTTCCAAATCCGTTCCGGCAATAGCAGCATTTAGGTTTGTTGTATAAGCATTATGATGTTTAGAATGATGAATTTCCATCGTTCTTGCATCAATATGTGGTTCTAATGCATCATATGCATAAGGTAATTGTGGTAATTCAAAAGCCATAATTAGTATTTTTAAAAAATTAGTAATTGATGTTCAAATTTATGAATTATTAATCGTTTTTACTTATAAAATTAACAAATCATTACAGTGTTTAAATCTCAACTTGTTGCAGTTTTCGATCCAATTGATAGGAAATCATTACGCACGACAATATTAATACAACACTAATATAACCCAAATAGTTATAATTATGTATCGAAAATTTTGCATCGCTATAAGTAATCCAGCCACTAAGCAATGAAGCAAAACCTGTTCCCAGCGATTGCACACAAGAGTTTAAACTCATGAAGCTTCCACGTGTTTTGTTATTTACCGCTTGAGTAATCATTGCCTGTCCGGGAACAGTTCTTCCGGTAGCAGAACTGAACCAAAAACCAAAAATACCCAACACAATAAACAATTGCCAATGAGGCATATTGGTAATCAAGATTACAAATACTGTTGAAACCAATGCCGCACCAACAAATACATTTCGTTTACCATAACTGTCTGCCAATTTCCCGATGATTTGTGCTGAAATCAAAGAACAAATACCACCGACAAGATAAATCAATGGTGTATATTCTTGAAGCACGCCAACATTATAAACCAAATACGGATTAATCAACGGAACGATAATAAAGTGTCCGGTAATAAGCAAAAAACTAAACAACAAAGCTGTAATCTGAGTTTTATTACTGAAAATATCATAGAAATTGGAAATACGTTCTTTCAGTTTTATCGGATTTTCCAAATGTGCATTTACATTCGGAACAAATTTGAATAAAAACGGCAACAATAATACTCCAAAAGTCGCTACCACTAAAAATGGATAATGCCAATCATAGGTATTGGCCAGATACAATCCAAACGGAACACCAATAACCGAAGCCAATGCAAATCCACCCATAAGCATTCCCATTGCGCGACCACGACGTTCATACGGAATAACATCGGCAATGATACTTAAAATCTGTGCACTGATTAATCCGCCAAACATTCCGGTAAATGTTCTTGCCAATATCATAGAATAAGTCCCAAAAGCAAAAGCACAAGCAAACGTTCCTATCAAAAATCCTGAATAAGCAAACAATAAAAGCTTTTTTCTATCAAATTTATCAGCAAAGAAAATAGCACAAAAACTACTGGCAAAAGCCGCCAAAGAATAACTCGAAACAATAATAGCAAATTCTGATGTAGTTAAATTCCATTTAGGCATCAATATATTTCCTAATGGCATCATAATCATAAAATCGAGTATGTGAGTAAAGTTTAGTAACGCCATTAACGCTACTAGTATAATTTCATTTCTTTTCAAAGTACTTTTTTTAAATCTGATGCAAAATTAAGCATTGTAAAATTCCTTTTTCTTAATAAAGAATTAATTAATTACATTAGTACCATAAATAAAAACTATAGTTTGAATGTTTGATTTACAACCCAATCATCTGAAAAACAATCTAATTTCGCTTTCACCTCTACAGGAAAAAAACTTTGAGGAATTATATGCCGTGGCCAATGATGAACTGCTTTGGGAACAACATCCAAACAAACTGCGCTACCAACGTGATGTGTTTCAAAATTTCTTTGAAGGCGCAATGCTTTCCGGCGGAGCTTTTTTAATTCGTGATAGTAAAACCAACGAAGTTGTTGGCAGCAGTCGTTTTTATGATTACAATGAAACCGAAAACTCAATATTGATCGGTTATACTTTTATAGGACGAAAATTTTGGGGAACTAATTATAATAAATCCTTGAAAAAACTAATGCTTGATTATGCTTTTCAAAATGTAAATAAAGTCTATTTTCATATTGGCGCTTTCAACATCCGTTCCCAAAAAGCTATAGAAAAAATTGGCGCTGTTAAAGTTGATGAATTTGAAGTCGAATATTATGGCGAAGACAGTAAATTGAATTTTGTATATTTAATAGAAAAAAGCTAATGCAAAAAACCGATTTTTCCATATACGACGCATCAGCAGGTTCGGGAAAAACCTATACGTTGGTCAAAGAATATTTGAAAATTATTCTCTTATCTAAAAAACCCGATGCCTATCGCAACATTCTTGCCATTACGTTTACCAACAAAGCGGTTCACGAAATGAAAAGTCGGGTTTTGCTCAATCTTTCGGAATTTGCCAAAGAAAATCCTTCGGAGAAAGTACTGCTATTGATGCAAGACATTAATACTGAAACCGGTTTAAGCTTAGCAACCATTACCGAAAAAGCCAAAAATATCATTAAAAACCTAATTCATAATTATGCATCATTTGACATTTCAACCATTGACAAATTTACCCACAAAGTCATTCGGGCATTTGCTCATGATTTGAATTTACCCATAACTTTTGACGTTTCAATTGATACCGAAAACCTATTAAACGAAGCCGTTGATTCAATTATTGCTGAAGCCGGAAATGACGAAACACTGACCAATTTGCTGGTAGATTTCACTATGGAAAAAACCGATGATGATAAATCTTGGGATGTTTCTAGAGAAATTATGGAAACCGGAAAACTGATTTTAAATGAAAACAACCGTGAAGAAATCACGCATTTTCAAAATAAAAAAATTGAAGATTTCATTAGTATCAAAAACAAGTTAAACGAACTTTGTGAACAACTCGAAAACGAATGTGCCAACTTAGCCATCGAAGCTTTAACTTTAATCGAAAACAAAGGCATTGATTTAAAATCTTTTTCTAGAGAAACTTTTCCAAACCATTTAAAAAGTATTTTTAACAAAAACTTCAATCCAAACAATAAAACGTTTCATAAATTTGAAGACATAGCAATAAATAAATCAGCCATTGATAGAATTATAATTGAAAGCATAATCCCAGATTTGCTAGCGATTCTAGCAAAAATTTATTCCAACTTTGAAAAGAAAAACTTTTATGCGGCGTTCTTAAAAAATATCACGCCACTTTCACTGCTAAACACCTTAAATTTTCGATTAAAAAAAATTCAGGACGAACAAAATATTCTTTCGATTTCAGAGTTTAATAAATTAATCAATGAGCAAATTCAAAATCAACCGGCACCATTTATTTATGAACGATTAGGCGAAAAATATCGTCATTTCTTTATCGATGAATTTCAAGATACGTCGGAAATGCAATGGCAAAATCTCATTCCGTTAATCGACAATGCTTTGGCAGGAGAAGATTTAAACGGTGAACGAGGTTCGCTAATGATTGTTGGTGACCCAAAGCAATCTATTTATCGCTGGCGTGGCGGAAAAGCGGAACAGTTTATCGAACTCAGTAAGGGCAAAAATCCATTTGTAAATCCGGATAAAAAGCTGTTTTCTCTCGAACGAAATTACCGAAGCTATTCGCAAATTATCGAATTCAACAACGATTTTTTTAAATTTTTGTCGGATGAATTTTCGAACGAAGATTACAAAGATTTGTATGCCAATCATAGTCATCAAAAAATAAACGACAAAATTGGCGGTTATGTGAGTGTTTCTTTTTTGCCAAAAAAAGAAAAAAACAACGATTTTTCGGGAGAAGAAATCATCGAAAGAGAAGATTTATTTTTGGAAGCAACCTTGAAAACGATTGAAAAAGCAAAGTCAAACGGTTTTGCTAACAAAGACATTGTCATTCTTACTCGAAATAAAAAGCCAGGAATAGCTATTGCTAATTTTTTAACCGAAAAAGGCATTCCGATTTTGTCTTCTGAAAGTTTATTGCTTGGTTCTTCGTCTGAAATTCAGTTCATCATCCATTTTCTGAATTATCTGAAAAATAAAAACGATTTGGAAGCCAAAGCTCATTTTTTGTATTATTTGGCACAAAATAGCAAACACAAAATAGCTGTTCATGACTTTATTTCAAACGGAATGGAGCAAAAAGAAGAAATTGATTTTCAAAAATGGCTTTTTGATTTTGATTTCGAAATTTCATTTGCCAACATCCGAAAAAAATCATTGTATGAAGCTGTAGAATTGATTATTTCCAAAGCCATTTCAACAGAAAAAAGAAACGCTTATGTTCAATATTTTCTAGACATTGTTTTAGAACGCGATTTAAAAAGTCAAGCCGGAATTTCGGATTTTCTGAATTATTGGGAAACTCAAAAAGAAAAAGTCAGCATTCCTTCGCCTGAAGGTAATGATGCTATCCGAATTATGACCATCCATAAATCGAAAGGATTGGAATTTCCGGTGGTGATTTTTCCTTTTGCTGCCGAAAATTATTCGCAAAACAAAGGCGAAAAAATTTGGATTACTGCCGATGAAGAATTGGTTGGTTTGCCAAAAGCATTAGTTTCAAAAACGGCAGCCGTAGAGCATTTTGGCGAATCGGCTTCGTTGATTTACAAACAAAAAACGCAAGAAGATTTACTAGACAATATCAACGTTTTGTATGTTGCTTTAACAAGAGCCGAAGAACAATTGTATATTATTTCGGAAATGCAAAACATCAGTAAAACTTCGGGTGAATATCCTAATAATATGGCATCGTTTTTTATAAAATTTTTAATTTCTCAACATCAATTTGACGAAAACAAATTGGAATATGATTTTGGTAACAGCAAAAGATTATCCAAAGAAAAGCCATTAGTAGAAAGGACAAAAATAATTCCACAGTTAAAAGAAATTCTTAATCCAAAGAATATTAAAATCGCTCAAAGAGAAAGCTTAATGTGGAACACAACCCAACAAAAAGCGATTGAATATGGAAATATTTTGCACGAAATACTGTCGTTTGTAAAAACCAAAAACGATATAGATTTAGCGCTAACCAAAGCGATTGAGAACGGGTTGATTATCGCCTCGCAAAAAGAAATCGTAGAAAAAACCATTACATCAATTGTAAATCATCCCGATTTGATTGATTTTTTTGCTGAAGAAAATATAATTCTCAATGAAAAAACTATCATTCAAAAAGAAGGCAGCTTGATAAAACCCGACCGAATGGTTTTGACAGCAACCAACGAAATTTATTTATTAGATTACAAAACGGGTTCGCATCAACTAAAACATACTCATCAAGTACAAAATTATCAATATGCCATTGAAAAAATGGGGTATCGAGTAACGAAAAAAGCGTTGGTTTATATTGGAGAAACTTTGGAAGTGGTAAATTTGTAAACTAAAACTAAACTACAAACAAAAATATGTACGGAAAAATTCAACAACACCTACAAAACGAATTAAAAACCATTGAAGATAATGGAATTTTCAAAAAAGAACGTATTATCACTTCGCCTCAAGGAGCTGAAATTACAGTAAATGGCGAAACGGTTTTGAACTTTTGTGCCAATAATTATTTAGGATTATCATCACATCCAGAAGTAGTTCAAGCTGCCAAAGATGCTTTAGATTCTCATGGTTTCGGAATGTCATCGGTGCGATTCATCTGTGGAACACAAGATATTCACAAAACATTGGAAAAAACTATCGCTGATTTCTACGGAACTGAAGACACCATTTTATATGCAGCAGCATTTGATGCTAATGGTGGTGTTTTTGAACCATTGTTAGGCGAAGAAGATTGTATAATTTCAGATTCACTAAACCATGCTTCGATTATTGATGGCGTTCGTTTGTGTAAAGCAGCACGATATCGTTATGAGAATAACAATATGGAAGATTTGGAAAATCAATTGAAAAAAGCCGTTGAAGCCGGACATCGTTTTAAACTTATCGTTACCGATGGTGTTTTTTCAATGGATGGATTGGTTGCGCCATTAGACAAAATTTGCGACTTAGCCGATAAGTATGATGCTTTGGTAATGGTTGACGAATGTCATGCTGCAGGATTCATCGGCGCTACCGGAAAAGGAACTTTGGAAGCTAAAAACGTAATGGGAAGAGTGGATATCATCACAGGAACATTGGGCAAAGCGCTTGGTGGCGCCATGGGTGGTTATACTACGGCAAAAAAAGAAATTATCGAAATTTTACGTCAGCGTTCACGTCCTTATTTGTTTTCCAATTCACTGGCTCCGGCTATTGTTGGCGCATCAATAAAAGTTTTTGAACTATTAAAAAAAGACACTTCACTGAGAGATAAATTGGAATGGAACACAAATTACTTCAAAGAAGGCATGAAAAAAGCAGGATTTGACATCATAGATGGTGATTCAGCTATTGTTCCGGTTATGTTATATGATGCCAAATTATCTCAAATAATGGCAGACGAATTATTGAAGAAAGGAATCTATGTTATTGGATTCTTTTTTCCTGTAGTTCCACGAGACAAAGCCAGAATAAGAGTTCAACTTTCTGCAGCTCATTCAAAAGAACATCTTGACAAAGCCATAAATGCTTTTACAGAGGTTGGAAAAGCATTAAAAATCATTTAATTAAGCATATTTTAACAATAACATTTTGATATTATCTCAATAGGTATTACTTTTGTCCCGTTATAATTATTATAATCTAATCAAATTAAGTATGAAACATCTTAACAAATTATTTGTTGCTGTGGCAATGTTAGCTGGATTAAGCTCTCAAGCTCAAGATAGCAACAACCCATGGGCGATATCTTTTGGGACGAATGCGGTTGACACTAGATTTAGTGCCGCTTCAAAATTAGAAGATCAGTTTTCTGAATTTTTCAATGCAAAAGATCATTGGAATATTCTTCCTTCTGTATCTTACTTAAACGTATCAAAATACGTAGGTAGTAATTTCTCATTTGGCATTACAGGATCTGTAAACAAAATCAAGAAATTTGTTTTACCAAGAGTTGGTAATGAAGATTACACTGTAGTTAATCCCGGTGATTTAAGCTATTACGCAGTTGATGGAGTTATCAATTATAGTTTTATGAATTTAATTAAATCAAAAGTTATCGATCCGTCTGCTCACATAGGTGGAGGTTATACTTGGTTCGGTGATGCTTCTGCAGGTACAGTTAATGGAGGTTTAGGATTAACTTTATGGTTCAATGAAAATGTAGGTCTATCTTACCGTACAACTTACAAACATTCATTTGATGACACTAGAGTACCAAATGCAGATGTAGCTTCTCACGTTCAACATTTTGCTGGTCTTACTTTCAAATTTGGAGGTAAAGATACTGATGGAGACGGAATCTATGATAAAGATGATGCTTGTCCGGATGTAGCTGGTTTAAAACAATTCAATGGTTGTCCTGATACTGACGGTGATGGAATTGAAGACAGCAAAGACGCTTGTCCAGATGTAGCTGGTCCAGCTGAATTCAATGGTTGTCCTGATACTGACGGTGACGGAATTGCCGATAAAGATGATGCTTGTCCTGAAGTTGCGGGTCCAAAATCATTAAACGGTTGTCCTGATAGTGACGGTGACGGAATTGCTGATAAAAATGACAAATGTCCAGATGTAAAAGGTCCAAAAGAAAATGGTGGATGTCCATGGCCAGATAGAGATGGTGATGGTGTACTTGACAAAGACGACAAGTGTCCAGATGTAAAAGGAACTGTTGCAAACAATGGTTGTCCTGAAGTTTCTGACGAAGTTGTTAAGAAATTAAATGATTATGCTAAAACCATCTTGTTTGACTCAGGTAAAGCTTCTTTCCAAAAACAAACTTACCCTGTATTACAAGCTATCGTAGCTATCTTGAAAGAATACCCACACTCTAAATTCTCTATCGAAGGACACACAGATAGCGATGGTTCTGATGCTGCTAACCAAAAATTATCAGAAGACAGAGCTGCTGCTGTTAAAAACTACTTAATCGAGAACGGAATTGATTCTTCAAGATTATCTTCAACTGGTTTCGGTGAATCTAAACCAATTGATACTAACAAAACTAAAGCTGGTAAAGCTAACAACAGAAGAGTTGATGTGAAATTAGTAAAATAATTTCTTTAAAATAGTTGATAAAAACGTCCCGGAATTCGGGGCGTTTTTTTATTTTTATATCATGTCAAAGCCAACTTTTCTTAATCAGCTAGCACAAGAAATTCTAAAAAATCATTCCGAATCACTTTCGGAACTTATCATTGTATTACCAAATAAAAGAGCAAAAGTTTTTTTACTGGAAGAATTTAAAAAACTGATTTCAACAAACATATTTGCGCCTGAAATAATCAGTATTGAAGAATTTATTCAAAATATAGCCGGAATTCGGAGTATTGACTCAGTTGAATTATTATTTGAATTTTACGAAGTATATCTTTCCATTACTGAACAAGAAAAACAAGAAACATTCGAAACTTTTGCTAATTGGGCAAAAACACTCTTACAAGACTTTAATGAAATCGACCGTTATTTAATCGAACCAAACAAAATTCTAAAATATTTGGAAGATATAAAAGAAATTGAACATTGGGCTGTCGATATCAATAAAAGAACCGAGCTAATAGACAATTATCTCATTTTTTGGAAAAAGCTACCGAAATATTATCATTCGTTATATCAATATTTATCAAACAAAGGCATTGGATACCAAGGATTGATTTATCGGGAAGCTGTAAAAAATCTCAATCACTTTTCCGAAAACAACAATAATAAATTCATCTTTGGCGGATTTAATGCACTCAATCAAGCGGAAGAAAAAATTATCCAACATCTGTTAGCACAAGAATCTGCAAAAGTTTATTGGGATGTTGACGAAACATTACTTTATGACACATTCCACGATGCAGGATTATTTCAAAGACGTTTTAAATCCAATTGGAATTATTACAAAAACAATCCGTATGAATGGATTTCCAATGATTTTTCAGAAGAAAAAAACATCAAGATAATTGCAACTTCAAAATCTATCGGACAAGCTAAAATTGCCGGTTATATAGTTGCCGAACATTTAAAAAAGACTCAATCTAACCTTCAAAATACTGCTTTGGTTTTAGGCGAAGAAAATCTATTACTTCCGATTTTGCATTCACTTCCGGCAGAAATCAACGCATTAAATATTACCATGGGATTTTCCGGAAAAAACAATCCGGCTCAGTTATTAATTACTAAACTTTTCAAGTTACATATCAATGCTCTTGAAAGAAACGCTTCCAATTATGTAATGTATTACAAAGATGTGCTTGATATTTTAACACATCCTTTAATTGAACCTTACATCAAAGCAGATGAATTGATTAACATTATTAACAGAAACAATTTTACCTTTATAACTCATAAAAAATTGGTAGAACTTCATGTTTCAAACAGTACTCTTTTTAATCTTTTATTTCAAAAATGGAATCTTAATTCAGTTGAAATTTTAGAAAACATATCACAAATTCTACTTAAAATTAAAGTTAATTTAAGTTATGACAACGAAGAAGAAAAAATAGCCAATGCTTTTGTTTATTCTATCTTTAAAGTCATTAATAAAATGATTTCCTATTTTAGTGAACACCAGAAGATTGACAACATAAAAACACTATATGCCATTTATAAGCAAATTATCGATTTAGCCGAAGTTTCTTTTGAAGGCGAACCTCTGAACGGACTTCAAATCATGGGTGTTTTGGAAAGTCGTGTACTTGATTTCGAAACTGTGATTATCACATCGGTCAATGAAGGAAAGTTTCCCGCCGGAAAAAGTACCAATTCATTTATTCCTTATGACGTAAAAAAAGAATATGGCCTGCCCACTTTCAAAGAAAAAGATGCTATTTATACTTTTCACTTCTACCATTTACTGCAAAGAGCAAAAAATATTTATTTGATTTACAATTCAGATAGTGACGGATTTGATGCCGGCGAAAAAAGTCGTTTTATCACACAATTGGAAGTTGAAAAACGACCAAAACACAACTTGACATTTGATTTTTATAATCCAAATGTTCCCAATATTGCTTATGAGCAAATTGTCATTGAAAAAAATGAAAACATTCTCAATCGATTAAAAGAAATTGCATCCAACGGATTTTCACCATCGTCGTTGACAACTTATATCCGAAATCCAATACAGTTTTATTTTCAGCGAATTTTACGTATTTCCGAAACAGATGAAGTAGAAGAAAATATAGCCGTCAATACTTTGGGAACAATTATCCATGGCACTTTGGAAAACCTTTACAAACCATTTATCGGACGAATCTTAACCAAAGAAGATTTGGAACAAAGTTTTAAAAAGATTGATGATGAAGTATTGAAACAATTCAAAGAAATTTATAAAGAAGGTGAAATCAAAAAGGGAAAAAATTTACTCGCGTTTGAAGTTGCCAAACGCAATATTTATAATTTCCTAAAAATGGAAATCGAATTACTGGAAAATGGCGATGAAGTACAGATTATTGCATTGGAACAAACTTTTGAACGCATTTTAGAGAACAAACTTTTGCCTTTTCCGGTTTTAATTAAAGGAAATGTTGACAGAGTTGAACTCAGAAACGGAAGAATTAGAATTATCGATTACAAAACAGGTAAAGTTGAAAAGTCAAATGTTACACTAAAAGACTGGAATGGCCTGACTGAAGACATCAAAAATGACAAAATCATACAAGTTTTGGCATATGCTTTTATGTTTGAAAAAGAAATTAAAAATTATGAAATCGAAGCCGGAATTATTTCGTTTAAAAATTTGAAATCAGGGTTTTTACCATTTAATTTTAAACCAGACAAAGAAAGTTTCGACGTTATTTCACCAGAAATTATGGAAAATTATTTGGAACAAATAGTGATTTTACTAAATCAGATTTTGAGTATTGAAAAGGCTTTCGAAGAAAAGGTTTAACCGCAAAGAGGCAAAGTTTACGCAAAGTCCGCAATAATTTTTTTATAAAACTTTGCGAACTTTGCGTAAACTTTGCCTCTTTGCGGTAAAAAGTTAAATACTTTTCAAAAAATTTAAAAACACTTTCAACAATTCTTCTTGGTTTTCAATATGCGACATGTGTCCGTCGGGAAAAGTAGTAAGTTCCACTTTGGTATTTTCTATTTGGTCAAGATTATCATCATAATTTAAAACACCATCATTTTTACCTAAAACCAAATGAATAGGATAAGGCGCAAAATGCAAAATAACTTCACGGTCTTTTCTAATTTTCATACCTTCCAAAGCAGCAACAATTCCTTGCAAAGGTGTTTTTAAAGCCTCGAGTTTTACTTTTTCAATTTGCTCTTCGAGTCTTTCCCTATTATTTTCACTAAATAAATTAGCAATACTCATCCAAACAAAATTGGTATAGTTCTGTTTTACAGCAACAATAGCTCTGTCACGATTTATTTTACGTTCTTCACTATCGGCACGCGAAGTCGAATTCAACAAAAACAACCCTTTCATGTTGTCCGGATACAATTCGGCGAAAGCCAGCGCCACATAACCACCCATGGAATGACCAATTAAAATAGCTTTTCTGATTTTTAATTCGTGCAACACATGATGAACCATATCCGCCTGATCTTCCATAGCATGAACATATCCTAAACATCCGGTTTCGCCATGACCAAGTAAATCAATAGTAATGACACGATGTTTTTTGGAAAGCTCAGGAATAAAAGCATTCCACATGGTTTGATTTTCCAAAAAACCATGCAAAAACAACACAGTCGTGCCTTTTCCATAATCAGAAAAGGAGATTTTAATGTTCTTGTAGATGGTAGTTTTCATTATTACAAAAATAGATTTTAACCGCAAATTCACGAATTATTTTTTACCTTTTTAAATAATCATTATTATGTTAACAAAGGAAAAATCACATCATGAGATTCCTTCTTAGTTGGAATGACAAATTTGGAAACAAAAAAACGGCTCATTTTATTGAACCGTTTTAACTGTAAAATGAAACTAAAAACTAAGAATTCATCAACTCCTCGATCTCTTCAACTTCCAGCGGAATATTTTTCATTAAATTCAATGGCATTCCATTGGCTTGAATTACATAATCGTCTTCCAATCGGATACCAAAACTTTCAGCAGGAATGTAAAATCCCGGTTCATTGGTAAATACCATTCCGGCAGTAAATTTATCGGTTAGAATCCCATAATCATGTGTATCAAGTCCCATGTGATGGGATGTACCGTGCATCATATATTTTTTATAAGCTGGCCAATCGGGATTTTCGTTTTGAACATCAGCTTTATCAATTAGTTTTAATGCCAACAATTCTTCCGTATATTTTTCACCCATTTGTTTATGGTAAGTATGCCAGTCATTACCGGAAATCAATAAGGTTTCAGCATGCTTTTTACAACGCAAAACCGAATTGTAAACTTCTTTCTGTCTTGGCGAAAATCGTCCGTTTACCGGAATTGTTCGTGTCATATCGCTGGAATAATTAGCATATTCAGCGCCAACATCTAGCAAAATCAAATCACCATCTTTACATTGCTGATTATTTTCTATGTAATGCAATACATTGGCATTATTTCCCGAAGCGATAATTGGCGTGTAAGCAAAACCTTTGGAACGATTTCTTAAAAACTCGTGAGCAAACTCCGCTTCGATTTCATATTCCCAAACTCCGGGTTTTACAAAACCTAAAACTCTGCGAAAGCCTTTGTCGGTAATATCACATGCCTTTTGGATTAAATCTATTTCCTGAGTTTCCTTTATCGAACGTAAACGTTGCAAAATAGGATTGGATTTTTCAACTTTATGCGCCGGATAATTTTCTTTCCACCTTTTTACAAAACGTGCTTCACGAGTTTCAGTTTCAATCGTAGCACGATAATGTTCGTTAGTGTTGATATACATCGTATCCGCATAAGCCATTAGCTCTTTCAGAATTTTATAAAAATCCTGTAACCAATACACGCTTTTTATTCCTGATACGTCAAAAGCTCTTTCTTTAGTCAGTTTTTCACCTTCCCAAATAGCAATATGCTCATTGGTTTCACGCAGAAACAAAATCTCTTTGTATTTTTCAAAAGGTGCATTCGGAAAAAGCACCAAAATACTTTCTTCCTGATCGACACCGGACAAATAAAATATGTCGCGATGTTGTGCAAAAGGCAATGTACTATCGGCAGAAACCGGATAAATATCATTGGAATTAAAAATAGCTATACTGTTAGGTTTCATTTGTGCCGTGAATTTTAATCTGTTTTTTATAAACAAATCACGGTCTATTTGATGGTATTTCATATGTAAGTTTTTATTGTTTTTTAATGGTCATATGCAATCGCCTTACGGCTCATGTCATTTTTTAGTTTGTTAAATATATTATTAAACTGCTTGATAATTTTATTCATCAAAAATAATGAATAATCAAGTTTTAGATATAGCCAAATGGCGTTATTTAATATTCTTGCGAATACGACTCATGTGACGGTTGGAAATTCCTAAAAAAGAAGCCAAGTAATGTAACGGAACTTCCTGTAATAATTTAGGCTCGGTTAAAAGAAGTTTTTGATACCGTTCTTCGGGAGTAAGTGTAAGCAAATCAATTCGATAATCATCGATAAGCATAATTTGCTTTTCAATTAAATTATAGTAAAATTGATGAAAAGTATTATTGTTTTGAATTAAATCTTTGAAATCATCCTGATTAATTACCCATAATTTACAATCAACCAATGCTTTAATACTTTTTCGTGAAGGAGTTGACTTCAAAAAACTATTTAAAGAAGATGTTGCCGAATTTCTTAATGCTAAATAGGTTGTTTTTTCTTCGTCATTTATTGCAATCGCATGCTGTAAAACACCACTTTCTACATAACAGAAAAATGAGCAAACTTCACCTTCCTTAACCAAAAACTGATTCTTTTTAAGTTCAATCTGTTCAAAACGTTTTTGAGCTTCTTCAAGTAAAGCAATCGATACGGTATTTAAAGCATTTGCTGTCTGTGACAAATAGTCAAAAAAAGAAGTATTCATAAACCCGATGATAATGAACAAAAGTATTGTTTTTTGAGTAATCTTTTTGTGATACCGAATGAAACCAATATTTTTATAGAAAATTAAAGCAAATGAAAATTTTATTATCTGTTATTTGTTCTCTGAGTTGTTTTTTAAGTTTCAGTCAAGACAAATCGCCTTATCAATTATTTGACAAAAACGGAAAGAAAACAACATATGCTAAACTTCTAAAAAGTTCTGAAAATACTGAAGTTGTTCTGTTTGGCGAATATCATAATAATGCTGTTGTTCATTGGCTACAATTGGAATTGACTAAAGATTTAGCTGAAAAAAAACTGTTAGTTCTTGGTGCTGAAATGATTGAAGCCGACAACCAAAAACAACTTGATCAATATTTAAAAGAAGAAATAAATCAAAAGCAATTAGATTCTACAGCACGTCTTTGGAGCAATCACAAAACCGATTATAAACCGCTTGTTGATTTTGCCAAAGATAAAAAGCTACCATTTATAGCCACCAATGTTCCCAGAAGATATGCTTCGATTGTTTTTAAAAAAGGAATTGAAGAACTGGAAAAATTATCCGAAGAAGAAAAATCATGGATTGCTCCATTGCCTATTGCTTATGACGCTGATTTACCGGGTTATGCCGGAATGATGAAAATGATGGGCGAACATACAAGTCCTAATATGCCCAAAGCACAAGCCATAAAAGATGCAACAATGGCACATTTTATTATCAAAAATCTTCAACCCAATGCTGTTTTTCTACATTATAACGGAACGTATCACAGCGATAATTTTGAAGGAATTTATTGGTATCTTAAAAAATCCAGACCGGAACTTAAAATTCTCACTATCGCCACGGTTGAACAAAAGAACATATCAAAACTCGAAAAAGAACATCTAAATAAGGCCGATTTTATATTGGTTATAGACGAAGATGTAACAAAAACCTATTAAGTTCAAAAAAGTGTTTAACTTTTTTCAATAAAACAAATGATTTAAGTTGTTGAAAATCAACAAGTGTTAAATACATTTTAAAATCATTATAAATTAGAACGAAAAGGTTGTAGTTGTGTTCAATTAACCCTATTTTTGTGTGTCTTTTTTAAAAACAAATTATACAATCTTATGGCAAAATCTGCACTTCTAAAGTCATCACTTGCAAAGAAATATTGGATGGCTTTTACGGGTTTATTTTTATGCTTATTTTTAGCGGGACATTTAGCTGGAAATCTTCAACTATTAGTTCCAAATAACGCTTTGAATTTCAACAAATATGCGTTATTCATGACTACAAATCCGGCAGTAAAAATTCTCTCTTACGTAACGTATCTCTCAATTCTTTTCCATGCTATTGATGGTTTTTTATTGACTTATCAAAACATAAAAGCAAGACCTGTTGGTTATGCTAAAACAAATTCAAGCGCAAACAGTAGTTTTTCTTCAAGAAATATGGCTGTTTTGGGAACATTAATTTTAGTTTTCATTGTAACACACATGGTAAACTTTTGGGCAAAAATGCATTTTGACAAAAACATGCCTTTGCAAACCATTACAGTTGAAGTGATGGGACAAAAGCAAGAACTGTATGTAATGACAAATGACAGCTATATGCCAACAAGCCAAATTGCAAAAACTAAAGAAGAAGCAGTTAAAACCGGTGCTCAACTTTACATTAAAAACAGAACAGAATTTTTCAACGCACAAGCTGACGTAAAAGTTGGTGAAGGTTATAAAGATTTATATAAAATTACCGTTGCATTCTTTAAACATCCAAAATATGGTTTAATTGCAACACTATTGTACGTTGTTGCTATGGGAATTTTAGCTTTCCACTTACTGCATGGTTTTCAAAGTGCTTTCCAATCTATGGGATTAAATAGTTCTTCTTGGACACCAAAAATCAAATTATTCGGAAAACTATTTGCAATCATCGTCCCTATTTTGTTTGCGATCATCCCAATTTACTTACACTTTATACTAAAATAATCAACATCAGAATATATTATGAAGTTAGATTCTAAAATACCAGAAGGACACATTTCAAAGAAATGGACCGATTATAAAGATCATTTAAAACTTGTAGCACCAAACAACCGTCCAAAAATTGACATTATTGTAGTTGGAACAGGTTTAGCGGGTGCATCTGCTGCTGCTTCACTTGGTGAAATGGGATATAATGTAAAAGCTTTTTGTTTCCAAGATTCACCACGTCGTGCGCATTCTATTGCAGCACAAGGTGGAATCAACGCAGCAAAAAATTACCAAAACGATGGTGATAGTACGTTCAGATTATTCTATGACACCATCAAAGGTGGAGATTATAGAGCACGTGAAGCCAACGTTCACCGTTTAGCAGAAGTTTCAGGAAATATTATTGACCAATGTGTGGCTCAAGGTGTTCCTTTTGCTCGCGATTACGGCGGATTGCTTGACAACCGTTCATTTGGTGGAACTCAGGTTCAAAGAACTTTTTACGCCGCCGGACAAACAGGACAACAGTTGTTACTTGGAGCATATTCAGCTTTATCAAGACAAATTGGACTTGGACGTGTACAACAATTTAACCGTCACGAAATGTTGGATTTAGTAAAAGTTGACGGAAAAGCTCGTGGAATTATCGCTCGTAATTTAGTTACAGGGGAAATAGAAAGACATTCGGCTCACGCAGTAATTATTGCTTCCGGAGGTTATGGAAACGTATATTTCCTTTCAACTAACGCAATGGGAAGTAACGTTACTGCCGGATGGAAAATACACAAACAAGGTGCATTATTTGCCAATCCTTGTTATGTCCAAATTCACCCAACGTGTATTCCGGTTCACGGAACGAATCAATCAAAATTAACATTGATGTCAGAATCGTTACGTAACTCAGGGCGCATTTGGGTTCCAAAGAAAAAAGAAGATGCAGAAGCAATCAGAGCCGGAAAATTAAAACCAACACAAATTGCTGAAGAAGATAGAGATTACTACTTAGAAAGAAGATATCCTGCATTTGGTAACTTGGTTCCGCGTGATGTTGCGTCAAGAGCGGCAAAAGAAAGATGTGATGCAGGCTACGGAATTGAAGCAAATGATACTAACGAAGGTGTTTACCTTGATTTCTCTACTGAAATACAAAACAAAGGAAAACAAGCCGCTTATGCTGCAGGAAATCACAATCCTACTGCAGAGGAAATTACAAGATTAGGTAAAGCTTGGCTAGAAGAAAAATATGGTAACTTGTTTACCATGTACCAAAAAATCACTGACGAAAACCCATATGAAACGCCAATGAAAATCTATCCGGCAGTTCACTATACAATGGGTGGAGTTTGGGTTGATTATAATTTACAATCTACCATTCCGGGATGTTTCGTTGCCGGAGAAGCAAATTTCTCTGATCACGGAGCAAATAGACTTGGAGCTTCGGCTTTGATGCAAGGTTTAGCAGATGGTTATTTTGTACTTCCTTATACGGTTTCTAATTATTTAGCAGATGACATTCGTACCGGAAAAATTTCTACCGATTTACCGGAATTCGTTGAAGCAGAAAACAGAGTAAAATCTACTATTGATAAATTCTTAAACAACAACGGAACCAAATCGGTTGATTATTTCCATAAAAAATTAGGTTTAATTATGTGGAACAAAGTTGGAATGGGAAGAAATGAGAAAGGATTAACCGAAGCCATTTCAGAAATTGCAACTTTAAAAGAAGAATTCTATAAAGACGTTTACGTTCCGGGAAGTGCCGATGAATTAAATCCTGAATTAGAAAAAGCAATTCGTGTTGCCGATTTCATGGAATTAGGTCAATTAATGGCAATGGATGGTTTACAACGTAAAGAATCATGTGGAGGTCATTTCCGTGAAGAATATCAAGACTCTGAAGGCGAAACACTTCGTGACGATGAGAATTTTTCTTTTGTCGGAGCTTGGGAATACAAGGGAGAAGACATCAGCAAAGAAGAACTTCATAAAGAGGAATTGAAATATGAATACATTAAAATAGCCGCAAGAAACTACAAATAACAGTATTATGAGTGCAGCAAAAAACATCAATATAAACCTTAAAATTTGGCGTCAAAAAAACGCTCAAACTAAAGGAAAAATCGAAACATATAAATTAGATAATGTTTCAACGGCAAGTTCATTTTTGGAAATGCTTGACCAATTAAATGAGCAATTAGTAAACGAACGTAAAGAACCGGTTGCTTTTGACCACGATTGTCGTGAAGGAATTTGCGGTATGTGTTCATTATTTATTAATGGTCGCGCTCATGGTCCGGACACAGGAATTACAACTTGTCAGCTTCACATGAGAATGTTCAAAGATGGTGATACAATTTATGTGGAACCTTGGAGAAGTAAAGCTTTTCCGGTTATTAAAGACTTAGTAGTTGACAGAAGTGCTTTTGACAGAATCCAACAAGCCGGAGGTTTCGTTTCAGTAAATACTTCAGGAAGAACAATGGATGCCAATGCTATTCCTGTTCCAAAACCTGATGCTGACAAAGCTTTTGAAGCAGCAGCTTGTATCGGTTGTGGTGCATGTGTGGCAACGTGTAAAAACGGTTCAGCTATGCTATTTGTTGGAGCAAAAGTTTCACAATATGCTTTGTTACCACAAGGAAAAGTAGAAGCTACAGCTCGTGTTTTAAACATGGTTCGCCAAATGGACGAAGAAGGATTCGGTAACTGTACAAACACTGGAGCATGTGAAGTAGAATGTCCAAAAGGAATTTCTCTAGAAAACATCGCTCGCATGAACAGAGAATATTTAAAAGCGAGTTTGAAATAATTTAGACTTTATTATAAAAAAAGGCTTTCAAATTGAAAGCCTTTTTTTATAGGTTAAATTTATTTTAAGGAAGTTAACAAAAAAAATTCAATAAAAAAACCTAAACCAATCCTTTCTCATAAGCCACACGAACTAAACCAGCACTGTTTTTTACGCCTAATTTTTGAAAAAGATTACTTCTATGCGATTCTACGGTTTTAGTGCTTAGGAATATTTTTTTAGCAATTTCTTCGGTGGTAAACTCCTTGATAATTAACTCCAAAATTTCTTTTTCACGTGTAGTTAATTTTGGTGAAAAAATAGATTGTTGCTTTGCTCCAAAAGACTCATCAAGCAAAATTTTATGAATCTCTTCGGGTAAAAAACGATTTCCAGACAACACGGTTTTGATAGCAAGAAGCAATTGATTTTTATCGGTGTTTTTTAGCAAATAGCTCATTGCTCCGTTTTTTATCATTTGTTTTACAAATGAACTTTCTTCAAAATTAGTGAGTGCGATAATTTTTAGCTCAGGAAATTTTTGATGCAAAATTTTACATGCATCAATGCCGTTTCCATCAGGTAAATTGATATCCAAAAGCAAAACATCGGTAGTTTCGTCCAGATCGTTCAACGTGTCCTTTATGTTCGCAAAAGATTTATGCAGATCTATTTCCTTCTCTGTTTTCAGAAGTGTCCTTATTCCTTCTACCACAATGGAATGGTCTTCTGTAATGGCAATTTTAATCATTTCTCAAATTTTGTTAAGTCAATGCTAATCTGAAATGAGCTTCCATTTTGATTACTGCTAATTTCCATTTCGGCTTTTAGCAAATGTATTCGTGAGCGGATATTTTGCAACCCCAAACCCAAATTTGCGTTCTCAGAATCGAAACCTTTTCCATTATCTTCAACTGTTATAAACAATTCACGGTCGTGAAAATTCATTTGAACCAAAGCATAATTGGCATCAGAATGTTTCATACAATTATTTATCAATTCCTGAATGATTCTGTAAATCGTGGTTTCAATTTTTTTTGGTAAAGAAACAATATCACCAAAATACTGAAATTCTAACCCAATTGGATGTGAATTATTAATCTTGATGCAATATTGGTTTACAGCTTCTACCAAACCAAAATCTACAATAGAAGTTGGCATCAAATCGTGTGAAATACGCCGTGTTTGGGAACAAACCTGGTCAATCATTTCGATTGCTTTTTGCAAATTTCCCTTATCATGAAATCCAGAAATCTCTTCTTTTATACTAGAAATATGATACTTTATTGCTGATAATTCGCCATTGAGTCCATCGTGAAGTTCTTCTGCAATTCGTTTTCGTTCTTTTTCTTGTCCGTCCAAAAGCGATTCTAAACGAATGCTGTCTTGCTGTTGCTGCGCTTTGTTTTTTCTTCGAATAAAACTAATTGCCAAAGCCATTATAGCCATACAAAGCAAAGTTGTAATAATAAGCAGAATGGTAATATTTCGCTGTTTTCGGAATTTCTCGCTTTCTGCAATCAAGAGTTTTTTTTCGTTATTTACATATTGTTCAGAAATATCCTGAATGTACGAATTTGAATTTAATCTTCCTTCGTCATCAATTTTGATGATATTATTCTGAATTTCAATGATTTTTTCAGACAAACTATTTTCCTTAAAAGATTTCAGTGCCAATTCATAAAAATAACGCCTGAAAAAAGCATTAATGGTTTTCTCTCTTATAAGATTTATTCCTTCTTGATAATAGCGAAGTTTGTCTTGTTGATTATTTGATGAAATAACCGCAAGAAATCCGTAATCTACTAATGCAATGTCATAATATTCACTTTCTAATGCCGATTGAACACTTTTTTCAAAATAAACTTTGCTACTATCGAGGTTTTTTTTTGATAAGTATATCTCACCAAAAGTTTGTTCGGAATTAGCAATAGCACGTTTTCCATTTCGGGATTTTGCCAACTTGTAAGCGCGCTTGTTATAAATCAAAGCCGAATCCAGTTGATTGATTTTCAACTTTGTTTGTGCAAGGTTGTTGTAAATATGCTCTTTGTCAATAAAATTGCTTAGCCGATTTTTTTGAAAAATATTTGGATGATGACGAAACGATTTCTGAAAGGATTTTTCTGCCAATTGATATTTTTTCAGTTCAAAAGCATTGATTCCTAAAAAAAAATAAGCATCTGCAATCAGTACACTGTCTTTTATTTCTAATGCTTTTCGGATGCCTTTTTCGGCTTCGTCTGCGCCAAACTGAAACAATCCCCAATAGTAAAAAAGTTCCGATTGCAGGTTGTGGATGGAACAAGACAATGTGTCAATTTTGTTTGGCGGATAAAGTGTTTTTGTTTTATCGAGCCATTTTTGGGACAAATGAATATCATCAACTTCAAGGTAATATTTCGACAAATTATAGGAAGTCAAAATTCTGCATTGCGTGGTTTTGCAACGGTCATATTCCTGCGGATTCTGAGACCAAAGCAAAACTGGAAACCATAGAAACAATAAAATAAATTGACTTTTCATTTGTTAGTGAAACTGGCCTTTTTTGGATAAATTTAAGCAATAATTTGAAAATCAAAAAAGTTGATTTTCAAATTATTGTACATTTTTCACTAAGTAACTACTTTGCCTTTTTGATGATCTTCTTTGTCAATGTGGTTTGGTCATCTTTTGTAATTTTCAGAAGATAAACACCATCAGAAAGAAATTGCAAATCAGTAGTAGCAGAAGGTTGATTGTATTCTATTACTTTTTTACCACTGAAATCAAAAATTTCCATTTTAGAAATTTGTGCATTTTCAGCTTCTACATGCAGATAATCTACAAACGGATTCGGGTATATTTTTAGCAGTTCTGCTGTATTCTCTGGAACAGAAAGCGCACTAACCGTAAATATCTCTTTCTTTACGAAGCTCCACATTCCCTCATCATTTTTTACACGCAAATACAAAATATGATCTCCTTCAGTTAAATTACTGTAAGACAAATCAACTTGTTGCTCTACAATATACCCACTTTGAATTGCTACCGAAGAAGCAGTACCAATTCCCGGATCTACATCAATGAAATATTCAGCTTCAACAATTGGTGAAAGCGATTCATAATTGGGTTTATAAAAAGATCTTCTCATAGGAATTCCCCAATTTCCAAGTGCATTTTTGAATCTGAAATAAAGATGATGAATTCCAAAATCTAAATTTTGTATTGTAACATCTACTGGTGCTAAATTTACCGTTTCTCCGGCTGTAATACTCAATGCATTTGCCTGTCCAACTCCTGGGTCGCTATCTACAAAATATTCACCTGCAACGATGGGAGACAAATTGCCATAATTTCCTTTTACATAAAAACTTCTACGCATTGGTATTCCCCAAGTATTGTCTGCATTTTTGAACCTGAAATACAGAAAATGAATTTCTCCGGTCTGTAAATTTGCCGGAACCGTGGCAGAAAAATTTTGTAACGAAGCAGTTGTAGCCGAAGTTACAGTAAAGGAAGTAGCACTTCCAAAGCCAGGATCACTATCTACAAAATATTCTCCCGAAACAATCGGACTAAGTGTTTGGCAAAACAAAAGCGAGGGAAACAACAGCGCATTAATCAATAACTTTTTCATAAGTTCTCTAGAGTTCAAAGTTAATTTGATTTTGCTGTTACATTCACGTTAAGTATTCCCGTGGCAGGAATTGTAGTGTTCAGTATTTGCATACTTTCTATATATGGCATTTGGAAGCTGTATCCGAATTTATTAAACGGGAAATTCTGCCCAAAAATACCAACCTGCGTTCCATCTGTTCCCAACAATGTCGTGTTGGTAACGTGATAATCATCCGAAATGGAAAAAGCAGTTAAAGGCGAAGGTGCATCGGCAAAAGACGGATTGGTATTGTTATAATTATTAGTTCCTGCTAAAGCAGTAACCGAACCTCCTATTCCGTAATTGTAAGTTAAGCAGTTGGTGTGTGAAGTGGTTGATGAAAAAGTGATGGGAATAGTATGTTCAGATGTAGTGCTTACTAGATAAATATTGTTTTGTGCCGTATTTGTGCAAGAATAATACAAACTGTTATTACCATTTCCTAATTTAATGATATTGTTACGTAGAACGGTGTCAGACGAAAGATAGTTAAGTATGGTTCCGCCATTGCTCTGATAATCAAAAAAATTATTGATAATATGCCAGTTGTTATTGGTCGTAAGAGATGAAATACTTCCGTTAAAAATATTCCCTTCAATAATCCAGTTATCGTGACCTGAGCCACCACCGGTGCTCACTGAGCCAAGCCAGTTGTTTTGGAGAACTATATTATTCACGCTGCTGTTTGTGTTTGTATTAACTAAACCTACTCTAAGTCCCATTATACTGGAGCCAGAAGAGCCGGTTTTAAATGAAATTTGGTTGATGTTTGCATTGATGGTAGTAGAAGCTTCTAAATGATGAGCCGCTCCTCTGAAATGCAGTTTTTTATTTTCAACATCTACAACACTGTTGTAACCATACATAATATCACTCGGATAAATGTAGATATAATCTCCGTCGATAGCATTGTTTACTGCTGTTTGCAAATCGGTATAATCTGCCGATGAATTAGAATTATTATCTACACTGATAATGTTTTGCGCAGAAATCCCTGTTACGGAAGCTACCGTAAGGCAAAAAGTAAAGAAACTCGTTTTCATTTTATGACTATTTGATTGTTAATAAGACAAAATTACAGATAACAACCATCCAACAAATCAGGGTTTTCTACGGAATTTAAAAATCAGGGTAAACCCTTAATTTTTAATTTCTTTCAAAAAAACTACCTTTGAAGAAACAAACAAACAATGCAAAAATCAATTCTATTTTTTTTCTTTCTACTCATAAACCTATGCTTTAGTCAAAATCTTCATAAACACGTAAATCCGTTTATTGGAACCGATGGTCACGGTCATACTTATCCCGGAGCGACAGTTCCGTTTGGAATGGTACAACTTTCTCCCGACACCAGAATTGACGGAAGTTGGGACGGATGTTCAGGTTATCATTATTCCGATAAAATTATCTATGGATTTTCACATACACATTTGAATGGAACGGGTTGCAGCGATTATGGCGATATCATGCTAATACCAACAATGGGCGAACCATCATTTGACAACAAAATTTATTCTTCCACATTTTCACATCAAAATGAAAAGGCTTCTGCAGGATTTTATAGTGTAAAATTAGACAAACACAATATTGACGTACGTTTAACGACTTCAACTCGAGTTGGTTTTCATGAATATACATTTAATAATTCGGGGCAAGCCAATGTTATTTTGGATTTAAACCATAGAGATAAATTATTATATGGCGATGTGAAAGTTATTGACAATAAAACAATTGAAGTTTTTCGAAGAAGTGAAGCTTGGGCAAAAGATCAATATATTTATGCAAGAATTGAATTTAACGTTCCGATGAAAATTAGTAAATCAAAAGGAGATTCAAAACTTGAATTATTTTATAAAGGTTCGGAAGTTGCTATTAGTTTTTCAAAACAAGTCAAAAAAGGCGAAAAATTACTCGTAAAAGTCTCGCTTTCTCCAACCAGTTATGACGGAGCAAAATTAAACAGTTCCGAAATCAAACATTGGGATTTTGAAAAAATAAAAAAAGAAGCCGAACAACTTTGGAACAAAGAGCTTTCAAAAATTGAAATCACTTCAAATGACAAAGATAAATTAGCCGTTTTCTACACCGCATTATATCACACAATGGTTCAACCCAATATTGCGCAAGATATCGACGGGAAATATCGTGGTCGCGACAACAAAATCCACGTTGCCGAAGGATTTGATTATTACTCGGTTTTCTCACTTTGGGATACGTTTCGAGCAGCACATCCGCTGTATACTTTGATTGACAAAAAACGCACTGCCGATTTCATCAATACATTTCTAAAACAATACGAACAAGGCGGAAGATTACCGGTTTGGGAATTAGCTTCCAACGAAACCGATTGCATGATTGGCTATCATTCGGTTTCGGTAATGGCAGATGCCATGGTAAAAGGAATCAAAAGTTTTGATTATGAAAAAGCATTTGCAGCAGCAAAACATTCGGCAATGTTAGACCACTTAGGTTTGGATGCTTATAAAAGCCAAGGTTTTATTTCAATGGACGACGAACACGAAAGTGTTTCCAAAACCTTGGAATATGCTTACGACGACTGGTGTATTGCACAAATGGCGTTGCTATTGAATAAAAAAAAAGACTATGACTATTTCATGAAACGTTCTCAAAACTGGAAAAATATCTTCGATTGGAATACCGGTTTTATGCGACCAAAGAAAAACGCCGGTTGGGATAAACCATTCGATCCAAGAGAAATCAATAATAATTTTACCGAAGGAAATTCGTGGCACTATTCGTTTTTTGTGCCACAAGATATTCACGGAATGATTGAAGCGTATGGAGGAAACGAAAAATTTGAAGCAAAATTGGACGAAATGTTCGATTCCGAAAGCAAAACAACCGGCCGCGAACAAGTTGACGTCACCGGATTAATTGGTCAATATGCGCATGGAAACGAACCAAGTCATCATATGGCGTATTTGTACAATTACATTGGAAAACCGGAAAAAACCACCGAAAAAGTACATTATATTCTAAATAATTTCTACAAAAACACACCTGATGGATTAATTGGCAACGAAGATTGCGGACAAATGAGCGCTTGGTATGTGTTGAGTTCAATGGGAATTTATGCAGTTACACCTGGAGAATTAGGATGGTCAACCGTAAAACCTTATTTTGAAAATATTATTATTAATACAGGAAAAGGATTAAAAATATTAAACAAAGAAACTCCAAAAAGCTATTATAAATTTTTAGACACTAAATTTGAAAAATATGCAACTACAGATGATTTTGATGTTGCATATACTGTAAAAGAAGAAGAAATCATAAGAGATATTCTTTCTGTTCCAGTTATTCAAGCAGAAAGTAAATCGTTCAAAGATAAATTGAAAGTAGAGATTTTATCAAACAATAAATCTGATGAACTCTACTATCATATATTTGATAAGGATACAAGTTTAATTTTAACACCTTATAAAAGGTATGAGAAATCAATAACTATTGAAAAAACTTCAATGATTGTAGCTTATGCTGAAAACGGTGGAGTTAAAAGCAACGTAATTTCCGCAACATTCTTCAAAAAACCAAACAATTATACTATCGACATAAAATCAAAATACAATCCACAATATCATGCTGGTGGAAATGACGGTTTATTAGACGGAATTTACGGAACAACCAACTGGAGAAAAGGCGATTGGCAAGGTTATCAAGGTCAGGATTTTGAAGCTATTGTTGATTTGCAGGAAACAAAATCAATTAACTCCATTTCGGCTAATTTTCTTCAAGATTCACGCTCATGGATTTTAATGCCAACAAAAGTTGAATATTATAGTTCAACGGATAATATCAATTTTACTTTAATCACATCAGTTGCTAATGATATTGATCCGAAAAAAGATGAAAACACTATTAAAGATTTCAGTTTTACTTCTTCAAAACCTATAAACGCAAGATATATAAAAGTAATTGCAAAAAACTTCGGCAAATTACCCGAATGGCATCAAGGTTTTGGTGGAGATGCTTTTATTTTTATTGATGAAATCACTATTAATTAGTGATTAGTGAAAAGTGATTAGTAAATAGTCATCGCTAATCACTTTTCACGAATTACTATTCACTAAAAAATATGAAAATAGCACTAATACAAACCTCGTTAATCTGGGAAAACCCAACCGAAAACCGAAGTCATTTGGCACAAAAAATAACCGGTTTTATGGAAGATGTAGATTTGATTGTCTTACCTGAAATGTTCTCGTCCGGTTTTACTATGAACCCAAAAGCCGTTGCCGAAACCGTGAATGGCGAAACGGTTGCTTGGTTGCAACATTTGGCGAAAGCAAAAAACTGCGCCATTACAGGAAGTTTAGTAATTGAAGAAAAAGGAAAGTTTTACAACCGATTGGTTTTTGTATTTCCAAATGGGTATATTCAATATTATGACAAACGCCATTTATTCACGTTAGCAGGCGAAAACAAAGTATATTCTGCTGGAAAAGACAAATTAATTGTAGAATACAAAGGTTTCAGGATTTGTCCGTTGATTTGTTATGATTTACGTTTTCCGGTTTTTTCCAGAAATGTCGAAAATTATGATGTGTTGCTTTATGTTGCCAATTGGCCAAAAATCCGAACCAATGCTTGGGATATTTTACTAAAAGCACGTGCTGTCGAAAATATGAGTTATGTAATTGGTGTTAACCGAATTGGAACTGATAATAACAAACATGATTACATCGGTCATTCACAAGCAGTCGACTTTTTAGGAAATTATGTCCTTGAACCTCAGGAAACCGACTCTGTATTCATCATCGATTTAGACAAAGAAAAACTAATGGAAACCCGAAAAAAATTAGCATTTCTTGATGATAAAGACGGCTTTACATTTACAAATTAAAATTTGTAGTTATTTGGATAAATCAAACGGTTGTTCAACATCCCAATTAGGATTAACCGAAAATTCATCCCGCAGATAAATAACTTCTTCTGATTGTCGCTTTTCCAAGAAATTACCCGTATCCCAAATACCGTTTTTATTGTCGTCATAAATAGCTCGAAGCGTATATTTATTGGGTTCCAATGCAAAAAACTCAACTATCGGATTATTATCGGCTATGGCAGATGCCTTAACCTTTCCGTCTTTATCCGTTAATTCAAGAATAACCGGATACCTTTTTACGTTTTCCAGAATTACCTTTACATAACCATATTCAACAGAATTTCTAGTGGATACTCTATAACTCAAAGTGTCATTTACATTATCATAAAAATCAGTCAATGCACCCGGAAAAGCTTTAATAGCATATTTTTCCAGCGGCTCCAATTTGAAATCTAAAAATAGTTTTTGCTCAAATTCATCATATTCTGTAGTAAAATCTACGGCAACAGAATCTTTATTGATGATACTGATTTTGCTCTTATCAAATTTCACCAAAGGAGTCGTACTATTTAATGTAAATCGTTCCCTAAGAGGAATAATGCCACTATAAACTGAAGAAATCTTTAACGAATCGTTCTTTTGTGATTTAATTTTAGTCCAAAATTCTTTTTTGAAATTATCTTTTTCAACTGAAACCAATAAGGAATCGACTTTTATCGGTTTGTGCCAAATCTGAATAGAGTCTTTCTTCGGAAACTGTGTTATAATCGACGGAATTTCAGTTTCACCATTTTTAACTGAAACCTTCACTCCTTTTGACTTTCCTTCATAACCGGCAACTATTCTGTTTCCCGAAGCCTGAAAAGGCTTTAAGGCTTTGAACGGCAATACTTCTTTAAATAATTCTACCTCAAAGATAGTGTCGTTTGGAATAGTGATAAACTCTTTTTGAAACCCAATTTTATCCGATTTTGGATTGTATTTATTATTTCCGTTGTCTTTTAAAGCAATTAAAAGGTATTTTCCTTCTTTAAGGTTTTCAAGAGTAACGATTTTCAAACTGTCCAACGTATTGGTAATATAACGAGGCATTTCTTTGTAAATAATCGAGTCGTTATACTTTTCATCAACTTCATATAACATTACCGAAACAAAATTATCTGTTTTCTTTTCCAAAGCATCTTTAATTTTTACATTTAGCTTTAACGAATCGATATAAGTCCCGGTAGAAAACACATATTTGAATTGCGAATACGGATTTCCTTCATTATTATCTTCAATACTCTGACCAAAATTAAAACTGTAAGTTGTATTGGGTTGTAACGTATCTTTTATTTTTATAGTAATAGTTTTTGAAGCATTAGTAGGCAAAATTTCCGGCTGATATTTCATTGGAGGCGAAATAACCAATTGCTTATTGACATTTTTTAACTTTACATATTCGTCAAAAACCAGTTTAATTTCCTTACCAGTAAAGTTAGTCGAAAAGTTTTTAGGAAAACTTGCAGTCATTACTGGAGCAATCGTGTCTTTATCGCCACCCGTAATATTTCCGCGTTTGGCACAACCAACAAAAATTGTCAACAAAAGCAGAAAAAGAGTTCGTGTACTGTATTTTGCCATCATATATTACATTTCGAAGCACAAAATAACAATTATATTTAGTGTTAACGAAATGTTTTTAAGTAAACTTAACACCAAATTTAACTCTTAAAAATTTAAAATTAATTTGGAGCGAAACTTTTGGACATTATCAGTTGACCTTTTCCCTGCTTTTCGCTACTATCGTCCAAAAAGACGATACCGCTGCAATCAGGGCTAATTGATAAACCATTTGAATTTTTGTAAACTTTTCTAAACAGTTTGTATTTAAGAACTTTGTCAAAGTTGATTATCCTTTTAAAAAACACTTAAACGACCTTAAATCTCTTATATAGTTTAAAAAAATCATTGGTGTGACATTGCCATACAAACAATACTAATCTTTGCATCGGGGATTTTCAATAACGCTTTACTACAAATCTCCAAAGTTGAACCTGTAGTAATCACATCATCAATCAAAACAAAATGCTTTCCGTGATGATCTTCATTAAAAACAGCTTCAAAAGTCGCTTCTTTAACCTCAGTTCTGTCCAATAAATTCTTCTTCGTTTGCGTTTTAGCATATACATTTCGCCTGAGAATCGTTTCATCAAACGGAATTCCAAGACTTCCCGATAACGCTTTCCCAAAACCATCCACCTGATTATAACCACGATGCCTTAGCCGCTTTTTATGCAGCGGAACCGGAATAATGTAATCCGCTGTTTTAAGTACTTCTACATTTTGTAATTCTTCGGCATACCAATAACCAATTATTTCGCCTATTTCTTCCTGACCTTTATACTTCAATTTGTGAATCATCTCTTGAGTGATTCCTTTTTTGTGAAAATAAAATAATGATGATGCAAACTCCAACGGAATTCTACCATAAAACTTTTTCATTACTTCATTATCTTCAATACTATGATGATTCGTCAACGGAATTTCATGTCGGCATTGTGTACAAATTACTACTTCATCCGCCAATAAAAACGAGGAACAACCTGCACAACATTTCGGAAAAAACAGATTTATAAGATATTGGAACATAAAAAAGGTATTTTCTTACATAAAATTAGAAAAAAAAGATATTCTAATCACTTTTAAATCATTTTTTTAACACGACTTTTTATATTTTTGCACCATTATGGCAAAACAAGAAGATTTATTTAAAAATGTAATTTCGCATGCAAAAGAGTACGGATTCATATTTCCGTCAAGCGAAATTTATGATGGATTAAGCGCAGTGTATGACTATGCGCAGAATGGTGTCGAATTAAAGAAAAACATTCGCGAATATTGGTGGAAAGCGATGGTGCAAATGCATGAAAACATTGTTGGCCTTGATGCTGCAATCCTCATGCATCCAACCACTTGGAAAGCTTCCGGTCACGTTGATGCATTCAACGATCCGCTGATTGACAACAAAGACAGTAAAAAAAGATACCGTGCTGATGTTTTGATAGAAGATTATGCTGAAAAATTACAGCAAAAAGCACAAAAAGAAATTGATAAAGCCAAAGAACGTTTCGGAGATTCTTTTGACGAGCAACAATTTATCACAACCAATACTCGTGTCGTAGAATATCTTTCTAAAAAGAAAACTATTTTGGAACGCATGGCAAAATCACTAGATTCAGGCGATTTAGATGATGTAAAAGCCTTAATTGAAGAATTGGAAATTGCTTGTCCGGAAAGTGGTTCAAGAAATTGGACTGATGTAAAACAATTCAACCTGATGTTTGGCACAAAACTCGGTGCATCGGCAGAAAACGCAATGGATTTATACCTTCGTCCTGAAACGGCTCAAGGTATTTTCGTCAACTTTCTTAATGTTCAAAAATCCGGTAGAATGAAAATCCCGTTTGGAATTGCACAAACAGGAAAAGCCTTTAGAAATGAGATTGTTGCGAGACAATTTATTTTCCGCATGCGCGAATTTGAACAAATGGAAATGCAATTTTTTGTAAAACCGGGCGAAGAAATGAAATGGTATGAATATTGGAAAAAAACCCGATTGAAATGGCATTTATCTCTTGGTTTAGGAAAAGAAAACTACCGTTTTCATGACCACGAAAAACTGGCTCATTATGCTAATGCCGCAGCTGATATTGAATTCAATTTCCCTTTTGGTTTCAAAGAATTGGAAGGAATTCATTCAAGAACTGATTTCGATTTAAAAGCTCACGAACAATATTCGGGTAAAAAACTACAATATTTTGACACCGAAGAAAACAAAAACTACGTTCCTTATGTGGTGGAAACCTCTGTTGGATTGGACAGAATGTTTTTAGCTGTTTTCTCAAAAGCTTTAGTAGAAGAAACGCTGGAAGATGGTTCAACTCGAACAGTTTTACGTTTGCCTTCCGTTTTATCACCAACAAAAGCAGCGGTTTTGCCATTAGTTAAAAAAGACGGATTACCGGAAATTGCTCAAAAAATCGTTGAAGATTTAAAATGGGATTTCAATGTTGCTTATGATGAAAAAGATGCCGTTGGAAGACGTTATCGTCGTCAAGATGCGCTTGGAACACCATTCTGTATCACCGTTGATCATCAAACAATCGAAGATGAAACAGTTACCATTCGTCATCGCGATAGCATGCAACAAGACAGAGTTAAAATTTCTGAACTAAGAAATATCATTAATAACGAAGTTTCTATGAGAAACTGGTTAATGAAAATGTAATTTGACTCTTAACTCATACTTCAAAAGCTTCTCGAAATGAGAAGCTTTTTTATTTCAACAACTTCAATAGACCAAAATCAATAGGCTGGAAAAAGTTCGATGGACTTGTAAAACAAATTCAACGACAATTTAAGTTCGTTATCGTTTTTTTTTCTTCCAAAAGAATTAATCATTCATCTTTACAATCCCGTTTGGAAAATAACCCTTTCTGAACTTGGTTTCCCCAAACCTACAAACTTACACTATTGATGTTTTCCTGAAATCAAATTTGGAAAAACATTAATGAAGCACAATTACATTATAATTGACGACAACCACGAGAGTATCTTAAAAACGCAGGCAAATGCTATGCGTTTTGAGAATTTAGCTTTTGCAGGTTATGCCAATACATATGATGATGCTTTAAATTTGATTTTGGAACATCAACCCGGTTTAGTTTTTCTGGAAATCAATCCCGAAAAAAAAGAGAGCAATCTTTCTTTGGCTCTAATCAACGAACTTCACCGATATTTGACTGTAATTCCAAAAATCATTGTAACAACCAATACGCAAGATTTGATTTTTAAAGCAATGGAATATGGTGTTGCCGATTATTTAATGAAACCTTTAAACATCAATGATTTCAGAAAAGCAATACTAAAGTTCGAAAAAGCAGCAACTATCAACAAAGTTGTTATCCCAAATGAAAATATAGTTTCTGTTTCAAAAAACATATTGGAAACTGTTTCGGTAAATGAGGAAATTCAGACTGAAAACAATTTGCCTGAATCTATTTTAGGAGAAAACAACCCTGAAGTTTCAAAAGAAGAAATGATAACCGATACTTTCATATCTGATGACAAAACAGTTTTGGAAGAAAGTTTAGTTATTGAAGAAAAAATTACCGAAGAAATAAAAACTGAACAGGAAGAAGAAGCTACTGAAGAAACAACTATTGAAGAGATAGTACCGGACAATGTCGAAGAAAATATTGAGGAGACAGAAACTTCAACACAAGAAGTCGAAGATGAAGAAGTTCAAATTTTAGAAGGTAAAAAAATCATTGCTCAACAAGAACAACCGCTTATCATTTGTGTGAAATCGTATGGTGATTACCGTTATATCGACTCAAGAGATATTTTATACTTTGAAGCCGACAACAACTCAACCGATATTCATTTGAAAGACGGTGAAATGGTAACAGCATTCAAAACACTGAAACATTTTGAAAATGTATTACCTTCAAATCAATTTTTAAGAATTCACAACAGTTACATTATCAGTGTAAATCACGTAGCGAGGATTCACACCGGAAATACCGTTTGCTACATTAAAAACTCCACTATTAAACTTCCTTTCTCTAAGTCTTATAAAGATAATGTAGAATTAATTATTCATCGTATCGCTTCAGGAAACTATTTGGAAATTTAACATCGTTCATTTCCTATTCAAAAAAGCAACAAATTTTCCTTTTCTTTTATTTGTTTACTGTTTTTTTAATACAAAATGCTTGTTTAAAAAAATAATTTCGATTACTCTCCACAATTGAGACAAAATAGCGTCCACTATCAAGTTAAAGTCTATTTCTATTCAAAAAAAAGACCAAAACCAATTTATCGTTTTCATTATTGATTCGGAAAACCAATTTAGATTCGATCTAAGACCTTCTTTTTTATCAAAACACCAAACCACAACTCTAAAAAAAATCAAGTCAGAGATTCGAGAAAATACACCTCAAAGAGTCAAATTTTAGTCAAAATCGAAAATATTTAAAAAATCATTCGCTAGCATTTGACTATCATTCACTATCAAACAAATGCATTCTACCATAAACACCTGATTTTATAAGGCTTGAGAAGTGTATCCTTTTTAGTTTTACACCGTGAAAGTGTCAAATGCCCCAAATCAAAACACGGCACACGCTTGAACAAAAAAGTCATCACAAACTATAAAAGTCTCACAAATTATGAAAAAATTAGTATCAACATTCGGATTATTAACTTTAATGTTAATTGTTACGTCATTTACAACTCCTAATGAAACAGGAGGAAAAACAGTTGCTGGAAGACCAGACACTCCTATCAACCCAACGACACCTAATGGATATGACACAGGAGGAAAAACAGTTGCTGGAAGACCGGACACTCCTATCAATCCAACAACACTTAATGTGTATGACACAGGAGGAAAAACAGTTGCTGGAAGACCCGATACTCCTATAAATCCAACAACTCCTTAAAATTAATTAATAATTTAATTTAAAAAAATACTTAGTCTAAAGATTCTCTAACGAGAATCTTTTTCTATTTTAGCACTTATCAAAACGCTATAAGTGATAAAAAAAGTATCAATACTAACAATAATTATCCTTTCTCTTTCTTTATCCTGCGTAAAGAAGGAGAAAAAAGATTTAATAACAGAAGAAAAAAGACTACCCGATAGTGTTTTTTATTATTTTAAAAAACTAAAAACTACTCCATCAGCAAAAGCCAAACTTTCATTAAATGATAAATTATTCTCTATTTTAAAAGAAAATAAAAGCCCCGATGGAATTACAGAATTAATAAATGTTTCTGAAAAATATAAATCCTTAGGAGAAAATGAAAAATTTATTGAAAGTCTTGAATTTGTAAAGAAAAACTCTATTTATTCAAAAGACACTTTAAGCCTGTCTAAATACTATAATATAAAAGCAAATTATTTCATTGATAACGTTTATAATGATAGTGCTTACGTTTATTTGATTAAAGCAGAAAAAAATTTAATCAAAATTAAAGACAGTACTCTACTATCAAAAAATTACCTTGATAAAGCATATGTACAATTAAGCATAGGTGATTTTTCGGGTTGTGAACAGTCTTCAATTTTATCGTTAAGATACTTAAAAGCAAATGGAGTACAAGAACAATATTTTGCATATAATTACATTGGGATAAGCTCTTCAGAATTAAAAGATTACAATAATTCTATTAATTATCACAAAAAGGCCTATGATATAGCAAACAAACTCAATTTAAAAAGTAGTTTTCACCACAAATCTGTTTCATTAAATAATATTGGTGTTGTTTATCAAAATCAAAAAAATCATCAGGAAGCTATTAAAAATTTTCAATTAGCATTAAAAGAAAAAAAACTAAAGCAAGACAATCCTGAATTATACACTAAACTTCTTGATAATTTAGCTTATTCAAAATTTGAAGAAAACAAATTAAGTGAAGCCTATAAATTATATTGGAAATCTTACAAAATAACAGATAGCTTAAATCTACCTACAGGAATAGTTAACAAAATACACTTGTCGGAATATTATTTAAAAATTAATGACACTATAAAATCGTTAGCTTTTGCTCAAAAAGCTCTTATTCAATCGAAAAGTATAAACTCTAAAGCTGATATTTTAGCTTCTTTAAAACAACTATCCCTTATAGATAAAAATAAATCTTCTGTCTACTATGATGAATACATCAAAATAAGCGATAGCCTTCAAGACACAGAACGCAAATCCAAAGACAAATTTGCGAGAATTGCTTTTGAAACCGACGAAATTATCCAACAAAAAGACATTCTAGAAGACAAAAACCGTAGCCTTTTATATACGTTCATTGGAGTTCTTTTTCTACTTTCATTACTTTTTGTTGTCAGAGCGCAACGGGCAAGAACCAAAGAACTTATGTTCAAACAAGCACAACAAAGAGCCAATGAAGAAATCTACAACCTTTTAATGGCGCAACAGGACATAATTGACCAAAGCAGGGAAATTGAAAAACGAAAAATAGCACGTGATCTTCACGATGGAATATTAAGCCGTATGTTTGGTGCAAGACTGAATTTAGACAGCATTAATCATTTAGAAGACCCGGAGTCTGTAAAGAAAAGATTAGAGCATTTGAACGAGTTAAAAGAAATCGAACAAGACATTCGAGAAATTTCGCATGACCTTAGCCGTGAAAAACAAGATTTAATTAATAACTTTGTTTCCATTACAACCAATTTATTTGAAGAACAATCGCTAACGCATTCCGCCAAACTAACCTATTTTATGGACAGTTCGATAAAATGGGATTTGGTTAAAAACAATATTAAAATCAATGTTTTCAGGATTCTGCAAGAGAGTTTACAGAACATCAATAAGTATGCAAAAGCAAACAATATTCATGTAGAATTCAGAAAAGAAAATAGCGAATTGTACATAACGGTTACCGATGATGGGATTGGTTTTGACATTGCTAAAAAAAGTAAAGGAATTGGTATGCAAAACATGATTTCAAGAGCAATTGATTGCAACGGAAAACTGGACATCAGTTCTAACAAAGAAAATGGCACAAAAATTACACTTACAATACCTTTAGAATAAAAATGAACAGCGGCAGTCCAATTAATGTATTAATCGTAGATGATCATCCGTTCATCATCCAAGCTTATAAAAATGCTCTTAACAAATACAGTGAGCAAGGTTTAGAATTCAATGTAACTCAGGCTAATGATTGTAAAACAGGTTATGAGTTAATTACGGATGAGAAAAATGATTTTCAATTGGCTATGTTTGATGTCAGTATGCCGGAATATACCGAAAAAAACATTCGCTCCGGTGAAGATTTGGCCAAACTAATGTCACAAACAATGCCTGACTGCAGAATCATACTCCTTACTATGCATGTCGAATTTGACAAAATTAATTCCATCATAAAAAATGTCAATCCAAACGGACTGGTCATTAAAAACGACATTACTTTTAATGAACTTATTTTTGCTTTGGATAAAATTCTGAAAAATGAAAAATATTACAGTCAAACTGTTGTAACAATGTTTGGTCAATCGGATGTAAATATTTTGGAACTTGACTCATTGGACAAACAAATCCTTATTCATCTTTCCAACGGGTTTGAGTCACAACAAATCACAAGACACGTTCCATTAAAAGTAGATATTATCGATTTCAGAATAGGGCGTTTAAAAGAGCTTTTTAACATCAAAAATGCCACGCACAACGAATTAGTTAAATTAGCTCGCTTAAGAGGAATTATTTAGATTAACGCAACGTTTTGTCATTCTGAGGAACAAAGAATCTCATACTGTTTCATAATAATTTAGAGATATTTTCTTCTTCCTAGGTTTCGGAAAATATGACAAAGTTTTTTAAACCTATTCTTCCAAAGCATTCCAACCTCTGGCTTTCAACGGAATTTTTGTATTGGCACGTGTTATCAAATGTGCGCCTTCGGTTTCATTCACGACATGCCCAATAACCGTAAAATTAGGATTGGCTTTTATTTTATCAAAATCATCTAAGGCTATAGTAAAAAGTAATTCATAGTCTTCTCCACCATTAATAGCCACTGTTGTAGAGTCAATATTAAATTCTTCGCAAACGTTGATAAATTGTGGATCAACCGGAATTTTTTCTTCGTATAAATTACAACCAACCTTACTCTGTTTGCAAATATGAAGTATTTCAGATGATAATCCATCCGAAATATCTATCATAGACGTTGGTTTTACTTCCAATTGTTCCAAAAGTTCTCTAACATCCGTTCGAGCTTCGGGTTTTAGTTGACGTTCAATTAAATACGTATAAGCATCTAAATCGGGTTGATTGTTTGGATTCACCTGAAAAACTTGCTTTTCACGTTCCAAAACCTGCAAACCCATATAAGCCGAACCTAAATCACCGGTCACAACAAGTAAATCATTTTCTTTAGCTCCGTTTCTGTAAACAATTTCATCTTCATTAGCTTCGCCAATAGCTGTCACCGAAAGAATCAAACCTTTTTGAGACGAAGTCGTATCACCACCAATAACATCAACATTATAAATTTTTGCAGCCAAAGCTATCCCATCAAAAAGTTCTTCCAATGCTTCCAGCGGAAAACGATTAGAAACGGCAACAGAAACCGTAATTTGCGTCGGTTTGGCATTCATCGCACAAATATCAGAAAGGTTAACTACAACGGCTTTGTAACCCAAATGACGTAACGGCATATATGCCAAATCAAAATGAACGCCTTCAATCAGCAAATCAGTAGAAATAACTGTCTTTTTAGTCGCAAAATCCAAAACTGCAGCATCATCACCAATACTTTTTAGTGTTGAAGCGTGTTTTACATCAAAATTCTTGGTCAAATGATCAATCAATCCAAATTCGCCAAGTTGCGACAATTGTGTTCGTTGCGGAGTTTTATCTTCTAACATGCTGTTTAATTTCAGAAATGCAAAGTTACTATTTTAACCACCAAGTTCGCAAAGAAAGCACGAAGTTCACTATATTTTACTTTTTATCAGAAATTAAAGGCTTTGAGAACACTTTGAGAACTTTGCGTTAAAACCATAGTGTACTTTGTGGTTAAATAAATATATTTGAATAACTTGTAACATTTTAGCAAAAAACCAACCTATTAGAAAACAAAATTCAATTTTATGAAACTTCAAATATCCAATTTAACAAAAACGTATTCCAACGGCGTTAAAGCATTAGACAATCTCAATCTTGAAATAGGAACCGGAATGTTCGGACTTCTTGGTCCAAATGGCGCCGGAAAATCATCATTAATGCGAACTATCGCCACTTTGCAAAAACCCGATTCGGGGAGCATTACTTTTGATGAAATCAATGTATTGGAAGATCAAAATGCTTTACGAAAAGTTTTAGGTTATTTGCCACAAGAATTTGGCGTTTATCCCAATATGTCTGCGGAACGTTTATTGGATTATTTTGCGCAGCTAAAAGGTATTTCGTCATCAGCCGACCGAAAAGCTATTGTAAAAGAAGTACTTGAAGTGACTAATCTTTGGGATGTTCGCAAAAAAAGTGTTAGTGGCTATTCCGGTGGAATGAAACAACGTTTCGGGATTGCACAATTGCTTTTAAACAACCCGAAACTGATTATTGTTGACGAACCAACTGCTGGTTTGGATCCGGCAGAAAGACATCGCTTTTTGAATGTTTTACGCGAAATTGGAACCAATCATACTGTAATTTTCTCTACTCATATTGTGGATGATGTAAAAGAACTTTGTAATGATTTAGCCATTCTTAACGGTGGAAAAATACTTTATCGCGGAACGCCAGCCGATTCTACCAAAGAATTGGAAGGAAAAATTTGGATGCGAATTGTAGAACGCGACGAATTAGAAAAATTTGAGAAAGAATTCAATATCATTTCTTCCAATTACAATCAAGATAATACACTAAACATCAGAGTTTTTAGTGAAACCAAACCCGATGAAACTTTTGTTCATGCAACGCCACATTTAGAAGATGTTTATTTTGTAACCCTAAAAAAAGATAACTAATTATGTTTTCTACCATATTTTCATTTGAATTTAAAAGATGGTTTAGAAACCTTTCTTTTTATATCTACTTTGCGGTTCTTTTTGTGTTTTCATTTTTTATGATGGCCGGAGCTGTTGGTTATTTTGATAGTTTTACGGTTACGACCTCATCAAATACCATAGCAAATTCACCTTTAGCCATCAACGGAATGATTGCCGGAATGTCGCAATTGGTCTATTTTATTGTACCAACAATCATTGGAGCAACAGTTTATCGGGATTTTAAATACAATATGCATACTGTATTGTTTTCTTATCCGTTTAATAAATTAAGTTATTTATTGAGTAAGTTTTTAAGCGGATTGACGATAACAATTATCATTACATTTTCGGTTGGATTAGGATTTTTATTTGCTACCATTTTGCCATTTGCCAATCAGGACATTTTAGGCCCAATCAATCTTTGGTCTTATTTTCAGGCATATATTATTTTCGTAGTTCCTAATATCATTTTTGCCGGAGTTATCATTTTTGCGTTGGTTACCTTAACTCGAAATGTTTATATCGGATTTATTTTTGTAATAGTTCTTTTCCTTTTACAAGCGTTGATAAGCAATCTTACCAACAACATGGAAAATTTATATGCTGCGGCGTTAATTGAACCTTTTGGTAGTGATGCCTTGAATTATGTTACCAAATATTGGACAATTGAAGAACAGAATACGCTCGATCTTCCTTTTGCAGATGTTATTATCTACAACCGATTAATTTGGCTTGGTATTTCAACATTAGTATTTATCGGATTGTATTTTGCCTTTTCGTTCACACATTCACCGCTTACTTTAGGCAAAAAGAAAAAAGCAGAACGTTTAGTAAAAAATAACTTTGGAAGTATTATCAAAATCAATTTGCCAAAAGTAAATCACGATTATTCATTTTTACAAAACCTGAAAACCTCTTGGAATTTATCCAATTTTGAATTTAAATCTATTACCAAAAACTGGGTTTTTATTTCAGTCATTGCTGTTTTAATGCTTTTTGTAATCATTTCCGGATTTACCCTAGGACAAGAACTTTATGGAACATTAACCTATCCCGTTACTTGGAAAGTCATCAATTCTATCGGTGGAAATTTTGATTTTTTCAGCAAAATATTGATTTATCTTTTTGCCGGAGTTTTGCTGCAACAATCAGCTACCAGCAGAATGAATTTATTGGTAGATTCTACGCCAATTCCAAACTGGACATTGCTTTTATCTAAGTTTTTAGCTTTAGTAAAAATGACGTTGCTGATTATGGCAATTGGTATCATTTCATGTATTTTAGTTCAAATTTACCATGGATTCTTCGATTTCGATTTCTCTCAATATTTTAAAGAATTCTTTGTTTTCAAAATGGTAATTTCCATCATTTTAATCTTTTTTGCACTATTCATTCAATCGCTATTTAAAAACTATTTGGCAGGATTTTTTGCCATCTTAGCTATTTTATTAGCATGGAACTCTTTGAGTTTTGCAGGAATCGAACAACCATTTTTCTTTTTTAATTCAGGTTCAAGTCATAGTTATTCTGATATGAATGGTTTTGGCAACATTAATAGTTTTATTGCTTATAAAATCTATTGGATATTATTTGGATTTATATTATTCGGATTAACACTTTTACTTTGGAGAAGAGGAATTTTGTCGGGAATAAAAGAACGTATTCGCAACGCATTCAGACGATTTAAAGCGCCAATCGTTATTCCGGTAATTGTATCTTTATTGGCATTTTTATTTTTAGGTTATAGTTTTTACAGAGAAAACACTAAGAAAGAAGTTTACTATTCCAGCCAAGAAAGAGAAGTTCAAAGTGCTGATTTTGAGAAAAAATACAAAAAATTCGAGCATTATCCGCAACCAAGAATTGTTGATGTCAATGTAGCAATGGAAATTTTCCCTAAAGAGCGAAACTACAAAGCAACGGTAAAATACATCATGATAAACAAAACCAATAAACCTATTGATTCGTTGTTTATAAACTATGGGAAAAACCTAAAGGAAATCAAATTTGAAGCTTCAAACAAGTTGGTTTCCAAAGATACCGTAATGGATTTTGACATTTATAAACTGGACAAACCATTACAACCCAAAGACACGTTGAAAGTTTCGTTTATTGTTCAAAATGAAGAGAATTCGTTCTTAAAAGATCGTTCTCCGGTTATAGAAAACGGTACTTTCTTGAACAATGGTATTTTCCCAAGTTTTGGTTATCCGGAATCGGTAGAACTTGCTGATAATGATGTTCGAAAAAAATACAATCTAAAACCTAAAGATCGAATGCCGTTGCCAAATGACAGCATTGCCAGACAAAACACCTACATTTCCAATGAAGCCGATTGGATTACATTTGAAACTGTTGTAAGCACTTCAGATGATCAAACGGCGATTGCACCGGGATATTTACAAAAACAATGGAAAAAAGACGGTAGAAACTATTTTCATTACAAAATGGATCGACCAATGTTGAACTTCTATGCGTTCAACTCGGGAAGATATGAAGTGAAAAGAGACAAATGGAACGATGTAAATCTTGAAATTTACTACCATAAAAATCACACTTATAATTTAGACAGAATGATGGATGCGATGAAAAAATCATTAGCTTATTATTCTAAAAATTTTAGTCCATACCAACATAAACAAGCCCGAATTATTGAGTTTCCAAACACAATGGGAACATTTGCACAATCGTTTGCCAATACTATTCCATTCTCTGAAGCAATAGGTTTTATTGCCAAAGTTGACGAAGAAAATCCCGATGCAGTAGATTATCCATTCTCGGTAGTTTCTCATGAAATGGCGCATCAATGGTGGGCGCATCAAGTCATTGGAGCGAATGTTCAAGGTGCAACATTACTTTCTGAAAGTTTATCCGAATACAGTTCGTTGAAAGTTTTGGAACATCAATATGGAAAATCACAAATGAGAAGATTTCTAAAAGATGCACTCGACGGCTATTTAAGAGGACGAACTTTTGAATGGAAAGAAGAAAAACCGTTAATGTATAATGAAAATCAACAATACATTCATTACAACAAAGGTTCGTTGGTTTTATATGCTTTAAGCGATTATATTGGCGAGCAAAACATGAATAATGCCTTGAAAAAATATGTTCAAAAAGTAGCGTTTCAAGAAGCACCATATACCAATTCTATTGAATTAGTAAACGAATTAAGAGCTGCAACGCCAGATAGCTTGAAATACATTATCAACGATATGTTTGAAACCATCACTTTATATGACAATAAAGTGACCAAAGCAGCTTCCAAAAAATTACCAAACGGGAAATATGAGGTAACTATTGAATTTGATGTAACCAAATACAAAGCCAACAAAGACGGAAAACGAATCTTTGCTGATCGAAACGGAAAAACATTGAGAGCAACCAAAAAAGGTAAAAAATATGCTACTGAATCATATCCGTTGAACGATTATATCGAAATTGGCGTGTTTGCCGAAGAAACTGTAAAAGGTAAAAAACGTGACAAGGAATTGTATTTGAAAAAAATAAAAATTACCGGAATTGAAAATAAAGTCAAAGTTATTGTAAACGAAAAACCGCTCGAAGCCGGCGTTGATCCATACAACAAATTGATTGACACACAATCGGATGACAACCGAATGAAGCTTTAAAAAAGTAAGGTGAGACGAAAGTTTCACCTTTTTTTATGTTTCAAAAATCCTGCTGACAAACTGTTGTCACTTCGCCATTTTACTTTTGTCCTGTAAACAAATTAAAATCTATTTATATGACAACAACAGACCAATTAATCAGTAAAGAAAACCTTTTAAAACATTGGCAAGGACATCGTTTTTTAACCCGTCGTGTTATTGAAGCTTTTCCTGAAAAAGATTTTTTTGAATTTTCCATTGGCGGAATGCGACCTTTTTCGGCATTAACTTCTGAATTACTGTCAATAGCGGTTCCGGCATTAAAAAGCATTGCTGAAAACAACACTCAACCTTATACTGAAGAAGGTTTTATCTTTAAAACAAAAGAAGAGTATTTAAAAAAATGGGATGAAGCTACCGAAGAAATCAATTCCTATTGGGCACAAATTCCGGAAGAAGATTTCAACAACGTTTTTAATTTATTCAATCAATACGAGTTTCCAATCATCAACAATATTTTCTATTTTATCGACAACGAAATCCATCACCGCGGACAAGGTTACGTTTACCTTCGCGCTTTAAACATTGAACCGCCATTCTTTTGGGAACGTTGGTAAAAATAAAACCTCAGAAAATCTCTGAGGTTTTTTATTTTAATCGTTCACGATAGCTTTCCATCAGTTCCAAAACACGGGTTTTTAATGCTTCGGGTTCCAAAATCGTTGCATAATCAGCAAACATCAAAAACCAACGTGCAATTCCGTTTTCCAAATCACGAACTAAAAACGTCATTTCGACAAGTTCTCCACTGCTTTTCTCAGAAACAAATCCGTAATGTCTTTTATCATTACTCAAATATCGACTGATTTTTCTATCAACTAATAAACGAACCTTTTGCGTAGGTTTTTCTTTTTCTTTATCCAAAAATGTTTCCAGCGGATCGTGTTCTTTAGTAAACGGAATTTCAGTTTTTTGAATTCCTTCAATCCTATCGGCACGAAACTGACGATAATCGTTTCGCAAGTGGCAAAAACCAAGCATATACCAATTTTGATTATCATGAAAAACACCAACCGGTTCAATCGTTCGCTCTGATGCTGTTTCGGCTTCTAATGCTTGATAATTCAAAACAACCTGTGTTTTATCAGCAACACTTTTAAAGAGAATCGCCATGGCATTGGGAACATTTTCGTTAAATAAATTTCCGGATGAAGGCTGAACCAAAACTTTGGACTCTATGCTCGAAACCCAATCTTTATCTGAACTTTGTAATACCGATTTCAACTTAAACATCGCCGACTGATAATGTTGTCCTAATTCTTTATCAATGAATTTTTGCATTAGCTTTTCAGAGGCAATAAAACTTCCGGCTTCTTCGCGAGTGAACATAACTGGCGGCAAACGATACCCATCGACCAAAGAATATCCTATTCCAGCTTCACCATAAATTGGCACGCCTGAAGTTTCCAAAGTCCGAATATCACGATAAATCGTTCGCAGACTAACCTCAAATCTTTCTGCCAATTCCTGCGCTTTTACAACACGTTTAGATTGCAACTGAATTAGAATAGCAATGATTCGGTCAAAACGTTTAGGCGATTCGTCTAGCATAAAGAATTATTTTTTCAAATATACTATTTCTGTAAAAAACAAACCCAACAACTTTCGTCATTGGGTTTTGTCTATTATCTTTTATCTAGAAATCTAATCATTCAACTTCAAAACAGCCATAAATGCTTCTTGCGGAATTTCTACGTTTCCAACCTGGCGCATACGCTTTTTACCTTTTTTCTGTTTTTCCAAAAGTTTACGTTTACGAGAAATATCTCCACCGTAACATTTAGCAGTAACGTCTTTACGCAATGCTTTGATGGTTTCACGGGCAATGATTTTGGCACCAATTGCCGCTTGAATAGGAATATCAAACTGCTGTCTTGGGATCAATTCACGAAGCTTTTCACACATTTTTTTACCAATATTATACGCATTGTCTTCATGTATCAAAGCTGAAAGTGCATCAACCGATTGTGCATTCAATAAAACGTCTAGTTTTACCAATTTGGAAGCTCTCATACCAATTGGCGAGTAATCAAACGATGCATAACCTTTGGAAACCGTTTTTAATCTATCATAAAAATCGAATACAATTTCCGCCAAAGGCATATCAAAATTCAACTCTACTCTTTCAGTTGTCAAATAAGTTTGATTAGTAATGATTCCGCGTTTTTCGATACACAAACTCATTACGTTACCTACGAAATCCGATTTGGTAATAATCGTCGCTTTGATGTATGGTTCTTCTACTCTGTCTAATTTTGAAGGTTCGGGCAAATCCGACGGATTGTTTACCACAATAGCTGTATCGGGTTCTTTTTTGGTGTAAGCCAAATAGGAAACGTTAGGAACAGTTGTAATAACCGTCATATCAAATTCACGCTCCAATCGTTCTTGAATAATTTCCAAATGCAACATTCCTAAAAATCCACAACGGAAACCAAATCCAAGCGCAGCAGAACTTTCGGCAGCAAAAACTAACGAAGCATCATTCAACTGCAATTTTTCCATCGACGCACGCAAATCCTCAAAATCTTCGGTATCAACCGGATAAATTCCGGCAAAAACCATTGGTTTTACGTTTTCAAATCCGGTAATCATATTGGTTGTTGGTGTTTTAGCATCGGTAATTGTGTCACCAACTTTTACTTCTTTTGCTTCTTTAATACCTGAAATCAAATAGCCAACATCTCCAGTTGAAATTTTATCTTTTGGAACTTGATTTAATTTTAAAGTTCCTACTTCATCGGCAAAATATTCATTGCCGGTTGCCATGAATTTAATCTTCTGACCTTTTTTAATTTCTCCGTTTTTTACTCGGAAAATAACTTCAATGCCACGAAACGGATTGTAATGCGAGTCAAAAATCAAAGCTTGCAAAGGTTCGTCAACATCACCTTTTGGAGCCGGAACTTTTTCAATAATCGCTTCCAAAATTTTATCCACACCAAAACCGGTTTTCCCAGAAGCATGAATAATATCTTCTAATTTACAACCTAATAAATCAATAATATCATCGCTTACTTCTTCGGGATTCGCACTTGGTAAATCCACTTTATTCAAAACCGGAATAATTTCCAAGTCGTTTTCTAAAGCCAAATACAAATTGGAAATCGTTTGCGCCTGAATGCTTTGTGCTGCATCTACAATCAAAAGCGCACCTTCACAAGCCGCAATAGAACGCGAAACTTCATAACTAAAATCCACGTGTCCAGGCGTATCAATCAAATTCAGAATATATTTTTCACCTTTATAGGTATATTCCATTTGAATGGCGTGACTTTTTATGGTAATCCCACGTTCACGCTCCAAATCCATGTTGTCAAGCAACTGTGCTTTCTCTTCACGAGCTGTTACGGTTTGTGTAGCTGCCAAAAGTCGGTCTGCAAGTGTACTTTTTCCGTGATCGATATGTGCAATGATGCAAAAATTTCTAATATTCTTCATTATTCAACTTCAATATCAAGTTCAAGATTTAATGCCAATTATAACAAGCATTTAATCGGCAAATATAGTCTAAATTCATCAGTTTCAAAGCTCAAAAAACAGTCTTTATTTTTTTGTCTTTTATCTATTGCTTTAAAAATCGTATTTTTGCCAAAATTTTTAGTCAATGCCTAAAATCGGCAACATAGAATTACCTGATTTTCCGCTATTACTTGCGCCAATGGAAGACGTGAGTGATCCGCCGTTTCGTAGATTGTGCAAACTTCACGGTGCCGATTTAATGTACTCGGAATTTATCTCTTCGGAAGGATTGATTCGTGATGCTATTAAAAGCCGACAAAAATTGGATATTTTCGACTATGAACGTCCGGTTGGTATTCAAATTTTTGGTGGTGATGAAGAAGCTATGGAAATGTCAGCAAAAATCGTTGATACGGTTCAACCTGACTTGGTTGATATCAACTTTGGCTGTCCGGTAAAAAAAGTAGTTTGTAAAGGTGCGGGTGCAGGTGTTTTAAAAGATGTCGACTTGATGGTTCGCTTAACCAAAGCGGTTATCAAAGGAACTAATTTACCCGTAACGGTAAAAACCCGATTAGGCTGGGACGAAAATTCTATCAACATTGATGAAGTTGCTGAACGTTTACAAGACGTTGGAGTACAAGCTCTAACTGTTCATGCTCGAACACGTGCACAGATGTACAAAGGTCATTCTGATTGGACACATATTGCAAGAGTGAAAAACAACCCACGAATTACGATGCCTATTTTTGGTAACGGCGATATCGACTCTCCTGAAAAAGCATTGGAATATAAAAACAAATTTGGTCTCGACGGAATGATGATTGGTCGTGCTGCGATTGGTTATCCTTGGATTTTTAACGAAATCAAACATTATTTTAAAACCGGCGAACATTTGGCACAGCCCACGATGAAAGATCGTATTGAAGCGGCTCGAAACCACTTAATTTGGTCTATAGAATGGAAAGGCGAACGTGTAGGAATCGTGGAAATGCGTCGTCATTACACCAATTACTTCAAAGGAATTCACGGTTTTAAAGAATACAAACAACGCTTAGTGACTACTGATGATTATGACGGTTTATTCAAGATTTTTGAAGAAATAAAAGAAGCCTACGCAGATTATCAGTTTGTTTAATCTATCAATTTTTTAGTCACCCGACTACTGGCAATTAAACTTGCTAAGAAACCTAATAATACTATTGTTACAAAAACTATCAATACATTTTTAAAACCAAAAACAACCGGATAAGGCAATGTTTTGGTAATCATAATCAATTGGAATTTTTGTTGGATTACTACAACTACTATTCCTAAAATCAATCCAAAAATCCCACCTAAAACACTGAGTAAAGTTCCTTGAAGCAGAAATACTTTCTTCAAATCTTGAATTTCTGAACCCAAATTGAATAAAGTTTTCAAATTGGATTTTTTATCTAAAATCATCATAATCAAAGCGCCAATTAAATTGAACAGTGCAATGATAATTACTAAAGTAAATATCAAATAAACCGCAATATTTTCGGTATTCAACATTTTATACAACGTGGCATTTTGTTGTGCACGGTTTTTCACTTCAACTTTTCCATTAAAAATGGCATTTATTTGCTCTATGATTTTACTTTCATCAGTATCAGTCTTTATTTTCAACTCAATTGCTGAAATTTGATTTGGCTTATATTCGAGTAATTCCTGCGCTAAAGACAAATCACAAAACACATATTTACTATCTAAATCTTCACTAATCGCATAAATCCCAACCGGAATTAAGGTAGATTTATTAAAAGCATCTTCTTCACTTTCAATAACACCTTTTCCTTTCTTTGGTACATAAACCTCAAACGGATTATTGAAATCAAAAAGACCAAGTGATAATTTTTCTGAAATTCCATAACCAACAACAACCTGATATGTATCTTTTCTTAGCCATTGACCATTAAAAAGTCGTTTAGACACAAGATTTGTTTTAGTAAAATTATCATCAACACCTTTAAGATAAGTTACTTGTTCTTTTCCATCAAAATAAAAAAGTACTCTTTCCTCAACAATCTTACTAAAAGAACTTACGCCTTTAATGGTATTGATTTTTTTCTCTTGAGTAGGAGAAATATAAAACGATTTACCCGAAATAGGATTCACTTTTAAATCAGAATCAAAATCATTCGAAAAAGACAAACTAAAATCCCGCAAACCACTAAAAACAGACAAAACCACAAACAAAGCCATCGTACCCACAATAATTCCCACCGAAGCAATTCCGGTGATAATATTGATTGCATTATTCTTACTCTTACTAAAAAGATAACGCTTGGCTATGTAAAACGGAAAATTCAACTTAAAATTTCTTGCGTTTGTCTAAAAGTTCGGGATTTTCAATAGGATTTTGTTCTCCTGATAATGCATTGTCAATCTTTTCAATGTAATCAAGCGAATCATCAATATAAAAAATAAGATTCGGCACGCGTCTCAATTGCTGTTTGACACGTTGAGCCAAATCATGTTTAATCAAAGGTGCATTCGTTTTCACGGCTTCCAGCAAATCCTTGGATTTTTCCTGAGGAAAAACACTCAAATACACTTTAGCAATAGATAAATCCGTCGTCACACTTACTTTTGAAACAGAAATCACCAAATTAGTAATTCCATTTTTACGCACTTCACCTTGCAGAATATCCACTAAATCCTTTTGAAGTACACTGCCAATTTTCTTCTGTCTGTTTGTTTCCATGCCGCAAAAATACAATTTTAAACTTTTATAAAGTTAAGGAGCGAAACATTTGGCATTCAAGTAATCCATTTTCCCGCTATTCGCTCTATCTCGTCCAAAAAAGACGAGATGCCGCTTCTATCGGGGCTAAAGAAAAACGATTTGAATTTTTGTTAACTTTGCTTTATAAAAAACAACACTATGCGAAAAATAGAACATATTGGAATTGCTGTAAAAAATCTTGAAACTTCCAATTTACTTTTTGAAAAACTATTTGGAAATCCACCATATAAAGAAGAAGAAGTTGCCAGCGAAGGTGTAAAAACTTCCTTTTTCATGAACGGACCAAACAAAATAGAATTGCTTGAAGCTACAAATCCCGAAAGTCCAATAGCAAAATTCATAGAAAAAAAAGGCGAAGGCATTCATCATATTGCTTTTGACGTTGAAAATATCATTTCAGAAATCGAAAGATTAAAAAATGAAGGATTTACCATTTTAAACGAAATCCCCAAAAAAGGTGCTGACAATAAGCTTGTTGCTTTCCTACACCCAAAAGGAACAAATGGAGTTTTGGTAGAACTTTGCCAAGAAATAAAAAATTAATTTTGAACGTATAAAAATATGTAGTAATATTGCATCCTCTAAACTGGTCCTATAGCTCAGTTGGTTAGAGCACCTGACTCATAATCAGGTGGTCCCTGGTTCGAGCCCAGGTGGGACCACAACAAAAAAAGACTTCAGAATATGAAGTCTTTTTTATTTTAAAGTAATCAGTTTAAAACAATTAAATAATTTTATTAAAAAACGTAAACAACATTTACATATCAGTTTATTTTTTTAATAAATTTCGGTTTGTAAGTTTAATATTCTATTAAATTTTAAGATAATAGCATCAATTTATTTTGATGATTAGATTTTTTTTATACTTTTACGGCCTATGAGAATTGTCCCGAAGAAAACTATACTACTTTTCGCAGCTTTTTTAACGCTGCCTGTTACTGTTTTTGCTGCAGATCCGCCGCCGCCGCAAGCAACGCCGCCGCCGCCGCCGGGAACACCTATTGATAGCTATATAATAGCATTAATAACAACATCAATACTATTTGGTTTATACAAAATAAACGCATCTTATAAAACAAAAGCTTCAAAATAATTGAAGCTTTTGTTATTTATGCATTGAATGAAGTTTAGCAATATACTTACCTACAACATCAAACTCTAAGTTTATTTTTGTTCCTATTTCAAAATTCTTAAAATTGGTGTGTTCAAAAGTATAAGGAATAATGGCGACGCTAAACGCATCTTCTTTTGAATTCAAAACAGTCAAACTCACACCATTAACCGTTATAGAACCTTTCTCAATTGTTATATTGTTGAGTTTTTTATCATACTGAAAAGTAAAATACCAACTACCATTTACTTCTTCAATCGCAATACAATTACCCGTTTGATCGACATGACCTTGAACAATGTGTCCGTCAAGCCTGTCTCCCAATTTCATTGCTCTTTCCAAATTAACCAAATCACCAACTTTCCAATCAGATAAATTAGTTTTTAAAATCGTCTCCTTAATCGCCGTTACTGTATATTCATCTCCAGAAACAGCAACAACCGTTAAACATACACCGTTATGGGAAACACTCTGATCAATTTTCAACTCATTGGTTATTGAGGAAGCTACAGTAATGTGAAGATTATCTTCTTCTTTTTGAATATCTTTTATAATTCCAAGGGTTTCAATAATTCCTGTAAACATTGTGTTTTATTTTACTAAATTTGCACCTCAAAATTAGCGATAAATAACTTGCCTTTCTTATGAAAAAAGCAGAAAATATAATTGTAGGGATTTCAGTTGGAGATTTAAACGGAATCGGTTGTGAAATCATTCTGAAAACATTTGAAGATTCCAGAATGCTAGAATTGTGTACGCCTGTAATTTTTGCTAATGTTAAAATTGTTTCATTTATCAAAAAAAATCTTGAATTAACAACACAGCTTCACGGTATTGATAAATTAGAGCAAATAGTAATCGGAAGAATTAATGTACTAAACGTTTGGCGTGAAGGTGTTGATTTAAGCTTTGGAAAAACTGATGATAACGTTGGGAAATACGCTATAAAATCATTTACTACAGCAACAAAGGCTTTAAAAGAAGGACAAATTGACGTTTTAGTGACTGCTCCGATAAACAAATATAATATCCAATCAAATGATTTTAAATTTCCCGGACATACAGATTACTTAAATCAAGAACTTGAAGGAGATGCTTTGATGTTAATGGTTCAAGAAAATTTAAGAGTTGGATTATTAACCGATCATATTCCGGTAAATGAGGTAGCAAAAAACCTTACTGAAGATTTAATCATCAAAAAAATAAATGTCATACACCAAACCTTAATTCAGGATTTTAGCATTAACAAACCAAAAATTGCAGTTTTAGGTCTGAATCCACATGCCGGAGATAATGGTGTAATTGGAAATGAAGATGACAAAATACTAAAACCAACCATTAAGAAACTATTCGATAATGGAAAATTAGTTTTTGGCCCTTTCCCTGCCGATGGTTTTTTTGGAAACAGTCAATATGAAAAATATGATGCTGTAATTGCAACTTATCACGATCAAGGATTAATACCTTTTAAAACTTTGTCTTTTGGAAATGGCGTAAATTACACAGCAGGTTTGAATAAAATCAGAACATCACCCGATCACGGAACTGCTTTTGATATAGCAGGCAAAGGAATTGCCGACCATAATTCGTTCAGAGAAGCAGTTTATTTAGCAATTGATGTATATAACTCTCGTTTAGAGTATGCTGAAATCAGCAAAAACCCTTTAAAAACAAAGGAAAAACAATTATAAACAAAAAAATATTGATAAGATTATTGGAATTGCAATAATTTTATATCTTTGCACTCCTATTCTGAGAAAGTTTAGAATAGAGTCAAATTGTTGTTTAGATGAAAAGTACAAATGAATATTTAATTCCTTTTATAGGATTAAAATTAGGAAAACATCAATTTGATTTTCAAATCAATAAGAAGTTCTTTGATGAATTTGGCTTTGATGAATTTGAAAGTTGTGATGTTGCTGTAAACGTTGTTTTAGAAAAAAAGACAACTATGCTGGAAATCAACTTTAAACACAAAGGTACAGTTAATGTCCCTTGTGATTTGACCGGTGAAAATTTTGATTTACCGATTAAAGGAAAATTAAAGTTAGTTGTTCAATTTGGCGATGAATTTAATAATGATAACGAAGAATTATTAATTCTGCCACATGGTGAACATCAAGTAGATTTGTCGCAATATATTTATGAAATGATTGCACTTTCTATTCCACAAAAAAGAATTCATCCCGGAGTAAAAGACGGAACATTGAAGTCTGAAGCTCTGGAAAAACTGAATGAAATTCAAGTCAAAGATCACAAAGAAGTAGAAAAAAAAGAAGAAAACATAGACCCGCGTTGGGATAAATTAAAACAACTTTTAACGGATAAATAATATAAAAAATGGCACATCCTAAGAGAAAAACCTCGAAAACCAGAAGAGATAAGAGAAGAACTCACTATAAAGCAACTGTTGCTCAAATTGCAACTTGTCCTGTAACAGGAGAAGCACATTTATACCACAGAGCTTATTGGCATGAAGGTAAAATGTATTACAGAGGACAAGTAGTTATTGATAAATCAGTAGCTGTTGCTTAATTAAAGTTTTTTACGAAACAAACTCTCACTATTTGTGGGAGTTTTTTGTTTTTATAAATTTTAATAAATATACATCTCTAAAATACAATTAAGTATAATTTTTTTTGTAATTTCCACAACTTTTCAAATTCTATAATTTGATTAGTAAAATTTTATTTTTATGACTACAATTACAGCCGCAATAACCGCAGTTGGAGCTTACGTTCCGGAATTTGTACTCTCAAATCAAGTACTGGAAACCATGGTTGATACCAATGACGAATGGATTACCACTCGTACCGGAATCAAAGAAAGAAGACTTTTAAAAGAAAAAGGAAAAGGTACTTCTTATATGGCAATTAAAGCAGCTCAGGATTTAATCTCTAAAGCTAATATCAATCCGGAAGAAATAGATTTAGTAATTATGGCAACCGCAACTCCGGATATGCCTGTTGCATCTACCGGAGTTTATGTCGCAACACAAATTGGAGCAGTTAATGCTTTTGCTTACGATTTACAAGCAGCTTGTTCAAGCTTTTTATATGGAATGTCAAATGCAGCTGCTTACATTCAATCCGGCAGATACAAAAAAGTACTTTTAATTGGTGCTGATAAAATGTCTTCCATTATAGACTACACAGACAGAGCAACTTGTATTATTTTCGGAGATGGCGCAGGAGCAGTTTTATTTGAACCAAACTATGAAGGTTTAGGACTTCAAGATGAATTTTTAAGAAGTGACGGAATAGGAAGAGAATACTTAAAAATTGATGCCGGAGGATCAATTCTTCCTCCATCGGCAGAGACTGTTGAAAACGGACAACATTATGTTTTCCAAGACGGTAAAACAGTATTCAAATATGCTGTTTCAGGAATGGCTGATGTAAGCGAAAAAATTATGCACCGCAACAATCTTTCCAAAGATGATGTAAATTGGTTGATTGCGCATCAGGCAAACAAAAGAATCATCGATGCTACTGCTAATAGAATGGGCGTTGAAGAAGATAAAGTATTAGTAAACATTCAAAAATACGGAAACACAACCTCAGCGACATTACCTTTGTTACTGAGTGACTTTGAACATAAATTCAAAAAAGGAGATAATTTAATTTTTGCAGCTTTTGGTGGAGGATTCACTTGGGGTTCTATCTACTTAAAATGGGCATATAACAAACAATAAACTAATTTTAAAACTACTATTATGGATTTAAAAGAAATTCAAAACTTAATCAAATTTGTATCCAATTCTGGAGTTGCCGAAGTAAAATTGGAAACAGGCGATGTTAAAATTACTATTAGAACTACATTAGAAGGAAACACTCCTGATATTACTTATGTACAACAAGCTCCAATGCAACAAGCTATTGCTGCTCCGGTAGCACAAGCTCCTGCTGCACCTGTTGCTCCGGCTACGCCTGCTGCACCCGCCGAAGATAATTCCAAATACATCACTATAAAATCTCCAATGATTGGAACATTTTATAGAAAACCTTCTCCGGATAAAGCTCCATTTGTTGAAGTTGGCACATCAATAGGAAAAGGTGATGTTCTTTGTGTAGTGGAAGCCATGAAGTTATTCAACGAAATTGAAGCAGAGGTTTCTGGAAAAATCGTTAAGATATTGGTTGACGATATGTCACCGGTTGAATTTGACCAACCTTTATTCTTAGTTGATCCATCATAATTTAGATTATTAGATTATTAGATTTCTAGATTATTAGATTTTCCTAATAATCCATGAACGCCAAGCTAATCAGCGAAGCAATCTAAGAATCCAACAATCCAATTGTCTAACAATCTAAAACTAAAAAGATGTTTAAAAAAATACTTATAGCCAATAGAGGCGAAATTGCGCTACGTGTAATTCGTACTTGTCGTGAAATGGGTATCAAAACTGTAGCCGTTTATTCTACAGCCGATGCTGAAAGTTTACACGTAAAATTTGCCGATGAAGCAGTGTGTATTGGTCCACCACCAAGCAATCTGTCTTACCTTAAAATGTCAAATATTATTGCTGCTGCCGAAATTACAAATGCAGATGCAATACACCCAGGATATGGTTTCCTTTCTGAAAATGCTAAATTTTCAAAAATTTGTCAGGAACACGGTATTAAATTTATCGGTGCTTCCCCTGAAATGATTGAAAAAATGGGAGACAAAGCTACTGCTAAAGCAACTATGAAAGCTGCTGGAGTTCCTTGTGTTCCGGGTTCTGACGGAATCTTAGAAGATTTTGAACAAGCCAAAAAAGTAGCCAAAGAAATTGGTTATCCGGTAATGATGAAAGCTACTGCTGGTGGCGGTGGAAAAGGAATGCGTGCTATTTGGAAAGAGGAAGAACTTTTAAAAGCATGGGAAAGTGCTCGTCAAGAAGCCGCTGCAGCCTTTGGAAATGACGGTATGTACATGGAGAAACTTATTGAAGAACCAAGACATATCGAAATCCAAGTAGTTGGTGATTCTTATGGCAAAGCTTGTCACTTATCTGAAAGAGATTGTTCAGTACAACGTCGTCATCAAAAATTAACCGAGGAAACTCCTTCTCCATTCATGACGGATGAATTGCGTAATAAAATGGGTGAAGCTGCTGTAAAAGCTGCCGAGTTCATCAAATATGAAGGTGCAGGAACAGTTGAGTTTTTGGTTGACAAACACCGTAATTTCTATTTTATGGAAATGAATACTCGTATCCAAGTAGAACACCCAATTACTGAGCAAGTTATTGATTATGACTTAATTCGTGAGCAAATTTTAGTTGCTGCCGGAGTGCCAATTTCAGGTAAAAACTACTTACCACAATTACACTCAATTGAATGTCGTATCAATGCCGAAGATCCATATAACGATTTTCGTCCTTCACCAGGAAAAATAACTGTATTACATGCACCAGGCGGACACGGTGTTCGTCTTGATACTCACGTTTATGCCGGTTATACTATTCCGCCAAACTATGATTCTATGATTGCAAAATTGATTACTACTGCTCAAACCAGAGAAGAAGCAATCAGCAAAATGAAACGTGCTTTGGACGAATTTTATATTGAAGGAATTAAAACCACTATTCCATTCCATCGTCAACTAATGGATGAGCCGGATTATGTTGCCGGAAATTATACCACTAAATTTATGGAAACGTTTAAAATGAACGATCCAGAATAAATACAAAGCCTCACAATTGTGAGGCTTTTTTGTATAAAATTTACTCACTTTGCATGTTTGATTACACAACTTGACACACTTCTAGTTGTTTTTAAAATCCATCTGAAAGTGTTTTTTAACTGATTATCAACATATTGTTTAAACAAATTGTTTTTTTTATCTCAATGGAATGATTTTGGATATGACTAATTAAAAATTGCTACAAAAGAAAGCAGTTTGGCATAAAAAGAAAAATAGGTTAAGTAAGTAGTTAATGCTGTGGTTAGGGTTATCTACACGAAAAGAGGTTGTACTTGCAACCTCTTTTCATTTTATATGATTTAAAAAAAAATTAAGAAATAAATAATCTTAATGTCTTATTTTAGCAGAAAACCCATCATCACTATGAAAAAAATCTTGCTGATTGAAGACGACGTTGCTTTTTGCAAAATGATGAACCATTTTTTAACCAAAAACAATTATGTTGTTTTTAATGCTCATTCAGCAAAGGAAGCAAGAGAAATACTGAATAACGATTTTGATTTAATCCTTTGTGATTTAAGACTTCCTGATAATGACGGAATTGAATTAATGACGGAATTTTTATCTTCATTTCCCGATATTCCGGTTATATTAATGACAGGTTATGCCGATGTTACTACAGCTGTAAAAGCGATGAAAAAAGGCGCTTCCGATTATATTTCAAAACCATTTTTACCCGAAGAAGTTTTACTCGTTCTTTCGAATACATTGGAGCAAAAAAAGAACCAAACTACACCAACTCCATCAGTAAAAAAAACAGAAAAAACAGCATCATCTGAATTTGTGAAAGGAATTAGTCCCGAGTCGCAAACTTTGGATACACATATCAAATTAGTAAGTCCAACGAATTTATCGGTTTTAATTATTGGTGAAAGTGGCACAGGAAAAGAAGTAGTTGCCAAGGAAATTCATAATCTTAGTGAGCGAAAAGAAGCTCCGTTTATTGCTGTAGATTGTGGCGTTATTCCAAAAGAATTGGCGGCAAGTGAATTTTTTGGACATGTAAAAGGTTCGTTTACCGGAGCAATTTCAGATAAAACCGGACATTTTGAAGCGGCAAACAGCGGAACATTATTTTTGGATGAAATAGGAAATCTTTCCTATGATAATCAAATCCAATTGCTTCGCGCATTGCAAGAAAGAAAAATCAAAAAAGTAGGTAGCAGTATCGAAATTCCCGTTGACATTCGAGTAATTGCGGCTACCAACGAAGATTTGAAAGAAGCTGTAAAAAGCGGTAATTTCAGAGAAGATTTATACCATCGATTGAATGAATTTTCGATAATTGTACCAACTTTACATCAGAGAAAACAAGATTTATTGATGTATGCCGAATATTTTCTGGAAAAAGCTAATGAGCAACTAAATAAAAATGTAATTGGTTTTTCACCCGAAGTTATTCGAATTTTTCAAAATTATTCTTGGCCGGGAAATCTTCGGGAATTGCAAAACATCATTCGAAGAGGAACTTTGCTAACGCAAGGAAAACTGATGGAAAAAGAAGTTATACCGAGAGAATTTTTTGAAATAGAAAATCAATCATCGGAAGTAGTTTTGACAAAATCAGAAAATGAAAAAGATTTGATTATAAAGGCATTGAATTTATGCAAAGGAAATAAATCGGAAGCGGCAAAAATGCTTGATATCAACAGAAAAACACTTTACAACAAGCTGAAATTATATGAATTGGATTAAATTTCCTTTTCAATCATGTCTAAAATCAAGCTTGATTTAGGACTAATAGCTTCATAAATCATTTGAATTTCCTCCCAAGATAATTCGAGTTTAAAAGCACTTTCGAGCTTTCGCAATTCGGGAACAATTTCATTGGCATCAATTTGATTCATCATTGGAATTAACCGATGTGAAACCAAAGAAACCGTATCAATATCTTGATTTTCAATAGCTTGTTGTATTTCCAAAAAACTGGCTTTGGTATTTTCTACAAAAATTAAAAGCACTTCTTTTACCGCATCGTCGTCATCCGAAAGCATTGCTTTCATTTTGGTCAAATCATATCCGTTTTGCGTATCATTTGTATTCTGCGCTATTTCCTTTGACTTTGATGTAATTGTTATTTGAAACAAATCACTTAAAACTTGTAGCAATTCGTCTGAAGAATAAGGTTTATAAAGAATTTTGGAAAACCCCTTTTGAATGTATTCTTCTTTATCAAAAGCTCGATTTCCGGTAATTGCTATAACCGGAATTGATTTGGGAACCGATTTGAGCAAGTCAAAACCATTGATTTTCGGCATTTGAATATCGGTTAAAATAACATCAAAATCATCTGGATTTAATTGTTGCAAGAATATTTCAGGATTGTTGAAACCCATTACTTGAAAATTATGCAATTTGAGAAACTCTGTTGTCAATTGAAGTAACGCAATATCATCATCAAGTACAGCAACTTTTAGTTTCTTCAAATGGGTAGAAATTGGCTGTTTCAGTTCTTCTTTGGAAGCCATTATAGGAAGTTCAAGAACAAATTGACTTCCTTGTTTGTATTCGCTCGAAACTGTGATTTTTCCGCCTAAAATCGATGCTAATTTTTGGCAAATGGTTAATCCCAAACCTGTTCCTCCATATTGTTTTTCGATAGATTCATCAGCTTGGGTAAATTCGTTGAAAATCAAATCCAGTTTATCCGATTCTATTCCAATACCGGAATCTGCAACAGTAATTGTTAGCTTTTTACCATCATAATTGGCACTTACTTTTACAAAACCTTTGTTGGTAAACTTGAATGCATTTCCTATCAAATTACTCAAAATTTGACGAATACGAAGTTTATCTGTTTCAAACAACAAACCTTTGACAGAAGTTAAATCAAGCTGTAATTCGACAGGTTTTTCTCTGTGGATGGATAAAAAACTGTTCGCCACTTCATCAATTAATTGATTTATGGAAAACGAAGTCATTTCCAAGGCGACTTTTCCGGCTTCAATTTTGGAAAAATCAAGTAAATCGTTCACTAATTGGTTAATATAAACCGACGAACTTTTTATGTTTTCCAAATAATATTTTTGCTTTTCGGAAAGTTCGGCATGACCAATCAATTCGCTAAATCCGTGAATGGTATTTAAAGGTGTTTTTAAATCGTGACTAACGGTTGCTATGAGTTGTTCTCGGGATGAAAGCAATGATTCGGTTTTTTTCTTTTCGGCTTCCAATTGTTTTCGGTAGCGTTGATTTTTGAGAAAATCATTGGTAATTAAAAGAAAAAACAATCCGGCGGTAATCAAACCGATTATGGAAGCGTTGGTTAAAACTGAAACTGTTTTTTGCTGTGCTTTTTTTCGGACAACAGCATTTTCATTGGCTTTTTTGACAACATCGGCTTCAAATGTTGCTAAAATTTCGTTTAGCTTTTGAGAAATAACCAAATCGTTACGCAAGAGCGAAATTTCCTTGGCTTTTTGAGCCATTGTTTTGTTTTCATTATCCAAACGAACCTTTTCCAATGTCTTTTTTGAAGCAACCAAAATAGAATCGACCTCTTTATCTGTTAATGAATTTGAAGCATCTTTGGGAACATTTTGATTGAGATAATCCACATAATCCTGATACACCTTTTTTTCATAAGGCGAAAGCTTGTCCGAATCGATTTTTAAACCTTCAAGCGTAATTTTTCCCATAGATTCTTCCATTTTGGTCAAATCGCGAACTGCTTTTTCAATAGGAAAATAGACGTTTTTTGTTGTATTGGTTTTTTGTAATTCTTTGATATTGGAAACTTTTTGGGTTAAAATCAGTTTCAAACTATCAAGTAAAACAATTTGTTTGTTATTGATTATTTCACTTTGAAAAGCATTAATTCTATTTTTAAGCGAATCACTTTCGTTTTGATAAAGGACGAAATCATTTTGATTATTGGATTGAATGGCAATTTTTCCGAGATTATCGACGTCATAAATCTTAGAAATCAAATTACTCAATCGGATTAATCGCTGATTTTCGGTAGTTGTCTGATTTTCATTGGAGGAAAAAAGTTTATTTTCTTTATACAGCATATAACCGACACCTAAAATTAGTGCGGCAATAATCAGATAACTGAGTAAAACTTTGAGTGGAAAAAATCTTGATTTTTGAACCATTCTCAAAAATAGCGATTTTGGAAAGTTTAGTGTCTTTAGGAAGTGTTAAAAAAGTAGTATTGGAATTGTAATCTATACTTAAAGACTTATTACCGCTAAAATAATTTTTGATTTATCGCACTTGTTGAATGGTAAAAAATGAGTCTTCTTTATTACTTATTAAACCGATATTAATTAAATCCGTATAGACTATAAACCTGATTGTATCACCTACATCGAGTTTAACCAAAGTTTGAACACTTCTAATAGGAGGAGTCACATTAACACTTGTAATCCCAAGGTTTATACCAATATTTGCAAAGCCATTACGAGCTATCACTGCTTCATTTTTTAAAATTGCTACCCCAAAATTTGTAGCAACACTGCTGGCATTTGATTTTATTTGGACATTCACTGTATAAATTCCACTTGTTTTTGCCGTGAATATACTTGATGTAGTTTCAAACTCATCATTTTCGTCAAAATCTTCAAAATTGAAAGGAATTTTAACAACACCTGATGATAATGTTAAAGACAGAACAGTAGTATTGCTGAAACCGCCTTTAATGAATGTTTTCAAATGACTTTGAACAACCATTTTTGAGGAAATACGCTGAATATTTCCATAACTATCTGATACTAATATCGAATCTTTTGCGACGCTTTCTCTATTATTAGTGACTGTTGAACGCACTCTAAGTGGTCCATTAACATCCAAAGTTGTAGTTGGATTAGTAGTTCCAATTCCAACTTGTGCAGAAGCAGCAAACGAAAACAACAGTAAAAATATTGGTGTATTTTTCATAATTTCATGAATTATGGATATCATAAAATAAATAAAAAACATAGAAACTGTAGATGTATTATCGTTGAAATGCATTATAAACACCTCATTTATAGAACATTTCCCATAATTGGCATAATTGAATTCATAAAAAAAAGACTTGAAAAATCAAGTCTTTTTTATGTTCTAATAAAGTTTACAACGTTTCTTTCAACCACTTGTAAAACTCGCGTTGCCAAACCAAAGCGTTTTGCGGTTTTAAAACCCAATGGTTTTCTTCCGGAAGATATAGAAAGCGACTTTTTATACCACGTAATTGTGCGGATTGAAATGCTTCTTGTCCTTGACCAATTGGCACACGATAGTCTTTTCCACCGTGGATAACCAAGATTGGTGTGTTCCATTTGTCAACTAATTTTATCGGATTGAATTTAGCATAGGTTTTTTGAGCAATCGCATTGTCTTTTTCCCAATAAGCTCCGCCATTTTCCCAATCGGTGAAGAACATTTCTTCGGTTGTCCCATACATGCTTTCCATGTTGAAAACACCACAATGAGAAATAAAGGTTTTAAAACGATTATTATGAATTCCGGCAAGATAATACACGGAATAACCTCCATAACTAGCTCCAACAGCTCCTAAACGGGATTTATCCACATAACTTTCTTTTGCCACATCATCAATTGCCGAAAGATAATCGTCCATCACTTGTCCACCCCAATCTTTTGAGATTTGTTCGTTCCATTCTTGTCCGTGACCATACATTCCACGGCGGTTTGGTGCCACGACTACATAACCTTGTGAAGCCATCAATGAGAAATTCCAACGGAAAGAATAGCTTTGCGTTAGCGGTGATTGTGGTCCGCCTTGACAATACAATAAAGCCGGATATTTTTTGTTTTTATCAAAATTTGGAGGAAGAATTACCCAAACGAGCATTTTTTTACCATCAGTGGTTGTTACATAACGTCTTTCGTATTTTGGTAAAGCTAATTTAGCATATGCTTCGTCATTGGTTTTTGTAATTTGTAACCACGTTTTTTTCTTTAAATTATAGGAATAAATTTCTGGAGCATGATTCATATCGTTTCTCATCACAATGATGTTATCTCCTGAAAAACCTATTAAATCGTTCACATCAAAATCACCCGAAGTAATTTGTCTAACCGTAATTGCAATTCTCGTTAATCCCGGAAAATTTACTTCAAATAATTGTTTTGTTCCATCAACAGCCGCTGTGAAATAAACTTTTTTTCCGTCGTTACTCCAAAGAATATTATCTACAGAACCATCCCAATTAGCGGTTAAATTAATGTCCATTCCTTTGAAACGAACGATGATGTCGTTTTTATCGGCTTCGTATCCATCGCGTTTCATTTGAAGCCAAGTTAGATTTCCTGTTGGAGAAAAAATCGGATTGGTATCATAACCTTTGTTACTCTCTGTTAAATTGATTGTCGTTTTGGTCTCGATGTTGTATTCGTATAAATCGGTATTGGTTGACAAAGCATAATCGGTACCAAATTTCTTTTTGCAAACGTAAATAATACTTTTGCTATCGGGTGACCAAATATAATCTTCATCGCCACCAAATGGTTTTTGCGGACTATCATACGGTTCATTTGGCATAATGTCGATCGCTTTGGCTTTTTCTTTGTTTTCCGCATAAAAAACATGATTATGACTTCCATTGTTCCACGTATCCCAATGACGATAGTCTAATCCGTTATAAACATAGGCATCGGCCTTTTTCAACTCAGGATAAATGTCTTTTCCTAGTATATTTTCGGTTTTAACTTCCTGCGATGAAAGAATGTATTTTCCATCGGGAGAAATATTTTTGTCTTTAACTAAATCTTTAGTTTCTCTTACTTCAACAGCTGTTCCGCCAGTAACCGGAATGGTATAAAATTTAGAATTGGATTTGTTTTCTTCTACCGATGGAATAGCGACTTTATAAACGATATTTTTCCCGTCAACCGAAATTCCTAATGGTGTTACTCTACCTAATTTCCAAAGTGCTTCGGGCGAAAGTACTTCTTGTGCAAATGAATTTGTACTCATTATAATTGTAGCAATTAGAACTAATTTTTTCATGAAAAATAATAATTTGTTTGAACCATAAAAGTAATGCTTTTTCATAAAAAAACGGCTATTCATTTAAGAACAGCCGTTTTTATGATTTTAGAAATCTTTTTAGTGAATTTCTATATTGTCAACATGTAAGTTGTATAATGCGTTACTTCCAACTTTTAAAGCAAATATATCGCCTGCATTTGTAGTATTTATTTGGACATCAGAAATATCTAATGTTATTTTTACCCATTGTCCATCGGTATCAATTGCTCCTGTATAAGAGTTAGTTCCATTACCAGCCGTGTTAAGAACAGCCTTACTTAAAGTTACAGGAGTTGAGCCAAGAGTACCCACGTTGAACACATCATAAGTAGTCCCTGCTGTTCCACGGTAAACATTTAAAGATAACGATTTTGCCGAAGTTCCTTTTACCCAAAAAGTGATATTAGTTGGTGATGCAGGAATTGTTCCTTTAGAAGAAGCTTTGATAGTGAATACATAATCATTAGCTGTTGGTGTTCCATTCAAATGAAGAGAGTTTCCTGCTACTGCACCTGTTCCTATACCTTGAACCGCGTATGATTTAAGTCCAAAACTATTTACAGAAGAATTAAAAGTTGTCCAGTTTTCAAAATCAGATCCTATAAACAAAAGATTAGTTGGTGGTGTTGGGTCATTTGGATTAACCGGAACAAATCTATCTTCTGTTAATTTAACATCTTCTTCCGTTCTAATCATAAATTGCCATTCACTATTGTATTTTGTCAAAACACCTCTAAGTTTTCCACTTCCTGTAGGTATTTTTTTGCCCGCAAATTTCGCATATTCACTTACTCTAACGATAATTGTGTTACCCGCAACATCTCGTAAAGTATGATTAGTTGCACCACCAATACTATTTAAAGAAGAATCATAGTAATTTTTACCTATTGAAGGCTCTGTTAATTGAACACCATCAAATTCTATTAACATGTTCAAGTTTTGATTATTTTTTGCTTGTGCAATTGTCAAATGTTTTACGATATCATCCTCATCAACATTATCACATGATCTGAAAATAACATTTTGATACTCAGCTCCTGATACTCTTCCAACACCTCCATTGTATGAAGAACCTAAAACTGTTGAACCATGTTGTAAGTTAAAATATCTATTTTTATCTAATTTAATAGTTACTTTTCTTCCCGGTTCAAATTCATTGTACAAGTTGTAATTGTCAACCGGCATACTGAATCCTTTTGCACCGTCTAAAGACATCATGGAGATAGTTTTGTAAAAGTTTCCACCTTCATCACTTGATGTAACGTAAGCTTCGATATAATCAGCCACATTTTCGTCAGTAGTGTACTGTTTTACCTGAGAAGTAGCAATATTAGTAATATCTGAAACCTCTTTTGTTTTAGTAATACTTACACATTCCTTTGATAAATTAGGAATGCCATAAGTATCATCGTTAACGCAACTTGCAAAAGAAGCTAAAACGATTGCTGATACGATTAATTTTAAATTTTTCATAGCTATTAATTTTTAATAATCTTAATATTATCCAGTTGCAATGTAGTTGTAATACTTGCTCTATTTCCGGTATATTTGAATGCAATTCTAACATTGTCACTATCATATCCGCTCAAATCAATATCTCCGCTACTTACAAATACATCATCTACTGTCGGAGCTGTAAAGGTAACCTGTGTCCAAGTAGCCGTAGCAATTCCTGCAGTCGTTCCATCATAATCTGTAGAAACAAAAGCCGTTAATGGATATCCTCCGGTTGTAAATCTCGTTTTAGTTACAAACGATAATTTTTCACCGGTTGATGCTGTTAAATCAATTGCTGGTGTAATCAACCATGCAGTATCCGATGTTCCTGTAGCAGAATAAAATGAAGAAAACTCTGCATAGTTATTGTTTGAAAATGCTCTTGCATGCCATAAACGAGTTGCTGTTGCGTTATAATTAACCCATCCTTCTATAGCAATTGGAACTTCGTTAGATCCGCTACCAATTGGCGAATTTGAGAAACCTTCATTGAAAACATAATCGTTTACCGTAGGAATTGCATAATCATCCTCACCAACACAACTTGTCAACACACTTGAAGAAAGTGCGAACAAAAATATTATTTTTAAAAATTTAATTTTCATAGTCTGTTTTTATTAGAAGTTAATGAAGAAATTAACAAAGTATGTTCTTCCATAACCATAGAAATATTTAGGACCAAACGATGGTGTACCGTTGGCATTATCTGCTACTAAATCAGGATAAGTAGCTTTTCTTGATTGCTCAAATCCTCCTGTTTTATATTCAATATCAAAAAGATTGTTTATAGTAGCAAAGAAACCTATTGTATTTCTGTTTTTGTTACTAATTCTCCATGATTTACCTCCGTTCAAGTTTACTAATGTAAAGCTATCAAATTTTTCTTGTTTCAGTATATTTTTAACAGTTTCCGGCGTTGCTCCGTCATAATTATCACCTGTTGTATTGTCAATACTAAAATTATCAGTTCTCATAATTTTTGAAACACTGATATAAGTATCCGAAAGATAATTCACGTTTGCACCAATCCACCAGAATTTAGGATCACGATATTCTAAACCAAAAGAGTAAGCTTGTTGAGGCACTCCCGGTTGATGATAATTTTTAAGGTAAACTGTTCCAAAATCTTTCAATGGGCTTCCTCCTTGAGACGCTAAGTTATCATCACTAGTTTGTAATTTAGCATTATTAGAATATGTATATTGACCATAAGAAGCAGCAGCTGTTGCTTTCAATGTTGATGTAATTTGGTACTCTAATCCAAGCTCAGCACCAAGATTTTGTTTTTCAAGTCCTGTTGTAATTTCAGTAACGAATGAATCTTCGTCTCCGTCTCCGTCTCCAATATTTTCTGCATAGAAGAATGCAATTTCTGTAGCATCTTTTATTTTAGAAAAGAAACCTGTTAATCTTGCTTTGAATGATGGCGTTCTTAAGATGTAACTTGCATCAGCACTTACAATATTTTCACTAGTCAAGTTTTCAGTGAATTCATTACTTCTTCTAGCATTGTAGAAGCTATTTCTCAAGTTTGGTGCTTTAGTCATGTACAAACCATTGAAATCAAAATAATGTTGACCTGTTACTTTATAAGTCAAGCCACCTTTAAATCCAAAGTTTTCAAACACTTTAGAATCTCCTTTTCCATAAGAGTTATTGGCATAATTTCCGCTTCTGTACAAACCTTCTCTTTGGTATTCACTTCTTGAGAATGTTTGTGCTAAATAAAAATCAAATTTTTTGTAATTGAATTTGAATTGAGTAAATCCATCTACTACATTAGCAAATAAGTTATAGTTATAACCAAATGTTCCTCCTTCAAGCACACGTTGATCAGGATTATTCAAATCAAATTGTGCATTATCTCCTTGGAAGAAACGATCAACATTCAAGAAATAATCTCCACCTAATAAATCAACTATAGCAGCATAGTTATGTGATTTTAATTTTCTGAAGCTAACACCTGAATTAAAACTAACATTTGTTGACAAAATACTACTTAATAACATGTTAGCCGTCAATGTAGTATCATCATTACGTTGCTCAGTCAAAGCAAATGCACTTTCGCCTGATGCTGTATTTTGATTAGCAATGTACATTGCATTCCAGTTGATTTGACTATTGTTTAGAAATTGTTGTTGAGCAAGTTCTGCATTTGGATTAATTAAACCATCAGGAGTAGTTACCCAATTAGCAGGATCGTTATAGTAATAACTTGGAAGTTTTCTGTAATATGTTGGGTCAGGATTGTTTCCAAGTGGATTCTCTAGTCTTGAATTTGAAACACGACCTGTTTGGAAAGCTACATTTGTATTTAAGTTTGTATTGTCAGAAAGCTTCCAATAGTGAGACAACATTACAACCGGTTCTTCGATATCTTTATCTCTTGAGTTTCTCTTTTTACCATCTTGCCATCCCCAATAAGAATTGTAACGAATCCCCATTAAATCATTAACTTCTTTAGTATTAGGAGATGTTTTTCCTCTACTGTTTTGAGCATAAATTGAAGTGAAGTTCAAACTATGTTTATCGTTGAATTTTTTCTCAACGCTGGCAAACAATGAATTTGCACTATAATCTGTTCCTTCAAAATAACCTTCTTGAGCCCATCTTCTTGATGCCGAAACTACATAAGCCCAACCATTTTTGTTCATACCTGAAGCATGAGTTCCCATAACTCTCCAGCTATAGTTAGTGTTTGTACCCGACATTGAAATTCTCGATCCCGGACGATAGAAAGAAGCTCTTGTATTAATTTCTTGAGTTCCTAATATATTTCCAAAAGTATAATCTGATGGAGCTGAACCCATAGTAAATTCTTGATTTCTGGTAGCATCATTTAATCCACCCCAGTTACTCCATTGTGGTCTTCCGTCATATAACTTATTCATTACGATACCATTTATCATGGTAGTTCCATACTCATTATCAAAACCTCTAATTCTGAAACGAGATTGCCCCCAATTGAACGCCGCAGTTTGTTGATAAACATCTCTTGATGCTTGAAGTAATCCTGAAGTACTTTCTGAACCACTATTATCATCACCCAAATCATTCTCGGTAATAGTTATCAAACTCAATTGTTGTTCAATACTAATGTCTTCTTCCATAACAACAACTCCGAGATCCAACATTTTTCCTTCAACAACATCTACCGCTAAAAGCTGGTCTTTATATCCCGTACTTCTGATTTGCAACAATTGACTACCGGGATTAACATTTTTAAATTCAAACACACCTGCAATATCTGTCAAAGCAGTTAGATTTGTGTTTTGAATAGAAGCTACTACATTTTGTAATGGTCTCTGTGTTTTTGAATCTACAACTTTCCCCGAAAAACCGGTACTTGTTTGAGCAAAAACTAAAGCAGTTTGCAATACAAATAAAGCACTAATAACAAGTTTTTTCATAAATAAAAATAAGTTAATTTTTTCTCTTTGCTATATTTAATAAAAACATAACAGCCGACAAATGTACATCTTTTAATAATATTATTTACTTTTGGCTCGAAGTTTGTAATAAACTTGATATTAAATTAATATACGATTTATGAGAATTAAAGGATTTATAGGGCTTTTTATTGCTTTTTTCGCAATTTCAAGCACTAATGCACAAGCAAAAAAGTATAATATTCATACTGTTGCTTTCTACAATTTAGAGAACCTTTTTGACACTATCAAAGGTCCAAACAACGATGAAGAATGGTTACCTAACGGAGCCATGAGCTGGACAGGAAAAAAATATAAACAAAAACTTCAGAATCTTTCCAGAGTAATTTCAGAAATAGGAACTTCAGAAAATCCGGGCAATTCACCAACTATAATTGGAGTATGCGAAGTTGAAAACAGAGGTGTACTTGAAGATTTAGTAAAACAACCGCTACTTATTAATAAAGATTATGGGATTGTTCACTTTGATTCTCCCGATAAGCGTGGTATTGATGTTGGGCTTTTATATCAAAAGAAACACTTCAAGCCAACAAGCTATAAAAATATTCCTTTATTGATTTACAAAAGTATGGAAGGAAAATCTGATAAAAAAGAAAAAGACGAATCAGATGACGAAGTAGTAACCGATACAAAATCAGATCAAAGAATTTATACTCGTGACCAATTGTTGGTTACCGGTTTTTTAGATGGTGAAGAAGTGAACATTATTGTAAATCACTGGCCGTCACGTTCCGGAGGTGAAAAGAAAAGTTCTCCGTTAAGAGAAGCTGCCGGACGATTAAACAGAAAAATTATGGATTCCATTTTTGCTATCAATCCTAATGCAAAGATTCTTACTATGGGAGATTTAAATGATGGAACTTATAATAAAAGTGTAAAAGAAGGAATTGGAGCAAAAAGAAAAAAAGAAGATGTAAAAGAAAAAGGAATCTACAATCCATTCGAAGAAATGTTTTATAAAGGACACGCAACATTATTCTGGAGAGATACAGGTGATATTTTTGACCAAATCATGGTTTCTGAACCACTGATTCGTAAAGATTATTCCTCTTTCCGCTACTGGAAAGCCGGAATTTACAACAAACCTTACATGATTCAATCCTCAGGACAATACAAAGGTTATCCACTGCGAAACACAAACGCCGGACCAGGATTTAGCGACCACTTTCCCGTGTTTGTCTATCTTATTAAGGAAATCAAATAAATTCAAATCCCGATTCTGTCGGGATTTTTTATTTTGTAACTTTACCTAAACTTTCAAATAATGGCAATCCAAAAACCTTTCAACCTCAATAAATGGATAGATGAAAACCGTCATTTACTAAAACCACCCGTTGGAAATAAAAACCTTTACATTGATTCTGGCGATTACATCGTGATGATTGTTGCCGGACCAAATGCTCGAAAAGACTATCATTACAACGAAACCGAAGAACTTTTCTACCAACTCGAAGGCGAAATAACCGTTTATGTTCAAGATAATGGCGAGAAAAAAGCCATGAAACTTTCAGCTGGCGATATGTTTTTACTTCCGGCCAAAGTGCCACATTCACCTGTTAGAACAGAGAATTCCGTCGGATTAGTAGTAGAACGAAAACGCACTGGTAAAGATATTCCCGACGGTTTACTTTGGTTTTGCGACAACTGTAACCACAAACTCTACGAAGTCTATTTTGAACTCCACGACATCGAAAAAGACTTCCTGAAGCATTTCAACCATTTTTACAATTCCGAAGAGCTAAGAACCTGCTCCAACTGTGGAACCATCATGGAAATCGACAAAAGATTTGTAACCAAATAATTTTTTTGGAGCTGATTCCTGCTGTCCGCTATATCTTTTTCTTTTTTTGGCAAAAAAAGAAAAAGGATGCCGCTTCCATCAGGGCTAATTGACAAAAATTCAAAATAAACCACTATTTTTGCAACAACTTTAAAAAAACAAACATAAAAATCACATAATGTCAACAATTGCACAACAATTCGGCATGACCGAAGCATTAGAAATTCTAGGTGTAAAAGCCATCAACGAAGGAACATCAACAGGAAATAATCATTTTTCAAACGGAGAAATCATCGAAAGTTATTCTCCAGTTGATGGTCAATTAATCGGAAAAGTAAAAACTACAACTGCCGAAGATTACGAAAAAGTAATGCAAACTGCTACCGAAGCATTCAAAACATTCAAATTAATGCCAGCTCCAAAACGTGGTGAAATCGTTCGTCAATTTGGAGAAAAACTTAGAAAATATAAAGAACCACTTGGCAAATTAGTTTCCTACGAAATGGGAAAATCATTGCAAGAAGGTTATGGCGAAGTTCAAGAAATGATTGACATCTGCGATTTTGCCGTTGGTCTTTCTCGACAATTACACGGATTAACCATGCATTCAGAACGTCCGGGACACAGAATGTATGAACAATACCATCCGCTTGGCGTTGTTGGAATCATTTCAGCATTCAACTTTCCGGTAGCCGTTTGGTCTTGGAATACTGCTTTGGCTTGGATTTGTGGTGACGTTTGCGTTTGGAAACCATCCGAAAAAACACCTTTATGTGGAATTGCTTGTCAAAATATCATTGCTGAAGTTTTGAAAGAAAACAATCTTCCGGAAGGAATTTCATGTTTAATCAACGGCGATTATAAAGTTGGCGAAATGATGACACATGACAAACGTGTTCCTTTAGTTTCTGCAACAGGTTCTACTCGTATGGGGAAAATCGTAGCGCAAGCTTGTGCGGCACGTTTAGGAAATTCACTTTTAGAATTAGGCGGAAACAACGCCATCATCGTAACTCCGGATGCTGATATCAAAATGACCGTAATCGGAGCAGTTTTTGGAGCAGTTGGAACAGCAGGACAACGTTGTACCTCAACTCGTAGATTAATCATTCACGAAAGCATTTATGATAAAGTTCGTGATGCTATTGTTGGTGCCTACGGACAATTACGTATTGGAAATCCATTAGATCAAAACAATCACGTTGGTCCACTTATCGATACACATGCAGTTGAAATGTATAACAAAGCTTTAGAAAAAGTAGTTGCCGAAGGCGGAAAAATTCTTGTTGAAGGTGGCGTTCTTTCTGGAACAGGTTATGAAAGCGGTTGTTATGTAAAACCAGCCATTGCCGAAGCGCAAAATCATTTTGAAATCGTTCAACATGAAACTTTTGCTCCGGTTTTATATCTATTGAAATATTCTGGCGATGTTCATGACGCCATTGCTATTCAAAATGGTGTTGCTCAAGGTTTATCATCAGCAATTATGACTAACAATCTTCGTGAAGCCGAAGCTTTCCTTTCTCATGCCGGTTCAGACTGTGGAATTGCCAATGTAAACATTGGAACTTCAGGAGCTGAAATTGGCGGTGCTTTTGGTGGTGAAAAAGAAACCGGCGGCGGAAGAGAATCAGGTTCTGATGCTTGGAAAGTATATATGAGAAGACAAACCAATACAATCAACTATACGACTAGTTTACCTTTGGCACAAGGAATTAAATTTGATTTGTAGTTTTTTAAGATAAAAGAACAAAGAAAATAGAATCTAGAAAAAGCGTTCCGAAATAATTTCTGGAACGCTTTTTTATTTCCTAACGCAACTGTTTTATTGATTTGCCATCTTATAAAAAACAAATCCAAAAAATCTATGAAAAAAATTATTTTATTACTTTGCTTTGCGCCACTTCTTTTGGCTTCAACGTGTAACAATGACGATGATGAAACTATCTTTTGCACCACAGAAGCTGTTCCTGCAATAAATGTATTGGTTCGTTTAGGAGCATCAACCACACCTACTAGCGAAGGCGTAACTGTTGTGGCAAATAGCGGCAGTTTTACCGAAACATTACAAACTCAAAGCGCAATTGATCCATTATTTGTTGGTGCTTATGAGCGACAAGGAACTTATACCGTAACGGTTTCTAAAGAAGGTTATCAAACCTATACTTCAGCACCTTTTACCGTTTCTAGAGATGAATGTCACGTAATTACCAAACAACTTACTGTTGCTTTGGTTGCAAATTAAACTTTACAATTTTCTTTAAAGAATATAGAAAACCACAACACAAAATGTTGTGGTTTTTTGTTTTTGTATTCTTGTCATTCTGAGGAACGAGGAATCTCATTATCCAAGGCAAAATTCAGAAAATCAACTTTATGTGATTTCTCCTTCGTAGAAATGACACAAAACGTATTACTTCGTTTTCTTAACATATTGTGTCAAAATATAAATGCTTTGATTTTCAACTCTGCCTTCAATTTGTTCAGCGTTATCCCAAACTAATTTTATATTGTGAACGGCTGCGCCACGTTTTGCGGTGAAAGTTGCGCCTTTCACATCTAAATCTTTAATTAAAACCACCGAATCGCCATCTTTCAGGATATTTCCGTTGGAATCTTTGTGGATAATTTTTCCTTCGTCGTCATCAGCTTCGCCTGTAGCTTTTGCCCATTCTAACGCGTCTTCGTCAAGATACATCATTTCTAACATATCGTTGTTTTTTAATCGCGCGTGCATTCGCCAAGAAACAATCTGCACGGGTAAGTTTTCATTCCACATACTATCACTTAAACCACGCCAATCGTTAGGATTCATGGTTTCGGGATTCTCGATTTGGTCTTTTAGATTTTTGGTAATTAAAATACAATTTTCGGGAATGTCTTCCGTTTTGGGTTCCACTAAGTAAACCACTAAATTTTCATCACTTCCGCTAATTTCACACTTTGAACCACTTCGGTCTTTTAATCTTTTTTCGGTAACAATACTCATTTTTTATTTTGGCAATTATAAATTAAAAGAAGCACCAATTGTAAACACAAATTGGTTGTTGTAATGTTCAAATCCGTTTACGTCGGTGTCATATCTGGCTAACGGCGCATTGGCTTCGGCAAATAATCCAAAACCATCGGTAAAGAAATATCTAAAACCAAGATGTCCGCCAAAATTACGTAAACCTAAATTCAAACCCGGATAAATATCCATGTTGTCATCCAGTTTTAAAACGTTACCAATATTAGCACTAAAACGTACTTTCAAATCAGCTCTGTCTTCAAATCTTGATTTCACACCACCAATTTCATCAGCATTCAACATATATCCGGCAACAATACCAAAAGACATGTTTTCTCCCATTCCAAAATCAGTCGAAATTCCTATTCCGGTTCCGCCATCTTGAAGTGTTAAGCCTACTTGTCCTTTTAAATCGCCTTTTCCTTTAAATGCTTGTGCATTGGCAAATGACACACAAAATACCGCAACAATTATGAATACTTTTCTCATTTTTATGTCTGTTTTTATTATTCTACAAAAATAGTTATTTATAATTAATTTCTTCCTTTTTCGTTGAAATACAACTCATTCAAGGGCTCACTTTGCCAAAATTCTTTGGTATCAACATCCATTATCGTTAATGAACCTTTGAAAGCCGCGCCAGTATCAACGTTCCAAACACAAGCTTTTTGTATTGGAACGGTTTCTCCTATTCGGGTAACAGGCGTATGTCCAATGTATATTTCGTCATACAATTGAAATCGTCTTGGATATAAATCACTTTCTTTTGAAATATTTTGATCCAATGCCAACGCCATTTCCCATAACGTTCTGTCCCAATAAAATAGTTTCGAAAAATACTCAAAATTTATTCCGTTCATATTTGTAAATCCGGCATGAATAAACAATCGGTTTTGATCATCATGATGGTAATTTTGAAGATTTTTCAGAAAATGAATGTGCTTTTGTTTTGTTTCAAAATCTACTTTTTCGTAAGCTAAAACCGTCGCTTCGCCACCATGTTTATACCATTCTTTATTATCTGTTTTATTTTCTAACCATTCTAAGAGAAGTTCATCATGATTTCCGCGAATGAAAATGCAGTTTTGTTTTTCAGCTAAAGCAATCAAAAAGTTTATAGTTTGCGGCGATTCACTCCATCCGTCAACATAATCTCCAAGAAAAATTAAAGTATCTGATATCGTTATTTTTGCTCTTTCTATTATTTGGTGTAAAGCCCTTAATCCGCCGTGAATATCACCAATCACTAATGTTCTGTTCATATAAAAGTATATAAAATCAAATGTAATTCAAAAAGTGTTATCTGCAATACCAACTTTACTTTAAGTTTTACTCGTTTTTCAACACTTCAATTTAGTAAATAGATTTTTTTATTTACATTTGAATTTGCATTATGTCTGTATTTGCTATCATTTTATCGAACTTTATATGAACTTAGTATTTAAAATACGCCTACTTATTTGTTTTCTTTTCCTCATTGCCGCTCAAGGATTTTCACAACAATCTAAACCGTTCAAAGTTCGTCATCAAAAATTCATAAAAGGCGATATGACTATGATTTCCAACAACATAGTCAATACTGATGTTGTTAAAAAAAGTCCAAACAATCCCTATAACGAAAGAGATATTAAAAGCAAATTAAACGATGAATCCAACATGCGATACATCGATATTGATGATGATTCTGCTACATTTTCTTCCAGTAGTGCCGATTTAAAATTAGACAACGAAAAAAATAAAAAAATTATTTATGCTGGTTTATATTGGTCGGCAACTTATCCTTGTAAGGAAAGTAAACTATCGAGAAAACAAAAATTTGAAGTCGTTGATTCTACTAGAACATCATTTGACACCATAAAAATCAAATTACCTGATCAAAATTCATATATCGATGTTGTTGGGGAATTACTTTTTGATGGATTTAATGTTCCAAAATTCCAAACAAGCGCACCTTATGTAATGTTTGCCAACATTACTTCGTTGGTTACAAATTCCAGGAATCCATTTGGAACGTATACAGTTGGAAATATAAAATCAACCGTTGGAAAAATTAGCGGTGGTGTTGCTGCCGGTTGGTCAATTTTCTTCATCTATGAAGATTCAACAATGAGCGAAAAATTTATTACTTTTTATGATGGTTTTGCAGGAATTACCAAAAATTCGTTGGATATAAATTTTACCGGATTTCAAACTATGCCACAAGGAAATATCAATGCAAAAATTGCTTGTGCTGCTTTGGAAGGCGATTTTAACTTAAAAGGCGACCAACTTTTATTTAAATCATCCAAAAGCAATGAATTTGTTCAATTATCAAATAGTTTAAGAGAAAAATCGAATGTGTTTAACAGTTCAATTTCTATTGAAGACTCCATGTTTGACAATCGAAAACCTAACAGTAGCAACACTTTAGGATACGATTCATTTATCATTTCGATTAATAATCCTAATAATTCCATCATTGGAAATGATACTAAAGAAGCGACGTTGCAATTAAAAACCTATGGCGATCGATTTTTTATGTTTTTTACTGCTTTTTGTGTAGAAGTTATAAAACCCGAAAAGCTAAATACCGAAATTAATACGATTGCACAAACTAATAACAACGCAACTCCGGCGATTACAAACATAGTTAACAATGTCGTAATAGCTGAAAACAAAGAAACTATTGCAAAAACAACTGAAAAAAAAGTAGAAAAATCGCAACCGATTACTAAAAACAGTAAAAATTCGGTTTCAAATGTAGTATCAAAAATTGCTGAAACAACTAAAAAATCACGAATTACAGCTATCGAAAGTCCTTCCATTTCTATTCCATCGTTACATCAAGGTTATTACATTATTGCTAATGTTTTTGCCGTTCCGTCAAATGCAACCCGATTTATCGAAAAACTTAAAAAGCAAGGAATAACGGCTAATTATTTTATAAATCCGAAAAATAAATACCGCTATGTTTATGTAAGCAATCATTCTGATTTTAGTGATGCATCAAGTTATTATAACTCAAATTTAGATGGTAAATATTTTGGAGATTTGTGGATTATGACGGTAAATAGTTCATCAAAATCGGATGTAGTTTTTACTAAAAAACGAGCTAAGAATTCTGTTAAAACAACATTTAATTATATTTCGAAAAACAATATAACTATCTGTAAAAAAGAAAGATATATTTAAAACGATTTTATTCGTTATATTTCATTTTTCTTAAAATTCGCATCGCTTCTTTAAAATTCAAATATACCAACGGATTTGAATTGATTTTCAAAAAAGGTTTGGCATCAATCAGTTTTTGCTTGGCATCTTGAAAACCATTCAAATAACAAATCATCAATGTATAAGGGAAATTTTCCAAGTCCTTTTCTTCCCGTTCCGAAATTGGAACCGATTTTTGAAGTTTAGTCAAAACAGCCAGATTAGCATTGTAAATATGGTGCAGCATTTTGGTATTATATTTTGGCGGTTCAAAGAGCATTTCGGTTTCCATTTTATAATAACCGTTATCAAAAAAACGAATCGTCAATTGTTCCAACGGATAATAACTCGTTTTATCATTCAACCCCAGCGGAACATGTTCAATTATGGTAAAACTTTCGTCATCAAATGAAATCGTGACTACATCAAGTGCCGAATAAAACAATTTGATTTGTTCATTTACCAATTCAATATCTACTCTGGAGAAATAAGTTTTATCTCTAATTTTTTTCGGATTTCCTGCCCAACAAATCACAAATAATTCTTTGAAAACCTTGTATTGCGAATGCATATCACCATGTCTTTCAACCATAAAACTCATTACACCGTCCAATGTATGTGCAATACTGTTTCGGGAATTATTCTCAATACTGATAATTGTTTCGATATTTTGCTTGGAATAAGGAATTTTTTCTTCGGTTGGAATGGAATTGCTTCCGCGACGAACAAAAACGGTATTCGCCGAAATGGTATGAATATTTTTTTTGAAAAAAGACGTTTTGTGCTTCGGTTTTATGGTTACCAATCCAACAACTCTGTCTTTGGGCAAGTTTGGAAACGGAACATTTTCGTATTGAATTTTAGGCGGATTTTCGAGAAAAGCGTTCACTAGATTTTGAATTCGGCTGTCATCAAAAAAATCATCACCTACAATTTCGTTTCTTTCATCTTCCACACCAACAACGATATAAGAATTATTGGAAGGATTGGAATTAGACAATGCACAAATATGTTTCAAAAACTTGGCTTTTCCTTCCTTGGTATGCAAATTCAACTGACGTTTTTTATCATAAAAAGTACTCTCATCATTATGAGCGAGCAGGTTTTTGATAAGAAGACGTTTGTTGATCATTTTTTTAGTGATTAGTGAAAAGTGAAAAGTGATTAGCAAACTACTATTCACTAATCACTTTTCACTAATTACTCTTTTTAAGGCACTTCATTCCCCATACTTTCTGTCCAAATGGCAAACCAATCCAATTTATCCATTTTCAATTCTACGGCTTTCATCAATTGTTGAATTCGAGCAATATTTACCGTTCCTGCAACCGGAATAACTTTTGCCGGATGTTGTAAAATCCATGCTAATAAAATCGTATCCGAACCAACGCCGTATTTTTCAACCAACTGAACCAAAAGCCCTTTCAATCTGCGGGTTTGTTCAATGTCTTCCCTAAAAACAGTTCCAAGCGGATTCCAACTCATTGGTCGAATGCCATGAACCTGCATATAATCAAAACTTCCGTCAAGCATTGCTTCATGATGCGTTGCCGAAAATTGAATTTGGTTATAGCTAACTTCTGTTTTTTGGCGAATCAACTCTGTTTGCGAAGAAGTAAAATTTGACAATCCGAAATCAATGATTTTTCCATCTTTTTTCAGTTTTTCAACAGCTTCGGCTATTTCATCGGCAACCATTAAAGGACTTGGACGATGCAAAAGAAAAACATCCAAATAATCCGTTTGAAGATTTTTTAATGAATTTTCAGCACTCCAAATGATATATTCCTTAGAATAATCGTAATGTTTAATTGTATTCTTTCGACTTCCTTCAAGCTGAATTCCACATTTTGAAATCAACTGAATTTTTTCTCTAGCAATTTTACTCTCCGAAAATGCTTTTCCAAACTGATCTTCAGTAGAATAAGCACCATAAATATCAGCGTGGTCAAAAGTTGAAATTTTATTTTCGATACAAATATTGATTAAATGTATCATCTCTGAAATAGAAAGTTTTTTATCCCAAATTCCCCAGTTCATTGTTCCGGCAACTATAGGTGAAAGTTGTGTTTTCATTTAGTCATTTTAAATTAATTGTGATATTGTTTGATTTTTGAAAATTTTATTATTTTGGCAACAAAACTTTGAAAAATCTTTTCGGTCTTAAAATTATGAAAAGAAAATCATAAATCATCCTTAAAATGACTATGTTTTATAAAGTTTTAACGCATTATTAACATCCAACTTGTGATTTAATTGTCACTTTTGAAATGTTAAAATTTACTGGCTATATTGACTATTTTAAAAATATAATTATGGAAGAAAATGTTGCTGCTTTAGACATTAGAGCAATCAATGAAAAAATTGAAAGAGAAAGTGCATTTATCGATTTACTGACTATGGAAATGAACAAAGTCATCGTAGGTCAAAAGCACATGGTGGAAAGATTGTTAATCGGACTTTTAGGCCAAGGACATATTTTATTGGAAGGTGTTCCGGGCTTAGCAAAGACATTAGCCATAAACACTTTATCGCAAGCTGTTCAAGGAAGTTTTAGTCGTATTCAGTTTACACCCGATTTATTGCCTGCCGATGTTGTTGGAACCATGATTTACAATATCAAAGCCAATGATTTTTCAATCAAAAAAGGTCCAATTTTTGCCAATTTTGTACTTGCCGATGAGATAAACCGTGCGCCGGCAAAAGTACAGTCGGCTTTGCTTGAAGCAATGCAGGAAAAACAAGTTACTATTGGTGATACTACTTTTAAATTGGAAAAACCATTTTTAGTATTGGCTACACAAAATCCAATCGAACAAGAAGGAACATATCCGTTACCGGAAGCACAAGTGGATCGTTTTATGCTGAAAACGGTTATCGAATACCCAAAAATTGACGAAGAACGATTCGTTATTCGTCAAAATCTAAAAGGTTCGTTTGAAAAAGTAAACGCAGTTGTTTCAGTAGAACAAATTCTTCGTGCGCAAGAAGCCGTTCGTGAAGTTTATATGGACGAAAAAATCGAAAAATATATCTTGGACATCATTTTTGCCACACGTTTCCCTGAAAAATATAAATTAGAATCCTTAAAACCATTAATCGGTTTTGGAGCTTCACCTCGTGGAAGTATCAACTTAGCAACTGCTGCCAAATGTTATGCTTTCATCAAACGTCGTGGTTATGTAATTCCTGAAGATGTTCGTGCTGTAGTTCACGATGTACTACGTCACAGAATTGGCGTTACTTATGAAGCTGAAGCTGAAAACATCACTTCGGTTGACATCATCAATAAAATCGTGAATGAGATTGAAGTTCCTTAGTAAAAAGTAAATAGTGATTAGTAAATAGCAACTGCTTTTTCCGCTAATCACTTTTCACTCTTCACTAATTACTAAAAAAAATGGAAACCAAGGATTTACTCAAAAAAGTTCGTAAAATAGAAATCAAAACCCGAAGATTGAGCGATCATATCTTTTCGGGTGAATATCACACGTCATTTAAAGGACGCGGAATGACCTTTTCTGAAGTGCGTCAGTATCAGTTTGGCGACGATGTTCGTGCGATTGACTGGAATGTTACAGCACGATATAACGAACCTTATATCAAAGTTTTTGAAGAAGAGCGCGAATTAACTATGATGTTGATGGTCGATGTTTCGGGTTCAGAAAATTTTGGAACAAAAAATCAATTAAAAAGCGAAATCGTAACCGAAATTGCAGCGACAATGGCTTTTTCAGCAACGCAGAATAATGATAAAATTGGATTAATTCTGTTTTCTGATGAAATCGAATTATACATTCCACCCAAAAAAGGAAAGTCTCACGTTTTGAGAATTATTCGTGAACTAATTGAATTTCAACCTAAAAGTAAAAAAACTGATTTATCACAAGCTTTGAAATTTTTATCGGCTACACAAAAGAAAAAAGCGATTGTTTTCCTGATTTCCGATTTTATAGTCGATGATGATTATGAAAAAACACTTAAAATTGCTGGAAAAAAACACGACGTTACCGGAATTCGAGTATATGACCAAAGAGAAGAAAAAATGCCAAACGTTGGTGTAATTGAAGTTGAAGATGCCGAATCGGGAAAAATCATGACGATTGACACAACCTCCAAAAAAGCACGAATAGAATATGAAAAAAACTATCATGAAAAAGTAAATTATTTCAAGGATATTTTTTCAAAATGTGGTTCAGGAACCGTTAGTACAAGAGTTGACGAAAGTTATGTAACGAAATTATTAGGTTATTTTAAATCCAGAACATGATTTGAGATTTACAATCAACAATGAAAAAAATATTATACATATTATTACTATTCACAACATCACTTTTTGCCCAAAAAGTCACAACTTCTATCGATTCTACTAAAAAGAAAATCGGTGCCGAGTTTAAACTGACGTTAAAAACTGATGTTGATACTTTTTCCAAAGTAAAATTTCCCAATGGAAAGTTTTTTGGCAATCTTGAAGTACTGGAAAGTTACAAAATCGATACGATTCGCAACGGAAACCGATACGAATTAATCAAAAAATATGGATTAACTCAGTTTGACAGTGGAAAATATCTGGTACCAAAATTACCGGTAATCATTAACGGTAAAAAAGTATTCAGCGACAGTATAAAAATTGAAATCAGTGATGTAAAAGTCGATACATTAAAACAAAAAATGTATGACATAAAAAATATCATTCCGGTAGAAAGTTTCAATAATTGGTGGTGGCTTCTTTTAATTCCTGTAATTCTAGCAGCTATTGGTTTTACTGTTTATTATCTGATTAAAAAGAAACCAAAAGAACAAAAGCCAACCATCATTCAGCATAAATCGCCTATCGAAAAAGCAACATCTTTGCTTCAACAATTGGAAAAAAAAGAACTTTGGCAAAAAGGTGAGATTAAAAGCTATTATTCAGAGCTAACAGATATTGCCCGAAACTATATCGAAGAAGAAATTCAAATTCCGGCAATGGAAAGCACAACTTCCGAGCTAATCGAAGGCTTACGAAATGCCGCCAAACAAAAGAAATTAAAACTTTCAAGCGAAACTGTTGAAAATCTGGAAAAAGTTTTAAAACAAGCTGACTTGGTAAAATTTGCTAAAGTAAAACCACTTGATTTTGAGATTGAAGAAGATAAAAAACGTATTTCAAATAGTATTGTAACTATTCATAACTCTATCCCTGAAATTGTGGAAGAAGATGATGAATTAACACTTTGGAACGAACAACAAAAAGAAAAGGCACGACTTGAAAAACTTAAAAAGCAAAGACAACTACGCATTATAAAAATAGTTGGTGCCGTTGCCGGTATTTTAATCTTAAGCTTAGGTACACTTATTTACTTTAAAGGTTTTGACTATTTGAAAGACAATTTCCTTGGTCATCCAACTAAAGAACTAGTCGAAGGCGAATGGATTTATAGCGAATACGGAAATCCAACTGTAAAAATTGAGACACCAAAAGTCTTGAAAAGAATGGATGCCGAAAAGGTTTTGCCTAAAAATGCTATGGCATTAATCAAAGAAATGCAGATTTTTATGTATGGAAGTTTGACCGATGATTTCTACATTGGCGTTTCTACTACAACATTTAAACAGGAAGCACAAATCAACTTAGAACAAGCCGCCGAAGGAAGTCTAAAAGTATTTGAAACCCAAGGCGCAACCAATATTTTTGTAAAAACAGAAGAATTTGATACGCAACAAGGTATTAAAGGTAGAAAAGCCTATGGAACGATGACAATGACAGACATGATTAGCGGAAAATCGGTGAAAATGTACTATGAAATTCTGGTTTTCGGGCAAAATAATGGTTTACAACAAATCACAATTATGCATCGAGACGATGATAAATATGGGAAACAAATTTTAGAACGTATTCTAAATTCGGTCGAACTTCAAAACATTAGTCAGTCATGATGAAAGACGTTTCTTTTTTAAATCCCGAATTTTTCTGGTTGTTCTTATTGCTTCCAATCGCCATTTTTTGGCAATTTTGGAAACGAAAAGAAGTATCGGCTTCATTGAAATTAAGCGGAACCAAAGGTTTTTCATCAACTTGGAAAACCAAAATAAAACCGTTCTTGTTTGTATTGAGAATTTTGGCTTTGAGTTTTTTAATCATTGCAATGGCAAGACCAAGAAAAGTTGACATTAGTAATCAAACCAAAACCACAAAAGGAATTGACATTGTAATGGCAATCGACGTTTCGGGAAGTATGTTGGCAAAAGATTTAAAGCCAAACCGAATGGAAGCTTTGAAAAAAGTAGCTTCCAACTTCGTTCAAGGAAGACCAAACGATAGAATTGGAATTGTGGTTTATGCTGCCGAAAGTTACACCAAAACTCCCGTTACAAGTGATAAAGGAATTGTTCAAGATGCCATTTTAAGTATCAAATATGATAATGTTTTACAAGACGGAACCGGAATTGGAATGGGTTTAACCACTGCAATTAATCGATTAAAAGACAGTAAAGCTAAAAGCAAAGTCATCATCCTTTTAACCGACGGTGTAAACAATGCCGGATTTATCGAACCGGAAACAGCGTCGCAAATTGCTAAAGAATATGGTATTAAGGTTTATACTATCGGAATTGGAACTAATGGAATGGCTGAATTTCCTTATGCTTATGCACCAAACGGAAACGGATTTTTATTCAAAATGATGCCGGTAGAAATCGATGAACAATTAATGAAAACCATTGCTAAAAATACGGGAGGAAAATATTTCCGTGCCTCAAGCAACAGCAAGTTAGAAGAAATTTATAACGAAATCAATAAACTGGAAACTACCGAAATCGAAGAATTGAAATTCTATGATTATGACGAAAAATACCGACCATTCGTTTGGATTGCCGGAATATTAGTTTTAGTTGAATTCGGATTGCGAAATACAGTTTTTAGAAGTATGATATAAAATTCCAAGAATCAAAACCCAAATTCCAATAATGGCATTTGAGAACAAGACTTGGAATTTGGAATTTTTAAATTGAGATTTTAAATAATATGTACGAGTTAGAAGAAAAAGGATATTTTTATTTATTGCTAGTCATTCCGGCATTGACAGTGCTTTTCTTGTACATTCAATATTGGAAAAAGAAAAAACAGCGTGAATTTGGTGATTTGGATTTAATCAAAAAATTAAGTCCCGAAAAATCGATAATCAAATCGGTTTTAAAATTAGTTTTAGTTTTATTAGGACTAATATTTTTAATCATTGGGTTGATAAATCCAAAAATCGGAACAAAACTCGAAACCGTGAAACGTGAAGGAATTGATATCATTTTTGCCGTTGACGTTTCAAAAAGTATGTTGGCAGAAGATGTTGCGCCAAGTCGTTTGGAGAAAAGCAAGCAATTGGTTTCCCAAATTATCAATCACTTAGGAAACGACCGAATTGGCATTATTGCTTACTCCGGAAGCGCATTTCCGGTTTTGCCTATCACGACCGATTATGGTGTTGCCAAAATGTTTCTTCAAAGTATGAACCCAGGAATAGTTTCTTCACAAGGAACATCAATTGATGAAGCAATAAACTTAGCATCAACTTTTGTTGATAAAAAAGACAAAACCAATAAATTACTAATAATTATTTCTGATGGTGAAGATCATTCAGATAATGCTGAAAATGCTGCCGAAGAAGCCAAAAAATTAGGAATAAAAATCATTACGATTGGTGTTGGAACTGAAAAAGGCGGACCAATCCCTTTGAAAAAAAACGGTGTTGTTGAAAGTTTTCAACGCGACCAAAATAATGAAGTTGTTATTACGAAACGAAACGCCGAAGTTTTAACCAAAATTGCCAAAAGTACCAAAGGTGGTTATGTAGATGGAAATTCAACCAAAACGGTTATCGATTATATCAAAAATGCCTTAGAAAACATCGAAAAAACCGAATTTGAAAGTACGCAAATGGCAAATTTCAAATCACAGTTTCAATGGTTTTTAGCCTTTGGCTTTTTAGTGCTTTTCATTGATTTATTCTTATTGGAAAAGAAAACCAAATGGGTAAAAAAAATGAACTTATTTAATGAAAAAGAATAAATGAAGAACTGGATTATATATTACTTTTTACTAATCTCTTTTGTAGCAACAGCTCAAGAAAAAGAGAAAGACAAAACATTGCCAAAAGGTAACGATGCTTTTGCAGAAAAAAAATATGCTGATGCCGAAGTTGATTATCGCATTTCACAATCAAAATTTCCTAAAAAAGCAATTGCTTCCTATAATTTGGGGAATTCCATTTATCGTCAAAAACAAGTTGCTGAAGCCAAAAATCAATTTGCAAAAGCGATAAAAGAAGCTAAAACCAAAACCGAAAAACATCGTGCGTTTCATAACCTTGGAAATTGTCTGTTTTCCGAAAAAGAATATGGCGGTGCCGTTGAAGCTTATAAAAATGCGTTGCGTAGTAATCCAAACGATGAAGAAACACGCTATAACTTTGCTTTAGCTAAAGAATATCTGAAAAACAATCCACCAAAAACAGACGACGACAAGAATAAAAATAAGGACAAAAACAAAGACGAAAAAGAGAAAGAAAAGAAAGACCAAAACAAGGATAACAAAGACAATAAAGATAAAGACAAGGACAAAAACGAAGAGAAAAAAGACGGCAAAAACGACAAAGATAACAAGGATAACAAAGAAAATAATCAAGGAAAACCTCAACCTCAACCGGGAGGAATTTCGAAAGAACGATTACAAAACTTGTTGGATGCTGTAAATAATGAAGAGAAAAAAGTTCAGGACAAAGTCAATAAAGAAAAAGTTAGAGCCAATCCAAACAAACCTGAAAAAGATTGGTAAATTTTAGATGTTAGAGAAAATATAATTAAGAATTGAGGAAAAACAAATCTATGTAAATTTGTGCAATCTGTGTTTTTAAAATGAAAAAAGTAATAGTTTTAATTCTGGTATTTCTTACCCAATCGCTTCTGGCTCAAGTGGAATTTGAAGCCAAGGTGAGCAAAAATTCTTTGGGATTAAACGAAAAATTACGCATTGATTTTACCATGAATGCCGACGGTGATAATTTCAGTCCTCCAAATTTTGAAGCTTCGGGTTTTAAAGTTGTTGGCGGACCAAGCCAATCCATCAGCCAATCGTGGATAAACGGAAAAAGTTCGTTTAACAAATCCTATACTTATATTTTGATGCCGATGCAAAAAGGCTCATTAACCATTCGCCAAGCATCGATAGAAATCAACAATCAAATTTACAAAACAACACCAATAAAAATCAACGTTACCAATGCGGTGGAATTGCCTAAAAATCCTAACGAAATGCCAGCCATTTCTGCCGATGACAATCTGTATTTGGTAGCCGATATTTCCAATTCAAATCCCTATGTAAACGAACCAATTACTGTAGTTTACAAATTGTATTTCAGCTATAACATCGGGATTTCAAATTGGCGCGAATTAAGCAAACCAAAATACAATGATTTTTGGAGCCAAAATATTGACATTAAACAACTCGTTGCCGAAGAAGGCATGTTCAAAGGTGAACGCTATCGTTATGTTGTTTTGAGAAAAACAGTTTTGTATCCGCAAAAATCCGGAAAGCTGGAAATCGAACCACTTTCGTTAGATATTGATTGTCAAGTACCAACAAACAAACGAAACTTTTGGGGACAAGTGTTGATGACAGAAGACAGCAAACGCGTTTCGGCAGGAAGCAAGATAATCAACGTAAAATCTCTGCCTGAAGCCGGAAAACCAGCTGATTTTGATGGTGCTGTTGGTAAATTTGACTTCAAAGCAATTCCGTCAAAAACTACTTTAAAAAGTGGTGAATCGTTGGATTTAACTTTAAAAGTTGTTGGAACCGGAAACTTAAAATTATTCAATTTACCAAAACCAATCGTTCCGGCCGCTTTGGAAATGTATGATCCGGAACATACTGAAAATGTTACAACACCATTATCAGGAATGACCGGAAGTATAACCGACAAATACACTATAATTCCACAATATAAAGGCAATTACAAAATAAAGCCTTTGACATTCAGTTATTTTGACTTAGCTACAAAACGCTACAAAACCATCAGTTCAGGCGAAATCGTTATCAATGTACTCGATGGTCCAAGTGTTGCAAACTCAGGCTCTGTTGCTATGGCAAGTGAAGAAGTATCAAAGAACAAAATAGAAGTTTCGAAAACATTTGCTTATATCAAACAGAAGACAACTTTAAAATCGACGGAAAAAGAAGATTTTCTCGGTTCCGGATTATTTTATTCACTATTAGCTTTGCCGTTTTTAGCTATTCCGTTTGTGATTTTAGGCAAAAAGAAAAAAGAAGCAATGGACAACGATATTGTTGGTAACAAAATCAGAAAATCGAATGCTTTGGCGAAAAAATATTTATCCGAAGCCAATAAACATCTGAATAATAAAGAACCTTTTTATATCGCTTTGGAAAAAGCAATGCATAATTTCCTGAAAGCTAAATTGAACATTGAAACTTCTGAAATGAGCAAAGAAAAAATAACTGAAATTTTGCTTTCGCGAAAAGGAAATCCTGAAACCGTTGCTGATTTTATCAAACTAACGGAAAACTGTGAATTTGCACGATATGCACCATCAACTGAAGCTAGTATTCAGCAAGATTACAATAAAGCAGTTAGTATTATTTCAGATTTAGCAAAACAGATAACTTAAACACAAAGCTCACAAAGAAAGCACAAAGAGCACCATAATTTTCATGTATGATAACAGAAGACGAAATATCAAAATTTGTTTTTGAAGCCGCGTTAAAAGTGCATAAAACTCTTGGTCCAGGATTATTGGAAAGTGCTTATGAAGAATGTTTGTTTTATGAATTAAAAAAATATGATTTAGTTGTTGAAAAACAAAAGCCATTGCCTTTAATTTATGAAGATGTTAAAATGGAAGTTGGCTACAGAATAGACATAATTATTGAAAATAAATTTATTGTAGAAGTAAAATCAGTCGAAGCATTGAATGATGTTCATTTGGCACAGTTATTAACTTATTTAAAACTATCCGACTGTAAATTGGGATTATTAATAAACTTTAATGTTAAACTATTAAAAGAAGGTGTTCGAAGAGTTATCAATGGTAATCTTTAAAAAAGCATTGTGCCCTTTGTGCTTTCTTTGTGAACTTCGTGGTTAAATAAAAATGAGAAAACTATTCTACATATTATTACTAATTTTTCAAGTTTCATTAGCTCAAAATGCTTTTGAGCAAGGAAATCAGTACTATCAAAAAGAAAATTTTCAAGCGGCGATTTCCAGTTATGAAAGCATTATAAACTCCGGAAAAGAATCGGCTGATGTGTATTTCAATCTTGGCAACTGTTATTACAAATTGCATAAAGTTGGTCCGGCAATTTACAATTATGAAAAAGCATTGCTTCTAAATCCTAATGACCAAGAAATAAAAACCAATCTCGACTTTGCCCGAAAAATGGCAATTGATGACATTAAAATCATTCCAAAAGTTGGTTTTCATAAACTCATTCAGGATTTTACCTCGACTTATCATTATGACACTTGGGCTTGGATAGCCATAGGTTTGGCATTTATCTTTTTACTAAGTTTTTTAGGATATTATTTTTCATCATCTGCTTGGAAAAAGCGAGTGTTTTTCAGCGGAATGTTTCTTTTTTTACTTGGAATTCTTTTAAGCGTTTCAGCAGGGATTTTTGAAAGAAACCGTTTAGAGAATGAAAAACCAGCCATCGTTTTTGCTGAAACTGTACCAGTAAAAAACGAACCAAAAACTTCAAGTCCCGATTCTTTTATTCTTCACGAAGGAGCAAAAGTTTACATCTTGGAAAGTATTGCCAACTGGAAAAAAATAGAACTCACCGATGAAACTACAGGTTGGATTGAAAGTTCGGCTATTAAGGAGTTGAAGTAGTTTTCAGTTATTTGTTTATCAATTTTGTGGTTAATAGTTTTCACTATCTTTGCCAAAATTCATCAAGAAGCATAAAATCTTTTCTCTTGCTTCTTTTTTCTTTTTACTAAAATTATGTCAAGAGACGAACAATTAAAAAACCGCTGGAACAAAGTTGTTGAAATCCTTTCCAATCAGTTTGCTGATGGCGAAATACTGGATTTAGACGCCATTATATACTTAATTGGAGTACAAGAATTAGGCAAATTCAAGCAAGTTTTCAAAAAAGACGAAAAAGTAAATCTAATGCATATCGCCATTTGCCGTTTGCTAGAACCTTATGGTTACTACGAATTCGACTTTTTTGACAAAGATGGTTGGCCACATTACAAAGTAAAAGAAGAACTTCCACCACTTAAAGCCGGTGAACAATCCATTTTGATGAAAGAAGCGATTGTGAATTATTTCTTGGAGAAAGAAGTGATTGATTAAGTGAAAAGTGATTAGCTTTTTGCAAACGTTTTTCGACTAATTGCTAATTACTTTTCACTAATCACTAAAAAACCCTAAATTTGCACCTTTACAAAAATGACGATGATAGACAAGATTAAAGAACATATCGAAGAAGCTAAAGCATTCAACACCAAAAACAAAGAAGCTTTAGAACAATTTCGTATAAAATATTTAGGAAGTAAAGGCTTATTAAAAGAGCTTTTTACCGAATTTAAAAATATCCCGAACGACCAGAAAAAAGACTTTGGACAAGTTATCAATACGTTGAAAACTGTTGCCGAAGAAAAAGTAAAAGCAATTCAGGAAGAACTAGAAAGCAAAGAAGAAGTAAAAGGTTTCTATGGCGATTTAACGCGTCCTTCAGAACCAATTTCTATTGGTTCACGTCATCCTATTTCTATCGTAAAAAATCAAATTATCGATATCTTTTCAACCATCGGGTTTAATGTTTCCGAAGGTCCGGAAATCGAAGACGATTGGCATAATTTTACCGCATTGAACTTACCGGAATATCATCCGGCAAGAGATATGCAAGACACATTTTTCATTCAAACCAATCCTGATGTTTTGTTGAGAACACATACTTCATCCGTTCAGGTTCGTTATATGGAAAACAACAAACCTCCAATTCGTACCATTTCTCCGGGAAGAGTTTTCCGTAATGAAGCGGTTTCATCACGTTCTCACTGTATTTTCCACCAAGTTGAAGGCTTATATATTGACAAAGACGTTTCGTTTGCCGATTTAAAACAAACTCTTTTGTATTTCACCAAAGAAATGTTCGGAAAATCAAAAATTCGTTTGCGTCCAAGTTATTTCCCGTTTACTGAACCAAGTGCGGAAGTTGATATTTACTGGGGTTTAAAAACAGAAACCGATTATCGAATCACCAAAGGAACCGGTTGGTTAGAAATTATGGGTTGCGGAATGGTTGATCCAAACGTTTTGAAAAACTGCGGAATCAATCCTGACGAATACAACGGATTTGCTTTTGGAATGGGAATTGAACGTATTGCAATGTTATTGTACCAAATTGGCGACATCAGAATGTTCTATGAAAACGATGTTCGTTTCTTGGAGCAATTCAAGTCTAGTATATAGTCATTGCGAGGTACGAAGCAATCTCATAATCTAAGATTATTTGAAGCGGAAAGGTTTGTGAACTTTTGTGAGACATGTTCCCGCTTTACATTCCAATATCTTTATCAAAGTTTAGAACTTTGACAAAGATGATTTCCACTCCAATCGGGGCTAGTTAATAAACCATTTTTGTGAAAATACATTTTTTAAGAACCATAAACTAAAGTACGTGAGATTGCTTCGTACCTCGCAATGAAATGAAATCCGATATAGTTATCCCAAAAGTTGAAAACGTTTTCCTTGCTGCTGTTCAAGAATGGAGCGACGATTTTATGGAAAAAGTTTGGTACATCTATTTAGTCAACGATTCTGACTTTGATTTAGACAGCGTAATGGTCGTTTCCAAAGCTTTTGGCACTATTGATGGCGAAATGAAAAAAACATCTCTTTTGCGTCATGCTTTTGTAAAGATTCCAACGGTTTCAGCAGTAAAAGTAGAAATGGTAGAAAAAAACGTTTTGGCTTTAAACAATGAATTTATGGTCACTTATTTCATTGGGAATACGCTTTACGACAAAAAATTTACCTTTAGAAAAAACATGATTAACGAACACGCCACCGAAGAAGTACCGCATTTATGGGTAAATGGCGTTGTTGTGAAATAGTTTTTAGTAATTAGTAAAGAGTGATTAGTGAATTACACTTTTTTACTTTTCACTACTTACTAATCACTCTTTACTAATTTTAATCCAACTTCTCTGTTAATTTTTTAAAAGTGCTCCTAGCATCTTTTCCTTCGTATAAAATTTGGTAAACCGCATCAATAATTGGTGTTTTGGCACCATATTCTTGGTTGAGTTTGTATGCACTTTTCACAGCATAATAACCTTCGGCAACCATGGACATTTCCATCATCGCTGATTTTACGGTGTAACCTTTTCCTATCATGTTTCCGAACATCCTGTTTCGGGAAAAAACGGAATAACCTGTTACTAATAAATCGCCCAAATAAGCCGAGTTATTGATATTTCGCTTCATTTTATGAACCTTTCGAATGAATTTCTTCATCTCGCGAATGGCATTACTCATAATCACCGATTGAAAATTATCGCCATAACCCAATCCATGAGCAATTCCGGCGGCAATAGCATAAATATTTTTCAGCATTGCGGCATATTCTGTTCCGATAATGTCATCGGAGATTTTGGTTTTGATATAGTTTCCGGCTAAGTATTTTGCCATCACTTTTGCTTTACTCGAATCACCACAAGCAATCGTTAAATAGGAAAGTCGTTCCAAAGCAACTTCTTCAGCATGACACGGACCGGTTATTACACCAATATTTTCAAATGGAATATCGAATTTTTTATTGAAATGTTCTCCAACTATCAAAAAGGTTTCGGGCACGATTCCTTTGATAGCAGAAAAGATAATTTTGTCTTGAAGGGAAATGGTCAGTTTTTCTAATTCGGCGCTTAAAAACGCCGATGGAATGGCAAAAATCAAATAATCCGCATACGCAACGGCTTCATTAATATCTGAAGTTAGCTTTAGTTTTTTAGTATCAAATTCAACCGAACTCAGATAGTTTGGATTGTGTTTGTATGCTTTTAAATGTTCTATTGCCGATTGGTTTCGCATGTACCAAGCAATTTCATCGAGATTTACACAAAGCATTTTGGCAATCGCAGTTGCCCAACTTCCACCGCCAATAACGGCAAACTTTGGTTTTGTATTCATTACTACATCGTTTGAAAGACCAAAAATACTGTTTTTTTATGGCTTGGGCAAACCTTCACTGACTTGTTTAGCCCTGATTAAAATGGAAAGCATTGTGCAGTGAAAATCTATTTTTTCTTATCTTAGAAAAGCGACCAACGGAAGCTCTTTCTAGGATTTAGAAAAAAAGATTTTTGCAAGCAATCTTGAAATGGAAAGCAGGATTGGCTTCTGAATAAAAAAGCGTTCAGAATTACTTCCGAACGCTTTGAATTTTAACGACGAAGACACGAAGAAAGCACAAAGTTCACAGAGATAAATACTAATCACTATTTACTTTTCACTCTTCACTAAAAATTAATAACTCATCTCTACAATTTCACGTACTTTTTCTAAAGTGATGTTTTGTTTTTCGCCCATGGCTTTCCAACCTCTTTCTTCAAAACGATTCACAATAAAATCGGCTGTTTTTTCGATGTTTTCTGCGTTTTCGGAGATTTTGGTTTTCATTCCCATGGTGTGGAAAAATTCTACGGTTTTTTCAATGGCTTTTTCGGCTTTTTCTTCGATAGAATTTCCGGTGATGTTCCAAACTCTTTCGCCGTATTGTGCTAGTTTATCTTTTTTGGTTTCAAACATAACTTTGTACAAATTTGGACCGATAATTGCCAACGTTCTAGCATGATCAATTTCGTATAAAGCGGTTAATTCGTGACCAATCATGTGTGTTGCCCAATCGGACGGAACGCCTTTTTGAATCAATCCGTTTAAAGCCATTGTTGCACTCCAAACAAAGTTAGAAGCCAATTTATAATCACTAGGATTTTCAACGACACTTGGTCCGACTTCGATTAGTGTTTTCAAAATACTTTCGGCAAATCTGTCTTGTAAAAGCGCATCGTGTTGATACGTTAAATATTGCTCCATAACGTGTGTAAACGCATCTACTACGCCATTTTGCAATTGTCTTTTTGGTAACGAAGTAATTACGGTTGGATCTACAATTGAGAATTTTGGAAACAAAGCGCTTCCGCCAAGAGTTAATTTTTCTTGTGTTGCCTCAATGGTTACAACTGCGCCCGAATTCATTTCAGAACCTGTTGCAGGCAAAGTTAAAACGGTTCCAAACAGAATGACTTTTGAAACATCGGTAAATAGAATTCTTTTTCTAAGAATGTCGGCTTCATTGCCTTCAAAGTTTACGGCTGCCGAAATAAATTTTACGCCATCAATAACGCTTCCGCCACCAACGGCTAAAATGAAATCGATATTTTGTTCGCGAATAATTTGAACGGCTTTCATCAAAGTTTCAAATCTTGGGTTCGGCTCAATGCCACCAAATTCAATGATTTCAAATCCTTTTAAAGCTGAGGTTACGGCTTTGTGAACGCCATTTTTAAAGATGCTTCCGCCACCATAAGCTAGTAAAACTTTAGCATCTTTTGGAACTAATGTAGCTAGTTTTTCTGTTTGACCTTTGCCAAAAATATAATTGACCGGATTGTATAATTCAAAATTGTTCATTGTAAAAATATTTAGAAAACAAATTTACGAAACAGTTGAACGAACAAGTGGTAAAGGAATGTTAAGAGATAGTTTTATTAGTTTCAAACTTATTTTTAAAGAAATTCAGATTTTAATAATATTATCTTTATCTTTTTGAAAACTATATAAATTAAAAACTTTTTTACCTTTAGAATTTGAAAAAATCAATAATTCATAATAAGTTATATATCTACTTGGTTTTACTAAAACTCCAAAATCATAAATATCGTTCCATTCAAATTTTGAATTTTCAATTTCAACACTTAAATAATTCATTTTTATGATTTTACTCTTTTTTATCAATGAAAAAGAATATCCAATAATTAAAACTACTATAATGATACATATTACAGAATAAGTAACAACTGGTTCTTTAAATTTAAAAGCGACAAAAATAGCAACAAATCCAGATAATAAATAATTTACAAAATTTGATTTTTTACTATTAAAAACAATTTCCTCTTTTTCTACAGTTGAAACACCAAATTCTGTAGAACGCAAAAAGAAATCTTTATTCAAAAGTTTATCTTTTATTGTGTTTCCTTTTTTAGATAAGTTTTCAATCTGTCTTTCAAAATCTGTATTCATATTGAATTGTTTTCGGTTAAATTACTTCCTATAAAAACCACTTCTATCAACATATTCCCAAACTTTATACGGCAACATCGGCATTACATTTTTTTTGTTTTTGATGCTTTCGCGGATAAATGTTGACGAAAGTTCAATCACTGGTGCGCCAACTCGATGGATTTTAGGATGATTAACAAACTGTTCGTTTATTTCACCCGAATTCAGTCTCGGATAAACATAAATATCGTGATTTTCAAGAATGTATTCGTAGTTTTTCCATTTGTGAAGCGAATTTAAGTTGTCTTCACCCATAATTAATGAAAACTTATGTTGCGGATGCTTTTCAAGCAAATGAGCTAATGTATTTACGGTAAAATTAGGCTGTGGTAATTTGAACTCAATATCAGAAGCTTTGATTTTTGGTAAATCTTCAGTTGCCAATTGAACCATGTGCAAACGTTGATAATCATCAAGCAATGTATTCTTCTGCTTATGCGGATTATGTGGCGTGACGACCATCCAAATTTGCTCCAAATCGGAATGTTCAGCCATGTGATTAGCGATAATCAAATGACCGACGTGAATTGGATTAAATGTCCCGAAATATACTCCTATTTTCATGATTTTAGTGATTAGTAAATAGTGAAAAGTGATTAGTGAAAAGTGATTAGCTTTTTAGGCTTCTTGAAAAGAATTTATATTTCCCATTTTATTGCTATTCACTAATTACTTTTCACTAATCACTCTAATGAAATAAAACTTTTAACCAATTCATACGCTTCAGCTTTTGCGACATCTAAATCATAATTTTTAATGATTTTGTCAAATTGTGGCGCTGTTGCTAATTCAACGTGAGCTTTTGCAATTCGCATATTAATTTTATCATCACTTTCGGTGGAACGTTCTTTTAATCGGCGTTTTAGTTCGTCAACGCTTGGTGGTTTTACAAAAACAGCTAATGTTTCCTGAGGAAATTTTGATTTTATTCGCAATCCGCCGGCAACGTCAATATCGAAAATTACGTTTTTGCCTTTTGCCCAAATGCGTTCGACTTCGCTTTTTAATGTTCCATAAAAATTATCGCGATAAACTTCTTCCCATTCTACAAAATCCTCGGCTTTGATGTGTTTTTTGAACTGCTCGATTGACATGAAATAATAATCTTTTCCGTTAACTTCTTGTCCGCGTGGCTCGCGAGTTGCTGCCGAAACCGAAAATTCTAAATTCAAATCGTCTTGTTGCAATAAATGCCTTACTATGGTTGTTTTTCCCGAACCTGATGGCGCTGAGAATACGAGTAGTTTTCCTTTTTGCATTGTGTTGTTATTTTATCTAAAAAATTGAAAAAAATCTTAATACTTTATAAAACATTCAAAACCTGTTCTTTAATCTTTTCCAATTCATCTTTCATCATCACAACCAATTTCTGCATTTCAGCATGATTGGATTTTGAACCCATCGTATTGATTTCTCGTCCCATTTCCTGAGTGATAAAACCTAATTTTCTTCCGTTAGCTTCGGTTCCGGCAAGTGTTTCTATAAAATAATTAAGGTGATTTTCTAAGCGAACTTTTTCTTCGGTAATGTCATATTTTTCGAGGTAAAAAATCAATTCTTGTTCAAAACGATTTTCATCCACATTTTCTTTTAATTCGTCTAAAGCGGTACGCAATCTTGTTTTAACTGTTTCAACACGTTCAGCATCATACGCAACTGCATTGTTCATCAAGGTCATAATGTTGGCGATACGATGCAAGAACTCTTTTTCTAACGAAACACCTTCATCAATTCTAAATTGAATAATATTTTGCAACGCTTCATCAATCACAGTTTGAATTTGTTTCCATTCATTTTCATCAATTTCGTCGCGTTCGGTTTTTAACGCATCCGGCATACGAACTGCCATTTTCATTAGTTCGGTTTCATCGGCATTTGGAATGACAGCTTTCATTTGGTTGATGTAACCTTTTACAATCGGCACATTGATTTTTGACGAAGTTTCTTCTCCGGTTACCTCAACATATAATGAAAAATCGACTTTTCCTCGCTCCAATTTTTGAGAAAGCTGATTACGTAAACCTAATTCCATTTCTCTGAAAACAGACGGCATTCTGGTATTCAAATCCAAGCCCTTTGAGTTTAAAGATTTGATTTCTACGGTGATTTTTTTGGTCGGTAATTGCAAAGTTGCTTTTCCAAAACCGGTCATTGACTGTATCATTCGCTTGTTTTATTGACTTCAAATATACTTAAAAGTGATTAGTCATTAGTAATTAGTGAATAGTAATTTATGGTTTTCATTACTATTTATTTATCACTTTCCACTTTTCACTCGCTTCTGTGTTACTAAATAAACTCCGGTAAAAATTAAAACTGCCGAAATAATTTTTACCCAACCCAAATCGTCTTTTCCTAAACTTATGGCAAAAATAGTGGCAAAAAGCGGTTGCAAGTAAATGAAAACCGCAACGGTTGTTGGTTTTAATTCGCGCATGGAAACCAAATTGAGCAAATAGGTTAAAAATGTTGAAAACACTACGACAAAACCTATTTTCCAAATAATATCAGTTGGAAGATTCGCATAATCAACCGCCTGAAATTCACTCCAACCAAAAGGCAAAACCATCAGAAATCCGAAAGTATAAATCCATTTTACAAAAGCAAAGGCATTGTATTTATCCATTAATTTCTTAACAATTATCAGGTAAAAACCATAGGAAACCGCATTGATAAAAACCAAAACGTTTCCTAAAGTTGCATTGCTGGCATTGATTACAGATTTTCCATAAAGAATTAAAAAAATCGTTCCAATTAGTCCTAAAATCAAACCCAAAACCTTTTGTTTTTTCATTCGTTCTTTCATCAATATTGCCGAAAGAACAAGCACAATCATTGGTGTGGTTACCATCAAAACCGCACCCATAATTGGCGAAGTGTAACTCAATCCTTTAAAAAAAGTGAGCATGTTTAAAGCGACACCAAAAAATGCCGCCGCTATAATTCGGGGAAAATCTGCTTTTTCTATTTTTTCGGTGGAGAAAAATGGTGCAATGAGCCAAAACAAAATCATAGAACCGCCAACACGCAAAGCAATGAACCCAAAAGGTTGTACATATTTTGGCATTACGTCTTTGGCAATCGTAAACGTTACTCCGTAAATAATGGAAACCAAAGTTGCGGCAAATAATGCCCAAAAACGTTTACTCATTTTGTAAAAAATCAATCGCTTGCTGAACTACTTTTGGACTGTTTCCAACAAATATTTTACCATCAGCTATAATCACAGGACGTGATAAAAAAGTATAATGTTCTAAAATATAACGTTTAAAATCAGCTTCAGTGAGATTTTCATCTTTTAAACCCATTTCTTTGTAAAGTGTCGCTCTTTTACTAAAAAGTACTTCATAACTTCCGGCTAATTGTTGCATTTCTTCAACTTGCTTTACCGTTATAGGTTCATTTTTAATATCTTGTAATTGAAAAGTATCCAAATTTGGCAAGGATTTCAAAATACGCTGACACGTGCTACAGGTTTTTAGGAAATATATTTTTCGCATCTTTTTTTATGCAAAAATACGCTATTACGTTAAAATAGATTTAATTTTCACAAACAGAATTTGAGTGCAAATAATTCTCTTTACATTTGATTAAAAATTAAAATTAATGGGAACTTTTACTAAAGAAATATCCATCCGTTGGTCAGATTTAGATCCAAATTTTCACGTAAGACATAGTGCTTATTATGATTTTGGCGCACAACATCGTATTGAAATCTTGGAACAATTAGGATTAACAATGAAAGCGATGCAAATGGAGCATTTTGGTCCGGTTTTATTTCGGGAAGAATGCGTCTTTCGAAGAGAAATTCGCTTGAACAGCAAGGTTTTTATCAATACTAAAATAGGGAAAATGAAAGCCGATGCTTCACGATGGACAATTGTTCATGAACTTAAAAATGAAAACGACGAACTCTATGCTACGATTTCGGTCGATGGTGCTTGGATAGACACTAAATTGCGAAAAATAGCCAATCCAACGCCACAAATCGCCGTTGATGTAATGAATAACATGCCCAAAACAACAGATTTTGAGCCAATATAAATACTATGGAAGCAACTTTTAAAATTTTGGAAACCAGCCGAAACATCTATTTAAAATTTTTGGAAGGTTACACTTTGGAACAATTGAATAAAATTCCCGAAGGTTTCAGCAATAATCTGATTTGGAATATCGGTCATATCGTTGTTAGTCAGCAAGGATTGATTTACCGACTTTCAGGCTTACCGGTAAATGTTAACGATGAAATGACCGAAAAGTATAAAAACGGTTCGAGTCCTGACGGAAAAGCAACGCAACAAGAAGTTGATGAAATTAAGCATTTGCTTATTGCTTTAGCCAAACAAACCAAAGCCGATTTTGAAGCCGGAAAATTTCAGCATTATACGGAATATCAAACCAAAACGGGATTTCATTTGGCCAATTTCAAAGACGCAATGGAATTCAGTAATTATCATGAAGGCATTCATCTTGGTATGATGATGAACATTCGAAAGTTTTTATAAAAAACAAAACATCCCAAACTATTCGGTTTGGGATGTTTGCATTAGGAAGCTACTGATTTTTCTTTTTCATTTTCTATTTTTATGACATTATCCAAATTGAGTTTTATCAATTTTTTTTGATGCCAATATAATTTTAATCGAAGTTTTGACAAGTCATAAAAAATAATGACAACCAAAACCAAACTTGCGAGATAAAACATTTTAAAACTCAGGTAAACATAACTAAATCCGGCAAAAATTGCTCCTGTTAAATAGGAAATCGCTATGTAAAGCAACAACTTTGCTTTTCCTTTCAAAGCTTCGTTGTTTCGGTATTCTTTTTTGGTAAACATCGAAAAAAGAATTCCCAAGTCGGTTGTTGTTCCGGTTAAATGTGTCGTTTTTACTGTAAAGTTTGAAATACTCGCTGTTAAACCATTTTGTAAACCCATAGCAAATAGCATTAAGGCTAAAAGTATTTCGGTTTCGGCTAATGTCTCTTTGTAAAAATATTCTCCATAAATACCAACAGTCAACAAACAGATGATTTCCAAAATCAATGGAATGGAATGTGCGATATAGCTATTTTTCTGATTGATGTGAATAACAAACATATTGGATACAAAACTCCCGAAGAAGAATAAAAATATCCACGAAAATACTACGGCAATTTGGTATAAATTACCTTTTACAATTTCGGCAGCCAAGATGGCATAATGTCCTGTTACATTAGAAGAAAAAGAAAAAAACAGCAACAGCGAGCCAATATTGACCATTCCGGCAGAAAAAGCCGACAATGTTCCCAACTTTATATTGTCGGAAAGTGATCTACTATTACTATATTTTCTAAGCATCTTAATTTATTTTTTCAAATGTTAAACGGGCAATTCCCCGTGTATGTGTGTTAGTATCAAAGTTTAAAACCAACTTATTATTTGATAATTCGGTTAAACTGTAATGTTCTACATTGTTATTGTCATATTTCAGTTCGAGAATATTTCCTCTGCCTTTAATATTCCAGGAGATTTCTTTTGAATAATCTTCTCCTTCCAAAATGAGTTTTCCATTGGAACAAAAAATCCATTTTTCGGCTTTGTGAATTACCAAATCTTGACCGGCAACGTCTTTTACATAATAAGAAACGTTATCATAATCTGATTTGGTTGTATCGTTGATTTTATCTACTTTTTCATATTCCCAAACCAATTCTCTCCATTCGCCTTCTATCGTTGCTTCCGGACTGTTTGCCATACCAATTAGTATGACGAAAAGGAAAACGCCAACGGCAAAAAAGCTTATATATCTAATCCATATTTTCATAGCGTTTGTTTTTTTTAATTATCCTATTGAAACCTGATTCATGAAAACCTCAGCGATTTTCCCTTTTTCAGGCACAGTTGCATTGGCACCAAAATCAACTTTGGTTACTTCAACTTTGCATTTTTCTATGAAACGTGATAAGTCAAAACTGTTTTTATTAGTCAAAACCGGTTTTTTATCTGAAATAAAAATTTGCTCTACTTTATTTCCTTCCAAATAGTTATTAAACGCTGAAAGATTATATCCTGTAAATAAATCTATACGTAATGAACTGATTTGATTTTCAAATTTGTTTCTAATCACTTCATACGCTTCTTCAAATTCAGGATTAGTTAATGAGTCTATTTGCTTTGACTTTGAAAAAAACAGCAAATCTCTGATGGAATCGCTTAAACTCATTCCGTGAAGCAGTATAACATTGTACGTTTGTTTTGCTTCGTTTTGAATTAAAATTGACTTTAATACGTTTAATGAATTTACCGTGAAATCTGTTGGAATTAAAATTGTCTTTCTCATAGCTTGTGTTTCTTTATGTTTTACAGAAACAAAACTACAAGCACAAAATTAGAGCTATCTTAATTTGAGATTAGAATGTTATTAGAATACAGCCTTTGAGATTAAAATGAGATTAGAAAACCTTAAAAAACCGTTAATTTGTTGAAAAACTGTATTATACAACTTCGGGTTTCCAGGTTGGAATGGTAATTTGAACAGTTGTTCCTTGATCTTGAATGGAGTTCACAAAGATCTTTCCGTTGTGCATTCTAATGATGTTTCGGGTTAATGGCAAACCAATTCCGTAACCTTCATAATTTTTAGTGTTGGAAGCTCTAAAAAACGGATCATAGATATATTGCAGTTCATCTTCGGGAATTCCAATTCCTAGATCTTTAATAACTACATATACAAAATCATCTGAAGCACCGATGGAAACCGTAACCATATCAAAATCAGAATATTTACATCCGTTACTAATGATATTACTAAACGCCAAATGAAGCAACTGAACGTTTCCGTTTACTTTCAATTTCATTGGATTCTCGGGCAACAATTCCATGTCGAGATAGATTTTGTTTTTTCCGTTCATGCTTTCGAGATTTTCTTTCACATCCCATAAAAGTTGGTCGATTCTAACTTTATCAAATTTTTGAACCTTTCCGTTAAATCCGGTTTGTGCCAAAAACAATAAGGCTTTGGTTTTATTATCTAATTTTTCGGCTTCTTGCAGAATAATTTTTAGCGATTCTATATAATCTTCGGCTTGTCTTGGTTTGGACAAAACAACATCGGTTTCGCCAATAATAGCCGTTAACGGAGTTCGTAATTCATGTGAAGCATTGCTGATAAAGTTATTTTGGGTTTCAAATGACGTTTCAATCCTATCCAACATATCGTTGAATGTCATTGTTAATTGATTAAGTTCATCATTTGTATTGTTTTCGTTTAATCGCAAATGCAGATTTTCAGAACTGATTTCTTTTACTTTTTCGGTAATGGCAGAAATAGGTTTGAAAATGTTTTTGGAGAAATAAATCGCAATGTAAAGTAAAATCAATGAAGCAATTCCCATGGCAAACAACAACGTTTTGATGAGATTTTCTGCCTGATTTATTTCAAAATAATTTTCTGCGGCTGTAATTACTATGAAATCGCCCGATTTTGATTTATAACGAATGCCTTTATAGAGATATTGCTTGGATACAAATTCGGCACTTCCTTTTTGGATAGCATCGGTAAAGAATTTTTCTTTTATTCCTATTTTTTTGGCTTCCGATTTTACGTTTAATTCATCATTTATCAGAATAAAAAAGTCTTTTTCGTGAGGCAATTTTTCAGAAGTTTCATTAATCGGCAACGGACTTTTACCTATTGTTTCGCCATCAATTCTTTCACGAGCAACTTTATTGGCTCTGGCTTCCAATAATTTAAATAAATAATCTTCAGAATAATTGGAAACCGAATAGTAGATAAACAAACTGAAAAGGAAGATTACTACCAAAAACGGAATTAAAAACAACAAGGTCGTTTTGGAGCTTCTTTTCATTTGCATAAGACTACTTTTTTAAATTTTTCACTCGTTTTCTCTCAAAACATAACCCATTCCGATAATCGTATGAATGATTTTTTCATCGGGTTTTGTATCTATTTTTTTTCGCAGATAATTAACGTAAACATCAACAACATTGGTTCCTAAATCATAATCAACACCCCAAACCGCTTCGAGTATATCCATTCGCGACAACACTTTGTTTTTGTTTTTCATAAAATTAAGTAACAACTTATATTCGGTTGACGTCAATGATATTTCTTCGTTGGCACGCGTTACTGTCTTAGTGTAATCATTGAGTTTTAAATCGCCAAAAACATAGGTGTGTTCTTCCTCAGCTTTATTTTCAGATTTGGGTTCTTTTCCTTTAGATCTTCGTATCAATGTTTTTATTCGAGCAACAAGTTCAATAAATTTGAATGGTTTTACCAGATAATCATCGGCACCATTTTCTAATCCAAGAACAATATTTTCGGACGTTCCGAGTGCTGTTAAAAATAAAATAGGAACAAATTGATTTTCGAGACGAATGGCTTTACAAACTTCTAACCCATTCATTTCGGGCAACATAATATCTAAAATGATTAAATCAAAAGTGTTTTCTAAAGCTAATTGTAAACCGGTTTTACCATCAAAAGCAACACTGACTTCGAATCCTTCTTCGGAAAGTCCTTTTTTAATAAATGAAACCACATGAGCTTCGTCTTCAACCAACAGTATTTTTTTCATGAATTCACAATAACAGATAATTAAAAAAGAACGTTAAAAATTTCAATTTTAACATCAATCCATCTTGCAAAGTAAAAAAAATCATCCGAAGTTAATACCTTTGTAACCTAATTTTAACTCAAATGAAATTCAATACAAAAGTCATACACGGAAATCAACACCATGAAGAAGTAACCGGAGCAGTAATGCCGCCAGTTTTTCAAACCTCAACTTATGCTCAAGTTTCACCTGGAAAACCTGTTGGCGATTATGAATATTCTCGTGCGGCAAATCCAACGCGTCAAGCGCTTGAAGATGCTTTGGCTTCTATAGAAAACGGTGCTCGCGGATTAGCTTTTGCTTCAGGATTAGCAGCAACTGATTGCTTACTTCGCTTGTTTAAAGCCGGAGACGAAATCATCGCTATGGACGATTTATATGGCGGAACATACCGTCTTTTCACTCGTTTGTATAAAGATAGCGGCATTAAATTTCACTTCGTAGATATGAACGATTTGGAGAAGTTTCAATCGCTGATTAACGAAAATACCAAATTGGTTTGGGTAGAAACGCCAACAAATCCGTTGATGAAATTGGCAGATATTGCCGAAATTGCTAAAATCACTAAAAAACACAATTTACTTTTTGCTGTTGACAATACATTTGCCACACCTTATTTGCAAAAACCTTTGGATTTAGGTGCTGATATCGTGATGCATTCGGCTACAAAATATCTTGGCGGACATTCTGATGTTATTGCTGGAGCTTTGGTTATCAAAGATAAAGCTTTAGGCGATGAATTGCATTTCAAACAATTTGCAACCGGCGGAACACTTGGTCCAATGGATAGTTTCTTAGTTTTACGCGGTATTAAAACCTTACATTTACGTGTGCAAAGACATTGTGAAAACGGAGAAAAAGTAGCTAACTTTTTAGCCAATCATCCCGATGTTGCAACGGTTTATTATCCTGGATTGCCTGATCATCCATTTCATGAAATCGCTAAAAAACAAATGAGTGGTTTTGGCGGAATGGTTTCGTTTACGTTCAAATCAGGAAAAAAAGAAGATGCAATTTCATTTTTGGAAAAAGTAAAAGTATTCACTTTGGCAGAATCGCTTGGCGGTGTTGAAAGTTTAGCCAATCATCCGGCATTAATGACACATGCTTCTATTCCGGAAGACAAACGACTGGAAGTTGGTATTACTGATGATTTAGTTCGTTTAAGTGTTGGTGTGGAAGATATTGATGATTTATTAGCTGATTTAGAACAGGCCTTTAGGTAAAAATAACCACATAGAACCATAGATTTCAGAATTATAAAAAAACTAAATTTTGTTTACATATATTTTTTACTAGAAAACATTACTATGTTTCTATGTGTTTGAAAAAAATACAAACAAAAAAGTCCCGAAAAATTCGGGACTTTTTTATATCAAATTGGTTTCAATTAAAACCCATAATTTACCCCTAAACCAATAACCTGACGCGTTTGGAAACCTCTAAAGGCATTGTCGTCATAAATGGTTTGGAACGCAAAATTAGTCGTTAAATATTTGTTGATTTTCATCACAACATTCAATGTATAATCGATATCAACGTTTTGCGGATCTTCCAAATAATTAGAATATAAGTTTAGAATGTTTTCAAAAGTAACGTTTTCCATTATCGTAAACTTATAATAACCGTTTATCGCCGCTCCAAATTCAAATCTTGTAGAATCACCTTGTTCTACACCAAATGATGGTCCAAGTTCTGTAAAATGAGGATGAACAATGACTAATTTTGATGTTGCCGGTGCGATATTTACTTTCAAATTATCACTTTTTTTCCATAACATACCTGGTCCAAATTGGAAATAAGCCGGCGAAAAGAAATGTGATGTTTTGATACCTGAAGCTAAATCGAAACCTGAATCAAATTGGGTTTGGAAATTAAAAAACAAAGAGTAAAACCATTCGCCACTTGCTTTTCTTCCTGCCAATGAGTTAAAAACTAATCGGTCATCAGACTTTTGCATGTCTTGGTCTTTGATTTTTGTTAAACCATAACCTGCGATAATTTTATTATCCCAATTCCAGTTTTCACTTTTGTAGTTCAGATCATAGTTTAAACCAACATTTCCGGAGATATTACTTTGTCCACCTGCAAGCCAGTTATTGAATGTTGCCTGATTGGCTAAGAATGTAAAAGTTCCTTTTTTAATCCAACCGTTGGGTTTTTCTTCTTTCGATTTTTTTTCAGCTTCTTCGTTTTTTTGCAATGATTCTTTTTCATTTACTTGTGCAAAAATTGTTGTTACAGAAAATGTAAAAACCACTGAAAGTAAAATTTTCTTCATTTTGTTAAATTTAAAATTTTGGGTGCAAAGGTAAGAATACATTTGGCTTGACCAAAACATTATAAAAATCTAACTTTCTAACAACTAATTATTTAGCCTTTTTGAATAATGGAACTGCCGAACAAGCTTCGCCATACATGATGCTTTTGGCTACTTTTTGAAGTTCTTGAATGGCTATGATGTAAGCACTTTCGGGAACAGGTTTTTTGGAACAACCTTTTAAGATAATTGGTTTGTCTTGATATTGCGTATAATCGATTTTGGATAAAATCTCTTGATATAACACTGTTTCTAAATCATTTATCGTTCCTAAAACCACTTTTTTCGCAAATGGTGAAACATAAGTAGCAACCAAAATACTTGCCCAAGCCGGCAAAATAGCATCAGTAGAACAATGAATGGCAATCAAATGATTTTGATATTGCGACCAATCGTGATTTTTCAGTGCTTCGCGAAAGTCTTTTTCTTTTAATAGAAAACCTTCAAAAAGCCATTGTGAAATGTCAATTTGCAATCGAACTCCGTTTGGATAATAATCTTCCAAATCGAAAACTTCGAGCGATGAATTGGCAACTTTATTGATTATCTCTTCCATTGTGTAAGTCTTAAAGTCGAAAGTCGAAAGTTAAAAGTCAACCCGAAGAACCTTTGGACTTTATAACTTTAGACTTTGGACTAAATTAAAGCATTCCTAATTCAAGTTTTGCTTCTTCACTCATTAAATCTTTGCTCCACGGCGGATCAAAAGTGATTTCCACTTCACAAGATTTAACGTGCTCTATCTTGGTAATTTTTTCTTCTACTTCACGAGGTAACGTTTCAGCAACCGGACAATTTGGCGACGTTAAAGTCATCAATACTTTCACATCGTTGTCTTCGTTAATCATTACATCGTAGATTAATCCAAGCTCATAAATGTCAACAGGAATTTCCGGGTCATAAATACCCTTTAAAACCTTTACTACATTTTCCCCTAAATTGATATCGTCTTTAAATTCTTCCATAAAGTCATTGCGAGGCACGAAGCAATCTCACTTATTTTTAATTATTAATTTTTAGCACTAAAGGCCAAAGCATACATTTTTATTTGTTTAATCATTGAAACCAAACCGTTAGCACGTGTTGGTGACAAATGTTCTTTTAATCCGATTTCGTCAATAAATTCGGTATTGGCATCCAAAATATCGGAAGCTTTTTGATTGGAAAAAGCTCGAATTAAAATCGCAATTATTCCTTTGGTTAAAATCGCATCGCTATCGGCTGTGAAAATTATTTTATCATCATTTTGGTCTGCATGAACCCAAACTTTGGATTGACAACCTTTAATGATATTGTCTTCGGTTTTGTATTGTTCGTCAATTAATGGCAATGTTTTCCCAAGTTCAATAATGTATTCATAGCGTTGCATCCAATCATCAAACATTGAAAATTCATCAACAATTTCGTCTTGTATTTCTTTTATTGTCATAGTCATTGCGAGAGTTTATGCTGAGCGTAGTCGAAGTAAAGCAATCTCATTTTTTTAATTTGTGTTTTGCTTTTACTCTTTTTCGTCAGCTAATGCCACAATTTTATTTACTAAATTTTCAATTTCAACCGGTGGATTTCTGTGGTCAAAAGTTTTGGTTTCATAGTTTTTATCCTGATAACGAATCTTTAAATCAGCTATTGCCGCACCATCATAAAATCGCTTTTGTGTTGGATCTTTTAACGTTGGAAAAGCTTCCAAATTTGTCTTTTCAAATAATGCAATCAACTCTTTCCAATCACTATCTGATATTTTCATCTGTGTTTGTGTCATGGAATCCGGCGTTCTTCCTTTGGAAATAGTTGCCGTTTGATTATTTACGATAATCTTCAAATGAAAACCGCGTGTATGTACAGAATATTGCAACACCGCATTTTTGATATCATTTTGAGCTTCGTTGCTACAACTTTTTCCAAGGAAAATAGTAAGCAAAATTATTCCTATTGTTTTCATTTTCTTTGTTTTAAGACAACATCATTTGCGCTTTTTTAACGGCTTCTACAAAAATATCAATTTCTTCTTTAGTATTGTAAAATGCAAAACTCGCTCTTATCGTTCCCGGAATTTGATAAAAATCCATAATCGGTTGCGCACAATGATGTCCGGTTCTCACGGCAATTCCTAACTTGTCAATAATTGTTCCAATGTCATACGGATGAATTCCTTTGATATTAAACGAAATCACCGAAGCTTTTTTAGACAAATCCTTGGTTCCGTAAATTTCTATATTTTCTAATTCTTGTAAGTGTTTTGTTCCGTATTCTAGTAATTCTTGTTCTTGTTTTGCAATGGCATCAAAACCAATAGAATTCATGTAATCAACCGAAACACCAAAAGCAATTCCGCCACAAATATTAGGCGTTCCCGCTTCAAATTTATGCGGTAAATCGGCATAGGTTGTCTTTTCAAACGTAACTGTGGCAATCATTTCGCCTCCGCCTTTGTATGGTGGCAATTTTCGTAGCCATTCTTCTTTTCCATATAAAATTCCAACACCTGTTGGACCACACATTTTATGCGCCGAAGCGACATAAAAATCACAATCCAATTTTTGAACGTCAGGTTTTAAATGAGGAACAGCTTGTGCACCGTCAATTAAAACTGCTGCACCAACTTCGTGTGCTTTTTCAATAATAAACTCGATTGGATTTATCGTTCCTAATGCATTTGAAATATGATTACAAAATACTAATTTGGTTTTTAGCGAAAGCAATTTCACATATTCATCCATCAGTAATTCGCCGTCATAATCCATCGGAATTACTTTTAAAATCGCTCCAGTATGTTCGCACAACATTTGCCAAGGCACAATATTACTGTGATGTTCCAATGCCGAAACAATAATTTCATCCTCTTTTTTCAGAATTGATGCAAAACCATTGGCAACCAAATTTATTCCTTCCGTTGTTCCCGAAGTAAAAATGATTTCATAATTATGCTTCGCATTAAAATGATGTTGCAATTTGGTTCTTGCCTGTTCATAAGCATCGGTTGCCATTTGACTTAACGTATGAACACCGCGATGAATATTGGCATTATATCTTGAGTAATAATCCACTATGGAATCAATCACAACCTTTGGCGTTTGTGAAGTGGCACCATTGTCAAAATAGACTAATGGTTTACCATTAACGTGTTGCGAAAGTATCGGAAAATCGGCTCTTATTTTTTGTATGTCTAACATTGATTTATTTAGAAAAAATCTAAATACAAAAGTAGTAAAATTGTAGGCATGTCCGAAAACAAATTAACTTAATAAAAACCTAAAAGTTACCACCACTTCCGCCACCGCTAAATCCGCCACCTCCGAATTCCATTGATGATTCTTGAGTTGTCGTTATTGTTGCGTTAACATTGGCATTTACTAATAGGTTTTTCACTACTTCAAAAGCCATTGGATTAAGGTTTTTATCTTCATTAAAAGTTATTCCTGTGGTTTTATCTTTAATTTTTTTGATAGAAAAATAAATAATAACAAACAATATACTTCCGCCTAAAATCAAAACAATTTCAATAGGAAAAATGGCATAATAGTATCGGATTGTGGCAAATGCAAGTGCAAATGCAACTAAACCTATCCAAAAAAATGTACGATCTTTTTGTTTCAATCCATAAAAAATATAGAATAAAGGAATAGCAAACGTGGCAAAATAGAACAACAATGCTAACGGAATATCTTCACTTGGCGCTAAATGAAAACCAAGCAAGACTTCAGAAAGTTCGCGAACTACATAATAATTCATTGAAGCATATGCTAAAACCAAACTGAATATTTTAATGGTTTGCAAGACATTTTTATAAATGAAATATTCAATATTTTTTAAAATAGTTTTCTGAAAAAAGTACAATCCAATTGATAATAGAAACAAGATTACAGGAAGATAAGCCGATGGAATTATCTTTTTTTCTGTAATTAAATATCCAATAAAAATAACCAATCCGATTTGGGCAAAAAAAGTTGACGGAACGTGAACGTATCGCACCAAACAAAAGCTTGTCATTACAACCAAAACAAATAATACTGCCAAAACATCTTCGGTAAAAATCCCTATAGAGATGCAAGCACAAATTGGAATTGACAAAATCAATGAATCGTCAAAACCGTAAGCAAAATAATTTTGTCTGTAAATGAATTCGGTTGCGATAACACAGCCAATTGTTGCCAATAAAAAAAGAAACCCAAACATATTTAGATTATCAACAAGAGACAAAGTCAGAGCAAAAAATCCACAAACAGATGAAACCAGAAAATTACCCAAAAGGAAAAATGCTATTCGAATTAATACATTTGAATTGGTTTTTGTTGTCGGATTATTCCTTTTCACTTCGTTGAGTTGTTCTTTTGAAACAAATTCCTGAACAACCAATTTTTCCATTTCTTCAATCAAAAAATGGTTTTGTATCTTATCAAAATTACTCGCTATCATTCGTTTTCTTTTTAAAATTTTTAATCATTTTTATGAATAAAATTATTGAACCAATAACATAAAAAGGTGTCAAAATAGTAAGAAATTCGAAAATCTGGAAAATATCAACAAAGTTTAAAAATCTAAAAATCAAAATATTAACTCCAATATATCCATAAAACAAAGTAAAAACATACCAAGAAACAGCTTTGTATTCGATACTTTTTTTGTAGAAATAATAAACCACCAATCCTAAAATCAACAGATAAAAAAGCCAATAGTTTTCTTGACCATTTCCGGCAAAACAGCTTAATGCTAAAAGATGTAACGCAAACGTAAGAATGACGAAACTGAAATGAACTTTGAATGATTTCTTTTCCGAAAACAATTGCCAAACCAACAGAAAAACACCAAAAAAAAGTCCGGCTATAATTAATCGGCTGTCATCAAAAATATCGTTTTCTAAAGCCTTCATAACATTTAGTGAAAGTCCGACAAAACTTGCCAAAGCCGTAACTCCAATAACCAAAACGCTTTTGTTGTCAAAATAATAAGCCATTCCTATCGAAACAACTGCCGAAACCAACGTTGCAATACTGTAATTACTGTTTTTAAAATTTAGATTATATTGAAAATAACCAATCAACGTGCAAGCCAAAATAGCCGTAAAAAGTACTAAATAATCATACACCGGATTATCAAATGTAACTTCGGATTTAGAAAAACCTTTTGCTTTTTTATAGCAAAAATAAAAGCAAACACCTGTAGCAATTGCCAATAAAATCAATAAAACCGAATGTCCGATGGTATCGATATTATCATAAATAACAATTCCAACACCTGTTGTAAACAGTAAAATTGAGATATAAATTAAAAAAAGCAATTCATTTCTAACCGAAAACAAACCTCTTTTTTGATATTCATTAACAGCATTGTTTTGCTCTTGCGTAATGAAATTTTTTGAAGTCAATAAATTGAAAATTTCTTCCATTGAAAGTGATTTTAACCAAAGATACACGAATAATCTTATTTTTGGATTTCTAAAAAATCTTTATCTTTCAAGAAACTTTATTTCTATGAAAAAATTCTTCAAAATATTCGCTGTTTTACTGCTATTACTTTTAATTTATCTACGAATTGCTATTTATCCGCAACTGGATTTAATTTCGGGGTTTTCAGCAAAAAGTGTGGCTTCGGGACATTTTATTGATGGAAGAAGTTTGGAAACCATACAACAAGGCGACAATGATATTGACAAGGTAAATTGGGCAACTAATGAAATTAATGAAGAAGAAAAATCGGCGATTTCGAATGTTTACGGATTAAAAAGTCGAAAAGCTATTTATCGTGAAGGTTTGGGTGCGACTTTAATTAATGATGATTTTGATGTTACAAAACCGTATTTGGTTCCAAAAAGAACTAAAATCAATACTAATTTGCCTTTTCCATATGGAAATTTGGAACCAAAAGATACTGTTTTTTCTAATGTTGATTATAATAAATTGCAAAAAGTAGTTGAAAATGCTTTTGATAAAAAAGGAGAAAAAAACAAACGAACTCGTTCTGTAATTGTGATTTATAAAGACAAAATCATCGCCGAGAAATATGGTGATGGTTTCGACAAAAACTCTAAAATTCTGGGTTGGTCAATGACAAAAAGTTTAACAGGAACATTTTTTGGTATTTTGCAAAAACAAGAAAAAATCAATATTAACGATAAAGCTCCAATTGTTGAATGGCAAAACGATGAACGCAAAGTTATTACTATCAATAATTTACTTCAAATGAATTCGGGTTTGGAATGGGAAGAAGATTATGGCAAAATTTCGGATGTGACCAAAATGCTTTTCATTGAAAAAGATATGACCAAATCGCAAATCGACAAACCATTCGTTGGAAAACCAAATGAAGCCTGGAATTATTCATCGGGAACAACCAATTTATTGAGTGGAATTTTGCGAAAACAGTTCAAAACGCATCAAGAATATTTGGATTTTTGGTACAGCAGTTTGTTTGATAAAATTGGGATGCATTCGGCTATAACAGAAGTTGATATGACAGGAAATTTTGTGGGTTCGTCTTATGGTTGGGCAACTACACGTGATTGGGCTAAATTTGGCTTATTGTATTTACATAAAGGCAATTGGAACGGCGAGCAAATCTTTGACGAAAATTGGGTAAAATATGTATCAACACCAACCAATACTTCCAACGGAAATTATGGTGCGCAATTTTGGTTAAACGCAGGTGGAAAATTCCCAAATACTCCAAAAGACATGTATTATGCCAGCGGATTTCAAGGTCAAATAGTCGCAATTTTTCCAAGTCAGGATTTAGTAGTCATTCGTATGGGTTTAAAAGAAAATCCTGAATTTGATTTTGATGGATTGTTGAGTGGCATTGTTTCTAGTCTAACCACAAAGAACACAAAGTAAAAAATCACAAAAAGCGCAAGGTTTAAAAACTTTGCGCTCTTTACATAAATCTTATCGAACTTTGTGGTAAAATTCTATAAATCAAACCCTAAATTAACACCTAACTTCATCGCAATGATCTTAGTAATTCGTTGTTTTAACTCGGGTATTTTGATACTTTCGATAACTTCGTTGGTAAAAGCATACATTAATAATGCTTTGGCTTCTTTCTTCGGAATTCCGCGTTGTTGCATGTAGAACATCGCGCTTTCGTCTAATTGACCAATGGTGCAACCGTGTGAACATTTTACATCATCGGCAAAAATTTCTAATTGTGGTTTAGCGTTAATGGTAGCTTTATCACCTAATAAAATGTTGTTATTTTGCTGAAAAGCATCGGTTTTTTGAGCTTCTTTTTCTACGAAAATTTTTCCGTTGAAAACACCTGTTGAACTATCCGCAAGGATAGTTTTATAGTTTTGATGGCTTTCGCAGTTTGGTGTGGCGTGATTTACCAATGTGTAATGATCAACGTGTTGCTTGTCGCCAATAATGGTAATTCCTTTTAAAGTCGAATCAATTCGTTCGCCAAAATGATAGAAATTCAAATTGTTTCGAGTGATGTTTCCTCCAAAAGAAAACGTATGAACCAAAACTCTACTTTCTTGTCTTTGAGAAATATACGTATTATCAATTAGGTTTGCCGATTGCAAGTCGTTTTGGATTTTGTAATAATCTACGATGGCGCGTTTTTGCGCAAAAATCTCCGTAACCGAATTAGTCAACACCGGGTTTTCATTCAACGATTGATGTCTTTCAATGATTTGAACATGAGCATTTTCGCCTACGATTACCAAATTTCGAGGTTGAACCATCAAAGCGTTTTCAACTCCAGTCGAGAAATAAATGATTTCAATTGGTTTTTCAACAACTTTACTTTTTGGAATATTGATGTATGCACCTTCGCAAGCAAAAGCGGTATTCAACGTGGTTAAAGTCTCGTCTTTGCTGGCAATTTTATTGAAATATTCATCAATTACCATTTTGTATTTTGGTTTGGTCAATGCCGATGACATCAAGCAAACATCAATTCCGTCATGGGTTGTTGCCGATAAAAACGAAGAGAATTTTCCGTCCACAAAAATCACTTTGTAGGTGTCGATTTCGTGTAAGAAGTATTTTTTTACCTCAGCAAATTCAATCGCATTTTCGTGTTTTGGAAAAACAGTGAAGTCATTTTTTAAAATGGCGTTCAACGAAGTATATTTCCATGCTTCCTCTTTTTTGGTTGGGAAACCTTTATTTTCAAAGTTTTTTATAGCCGAAGTACGTACATCATGAAGTTCTGAATGAACATCAATTTGCTCTTCAAATGCCATGAAAGACGATACTAATTTTTCTTTTAAATCCATATTTTTTGTTGTCGGTTGTCAGTTGTTTATGTCGTCAGTTTGAAACCGATAACAGACGACTGAGAACTTTTTAAACTAACTCGCTCTTAATCCAGTCGTATCCTTTTTCTTCCAGCTCGTGAGCCAATGCTGCACCGCCTGTTTTAACGATTTTTCCATCCATTAAAACGTGAACAAAATCGGGAATAATATAATCTAACAAACGTTGGTAGTGCGTTATGACTAATACTGCGTTGTTTTCGTTTTTCAATTTGTTAACGCCATTTGCAACGATACGAAGCGCATCAATATCCAAACCCGAATCGGTTTCGTCCAGAATGGCGATTTTTGGCTCTAACATTGCCATTTGGAAAATCTCGTTACGTTTCTTTTCTCCACCTGAAAAACCTTCGTTTAATGAGCGTGACAAGAATTTTCTATCCATTTCCAATAATTCTGATTTCTCACGAATTAACTTCAACATTTCGTTGGCTGGCATTTCTTCTTCTCCATTGGCTTTTCTCTTCTCATTAATCGCTGTTTTGATGAAATTGGTTACCGAAACTCCGGGAATTTCTACCGGATATTGAAACGAAAGAAAAACACCTTTGTGTGCTCTTTCTTCTGGTGCTAGCTCTGAAATATCTTCGCCTTCCAAAAAGATTTCACCTTCGGAAACTTCATAATTTTCATTTCCGGCGATAATGGAAGAAAGTGTTGATTTTCCAGCACCATTTGGTCCCATAATGGCGTGAACTTCTCCTGCTTTTATCTCAAGATTGATTCCTTTTAATATGTCTTTGTCTTCTACTGAAGCGTGTAAATTTTTTATTGATAACATGATTTGAAAATTTGAAAATTTGAAAATTTGAAGATAATATCAGCTTACTTTCTAGTCTTCGTCATTATTTATTACTACTATACTTTTATTTCATTGAAGATTACGAACATTTTCAAATCTTCAAATTGATGAATATTCAAATTAGCCTACCGAACCTTCAAGTGAAATTTCCAATAATTTTTGTGCTTCTACGGCAAATTCCATTGGTAATTTATTCAAAACTTCTTTACTGAAACCATTTACAATCAATGCAATAGCTTTTTCAGTTGGAATACCGCGCTGATTGCAATAGAATACTTGGTCTTCACCGATTTTGGAAGTCGTAGCTTCGTGTTCGATTTTGGCACTTGAATTTTTACTTTCGATGTATGGAAATGTATGTGCGCCGCAATTATTTCCCATCAAAAGCGAATCGCACTGCGAAAAATTACGTGCATTTTCGGCTCTGGAGCCAATTTGAACCAAACCTCTATAACTATTTTGTGATTTTCCTGCCGAAATTCCTTTGGAAATAATCGTTGATTTGGTGTTTTTACCCAAATGAATCATTTTCGTTCCGGTATCAGCTTGCTGGAAATTATTAGTCACAGCAATCGAATAAAATTCGCCTATTGAATTATCGCCTTTCAATACACATGACGGATATTTCCAAGTAACCGCAGAACCTGTTTCTACTTGTGTCCATGAAATTTTAGCGTTCTTTTCACACAAACCTCTTTTGGTTACAAAATTGAAAACGCCACCTTTACCTTCTTTATTTCCGGGATACCAATTTTGAACTGTGGAATATTTGATTTCGGCATTATCAAGTGCAATTAATTCCACAACAGCAGCATGCAATTGATTTTCATCACGACTTGGTGCTGTACAACCTTCGAGATAAGACACATAACTGTCTTCATCGGCAATAACCAACGTTCTTTCAAATTGTCCGGTTCCTGCTTGATTGATACGGAAATAGGTTGATAATTCCATTGGGCAACGAACGCCTTTTGGAATATAACAAAAACTTCCGTCTGAGAAAACCGCCGAATTTAACGCCGCATAAAAATTATCCTTTTGTGGCACAACAGTTCCTAAATATTTCTGAACCAATTCCGGATGTTCTTTAATAGCTTCGGAAATGCTCATGAAAATAATGCCTTTTTCGGCCAATGTTTTCTTGAAAGTTGTTGCCACCGAAACCGAATCAACTACAATATCCATAGCGATATTGTTCATTTTCTTTTGCTCATCGATAGAAATCCCTAACTTTTTATACATTGCTAAAAGTTCAGGATCAACATCATCGAGAGTTTTATTCGGATCGGCTTTTTTTGGCGCAGAATAATATGAAATCGCCTGAAAATCGGGCTTTTCATACTGAACATTTGCCCATTCTGGTTCAACCATTTCTTGCCAAGCGCGAAAAGCTTCAATACGCCAATCGGTCATCCATTGTGGTTCTTCTTTCTTTTTAGAAATCGCACGAACAATGTCTTCGTTTAACCCAATAGGGAACGTCTCCGAATCTAATTCGGTATAGAATCCGTATTCGTATTCCTTATTTTCTAATTCGACTTTTAAGTCGTCTTCGGTATATTTTGCCATATTTTTATAACGAAAAGCTTTCTCCACAACCACAAGTTCTTGTGGCATTTGGGTTATTGAACACAAATCCTTTTCCGTTTAATCCGCCTGAATATTCTAAAATAGTTCCGGCCAGATATAGAAATGATTTTTTTTCAACAGCTATTTTCACATTATTATCTTCAAAAACTTTATCGTTTTCTCCTATTTCTTTGTCAAATTTTAATTCATAAGACAAACCTGAGCAACCGCCACTTTTCACGCCAACACGAACATAATCGGTAGCAGCGTTAAAACCGTCTTCTTCCATCATGGACACGATTTTTTTACTTGCTGATTCAGAAACTTGTATCATAACCTATTTTGATTTTGTCTAAATTAACTGCAAAGATACTCCATGTTGGCTATTTTACAACATAAACTAACATTTTTATAACGAATGGTTGAATAGAAATTGTTTATAATTCCCTTTATTATGAACTACAAAATTTTTCAGCTACTTTTTTAATTTAGTGAGTGCTTCAAAAACATCATCAGCGAGATTACCTGCTTTTTTAAGAACGTTTGGTAAAAATAAAAAACCGTTTCATACTATACTTCTGAAACGGTTTTGTTATTAAAGACCTCTTTCTTTTTTTAACTTTTCAACATATGTGTTGAATTCTTGTTCCGATAATTCCTCTGTTTCATCCATAAAAGGACCAAAAAACAATCTTTTATAATATGAAAAATCTTCTTTAAAAGAACCATTATTTACATCAAAAACAAAAACAAATTCTTCATTATTTATTTCTTCAAAATAAACAGGTCTTAATCCTACTTTAAAATATCTTTTTTTCATTTTTATTTATTTTTTATTTTATTCCAAACTTCATCGTATAATTTATTCTGTTTTGAAACTAAACTTTTATATAAGTCTTTTTCAGCTTTAGTTAAATTTCTTGTTAGTAAAGTTGCATCTAAACCTCTTTGTTTTTCATACAACTTATGACCAATGCCTTCAGCAACTTCATCCATTTCTTTTAAATGCAATCGAAACTCAACAATATGACCATTTTTCATTTCAATATTCATTAATATGTCTCTATAACCATTGAGTGGTTGTTGTATTCTGTCCTTAATTTTTAGAATTTTATATTCTTTATTGAACTTATTTAAAGCTATGTATAAGTCATCTACTTTTTCATAAATCACTTTGCTACCCGCAATATCTACCAATCTTGATGCATCACCTAAATAATCACTATCTATTTTCTCTAACGCTCGTTCTCTACTTTTTAATCCATTTCTAAAACCAGCTTTACCATTTGTCCTTTTAGCAAATTCTTTGGTTTTAATTTTCAACTCTCTATTGGCTATACCTGCGGCACTATATAATTCGTCTAAATTATTTGAAATTTGATGTAATTCTCTTTTTGAAATTTTACTAATGATATCATCACTTATTTTTTTCCACATTAGATTTTTATCATCAAAAACCTCATCCGCTTTACCACTTTTAAACAAATCCTCCAACCATTTGAAAAAATCGTCGATGATTTTCTTGACATAAGCCGCAAAATTATTGGCTCCTTTTTTTATTTGGTCTATTAAATGCGTGAGTGCTTCAAAAACATCATCAGCGAGATTACCTGCTTTTTTAAGAACGTTTTTTACCGATGAACCTGCTTTGGCAAATAACCTTTCGACAGTGGCTGAACCTCCGGTAAAAAGTATCTCCAACAAAATTTGAACTATAGCAAATATAATATATCCTGTGAAATAGGCAATTTTTGAACCGTTGAATGTTATATTGATGCTTTTTGCCAATGTAATAAACTTACTCAACATTTCGAGTGGTAATGATAACACCTGTTTAAAAAAAGCTATACAGTCAAAACTCGCCATAGCTTGTATAAAGTTTTCGGCATATTCCAGTACAATGGCATGATAGAACGTTTCATTTTGCTTATAATCGGCATAGTTTTTTACGGCTTTGAGAAAAAAACCAATAAAACTGAAAATTCCACTAATAAAGTCTAAAAACCCATTGATAAAGCCGCATAAAAAAGCATTTATCCATTCTTGTCCGGCTTCAACAATACTAACAAACTCTTTATAAAACGATTGCATCACTTCATAAAAACGGTGGGTTTCATCGGTTGCCATCCTAATGAGTTTTTGCAAAGGTTTATAAATGAAAACTGGAATTTTATCTTCACTTTGTTCCAATTCTGATTTCATCTTTTTGGCTTTTGCCAAGATTTCATTTTTGGTTTTAGACCGAACTTTTTGGTTTATAACTACTCCATGTTTATTTCCTGAAAGAATAATAAAAGGCGCATTCTTATGCGAAAATCCGGGAAGCGATGTATCCCAATCTTCATCTTTAAATTTCCAGTCGGCTATTCCGTTGGCTATTTTATCCGAAGCTTCCGCAATTCCTTCTAAAACCACAGCAACTGCTTTTCCTTTTACAACAGAGAACAAATCTCTAACATATTGAAAAAACCCATAATGACTCAAAGCGTTATCAAATAGCTTTTTGGCATCTTTTTTACTAACGTGGATTTCATTTTTTTCCATGAAATCCAATACTCTTTCCCAATGGGTATCGCCTTTGAAAAACGACTTAACATTGGCGCCAATCACAAAATCCATAACGGTTCCAAACACATTAAAACTATCGTCTGTTTCCATAAAAACAGCCAATACATCAGGATAACGGCTACTGCTTTCTTTGAAATCCTTTTGTGCACGAAGTAGTTTTGCGCCATCAGCCGAAGAAAAAAACCAAATGGTAATTTCGTCACTAATCGTTAAAATTTTTCTGCTGTGAATAAAGTTTTCTACTAAAGCTTCAGGCAAATCAACCTTTACTTCTTCACAATTGCAATTGCCGTCTTCATCCTTTTCACAAGAACATTCTGGTGTACTTTCCTGAATTTTCACATTTTTAAAAACACCGGTTGTATCACATAATGCAATGCTATTTTTTTGGGTAACAATAGCTTCAGGGAAATAGTATTTTTGTATTTCCTCGGGACTTTTTAATTTCCATTCTTCTTTCCAAATCATGTTTTCTGTTGGCTCTAAAGTTGGAAAAGACAATCCATTGGGAAACAAATTGCCTAAAAAGGCATTATCTTGTTTTGCATCAAAAACAAGTGGTATTCCATTAATTTCTTCCATAAAAATCTTTTAAAAAATTGAACAATTTCTTTTGGCCAAAAGATTTTATAATGCAAATATATGATTTTTTTCTATTAAATAAATTAATAATTAGATTTTTTTCTTCGTTTGATTGATTTTTTAGTTTATATCTTTATAAAAAGTTTACACCAATGAAAATCTACCCTATAGAAGCCGGAAATTTCAAGCTTGACGGCGGAGCAATGTTTGGAGTTGTGCCGAAAACCATTTGGAACAAAACCAATCCGGCAGACGAAAATAATCTTATTGATATTGCAGCACGTTGCCTACTTATTGAAGATGGAAAGCGATTAATCTTGATTGATACCGGAATGGGAAACAAGCAATCGGAGAAATTTTTTAGCTATTATTCGCTTTGGGGAAATGATTCTCTTGATAAATCTTTGGCAAAATATGGTTTTCATCGTGATGATGTAACTGATGTTTTCATGACACATTTGCACTTTGACCATTGTGGCGGAAGTGTAAATTGGAACGCCAACAAAACCGGATATGAAGTCGCTTTTAAAAACGCTAAATTCTGGACCAATGACAACCATTGGGAATGGGCAACAAAGCCCAATAATCGCGAAAAAGCATCATTTCTTTCAGAAAATATTCTACCGATGCAAGAAAGCGGTCAATTGAATTTTATCAAAAGACCAAATAGTGATTTTGGTTTTTCAGAAGAAATGAATTTCGGAATTTTCTATGTAGATGGTCATACCGAAAAAATGATGATTCCGCATATTCAATATCAAGATAAAACGATTGTTTTTTGTGCTGATTTAATTCCAACTGCCGGACATTTACCCTTGCCTTATGTTATGGGTTATGACACACGACCACTTTTAACCATGCCAGAAAAATCTAAATTTCTAACCTCAGCAGCCGAAAATAATTACTTTCTTTGGTTAGAACACGATGCACATAATCCGATTATTACAGTAGAAATGACCGAAAAAGGTGTTCGATTAAAAAACACTTTCAAGCTTGATGAAATTCTATAGACATTATTTTTCAACGATTTATTATCGAAACCGGTTTTTTTTATTTATGACCGAAAAAGCATTTCAGAAATTCGCTAAAATCAAAAGAGATAAATTATTTGCTATGCCATCTTTATGCTATTTTTGATAAATTCTCAGTTTTGATACTAAATTATTGTTAATGCTTTTATTTGTTGATGGAAAAGAAATTATTTTTACAACCATCCATAAATTTTAGAAAAATGAAAGTCCTATTTTATTCATTATTTTCGGTTTTTTCGTTATCAGTAGTTGCTCAAGAAAACTCGACTCGATATACTAAAAAAAGTCCTTTAACCGAGACAGAACTTCAACGCTGGAGTCATCTCGATTTAGAAAAGGATTCAATCCCCGGAATGAGCGTTGACAAAGCTTATGCTGAACTTTTAAAAGACAAAAAAGGCACAAAAGTGATTGTAGCTGTAATTGATTCGGGAGTTGACATAGATCATCCTGATTTAAAAGGCGCCATTTGGACCAATCCCAAAGAAACTGCCAACAACAAAAAAGACGACGATAAAAATGGCTATGTTGATGACATTCACGGTTGGAATTTTTTGGGTGATTCCTACAACGAAACATTGGAAATGACCCGAATTTTGAAAAAAGGCGATGATGGTTCAGAAACTTACAAAAAAGCATTAGCCGATTATACCAAAGAATACAACAAAATGATGGGTTACAAACAACCGGTTGATATGTTGTATGAAGCGGATAAAATCATTCGCGAAGAATTAAAAAAAGAAGATTATACGCTGGAAGAATTGAAAAATGTAGCTTCGGTTAAATACAAAATCTATCAAAGCAAAATGATTTTGTTGTCTTATGCTGCAGATGTTGGCGAAAAATTCAGAGAAGAACTAACTTCTTTTAAAAATCATGTTTATGACAAGTTGAATTACAACCTCAACAAAGATTTTGACGGACGAAAAATAGTTGGTGACAATCCTGAAAACATAGAGGACAAAAAATACGGCAACAACAAAGTTTACGGACCAAACAAAGAAAATACCGAACATGGAACTCACGTAGCCGGAATTATTGCTCAAAGAAGAAATAACGGAATTGGCGGTGATGGCGTTGCCGATAATGTAGAAATCATGGCTATTCGTGCTGTTCCAAATGGTGACGAATATGACAAAGACATTGCTCTAGCGATTCGATATGCTGTTGATAACGGTGCTAAAGTAATTAACGGAAGTTTTGGAAAAGATTTCTCACCTCATGCCGAATGGGTTTGGGATGCTATAAAATATGCCGAAAGCAAAGATGTTCTTTTTGTTCATGCGGCAGGAAATGATGGAAAAGACATTGATATTGAAGAAAATTTCCCGTCGGATACTAAAGACAAAAAAACAGAAATCGTATCAAATTTTCTGCAAATTGGTGCGTTAAACTATGAATATGGCGAAAAAATAATCGCTGATTTTTCAAATTATGGAACCAAAAACGTAGACATTTTTGCGCCCGGAGTAAAAATCTATGCTACTTTACCTAACGGAAAATACAAATATCTGCAAGGAACATCGATGGCTTCACCAAATGCTGCCGGAGTTGCGGCTTTAATTCGTTCTCATTATCCAAATTTAAAAGCTTCACAAGTGAAAAATATTATCATGCAATCGGGAACACCAATTGACATGATGGTAAATGTTGGTGAAGATGGTGAGAAAAGAAATTTCTCTGAAGCTTCTGTTTCCGGGAAAATTGTAAATGCTTATAATGCCCTAAAAATGGCCGAAGAATTATCTAAAGAGCCAACATTGAAAACCAAAATAAAAACGTAATACCACTAGAATGAAACAATCGCTTGTCTTAAGTTTACTCATCGGAACACTATTTTGCAACGCACAAACGAAAGGTTATTGGCAACAAAAAGCCGATTACAAAATGGACGTTTCAATGAATGTAAACAATTATCAATATAAAGGAAAGCAGACATTAGTTTACACGAACAATTCGAATGACACGCTACGAAAAGTGTTTTTTAATTTATTCAACAATGCCTTCCAACCCGGAAGTGAAATGGACATTCGATTGCAAAATATTGTCGATCCTGATGCCAGAATGGTGGACAAAATCAAATCGGCTGATGGGACAGAAATCAAAGAAAGCCGAATTGCCGGTTTAAAACCCGATGAAATCGGATATTTGAAAATTTCCAACTTCAAACAAGACGGAAAAAACACCAAAACAAAAGAAATTGGAACAATTTTAGAAGTTGCATTAGTAAAACCAATTTTACCGGGTAAAAAAGCAACTTTTACACTCGATTTCGACGGACAAGTTCCGGTTCAAATTCGTCGTTCTGGAAGAAATAACAGCGAAGGTGTAGAACTCTCAATGTCACAATGGTATCCTAAAATCTGTGAATTTGATGCAGAAGGTTGGCATGTCAATCAATATATCGCCAGAGAATTTCACGGTGTTTGGGGTAATTTTGATGTAAAAATAACCATTGACAAAAACTACATTCTTGGTGGAACCGGTTATTTGAAAAACAATAATGAAATAGGTTTTGGCTATGAAGATAACGGAAAGAAAGTAACCAAAAATCCTAATGCTCAAACACTCACTTGGCATTTTGTAGCACCAAATGTTCACGATTTTACTTGGGCTGCCGATAAAGATTACATTCACGATAAACTTGTTCGTCCTGATGGCGTAACGCTTCATTTCTTATACAAAAACAATCCGAAAATTCTTGACGTTTGGAAAAAAGCACAACCGTTAACCTCAAAAATTATGGATTACTACAATACCAATGTTGGTAAATATCCATACAAACAATATTCCGTTATTCAAGGTGGCGACGGCGGAATGGAATATGCTATGTGTACTTTGGTTTTAGGCGAAGGGAAATTAGACGGTTTTGTAGGTTTGATTGCTCACGAAATGGGTCATTCCTGGTTTCAACATGTTTTAGCAAGTAATGAAAGCAAACACGGATGGATGGATGAAGGCTTTACTTCTTTTATCGAAGACATGGTAATAAACGAATTATCAGTAAAAAAAGTAGAAAATCCTTTTAAAGCTTCTTATAAAAGCTACATTGGTTTGGCAAATTCAGTAAAAGAACAATCGCTTTCTACACATGCCGACCGATTTGATGAAAATAAAAGTTACAGCATTGGTGCTTACAGCAAAGGAGAATTGTTTTTATCACAGCTAATTTACCTCATCGGAAAAGAAAATACGATGAAAACACTAAAGCGTTTCTACAACGATTTTAAATTCAAACATCCGACACCAAATGATATTAAACGCACAGCAGAACGCGTTTCAGGTGCACAATTAGACTGGTATTTGACCGATTGGACACAAACCACAAACACCATTGATTATGCTGTAAAAAGTGTAGAAAACAATCGTATAACCTTAGAAAGAATAGGTAGAATACCAATGCCAATGGATATTTTGGTAGAATATACCGATGGTTCAAAAGAAAGTTATTACATTCCGTTGCGATTGATGTATTTTGAAAAAGAAAATCCAACACCGGAAATCAAAAGAACTGTTCTTAAAGAATGGGGCTGGGCAGAACCAACTTACAGTCTTCAAATCGAAAATCAAAAAACTGTCAAAAAAGTTATCATCGACCCAAGCGGTTTAATGGCTGATGTAAAACCGGAGAACAATGTTTTTGAAATAAAATAAAAACACAAATACATAATAAAAGCGTCCCAAAATAGGGACGTTTTTTATTTTTAATTCATAGAATTAATTCTAATACTGGCTTTTACCAACGCCAATGCTTTTATTCGAGAAAGCTCAACATCTTTGTCCTGATGGTGTTTGTTTTGACTAACTAACTTAACATAACCTGGTTGCTCCGATTTTTGAATGTATTTCACGGTAACATATTCTTCATCACTCATATCGATACTCAACAGATACATTTCTCCCCAAAAAATCTCATTTTTAATGTCATTTACTTCTTTATACAAAACAATATCACCACTTTTCAGCAAAGGATACATGCTGTCACCTGTTATGTAAACCGCACCATCACATTTTGGCAAATGCGGAATCGAGATATGATCAATCGGTTTTTGTGCATTAGTATCTTGAAATAGCGGTACTAATCCGGCAACTGCTTCAATATCATATAACGGAATTTGTTGACTTTCAACATTTCGATCCGTTTTTAGACGAAAAGTTTCAATGCTTTTGTTAGTGACTATTTCTTCATTGGTCACAAACATTTCTCCAACACCTGTTAACAACCAAACCGGATTTAAATCGGGATAAGTAGCCATAATATTCTCTAGAACATTACTACCGATACTCTTACCTTCTTTAACCGCTTTTGAAATACTTCCCCGACTTGCACCAAGACTATTTTCAAAGGCATAGTAGCTAATTCCTTTTTTTTCTATGTATTGCCCAACTCTTTCTGAAACCATTGTGATTATTTTTTGTCAAAAATAAGAAAAAAATCTAAAAATCAAAATGTTAATTTGATTTTTTATTACAGAAGCAATAGTTTACAACTTAAACAAATTATTCAAAATAAAAAATAAATAATTGATTAACAATACATTAACTAAATATTTAAAACAAAAAGAACAAATAATAAGAGATAATGAAAAGGTGTTGAGCCATTTAGAAAATAATTGATTTTTTTCTTCAAAAATATTTGTTTATTAGATTTTAATCGTATAATTTTGCATTAAAATTCTTCAAAAATAGCATTGTTGTCCGGAAAACAATAGTAAAAAATAAAAACAAGAAGAATATAATCTAACAAAAAATTATTATCATGAGTACACAAATCAAAAACACGCTATATCGTTTTGTTACGATGAGAGCACCAGAGCTTTTAGAAGAAAGAAAATCAAAAGAATTATTCGTTTTACATCCTGAAGCACAGCTAGATCCGTCTGAAACAATTGAAAGTTTATTTCTAACGTCGGTTTATTCAATTCCGGAAGGAAAAACAAAAAAACAAGCATTGCAAGAAACAGCCGAAAACTTTGACAATAATGATGCGCGAAAAACAAAGAAAAGTATAGTTGAACTAGTTGACAATCAGAAATTAACTGTTTTTGCCGAATGGTTGACCAAAAACCGCACAACGTTAACATACGAAAAAGTTAAAGGCTTTTTGGAAAAACTTGGCGTAGTAGAAAAAATAACCGACGATGAAATCAGAATAAAATTATGGGATAATCTTTTCTACCAAATCTTTACCTTCCAATCCGGTACCGTAAGAGATTTTATTCTATCAGTTCTTGTTGCCGATTTCTTCATCTCAAAAGGTAAAGTTAGCGAAGAAAATGAAGAAATCTTAAAACGATTGGCACAAGCAAGAGTTGTAATACCAAAAGCTATTTTTTCCCCTGAAAGTAGCCAAGGTAATGCTGTTTATCGCAAATCAGGATCAGAGAATTTAACTATTGATAAAAATTTAGCAGCTACTGCAGAAACTATTGTCGCAGAAAAACAATTACAGCAGTTTGAAGAGCTTGTATCAGAGCTTGCTGAACTCAAAAAGCGATATGATAAAAATAATGCTAAAGTAAAAACTGAATACGATACAGAATATAATGCCTCAGTAGAGCTTGCCTATCAAAACGCTACCAAAATTGAGAAAACCTATATCGATCCTATAACCAAAGTAGAATCAACCTATTTTGAATATGAAAATTTGGTTATACCGATTTACAATTTTACTCCAATTTCTGAACTAGCCTTTTTAAAAGACGAGAAATTTGCTTCCGATAATCTGAAAACATTTGTAATTACAGCAGAAGAAAATAAAGGTTTCGACACTTTTAAAGAGTTTACATCATTGGCAAAAGAAATGATTAAAAAAATAAGTGAATTTCTTTTCAGTAAAAAAACAGTAACCGAAAAAGTAGCTGTAACTGGCGGAGCAGTTATTGCAGCGAGAACTGCGGGTTATACCACACAAACAAGCAATAGTTTTACTTTATCCGACGTTGGGACAGGGACTACAAAAAGGCTGTTACTAACTTTTACAGGAATGGAGCAGGGAACAGATGTAACATCAGGATCATATACCATAACCATGCCTGATGGAAGTCCAAAAGAAGGTACTTATTTCAATATTCAAAGTAATCCAAGTGAAGATACATTATCTTTTGAAATATTCAATTATGCGGGAAACTATTTTGAAACCACAGAAGATGGCACAATTTCAATAGAGGGAACTTTCACGACAGCTACCGGAAGAGAGTTAAGCATCAACGGTACAGGTTCAATTAATGTATTAACAACGTCACCAGGAAGTGGCTCAGGATCGGGTGGAGGAAGCAATCCGAATGCAAACCCACATATCTTGTCGCCATTACAAGACATGTTCTACAAAACCCTTAACGGAAACCAAAGTTATACTGTTAAAATAGATGGTTACTATGTCTATGAAGATCCAAACGTAATTACAGAAATTGAGAATCCAAAAGATCCATCGCCACAAAATCCTCAAAATCCAGGTTCAACACCTATGATTAACAACGGCACTCCATCTGTGATTGAATATATTCCAACAGGTTACGGAATTAAACGTCTTGGTATTGCAGATTACCGTCGAGTAGAACAGGAAGTATGTTGTTATGTTCCGGGTGAAGTGTCACATATTGAAAACGTGATGGCTCGCGAATACAAAGAAAAATCAACCCGAAGACTTCGCAGACAGGAAGATACATTAACAACAAGTAAAGAGAAAGAAACCGAAAAACTTTCGGATACAACCTCAACAGAACGTTTTGAAATGAATCAGGAAGTAGCATCTATTTTAGCACAACAAAATTCAGCAGCGTTTCATTCAGGTATGTCATCAAGTGCTTATAAAGTTAATTTTGATGTGAGTGCTGATTTTGCCCACAATACTTCAAAAGAAACGTCCAACATCCAGGCTTTAAACGAAGCACAAGAAGTTACCGAAAGAGTTTTGGAGCGAGTAGTTCAAAAAGTCAAAGAAGAACGTGTAACCAAAATCATTGAGGAATATGAAGAAAACAGCAAACACGGTTATGACAACAGAAAAGGAGACAAACACATTTCTGGAGTGTACCGTTGGGTAGATAAAATCATGAGAAACAAAGTCATCAACTACGGTAAACGTTTGATGTATGAATTCATGATACCCGAACCGGCATCATTCCACAATGCAGTAATGGATGCTAAAAAAGTCTCTGCAGAAGTTGAAATTCTTGAAAAACCGGTTGATCCTAGAAAAGCAGGAATCTTGGCAATGAAATCATTCTTGGATGTAAAAGAAACAACCTATTCACATTGGGCTGCTCTTTATAATGCTGAGGTAGAATCAATGCCAGAAGAACACATTCATATCGACAAAACTTTCGCATCAAGCAAGCCTGGAAGTAATGAAAGCTATGAAAATAATTCAGAAATTCAAATTCCAGAAAAATATGAAGCACTTAGTGCAAAACTGAATTTTTCTGCCAGATATGACAGAGATAATAGTCAAGCACATTCTGTAAATATCTCTTTTGCAGAATATAATTTAAATGCACAAGAAAAGAGAAATGATTTAAGAAATGATTTAACGGAAAAGAATTTAGATACTTATTTAGCTAATTATCCTCTAAATAATTATCGAGGTAAATTAAACATTAGCTATGGAATATTAAACTATCTGGCATTTTCAATTGGTTTAAGTGTTAAATGTCAACTCACCGACGAAGCCAGAAAACAATGGCAGTTGGACACATTCAATTCGATTATTACTGCGTATGAAGCTCGATTAGCCGAATATAACGACAAAGTAACAAATGCAAAAGCCGTTCAAAAAGAAAGGGCTAAAACCAACCCTATGTTTAACCGTCAGGTAGAAAATATTGTATTGCGTAAAAACTGTATCGAATATTTAATTGGTCAGGCGGCACTTGGCAAAACATCTCTTTTACAAGGAAGTGTACCAAGAGATATCAGAGCCAAATATGACGATCCGGCATTGGAAAGCTACTCAGCCAAAGTAAAATTCTTTGAGCAAGCATTCGAATGGGATTTAATGAGTTACTATTTCTATCCTTTCTACTGGGCAAATGAAAAGAAATGGGTAGATATGTACCAAATTGATGAAATGGACGATGCCACATTCAAAGCGTTCTTAGAAAGCGGAATGGCAAGAGTTATTGTAACGGTAAGACCGGGATTTGAAGAAGCTGTAAACTGGTATATGGCTACCGGACAGGTTTGGAATGGCGGACAAGTTCCTACTATGAGTGATGAACTATTCATGTCAATTGTAGATGAGCTTCGCGAACAAACCGGTGAAGTAGAAGAAACTTGGGAAAGCCGTGTCCCTACTTCATTAACCGTTATCCAAGCAGGAAACATTGGACTAAATGTTCAAGGATTGCCGTGTGACGAAGAGTGCGAGGACAACTTAATGTTTACTTCTGATGGTGAACAAATCAAAATTATTTCTCAGAATGTAGATGCCGACGGAAATGATATTCTTTTAGGTAACTCATTAGAAAACCTTGATACCGTTACCGAAAGCATTGAGGAAATCAAAGCCGATATCGAAAGTATTCAATCCACGCTGGAATCCTTAGCCAACAACCAAGGCTAATGAACCGGCACAAAACAGGAGAGGATTTTTCCTCTCTTGTTTTTTAACTTTTAAAATTTAAAACGATGAGTACAAATAATAGTTTAGAAATTAAAGATAATCAAAATCAATCGCCATTCACTTCAAAAGGTTACCCTTTTCGAAAGGAATGGTCATCATATACTACGTATAATATGGGAAGGACGTTTTTCTCAGATGGTTATGTAGATAGAGTTCATGGTTTTGAAGTTTTTGATCATGTTAATGTTTTTAACAACCCATTTTTAAAAGATCAAACTTTATATTATAAAAAAGAGGAAATTCCTGTTACGGTTTATACCACAAACACTATCGGAGAATTATCAGATAAGTATAATAAACTTGAAATTGATTATAATGAAATAGCTGTTTTTTTCTGCAAACAGAATAATAAAACAACAGCTAAAATTAACCTTGGTGATTCATTGTTGAAGCTATCTCATTTAAAAGATGAAAACGAAATGGAGAATAAGCTATGGACTTTTACTGATGATGATATTCAAAAATTAAGCTCCAACTTATCGGCTAAAAACGTGGTGTCTTTTTTTAATAAAGAAAACGCTTTGTTTAGTGAAAATGTAGAAAATATCTCTGGATTATATAATATTGTTTTAAATGGTTATTGGTCTAAAGATAAAGAAGGTAAAATTAAAATAACAAACACTAATCTTGGTGAAGTTGTTTATTTTCAATTAAGCTCTGTGGGTTTAAAAGATAACACAAAAATTGTTTTACAACTACAGGAAAATGATGGTTACTTTTTTAAACCAAGTACTAAGTTTTTAACAACTGATAAAAATAAAAAAACATCCTATCAGGAAATAAACAAAAACATTTATATAAAAAACGGCAAAGCGATAGTTTCTCTTTATTTAGATGAATTATGGGCAGATATGATAGATAAAGACTTGGGCAATGAAATAGAATTAGAATGGATGGCATATGGCGACAAATTCCAAAAGAAAGTTATTAGCAATGAGTTAAATGTTGGCTTTTCAAAAAGGCATTTATTTTTAATACCAGCATTTGAAAACTATAATCTACCTGAAATACTTACCGAACAAGGTGAGACAATCGTTTTTTCTATTGGAGATTTTCTTAGTGATGAAATTGAAAAACAACTGGTCGAAAATACTGGCAAGCAACTAGAGAATTATAGATACTTTTTAGGTGCAAGAATATTAAAAAGTGGTAAAGTTGCAGCTAATACCGGGGAAATTTACACTCGAAAGAAAGCTATTTACAATTACAACATTTACACTAATGAAGGAAAAGAGATTAGATTAGTGAAAGCATCCAACTTTGGCTTTAAAAACAAATATGTAAATAACGGAAAATTAGTAACCACAAAAGGGATTAGTCAAATAGATTATTTTACTAATATAGGCTTAAAAAACAATGTTTTAAAAGCTGCAACAGAATTGACTGAAATCTGGGATATTTTTGATCTCGCCAAAGTATTTTTTCAGGATGATTTTAACGAGATTCCCACGGGATATTTAGCTAACCCGGTTAGTTTTGCTTATGCATTGTTAAATGAATTTGTAATTAAACCAACTACCCAAGGTATAATTGATGATTTTAAAAAAGGATTAGCAGAAGATTTTGAAACTATATACAAACCAAAAGGCTTACAAGCGTGTAAAAGCTTTGTTGACAATAAAAATGTTAAAATAGGTTTTAGATATTTGGAAATATTTACTCCAACATTACAAAAACTACTTAAAAATGAGTTTTTAAGTTTGGATGAAATGGATAATTACAATAAGAACATAGAAGAAAATGAACATATTAAAACAGGAAATCAAAATGTTGTCACCCATACTATTTTCTACAAAGCTGAAAAAAATAAATATGGTTTAAATGATGATGTTTTAATAAATTGTATTTTTATCAACAATAAGTTTTTAAATGAATAAGTATTATATGAGAAAGATTTTAATATTAGTGACGTTTATTATAGCCACAAGTTGCAGTCCAAAGTTTGAGAAAGATTTTACAGTAGAGAAAAATGACAAGAATTATAAAATGTGGATAACCTATTACAATGCTGAAAAAGATTCAGTATCCATAAATTGGCTGATTCCATATCAAATCAATAATAATACCAATAGAGGTGTAAAATTTGATTTTTTTAGAAAAAGACCGGAATATTTAAGACAAACTCGAGAAGAGAATATGAACGATTCATTAGTGTTATTTAATCGTTTGATTTATAAAAAATCATCCCGCGAATTATTAGTTAATTGTTCAAAAATAGTTTCTGTTAAAAATATTCCAAACTATATTTTAGATAATAAAAAGGCTATGTTTTCTTTTGGAGAATTCAAAAAAAACATCACAAAAATTCCCCCAGAACAAATAGAGCTCAAGAAAAGCGCCTACTTTCAAAAAATCTTAAAAGAAGTGGAAAAAGATTCTATAGTCATAGTTTTTCGTGATTCTATCGCCGATGATTATTTTCAGTTTAAAGGGATTGTGAAAGATAAGACACTGAAATTCTCCAAATAATATTTTATATAATTCGTGATAAAAAAACCACAACAAAAAACGTTGTGGTTTTTTATTTTAAAATAAGATTTTTTTCTTTGTTTTTTGTTGGCGCTTAGATTTTTTTCTTATATTTGTATTATAAAAAACAAACTCATGGACAAATATACCAAAGAAAGAATCAAGCTGCTTCATCCGTTAATTCGGGAAGAAATGACAGCTATTATTGTCGAATGTGATAAAGCATTAACCGGCAGAGCAAAAATACGAATCACACAAAGTTTACGAACATTTGAGGAACAGAATGCACTTTATGCTGTCGGACGAACCAAACCGGGCAAAAAAGTAACCAACGCCAAAGGCGGTCAATCCATTCACAACTATGGTTTTGCCGTGGACATTTGCTTGATTATCGATGGGAAAACCGCTTCTTGGGACACCACAAAAGATTGGGATAATGACCAAATCGCCGATTGGTATGAATGTGTAAAAATTTTCGCTAAATTTGGTTGGGATTGGGGCGGAAACTGGAAAACATTCAAAGACTTGCCTCATTTTGACAAACGCGGTTATAATGATTGGAAAAAATTAGCCAAACTAAAACGCGATTCGAAAGGATATGTACTACTGTAAACAAAAAACTATGAAAACAAAAATCTTATTACTCTTTAGTATTTGTACACTTTTATGGTCGTGCGAATCAACAAGAACAGCCATTTTTGATCAATATTCTTATCAAAAAACGATTGAGCTGAAAGTAGAAACCAAACAATTATTAGGCAAATCTTCGCAGGTTTATGAAGCAAACGAAGCTGAAATCAATCAATTACTGTTAAATGTTGCAAAATTGACAGAATATGAAAAAAACAAGCCCAATAACGAAACCAGTTATGAAATGTGGCAACTCATGGCTAATGAAGAAAAAAATCTTCTAGCCGGTTTTTTCAAATACTGGAAAGAAAAAAAGACGGTTTCAACAGCATTTAAAGAAGAAGCCGAAAAACAAATCATGGAAGCCTTTGATGTATTGATTCAATTTGAAGTAAAAAAAGACAAACCTTCACAGCAAACGCTTCTGGATATAATCACTAAAAACAAATAACTATGGATATCGAAAAAGTATTGAAAGCATTGAAAGAAAACCTTTTACTGCTTGCTAAAGAAACCTATAAAGACATCAAACCCGAATTGCAAAAAGACATCAACGATTTTCTTTCAAAATCGCAGGAAAAAATTGAACGCTGGTCACTTTTACTAACTTCAGGTTCAATAACAAAAGACGAATTTGAATGGTTATTGAAAAGTCAGCAGGATTTACTCGTTTTAAAAGTAGTGCAACGAGCCGGTGTTTCCAAAATCAAAATCAACAACATTAAAAAAGCAATTCTGAATACCGTTTTTCAAACAGTGATTGGGAGTTTATAATCATTTTATGGCAAAGAAAATCAGAATATTAAGTTTAGACGGCGGCGGCATTCGTGGCATAATCACTTGTGTCATCCTGAAATATATTGAAGAACAGCTTCAAAAGCTGGATCATCCCAATGCAAAAATCGGGGATTATTTTGACTTAGTCGCCGGAAGTAGTACCGGAGGATTACTCGCTTCTATCATTCTTTTTCCGGATAATGCTAAAAAAGCTAAATTTTCGGTACAGGAAGCTTTGGATCTTTATGCCAAAAAAGGCGATGATATTTTCAATGTCAAATTTTGGGAACATTTGCTGAATCCATTTGGGTTATTCAATGAAAAAATCTCCGAAAAAAATCTGGAAAAACAATTGGCAGAAGTTTTTGGCGATTTACAACTCAAAGATTTCATAAAGCCTTGTTTAATAACTTCCTATGATATTCGGGAACGCAGAGCAAAATTATTCGCCAGCCATGAAGCCAAAGCGCCATTGGAAAATTTTTATGTAAGAGATGTTTGTCGTGCTACTTCGGCCGCACCAACCTATTTTGAACCGGCAAGAATAAAATCATTTTACAATCAAGAATTTACGTTGATTGACGGCGGAGTTTATGCCAATAATCCTGCGTTATGTGCTTATGCCGAAGCGCGAAAAATAGCTTTTTCAAAAGTGTTAAATAATGACAAAAAAGTAGATTATCCGTCGGTAAACGACATGATTATTGTTTCTGTAGGAACCGGAACCGTTTTAAAACCATATCATTTCAAAGATTTTGAAAACGCCGGAAAAATAAAATGGATTTCGCCGTTAATCGACATTCTTTTGTCTTCCAATGCCGAAACCGTAGATTATAATCTGCAAAAAATGTTTGAAACCTTAGGACCAAGAAACCGACTAAATTATCATCGGTTGATGCCATCATTAAAAAATGCTTCACCGGAAATGGATGATACGTCCAAAAAAAATATTTACGAACTCATTCAGGCGGGATTGGCATTTGTAGAACAAAATCAGGACGAACTGAATACCATTGCAAAGAAAATCATTAAAAACCATTAGAAACAGACGGAAAAATCGGGCGATTTATTTTGGAATAGAATTTGTAGATTTACCACAAATATTTTTTCACTATGAAATACCTAAAATTTCTTTCTTTGTTTTTGATATTCAGCTTTGGCGTTCAAAAAAGCTATTCACAACCCATTCGTTTTAAAACCAGCAGCGTGAGTTTTACCGATAAAAAAGCAAACGGTAGTTGGAACGAATGGTCGGAATTTGTAAAAGCCAATGTCTTGATTACACTTGACGCTAAAAAGAATGCAATTACCATAAACTCCCAAGAAGTACAATCCTTTAAAATTAAATCCTACGGAGAAATTATCGATAATGATGATGTGAATATTGTGCCGTTTGAATGTATAGATAACAAATTTTCTAAATGTCAAATCCTCATTATCACTAAGAAAAAAGAGAACAATCGAATGCAGTTTTACATCAATTACAACGAAGTAAAATTTGTTTACAACATATACAATGACTAAAAAATGGATTTTAAATATCCGAAAAATGAAAAGCTAAAAAGTAAAAAAACAATCGATCTTCTTTTTTCCGAAGGAAAATCGGTTGGAAAATATCCGTTGCGATTAGTCTATGTTGCTCATGATTTTGAAGATGATGTTCCATTGAAAATGGGCGTTTCGGTTTCAAAAAAATATTTCAAAAAAGCAGTTGACCGAAATTATTTCAAACGAGTTCTTCGTGAGTGTTATCGATTAAACAAGCACATTTTGATTGAAAATTTAAACCAAAAATATTGTCTAATGTTTTTCTATCAAACCAACGAAAAATTAAGTTATCAAGAAATCAACGAAAAAACTATTCAGCTTTTTGAAAAATTTGTACTTTCATTAAGAAATAAAAACGAAGAGAATAACTAATTTCGTTAGAAATAAGCATTTATAAAATAAATTTTCATGTTTTCAAAAATTAAAAAACGCTATATAATTCCGATTCTTTTGAGCGGATTTTTCTTTGTTGGTGTTAGTTTCAAAGAAGATTTTTTTGAAATAGCCAAACAAATTGAAATTTTCACCAACGTATTTAAAACCGTTAACCAAAATTATGTTGACGAAACTAATACACCCGAACTGATGGATAAAGCCATCAAAAGCATGTTGGCAGAAATTGATCCTTATACTAACTTTTTCAACGAACAAGACGTCATCAAATTCAAAATCAACAATACCGGCGAATACACGGGAATTGGCGCCATGATTACGCGAAAAGAAGACAAACTCATCATCAAAGAACCTTATAAAGGTTATCCTGCCGATAAAGCGGGACTAAAAGCCGGAGATGAAATTACCCAAATTGGTGACGTCTTACTTTCTGATTTCAAAGATGATGCCTCACAGTTAATGAAAGGCTCAAAAAACACCAAAATTGACATTAAATACCTACGTCAAGGAAAACCAATGTCAACTCAACTAATTCTTGATGAGGTAGAGATAAAAGCCGTTCCTTTTTTTAGTAAAATTGACGAAAAAACAGGTTATATTGTTTTGTCACAATTCAATAAAAAAGCTTCTTCAGAAACCAAAGAAGCTTTGGAGAAACTAAAAAACGACGGTGCAACGCAAATCATTCTTGACCTTCGTGGAAATCCCGGCGGATTATTAAATGAAGCAGTTAATATCTGTAATTTATTTGTGCCGAAAGGTGAAGTTATCGTAACAACAAAATCCAAAAACGAGAAATACAACAATACATATAAAACCACTCGCGAACCTATTGATACTCAAATCCCAATTGCCGTTATCGTTGACGGAAAAAGCGCTTCAGCTTCAGAAATTGTGGCCGGTGCTTTGCAGGATTTGGACAGAGCCATTGTTGTTGGCAGCAGAAGTTTCGGTAAAGGTTTGGTACAACGTCCGTTTGATTTGACTTATGGAACACAAGTAAAAGTTACTATTTCAAGATATTACACACCATCAGGTAGATGTATTCAAGCATTGAATTACAACAAAAAGGACAAAAACGGAAAAGCAACGAAAACAGATGAGAAAAATTTCAATGCATTTAAAACCAAAAATGGAAGAACAGTTTATGACGGTGGCGGAATTTTACCTGATATAGAAATGGAAGAAACAAAACTTAGTGCGATTGCTGAAGCGTTGCAAAAAAATGATGCCATTTTTAAGTATGTAACCCATTACTATTATAAAAATCCAACTCTCGGAGAAAAAATACCAACTATTACAGAAGCTGATTTATCTGACTTTAAGGCTTTCATTAAAAAAGAAAAAATAAGCTTTGACACTGAAACAGAATTGGCTCTGAAAAATACTTTGGAAAAAGCAAAAAAAGAAAAAATCGATGCCGCCATCACTGCGGAATACCAGCAATTACTGACTGCTTTACAAAAGAGTGAAGAAACATTAATTGATAAAAACAGTAAAGAAATTAAGAGTTTACTATTGGACGAAATCATCAAAAGATATCAATACAAAGAAGGTTTGTACCAATATTATACAAAAAACAACAGTGAAATTAAGAAAGCTGTCGCTTTATTCAATAACATTGCAGAATACAATAAAATCCTGAAAATTTAAAAATGCGGTTTTTACAACTTTTACTGCTGTTAACTTTTGGTTTTCTTCACGCCCAAGAAGAAGCAGTTCATTCGGTATATTTTGATTTTGACAAATCTACTATTAGTGAAAAACAAGGTGAAGAATTAGTTTCTTTTATCAAAAAGACTGACTCAACGAGAATTGAGTCCATCGAGATTTTTGGTTATACCGACGATGTAGGAAAAGAAGCTTATAATTTTAAATTATCAACCAAAAGGGCTTCGACTATTCAGGACAAAATGATTGAAGGCGGCATTAAAAGCAAAATTATCGTCACTATTGAAGGAAAAGGAAAAATCCTTATCGATGATGACTTAGTTGAAAATCTTCCCGAAAAACGCTCTAAAAATCGTCGTGTAGATATTGTTCTTAATTTAAAACCATTACCAAAAATTGAAATTCCTGGATTTTATAATTCCATTCAAAAAAATCATATCGTTGGCGACCACATTTACCTTGACAACATTCTATTTGACCGCGGAAGCAGTAAACTAACCTTCAAAGCCAAAACCGAATTGGATAAAGTTGCGAAGCTTTTGCACAAATACAAAAATCTTCATTTTGAAATTCAAGGACACGTTTGTTGCACACCACCATATCAAAAAGAAGCAATTGATAAAGACACCCGAAAACGTGCACTTTCAACCAACCGAGCCGAATCGGTTATGAAATATTTGGCTTTCAAAAAAATCACAAAAAACCGAATGACTTTTAAAGGTTATGGAAATACGGTTCCGTTAGGAAAAGGTGCGGAATATGACCGACGAGTTGAATTGGTGATTACGAAGATTTAACTTCTTTTCATCTCAATATGCGGAATATCATCTTCCAAGTACATTTCGCTGGTTTGAACAAAACCGTGACTTTCGTAGAATTTCTTCAAATACAATTGCGCCGAAATCGTGATTTTGCTTTCACCAAAATAAATTCGGATGCTTTCAATAGCTTCACGCATTAAGATATGACCTATTTTTCGTTCTCTGCATTCAGGATGCGTAACAACTCTCCCTATGGAAGCTTCAGTAAAATAATCATTCGGTTTGAATAATCGTGCATATGCTACAATCTTACCATTAAAAACTCCTAAAAGATGTAACGCTTTCTCATCTTTACCGTCAATATCCAAATAAACACAGTTTTGCTCTACGACAAAGACTTCACTACGAAGTTTTAACAAATCATATAGCTCGAGCGAAGAAAGTGTCTCAAATCGCTTTGTTTTCCATTCTAACAACATAGTTTTATTTCTTTTTAAGAATTTTGACCGTTTTAATAATAGATTCCAACTCAAACATTAAATCACGCTTTTCTTTTGATGGCGCATAGCAAAATCCTTCCAAAACCAAAATTCGTTTATTGACTTTATCCTTAATCACATAATTTATAAATGGTCCGGACATAAAATCACTATTGATTTCCCAAGTTCCTTTGGTTTCATAAACATCATATCCGTTCCAATTTACTTTTGAAAAATAAGGAAAATATGCTTCTTCGGTTACCATTTTAGCATTGTTCCCTTTAGCATGAATATATAGCCTTCCAACAGAATCTCTTATTTTCACAATATCTTTTACAGTATTATTATTTCTAATACTTTCATACGGGATTTGATAAATTAAAATACTGGTATTGCCACTGGTAATTTCTTTTTTAAGCCAAATAAAATTTTTTCTCCGCATGACATAATCATATTCAATGGGAATGCTTAAATCAATATTGAATTTGGCTTTGATTTTTTGGGTGTTTTGGAGAGAATCCGAAAGTATTTCTTGACAAGCTTTTATTTCGGTTTCACGCATCCTTCTTATAATTTCCGGAGCATGCTTCTCAAGCATCAAAATGATTTCACCAGTATTTTTTCCTTTTATATGAAACGAATTTTGAGGATTTGCAAACTCATTGGTTCTAATTTCAAATCGCGTTTCATTATCGCGTTTGACAATAATCATGTTTCGGCTTCCGGTAGAAAAGCCTTCAAAAAGTTTTAACGGAAATTGTTTGATAGTAAACAACGGTTCTTCTTGTGGCAATCCCAAAACCGGTGACGCAAATTTGTTTCGGATGCTGTCGCCTACTTCAGAATTCCATAATTGATCATCAATAATAACAGAAATAGTATTGATGTCACTTGCAGCTACTTCATTTAAAGCATCATTTTTCTTTTGGCATGAAATAACCAGACAAGCAAGTATTGACCAAAAAAAAAGGGTTTTACTCATGATGAATGAAATAAAACCCAAATGTATTGAAGATTTTCGGATTAACCGCTAATTTTAAGTTTCATGCCTGGTTTTAAACTTTCATTGCTGATACCATTCCATCTTTTAATATCGGCAACCGTAACTCCGGGATGCTTTTTAGCAATACTGAAAAGCGAATCTCCTTTTTTAACATAATAATGCTTTACGTGTTCTTTTTCACTATTAGCATAAACATCTTTCTTGCTTGGCTTAGCTTCATTTACTACAAAAAGTTTTTTGGAAACTATTAATTTCTCACCCACTTTTATGCTATTGTCCTCAATGTTATTCCAATCTTTTAAATCAGAAACCGATGCATTGTACTTTTTGGCAATAATACCTAGATTATCTCCTGCTTTTACAATATGTTCAACAATTTTAGTTTCTGCTTTTATCTCCGGTTCATCACTAGCTGTATCTTCATTATCTCTAAGATTTACTAATGAAAGTTTTGAACCTAAACGAACATTTCCGTCTTCCAGATTATTCCATTTCTTTAAATCTTCAATGCTTACATTAAATTTTTTGGCAATAGCAAAAAGATTATCGCCTTTTTGAACTTCATAGTAATCACTTGGATTTTTTGTAGCATCCTCATTTGCTTCAGCAGAAGCAATTGCTTCATTTTCATTGTTTTCCGAAACTTTATTCTGCTTGATTTCTTTTTTAACAGTCGTTACAATTCTTTCGTTTTTAACAATTTTTAAATTTGTTCCCAAATTGATATTGTTACTTTTCAATTTGTTCCATTTTTTCAAATCAGCTACAGAAACATCATATTTTCCTGCAATTGAGCCAAGATTATCGCCTTTTTTAACTTTATAGGTTTTGGCAACATCTTTGTAAGTTACAAGTTTCTCTTCTTTAAAAATTTTATCAGAATTTGAAACCAAAGTTTCCTTCACTGAGGTTGTATCGGCTTTTGGCTTTACAACTTTAGTTTCTGCTACGGCAAAATTTTCTTCTTTAGTATATATTTTCAGATTTCTTCCTAACGGAGCTGAATTACTTCTTAATCTGTTCCATTTTTTCAATTGAGCAACCGTTACACCATATTTATCTGAAATCTCGCTTAAACTATCACCACGCCTAACCTTGTGATATTTTAATTTTGATGAGGTTTCATTTGAAGCCACAGCCGAAGCAAATCTTGAGTCAAAAGGTTTTTCTCTTAAACTTTCCTCATAATTGGCATAAGCATAAATTTTTTCTTCATTGGAAGCAAATAAAGCTACTTTATCCAACGGAAGTCTCACATAATGATTACTTCCTGTGATGTAAGGGATAACTTCACGCTTATATGAAGGATTTAAAAATTGTAACTCGGCAACAGGAATATCCAATAAATCGGCAATTTGCTTGAAAGTAAGCGTTTGTTTTACCATAACTGTATCTGTTGCAAAACGATTGGCAACAGGTCTGTTTGGTACAATTCCATGCTCTTTATGATATTCAAAAATATACATTGTTGCTAAAAATGCCGGAACATATCCTTGTGTTTCTTTATGTAGATATGGTCTAATATTCCAATAGTTTTGCTTTCCTCCTGAACGACGAATCGCTTTAGCAACATTTCCTGGTCCGGTATTATATGAAGCCAAAACCAAATCCCAATCACCAAAGATTGAGTACATGTTTTTCATATATTGCGTGGCAGCTTTACTGGCTTTCATCGGATCACTTCTTTCATCAACATAGGTATCAATATTCAATCCGTACTGTTTTCCTGTTTGGTACATAAACTGCCACAAACCCGTTGCGCCTGCTTTTGAAACTGCTCTTGGATTCAACGCCGACTCAACTACTGCCAAATATTTAATCTCTAACGGAATATTTTGTGCAGCCAAAGACTCTTCAAACAATGGAAAATAGAATTGAGAAATTCCCATTAATCGTTCAAATGCTTTTTTGCGGTTTTTCAAAAACGATTTAATAATATTTTCCAATCCGGGATTGTACTCGATGTTGAATGGTGACTTTTCGTCAAGCTTCTTAAGACGCTCTTTCAACAAATCGGTTGATAATTCATAATCAACTTTTTCATCCAAATTGATGTTTTTAATATCCATTGTCAACTCTTCATAAAGATCAAGACTTGCCAATTCTTTCATCCACATGCTGTCAATGCATGAGGCCAAATTATCATGGATAAAGGTCGATTTAATAGAATCTAAAACCTGCTTTTTTGTTAATGGTGTTTTTTCAATTTTAGCAGGAATAATGGTATCTTGTGCAAAAACTGCCGCAGACACAAAGACTAATGCCAAAGATGTTATTTTTTTGATAATCATAACTTTATATTCTAAAGTTTTAAGTTTGTTTGTATTCTATTAATTTACTAACGTAAACTATTGTTTTTTATTGTGTTACCTTAAAAATTAATTTAAAATTGCTGCAATTCCCGGTAAAACTCTTCCTTCCAACATTTCCAGCATTGCTCCGCCACCAGTTGAAACGTAGCTCATTTTTTCTTCAAATCCGAATTGTTTCACAGCTGCAACTGAATCACCTCCACCAACAAGTGAAAATGCTCCATTTTCAGTAGATTCAGCAATAAAATCACCAAGTGCAATCGTTCCTTTTGCAAAATTCTCCATTTCAAAAACACCTAATGGTCCGTTCCAAAGAATCGTTTTGCTTTTCAAAATTACTTCTTTGAAATTTTCTAACGATTTTGGTCCGGCATCCAAACCTTGCCATCCGTCAGGAATTTGACGAACATCAACTATTTGTGTATTAGCATCATTTGAAAAGGCATCGGCAGCAACAACATCAACCGGAATATGAATTTGAACATTTTTGGCTTTGGCTTTTGACAAAATATCCAATGCTAAATCTAATTTATCATTTTCACAGATTGAATCACCAACATTTCCACCCAAAGCTTTGATAAAAGTAAATGTCATTCCACCACCAATAATCATGTGATCTACTTTGTCTAAAATATTTTCGATAACAGTAATTTTTGAAGACACTTTTGAACCACCAAGTACCGCTGTCACAGGCTTAATAGAATTATTTAATACGCGATTCAAACTTTCAATTTCTTTAGCCAAAAGCAACCCGAAACATTTATTTTCAGGGAAAAACTGTGCAATTATAGTTGTAGAAGCATGCGCTCTGTGAGCTGTTCCAAAAGCATCATTCACATAAATATCACCAAAAGAAGCTAATTCTTTCGCAAACTCAACATCGCCGGCTTCTTCTTCCGCATAAAACCGAAGATTTTCCAACAATAAAACATCGCCACTTTTAATATTATTTACAGCATTTTGAGCAATACTTCCACGACAGTCATCAACAAAAGTTACTGCCGTTCCTAGAACTTGAGCCGTTGTTTCCACAATATGTCGAAGTGAATATTTATCTTCTTTTCCTTTTGGTCTTCCAAGATGTGACATCAAAATTACACTTCCGCCATCGGCTAAAATTTTATCAATAGTTGGTTTTGCGGCTTCAATTCTATTGGCATCGGTTACTTTAAAATTTTCGTCCAAAGGAACATTGAAATCAACTCTGATAATGGCTTTTTTGTCTTTAAAATTAAAATCTTGGATGGTTTTCATTTAGTTATAAAATATTTATGAATGATTGCAAATATAATAAAATAAAATTTTATCGTCTTTTTCGAGGCTTTTATCGAGATTTCTTAAGGAAAACTTAAGTTACAACTAATTTATTTTCAAGTTATTATATTTCATAACAAAACAGAACTCGAATAAATTTACACAATTGAGTTTTTAACTTATATTTGCTTTATGCAGTTTTCGGAAATTTTAGGACAAGATTATATTAAAAACCATCTGATTAAAAGTGCTTTGGAAGGAAGAATTCCACATGCACAACTTTTTGTTGGTCCGGAAGGGAGCGGAACTTTGGCAATGGCTATCGCCTATTCTCAATTTGTGCTTTGCAATAATATTAATGCCGATAATTCGGGTGGAAACGAAAGTTGTAATTTAAAATTTCAAAATCTTTCACATCCCGATTTACATTTTATTTACCCAAATGTTACGAATGACGATGTAAAATCGAAACCAAAAAGTGCTGATTTTATTAGTGATTGGCGTGAATTTATATTGAAAAATCCCTACGGAAGTTTGTTTGATTGGTACAAACATCTCGGCGTAAAAAATAAACAAGGTGAAATTCGGGTTGATGATGCTCAGGATATTTTAAAATCACTGGCATTAAAATCCTACGAAGGCGGATATAAAATCATGATTGTCTGGATGGCAGAAAAAATGAACATTGCTGCATCAAACAAGCTTTTAAAATTGTTGGAAGAACCACCTGAAAAAACACTTTTTTTATTAATTTCTGAAAACGAAGAAGATATTATCCAAACGATTCGTTCGCGATGTCAAGCGATTCATTTTCCGGCTTTGCCTGAAAAAATTATTGCCGAAAAATTGATTTCTTCGAAGAATTTGGAACACAATTTGGCGCAAAAAATAGCACATCAATCGCAGGGAAATTTCAACAATGCTTTGCATCTTTTAGAATCAGATGATGATGATGAATTGCCATTTGAAGAATGGTTTGTGGATTGGGTTCGAACTGCTTTTCGTGCCAAAGGAAATGCAGCTGCCATCAACGGATTACTTTCCTGGAGCGAAACGATTGCCGGCATTGGACGAGAAAGTCAAAAGCAGTTTTTGAATTTTTGCATCACCATGTTTCGACAAGCTTTGTTGCACAATTATGAGGCAAAAAACTTGGTGTATTTAGAACCGAGAGTGGAAAATTTCACTTTTGATAAATTTGCTCCTTTCGTCACCGGAGAAAATATTACCGAGATTTTTGAAGCACTTTCCGATGCTATTTATCATATTGAACGCAACGGAAATGCTAAAATTATTCTCACTGATTTATCTATAAAACTAACTCGTTTAATCCATAAAAATTAAGATTATGAACAATACAGCTTCTATTTTGGTTTTACTATTTCTTGCCGTAACTTTTATCCAATCTGCTTATGACAAAGTGTTTGAATGGAAAGGAAATGTAGAATGGCTCAAAGGTCATTTTGCCAATACTATTTTGAAAAATAATGTTCCTTTAGCATTGGGAATCATCCTGATTTTAGAACTTGCTGCCGGAATTTTATCTTTAGCAGGATGTGCCGAATTATTTATCAACGGTGGAAGAACTTTTGGATTTTATGGTGCCGTTATTTCTTGTGTTACATTGATATTTTTACTTCTTGGTCAACGTTTAGCTAAAGATTATGATGGTGCAAGAACGATTGCAATTTATTTTGTTCCGGCAGTTTTGGCAGTGTATTGGTTGAGTTAAATTACAAACTTGCCTTATACATTTTCAATTCATCCCAGGAGAACTTTTCGCCATATTTTTCCTTTAATTCTGTAACCGAATTGCCTTCAAAACCTTTGAAAGCTTCGGCTAATTCAGAAATTTTATCTTCGGGTAAAACTTCTTGAATTTTGATGGATTTTGCTTCGATTAATTTTGCCAAATGTCCGCCAATGGTTTGTTCCGTCAATTTTCTGATAGCAGCAATTTCAGCAACAGAAAGTTGTTGTTGCCAAAGCTCAAAAGTTTCCTGAATCGTTGATTTTTTAGGTTCTTTTGTTTTTTTCTTTTTGGCATATCGATCAATGTCTTCATCATCTTCTATCAGCGTCACTTTTACTTTTTTGAATTCCTGAGTAACGGTTTCCATCTTATTAATTCGGTAGTATTTTATTTCATCTGAAGATAGTTTTTCTTTGGAAATATCTTCACCTTTGACCAAAATTTCCATCAATAATCTGGCTTTCATTAATCGCAAAATGGCTTTGATTTGCAATTCTTCCAAAACCAACAATTCATCATAATATGCTTTTACTTTTTTGATGCGTTTTACTTCTTCGAGTTTAAAAAGAATTTCATAAACCAAATTGTCCATTGGCAACAAAAAATAATTGAACGCTGCCTGAATTCGTTCGTTTATAAATTGTAAATCAGGAGTTGAGATGAATAGTTTTTGCAGTTGAAGAATGAATTTTTGTGACGGATCAATTAGTTTTTCCATTTCATCCGCACATTTTTTTGCCCAAATAGCATGCTTGGACTTTTCTGAGATTTCTGATTTTTCATTGTAACTAAACCGATGATTTCGCCATTCTTGAGACAAATCAGTCCAATTAAAACTGGAAATCAAAAAGTTAAGTGTAAAATCTTTGGTGTCTTTTTGTAAAGTATTTTCCAAAAATTCAGTTGATGCTTTATTTTCAGAATAGTTCATGACATCCAAATCGTTTGAAATGCCATTCATTTGCAACGGAGAAAGCAAAATTAAGCCGTTTAACGAACGTAAACGCGAAAGTGCAACATAGGCTTGTCCGGGAAGAAAAACCTGCGAAACATCGAGCGCAGCTTTGTCAAACGTTAATCCTTGACTTTTATGAACGGTAATTGCCCAAGCTAATTTGATTGGATAATGGACAAATGTTCCCAAAACTTCTTCTTCGATTTCCTTCGTATTTTCGTTTACAGTGTATCGAATGTTTTGCCATTCGTATTTTTCGACTTCAATGGACTTATTTTCATCCGGAAAATGTACCCAAATTTCCCTTTCGGAAAGCGATTGAATGATTCCCATTTTTCCGTTGAAGAATTTTTTTTCAAAGGACAAATCATTTTTGATGAACATGACTTGTGCTCCGACTTTAAGTTCCAATTTTTCTTCAATCGGATAAATTTTGTCGGGAAAATCATCGGTAATTTCAGCTTTGTAAATCCTGGAATTTCCTTCTAAATCTTGGAGCGATTGCTGATTTATGGAATCGGCTTTAGCATTATGAGTTGTTAAAGTAATGTAACCTTTGTTTGCTTTTAAATCAAAATCGGGTTTCACGAATTCGTTTAAAATTGAAATATCATTTTGAGTAATTGTATTGTTTCTGAGATTATTCAACACCGAAATAAATCTGTCGTCGGTTTGCCTGAAAATCTTAGATAATTCAATATACAACGGTGGATTTTGTTGTACAACATGCGCATGAAAAAAGAATTTCCCGCTATAATAATTTCGTAAAACACGCCATTCATCATCACGAATAACTGGTGGAAGCTGAAGCAAATCACCAATAAAAAGCACTTGAACACCACCAAAAGGCTGGTTTTGTTTTCGAACCGATTGCAACATGAAATCCATCGCATCGAGCAAATCAGATCGCAACATACTGACTTCGTCAACAATTAACAATTCCATATTACGGATGACTGCTTTTTTCACGCCACTCATTCTAAAATGTCTACGAAGCGTTGCCCGACTTTCAAACTTAGAATTTTCATTGAATTGTGCCACCGAATTATCAGGAAGAAATCCGCCAAACGGCAACTGAAACATTGAATGAATGGTGACGCCACCAGCATTTAAAGCCGCAATTCCTGTTGGTGCAACAACAACACAATTTTTATGTGTGGTTTTAATAATTTCTTTGAGAAGCGTTGTTTTTCCGGTTCCGGCTTTTCCTGTTAGAAAAACGGAACGATTGGTTTGGTTGATGAATTGCAAAACATACTTTGCTTCGGCTGAGATAAATTCCATGGCGTAGATTTTAGAAAAACAAATATAAATTATTGCTAATCAATACAAAAGAAAAATTCCGAATTCTGTACTATTTTACTTAGAATTCGGAATTTTAAAAGTTCTAAAAGTTGATAAGACTATTTTTTAGTTTCAGCTTTTGCTTCATCTTTAGTGTCTTTTTCTGACTTCTTATCTGCCGTTTTGTACTTATCATTTACCATTTTAATGATGTCTTTAGTAATATCATAATTGTCTTTGGCAAATAAAACCGTTGAAGCCTCACCAGTTCCGTAGATATAATCATATCCTTTTTCTTTACCATATTCTTTGATGGTATTCTTATATGATTTTACCAAAGAATCCATTTCTACACCGCTTTCTTGTTGCAATTGACGTAACATTGCTTCTTGAGCGTAAGATAATTCCTGCTCTCTTTTTTGTAACTCAGCTCCTTTTTGTTGTGCCCAAGCCATTCCATTTGCTTGTGCATTCTTTTGAAAATTAGCAGCATCTGCTTTCCATCGAGAAACTTCAACTTCTAATTGGCTTCCCATTACTTTGGATTTTTCTTTATACTTTGCTTCGATATCTTTGGCTTCCGTACTTTCTTCCATCAGTTTTACTGTATCGATATAAGCAGTTTTAAACTCTTTAGTTTCTGCTGTTTTGTTGCATGACAAAATTGAAATAGCCAATGCGAAAAGAATAACTGTTTTTTTCATGTAATGTTTATTTGTTTTCTATAACTAAATTGTAAAATCTAAAAAAGATTTTGTTTTTCGTTTTCCGGCTCAAAAGTAAAAAAATAAAATTTAACTATTCTTATGAATAAAAAAAGTAGTGACTTTCCATATATTAACATTAATTATAGCTTTTAAAATTACTATAAGATTTAATTATAGAAATTGACTTCAAATAAAACGATTTGAGCCGTTTTTACTTTTCTTTGACACAAGTTTATAACCCAACTTAAAAACCTTAAAATCTAAGCTTTTATTCGCTTTTTATCACATAAATATGTGAAGAATACTCTTTTTTACGGTTTCCATACTGATTTGATTTCAAACCAATCCAAAAAGCTTTAAAGAAATTCATTTTTCCATTTTTGTATTTTTCCGAAAGCAAGCTGACATAAAAGCTGTCAAATTTCATGGGTAAAACTTCTACCAAATTTAAATTTTCTTTGGCAAATAATTTTTTAATGGCTGTTTTTGAAAAATGCCACAAATGTCTCGGTACATCAAAAGCTGCCCAAAATTCTCCGTAATATTTGGCATCATACGATTTAAAATTAGGCACCGCAATGATTATTGTTCCTGTTGGCTTGATTAATCTTTTCAGCTCTGAAATGTATTCTTCTAAATTTGGTACGTGTTCTAAAACGTGCCACATCGTAATAATATCAAACGAATTGCTTTCAAGCGAAGCTAAATCTGGCACAAAATTTACTCCTTTTTTTATGGCAATTTCTTTGGCTTTTGCACTTGGTTCAATGCCGACAGTTTGCCAACCATCATTTTTTGCCACTGCCAAAAAATCTCCTGTTCCTGCACCAATATCGAGAAGTTTTCCTTTTGCTGACTGCGAATTGATTAATTTTAATTTGTTTTTTAATGCAATTCCTTTAATAAAATGATACATTTTTTCAAAAATCGAACGTTTTCCGTCTGTATGTGAAATATAATCATCGCTTTCATAATAGCTTGGTAATTTCTCCAAACTTGGTTTAGGAAACGTAATTAACATATCATATTCGGGATTGTGATGCAAATCAAAAATCTCTTTTGACACCGAATGATCTACTACTTTATTGTAAAAAATATTATTCTGAAAACTCATAAATCTCTTTATTTATAGGACTTGACAAGGTTAGTTTCACGTGGAACACAGTAATATTAGATATTAGATATAGGTGTATTTCTAAAAAACTTCGATATATATTTAAAATCTAATATTTTGTATTTTATCTCCCCATGTAGATTAATAAAACCGAAATATCAGCTGGCGAAACACCGCTAATTCTGGAAGCTTGGGAAATTGTCACCGGACGAATAGCCGATAACTTTTGCTTTGCTTCTATAGACATTGACTTAATTTTGTGATAATCGAAATTGGTCGGGATTTTAATATCCTCTAAACGGATCAATTTTTCAGCATTATTTCGTTCTTTTTCGATATAACCTGAATATTTCACCTGAATTTCGGCTTGCTCGATGATTTCTTTATCCAAATCATTCTCCTGGATGTAGTTTTGAACCTTCTCGAACTTCAACATATCATTCAAATCAATTTGCGGACGCGAAAAAACTTTAAACATCTTATCCGATTGTGTCATTGGTGAACTTTCTTTTTCTTCCAATATCGGATTGGCTTCTTGTGGTGTTAAACTTGTTTCTTTGAAAAAATCAACCATTTTTTCACTTTCGTTGAACTTATACTCCATTCTGCGTATTCTTTTCTCGGATGCTAAACCAATTTCAAATGATTTTGGTGTTAAACGGAAATCAGCATTATCCTGACGCAATAATGTTCGGTATTCTGCACGAGAAGTAAACATTCTATATGGTTCTTCGGTTCCTTTGGTAATTAAATCATCAATTAAAACGCCAATATAAGCTTCATCACGACGTAAAATCAACGGTTCTTGCTCTTTTACTTTCAATGCAGCGTTAATTCCAGCCATTAAACCTTGAGAAGCCGCTTCTTCATAACCTGTTGTTCCGTTTATTTGTCCAGCGAAATATAATCCGTCAACTAATTTCGTTTCTAACGTATGTTTTAATTGCGTTGGCGGAAAATAATCGTATTCTATTGCATAACCCGGACGAAAAAATTTCACATTCTCAAATCCTGCAACAGAACTCAATGCTTTGTATTGAATGTCTTCCGGTAAAGATGTAGAAAATCCGTTGACGTAAACTTCAACGGTATTCCAACCTTCTGGTTCTACAAAAAGCTGATGTCTTTCTTTATCTGCAAATCGGTTGATTTTATCTTCGATAGATGGACAATATCTTGGTCCGATACTTTTTATGCGTCCATTGAACATTGGACTTCTATCAAAACCTTCACGAAGAATATCGTGAACATCTAACGAAGTATACGTCATGTGACACAATTTTTGGTGTATCAATGGTTTTGTTTCATCAGAATAAGAAAATTTATCCGGATTATCATCACCTGGTTCTTCACGCATTTTAGAATAATCCAAAGAACGTCCATCAACTCGTGGTGGTGTTCCAGTTTTCATTCTTCCGGCTTCGAAACCGATTTTCACTAAATCTTCTGTAATTCCGAATGCGGCACTTTCTCCAGCTCGTCCTCCACCGAATTGCTTTTCTCCAATGTGAATTAATCCATTCAAAAACGTTCCGTTTGTCAAGACAACCGTTTTTGCTTTGATTTCAATTCCAAGCGAAGTTACAACTCCTTCGATTTTATTATTCTTTATCAAAAGTCCTTTGACCATTTCTTGATAGAAATCGAGATTTGGCGTATTTTCCAACATCAATCGCCATTCTTCTGCAAAACGCATTCTGTCTGATTGAACACGTGGCGACCACATTGCCGGACCTTTTGACTTGTTCAGCATTTTGAATTGAATAGCAGTTTTGTCGGAAACAATTCCTGAATATCCGCCAAGCGCATCAATTTCGCGTACGATTTGACCTTTGGCAATTCCACCCATTGCTGGATTGCACGACATTTGTGCAATGTTTTGCAAACTCATCGTTACCAACAAGGTTTTACAACCCATATTAGCTGCCGAAGCTGCTGCTTCGCAACCTGCATGTCCTGCACCAACTACTATTACATCGTATGTGTTAAACATTTTGATATTAGATTTTAGATTTCAAATATTAAATATTCGAACGTTTAATTGTTCCACGTGGAACTTTATTTTTTCCTCGCGTCGCTCGGAACATTCAAAAACTCAACCAAGATTTTCTTCTAGCCTCGATTGAAGTGGAAATCCTTTTGTTTGCTTTTTCAAAACAAACAAAAGATTGAAACGGAAAGCGGGAATGACGGCAACAAAAAATCGAGAATAATTCGCTTCAAATTATTAGTTGTTTAATCATTGTTTCACGTGGAACATTTTAATTTTCTCGTCCTCTTTTTGTCGCATTAATTTTTCGTCGCTTTCGGACTTATCTTTATAACCGCAATAATGCAAAATGCCATGAACCATTACACGCTTTAATTCTTCCTCAAAAGAAACCTTAAAATCCAGCGCATTCTCCTTTACTCTGTCGACAGAAATAAAAACATCGCCGTGTAAATCGTTTCCTATAGAATAATCGAAGCTAATAATATCGGTTAACGTGTCGTGATCGAGATATTGCTGGTTGATTTCTAGCAAATAATCATCGTCACAAAATATGTAATTGATTTCACCTTCGGTTTTGCTTTCGGAAACAATTACTTCTGAAAGCCAATCGGCATAAACTTCTTCATTGTCGAGCTTGAAATCTAATTCGTAATTAAAACTAATCATTGGTTTTAAAATATTCTTGAACCTTTTGGTTAAAATTGGAGCGCAAAGGTAAGCTTTGTCTATTTAAAATTTCAATACTATTCAAATATTCTTGCAATCGCGCCGGTAAAGCATTAGTTTGATTATTAAATTCTTTCTTGTTTGTTTCGGACTGACGCTTTTTATCTTCGCCTTGTTCTTGAATTGCTTTTTCTAACTTGAGCAATTCGTATTTTAAATTCAAAGCCTTTTGAATTACTTCGTTGTTGAAACCTTTGTTCAATAATTGCTTCTCGATTTGCTTCATTTGGTTTATTGCATTTTGTCCGCTTCCACCGATACCTTGATTGTTTAATTCCTTTTGCAATGCTTCACGAAGTTGTTGTTGCTCTTTGTAAATTTCCATTATTTCTTTAGCATTTCCTTCGCCATCTTGACCATTTTCGCCATCACGATTTCCTTGTGAATTTCCGCTTCCGCCGCCTTGTCCATTCTTGCCATTTTTACCGTTCTTACCTGAACCTTCTTTTCCGCTCGTTCCATCTTTACCCGAACTTCCTTCTTTTTGACCTTGCTTTCCGTCCTTTCCAGAACTGCCATCTTTTTCACCTTGTTCGCCTTCTTCACCTTCACCAGGTTTTTCACCTTTACTTTTTGCCTTCTTCATTTTTTCTCCCAAACCTTGCTGCTTTTGAATAATATCCGGCAATTGCATATCGCCTTTACCTTGTCCCGGTTTTGGTTTACCCATTCCTGAACCTGACATTTGTAAATCGGACTGCATATTATTTAAAATGTCACTCAACATATCTGCCAATTTATTAGCAGAAGAAACAGCATAACGTTGATGGGAATTTCCTTTGGAAATATTCATCTCAACTAAATTTTCTAATGCTTTATCCACATTGTACTGAACGTTTCCAATTTCGGTAGTAATGTTTTCTGCCATTTTTGGATTACGTAATGACATAGCAAACAAACTGTCATCAACATGTTTGAACTGTTGTTTCAAATCCTGCTGCTTTTTCAAATTTTTATTAAACGAAGGTGATCCTCTTTTTAACCCTTTGAACTGATTCATTACATCTTCCTGAGAGAACGAATATGCCAAAAGATTATCTAAAATCTGACGCAACATGGCAACGTCTTCTTCCAATTGTTCCTTTTCAGCTCCAGCCATCATATCCATCATATCCTGGCTCATTTGCTTCATTTTTTTAGAAGCATTCTTTTGCTTAGGTTTCGCTTTATCTTTTTGTTGTTTCTGCAATTGATCTTTAGCTGAATTCAAATCCTCTTTAATACTCTTTTCCTTTTCATCTGTCTTTGGTAAATCCATTGGAGATTTCAAATCCTTATTCTCCTTCTCTAATTCATCCAATTCCTTTTGAAGTTGCTCAAATTCCTTATTGATTTCGTCTTGCTTTTCAGTTGTATTCTCATTCGATTTTTCCGCAAGCTTATCTTGCTTCTCTGCAAGTTTATCTAACTTATCGGCTATTTGCTGTGTTTTCTTTTCAACATAATAGCGCTTGGTTAATTCGACCAACTGTTCTAAACTCTTCTTTTGATTTTTGCTATTCTGTTGGAATTTCTCCATTTTGTCAAAAAGCTCTTCCTTACTGATTTTTTCATTCAGCTTTTGAAGTTCATCTAACAGCTTCTGGTTTTTCTCTAACTCCTTTTGTGACTTTTCCAATCGTTCCTGAAGTAATTCCTTTTTCTCATCTTTTTTATCCGATTTGAATTGCTCCAAATTCTCCTTCATCTTCTCTGAAAACTCTTTCATTATTTCATCCTGTTGTTTTTGGCGTTGGATAAAATCATTTACTTTTTGTTGGTCTTTGTATTCCAAATTATCTTTCTCCTTCCCCATTTTTTTCAACTTATCCATTTCGGAAAGTTGTTTGTCCTGCGCTTTTAAAGATTTGGCTAATGAGTTGATGTTATCATTTTGTTGTTTTAAGATTTCATCTTCTTTCTCTGTTTCGGTGGCAATTCTATCGCTGAAAACTGTTGACTTAGTACTTTTGAAATTATGAATGGCATCATTATCAAAAATCTCAAAATAGTATTCATAGTTTACACCTTCTTCTACCGGAAGATTTCCGGGAAAAGCAAATACAAATTGGTCATAAATATCTTTCTTAACTGCAATTGTTCCACGCTTGGCAACATTAGGCATGTTTTTAGGATAATACACAATTTGCAGCTTCGATAAGCCATAATCATCCGAAACCTGACCCAAGACATAGTTCTTGCCAATTTTAAGGCTGTCAGGAGCATTATTTACGGTTATCGTTGGGAATTGATCTTTAATTACTGAAATCTGATAGTTTAGTTTTTCGTAATTCTGAACTTTATTATTTGATGTTAGTATTTGATATTCAGTATTTTGAATGATATTCTTTGAAAAAGAAAACAAATTATCACTTTTAGAAAATGTTTGTTTTCCATTTATATCAAGCCAATCGACCTTTTGTGTTGCTAAAGTGTTCATTCGCCAGATAACTTTTGTTCCTTCGGGAAGAATAGCATTTCCGGTTCCTTTAATAATTTCCTGTTTTTTATTCAAATAACCCGGGAAATTCAAAACCATTTCAAAATTAGCAATCGATGGAACTGTGACGACTTTCAGTTGGTAATCATGTGAAGAAACTTCATTGGCTTCAAAATGAAATTCTATGTTTTTAGTCAATTTAGGGATGACAAACTGAAATTCATCGGCATTGATTTTTTCCATAAAATAACTTTCGTTGCCAATGAAAATCATCGTGTTTTCGGGAACGATTTTACCAACGGTTTTTACTTTTACTAAAAAATCCTTGTTTTGTTCGGTTTGTAAATTGGAATTCAAAAGTTTAAATTCAAATGGCGCCGGAGGCAAAAATTGTTGTTTGTAATTGACAACGCGATTTAAACTTTGAGTAATCAAATTGCTATTTCCAGAAATATAGAAAAATGCAAAAAATAAAATCGGGATAATCGCCAAAGGCAAATACTTTTTGTTTTTGCCAAAATTAACCGCATTACTAAACGAAATAGGTTGTAATGTATTTGCTTTTTGGTCAATCGAAGCTAAAAGCAATTCCGATTTATTTTTATCCTGAGAAAGTTGCAAAAAATTAGTCAGCTTATCGCCTACTTCACTGAAATGGCTTCCGATGATTTTTGAAGCATCATTGTAATCAATACCTTTTTGAAGTTTGAACAATTTAAAAATAGGGAAAAGAATAAATCGTAACAAAAGAAAAAGTTCCACAGCAATAAACGACCAAAACAAAATGGTTCTAGCTCCAGGCTTTAGCCAAAGGAAATATTCCACAAAAAGTGTAAACAAAAAGTACAACAATCCAATTCCAACGAAGAAAATTGTTCCACGAAGTAATTCATTGGTGTAAAACTTTTTGATAAAAGCTTCTAATTTGTCGTAAATAATGTCCGATTTGTTCAAAATCTATACTCTTTTGTTAATAACCGATAAATGTACAATTTTTCCCGAATACTAAAGCGTTAAAAAAAAGTCAAATTCAATCTCAAAAAGCAAAGTCAAAAGGTGAATGTCGAAATAAAATATAGCTTGATTTGAATAATGTAAAAATTGCAATTGATTTTTGAAGTTGAAAGTTGACTTTTGAAACCTTATCTTTGCCAAAAATTTAATAAAAATGTCAAGACCTGTTAGAGTCCGTTTTGCACCAAGTCCAACCGGACCATTGCATATTGGTGGCGTAAGAACCGCCTTATTCAATTATTTATTTGCTAAAAAACATAACGGTACATTCTATCTAAGAATTGAAGATACCGACCAAAATCGATTTGTTCCTGGTGCAGAAGAATATATTTTTGAAGCTTTGGAATGGCTTGGAATTGCTCCAAGCGAAACGATTGGAAAAAACGAAAAATTTGGTCCTTATCGTCAAAGCGAAAGAAAAGATTTGTACAAGCAATATGCTGATCAATTGATTGCTTCGGGAAATGCGTACTATGCTTTTGACACGGCTGAAAGTTTAGATTTTCACAGAAAACAACACGAAGAACAAGGGAAAACATTTATTTACAACTGGCATAACCGTGAAAAATTAGATACTTCGTTGGTAATTTCAAAGGAAGAAACTGAAAAAAGAATTGCATCCGGTGAAGCTTATGTTATCCGATTTAAAACTCCTGTGAATGAAGTTTTAGAGTTAAAAGACATCATTCGTGGTGATATAAAATTTGACACTAATTTATTGGACGATAAAGTTTTGTTTAAATCTGACGGAATGCCAACTTATCATTTGGCGAATATTGTTGATGATCATTTGATGGAAACCTCACACGTAATTCGTGGTGAAGAATGGTTACCGAGTTTGCCTTTGCATTATTTATTGTACAGAAGTTTTGGTTGGGAAGCACCAGAATTTGCTCATTTACCATTGATTTTAAAACCAATCGGAAACGGAAAATTATCCAAACGTGATGGAGATAAAATGGGATTTCCTGTATTTCCTTTGGAATGGAAAACCGAAGAAGGAATTTCATCAGGTTACAGAGAAAAAGGTTTTTTTCCTGAAGCTGTGGTGAACTTTTTGGCTTTACTAGGATGGAATGACGGAACAGATCAAGAGATATTTTCGTTAGAAGAATTGGCTGAAAAATTTGACTTGAATAGAGTTCATAAAGCCGGAGCAAAATTTGATCCTGAAAAAAATAAATGGTTTAATCATCAGTATTTGCAAAAACAAAGTGATGAAAGTTTAGCGAAAGCCTTTGCTCCTATTTTAGTTGAAAAAGGCATCTCGACTGCAATCGATTTGAAAAAGATTGTTTCCTTGATAAAAGAACGTGCTAATTTTGTTTCTGAGTTTTGGGATTTAGCTGATTATTTCTTTGTTGCGCCAACATCTTATGATGAAAAAGCAGCGAAAAATTGGAAAGAGGAAACTCCAAATTTAATGCAACAATTAATTTCAGTTTTAGAAAACATTGGAGATTTTACTTCGGTAACTATTGAAACTATAGTAAAAGACTGGATGACGAAAAATGAAATTGGGATGGGAAAAGTAATGCAACCGTTTCGATTGAGTTTGATTGGTGCTTTAAAAGGTCCACATCTTTTTGATATTGTAGAATTGATTGGAAAAGAAGAAACCATCAAGCGATTGGAGAAAGCAATTGCAACATTATAAAAACAAAAAGTCCCGATTAAATCGGGACTTTTTTTATAAATTAATAATCACTTGACCATTGATACATCCAAGGTTTCCTTTGAATTTATCGCCGTTATTCAAGAGTTTTAAAGCATCGTCTTTGTTAAGTTTGTTCAGAATATTGGTAAATCCGTATTCATAGAAAACAACAGCTCTAATGGTTTTATTTCCTGCTGAAACGCCAAGATAAAAATTTCCGCTTACTGGTGAAATATCTAAAACTTGGTCTGCTTGCAACAATGTTCCTTTTAGGATTTTATTTTCATCTGAACTAGCTATTTTCATTTTTCCGTTTACTTGTAAAACTGGCCCAAAATCAAGTGAAACATGATCTTCTACTACATTATAACTCAATAATAACCTAACCTGAACCCCTTGAATGTTGTACTTTATTTTTTGGTTAAAATTAGATTCCAACGAAAAATTATTGGAGAAAAATTGCATTCCATAAATCATACTCCAATTGTTGTAATAATTTCCACGAACTGAAAGTCCGCCGGCAAAACCTAATTCGGGTTTGGCATTAAAATTATCTGTAAATAATGTCGTTTGAGAAACTCCTGCAGAAATACCAATTCTATTTCCGTCTCTGTATCCATATTGGCTATAACCTACTGTTGAAATCAACAATAACAGAACAGCAATTTTTTTGTTCATAAATGATAACGATTAATTTGTAACAAACATACATTTTTATCGTACAATAACTAATATAACCAATTAAAAAATATAAATATGGTAATTTTTATTGTCTTTATGGTCTTCGGACTCTTTTTATTATTTGCTTCATTCTTTACAGTAAAGCAACAAAGTTCAGTTGTTGTTGAGCGTTTTGGAAAATTTCATAGTATTCGAAACTCAGGTTTACAACTTAAAATTCCTGTTATCGATAGTATTTCCGGAAGAGTTAATTTAAGAATTCAACAACTTGACGTTGTTATCGAAACAAAAACAAAAGATAACGTATTTATCAAAATGAAGGTTTCGGTGCAGTTTAAAGTTATTCAAGAGAAAGTTTACGAAGCATTTTATAAACTAGAATATCCACATGATCAAATCACTTCTTATGTATTTGACGTTGTTCGTGCCGAAGTTCCAAAACTAATTTTGGATGATGTTTTCGTTAGAAAAGACGATATTGCCATTGCTGTAAAACGTGAGTTAAACGATGCTATGACGACTTACGGATATGACATTATCAATACTTTGGTAACTGATATTGATCCTGATATTCAAGTAAAAAATGCGATGAATAGAATTAACGCTGCCGATAGAGAAAAAACAGCTGCTGAATTTGAATCTGAAGCACAAAGAATTAGAATTGTTGCCAAAGCTAAAGCCGAAGCCGAAAGTAAAAAACTACAAGGTCAAGGTATTGCTGACCAAAGACGTGAGATTGCTCGCGGTTTGGTAGAAAGTGTTGAAGTTTTGAACAATGTTGGAATTAATTCGCAAGAAGCTTCCGCGTTGATTGTTGTAACGCAACACTATGACACATTACAAGCCATTGGTGCTGATACTAATTCTAACTTGATTTTGTTACCAAACTCACCACAAGCCGGAAGTGATATGTTAAACAATATGGTGGCAAGTTTCACGGCAAGTAACCAAATTGGTGAAACTATTAAAAATCAACCAAAACGAGTTAAATCTAGAAACGATCACACTTCTACTGATTACAATCCAAGTGATACAAGTAATCCAACTGAAGAAGTTTAAATAAAGATTTAATTTATTTCAAATAAAAAAGAGGTTTAATCGCCTCTTTTTTTGTTTATTAACCAATTAATTAGATAAGGAATTGCTATTCTTAAAACCGTTCCTAATGTGCCTGAAAAAGCTGTTTTAAAAACTTTCCCCGCAAATGAAACCGATTTTGACGGAGATAAATCTTCCTTGATTTTCTCAACACTAAAAAGTATTTTTTGATAATGAATATCTTTTTCAAGCTTCAAAATCTCTAAATCTCGGTCGATTTCGGCATACGAAGTATATTTTTTAGTTTCCATATTTAATCATTGTCATTAAAAAATATTTCGGAGAATTTTTCCAAAATCGGACCTTCTACAATTCTGTCTTTTACCAAATAAATTAATCCTGCCAAAATCAAATAAACTCCGGCAATACTCATAAAACCAAGTATATAACTGTCTAAAATTTTACCTAAAAACAAAGCTCCAGCAACCGAAACAAATAACAGAAAAATAGTTAAACAGATGGCTATCAAGAAAAACTTGAGTACCATTGTTGTAGATTTCATAGCAACTTTAAAACCCCAAAGTTTGTAATAAGCCAAACTGGTTTCTACATAGGCTTTAGCATTTTCCTGAATATCGTTTACGTTGTCTTTTAACTCTTCAAAAGGCATTATTTCTGTAATTTGGCATTTTGTTTTTTAAGCTCGGCCAATTTCTCTTCCAAAAAAGTAATTGCTTCTTCAGCTTTATAACTCGATTTAGAAAGTAAGTTATCAACGGCTTCTTTCAATTCTTCTTTGGAACCCGAAAATTTTTCTTTGGCTTCATCTTTTAAATCATCAAAACCTGTTTTAATTTTTTCTCTTGTTTTTGAACCTTTATCCGGAGCAAATAAAATTCCGAGCCCAACTCCTATTGCTGCACCAGCTAAAAGTGCCAAAATGCTTTCACTATTTCTTCCTGACATAACTTTGAATTTTAAATTTTACTAAAGTTAATAAAAAAATACAATTTTTGCTGTTAAGATGTCGTTAAAGAGTAAAAACTGATTTTAAAGCCAAATAAAAGAACTTCACAAAATTTATGTAAAAATAGTTTAATGATTTTTAAAAATGAATTAAATCCAAAATATGAAAGCAACTTTTAATAGTTTATAAAAATGATTTTTTTAAAATTAATTAAAAATATCTATAATAGAAAAGTCCCGAAAAAATTCGGGATTTTGATTTATAAAACTTATAGTTTACTTTTTTTATTCTTTACTTTCAATTTTTGCCCAAGTATCTCTCAAACCAACTGTTTTGTTAAAAACTAAGTTGGAAGCAGATGAATCTTTGTCAACACAAAAATATCCTAAACGTTGAAATTGAAATTGGTCTAAATCTTTAGCCGATTGCAAACTTGGTTCCACATATCCGGTAATTATTTCTAAAGAATTTGGATTAATGAATTCTTTAAAATCAATTTCTTTATTTCCATCAGGATTTTCATTAGTAAATAAGCGATCATATACACGAACTTCAGCCGAAATAGCATGACTTATAGAAACCCAATGAATAGTTCCTTTTACTTTTCGTTGTGAAGCTTCAGTTCCACTACCCGATTTAGAATCAACATCATATGTACAATGAATTTCGGTAATTGTTCCGTTTTCGTCTTTGATAACGCTTTCACCTTTAATGATATACGCATTTTTTAAACGTACTTCTGTACCTAATGTTAATCGGAAAAATTTCTTATTGGCTTCTTCCTGAAAATCTTCTCTTTCAATATATAATTCCTTGGAAAAAGGTACTTTTCTGTATGTCATTACTTCTTCTTCCGGGTTATTTTCGGCCTCAAGCCATTCTTCTTTATTATCAGGATAATTAGTAATTACCAATTTCACCGGATTTAAAACTGCCATAACTCTTGGAGCTGTTTTATTCAACTCTTCTCGAACACAAAACTCCAAAAGTGAAACATCAATCAAATTTGTACGCTTTGCAATACCAATAGTTTTTGCAAAATTACGAATTGCCATTGGTGGATAACCACGACGACGCATTCCTGAAATGGTACTCATTCTTGGATCATCCCAACCGTTAACGTATTTTTCTTCAACTAATTGCAATAATTTTCGTTTAGAAACTACAGTATGAGAAAGATTTCTTCGGGCAAATTCTCTTTGCTTTGGACGAACTTTTTTATCATCATAAACTTGATCCAAAAACCAGTCGTACAATTCTCTGTGAGGCAAAAATTCAAGTGTACAAAATGAGTGCGAAATTTGTTCCAAATAATCACTTTCTCCATGTGCCCAATCATACATAGGGTAAATACACCAATCATTTCCTGTTCGATGATGGTGCTTTTTCAAAATACGATACATGATTGGATCTCGCATCAACATATTGTTATGAGACATATCAATTTTGGCACGAAGAATATGCGTTCCTTCTTCGAATTCGCCATTTTTCATGCGTTCAAAAAGGTCTAAATTTTCTTCAACCGAACGATTTCTGTACGGTGAGTCGGTTCCAACTTGTGTTGGTGTTCCTTTTTGTTTCGCCATTTCTTCAGAAGATTGACTGTCAACATAGGCTTTTCCTTTTTTGATAAATTCAACAGCCCAATCGTATAATTGTTGAAAATAATCGGAAGCATAACATTCGTTAGCCCATTGATAACCCAACCATTCGATGTCTTTTTTAATAGCGTCAACATATTCCTGTTCTTCTTTAGCTGGATTGGTATCGTCAAAACGCAAGTTTACAGGTGACTGATAATCAATTCCTAAACCAAAATTTAAACAAATTGCACTGGCATGACCAACATGTAAATAACCGTTTGGTTCCGGCGGAAAACGAAAACGTAATTTATCATTTGATAAACCATTTTTCAAATCTTCCTCGATAATTTGTTCTAAGAAATTCAGTGATTTTTCTTCTGTTGACATAGATATTTTGTAATTTTAGCAAAGATATTAAAAACGTTACGAGTTACAAGTTTAGGGTTACAAGTTTATTAAAATCCTAACAACTCGAAACTTGTAACTCAAAACCCGTAACTAATTAAAATGGGAACAATTAAATTAAAAAATATACGTACTTTTTCATTTCACGGTTGCTTGGAAGAAGAAGGAAAAATTGGTTCAGACTATCGAGTTGATCTTGAAATTAAAACCGATTTGAGAAAATCGGCATTATCTGATGAGTTAAAAGATACCGTTGATTATGTGCTTCTAAATAAAATTGTAGAAGAAGAAATGGCTATTCGTTCTAAATTACTGGAACATGTTGCCCATAGAATCATCAGTAGAATTTTTAGTGAAATACCTTCTGTTTCCAGAATATTATTAGCTGTATCAAAACTAAATCCTCCTATTGGCGGTGATGTTGAAGCAGTTACTATTGAAATGGAAGAATATAGAAATTAAAATTCCAATCATTAAATTCTAAATTCCAAAAAAGGTAATTTGAAATTTATTTTTGATTTGGTATTTGGTATTTTTATTCTATATTTGCCGTCCAACTGGCATCGTGGCCGAGCGGCTAGGCACCGGTCTGCAAAACCGTATACTCCGGTTCGAATCCGGACGATGCCTCAAAAACCTTCTAAGAAATTAGGAGGTTTTTTTATTATAAATTTTTAGAAAAAATTTATTAAAGATATGTTCGAATGCGTTCCGAAGCTTCGGGAGATTTCTTAAAACCTTCAAATAAATTAAGAGATTTTTTATTATAAATTTTTAGGAAAATTTGATTAAAAAATAAAAAGTTAACCGCAAACTTGTCCTTCCGACGAAGGACAAAAAAATAGAAAAAACAGGGATTATTTCTTCTGTTCTAAGTTTTCAAAAGCAGAATTTACAATCTTTCTTTCTTGTGGAAACCAAGCTTGTGACAATAAAACTACTCCACAAATAATCAAAACAATACTGATAAATTTTTTGATTAAAAGTATATTTTTTGGGTTGAGTTTGTTACGTAATTGTTTAGCTAACAATATTTTAAAAATATCAGTAATAAAATAACTAACAATTAATGTAGAGAAAAAAGTAATCATTCGTGATGCTTTTAACTCTAATTGTGGACCAATTGTAATTAGGATTGCCAACCAAAATCCAAGTACTCCGATATTGATAAAATTCAGGAAAAAACCTTTGATAAAAAGTGAAAAATAATTGGTTTTTGCTAATTCTTTCGGGTCAATTTCATCTAGGCTTTTCTTTGATTCTTTTTTGTTTTTGACAAATGAAATAATACCATAAGTAAGCATTACTAATCCGCCAAAAATGAATAATGCCGGATCATCTTTTATACTTTGTATCAATCGATAACTACTAAAAAAAGCTATCAGAATAAAAACAATATCTGCTACAACAACGCCTAAATCAAAAACAACTGCGGCTCTAAATCCTTTTACTACACTGGTTTCCAGTAGTACAAAAAACACCGGACCAATCATAAAACTAAGTAGAAAACCAAGCGGAATGGCAGATAAAATATCGTTTAATATCAAAAGACTGTTATTTAGTAATTAGTAAATAGTGGTTAGTGAATAGCAAATTTAATGTAAAAACAAAAATAAAAAAACTATTTACTAATCACTAATTGCTCTTTAGTTATCTTATTTTGCTTCCGTAATATTTCCACCGGCTACAACTTTTTGGTTGATTTGTTTTGGTTTGCCATAAATAGTAATATCACCACCGGCACGAACTTTTGCATCAACAAAATCGGTTGCAAATATATCAGCTTCACCACCGGCATTTGCAGTAATAGTTGTTTGATTTGTTTTTAAATCTTTGGCATCGTAAATTCCACCTGAATTAGCCAAAACATCTTGATTTACAGCATTTCCTGTAACTTCAATTTTTGAACCGTTCGCCACTCTTGCTGTTAATTTTTGAACATCAAGTTTCAATTTTACTTCTGAACCTTCTTTTACTTTAATATCAAATGCTACTGTTTTTATTTCGTCTCCACAAGCAATTCTTGAGCCTTCATTAGCTTCAACAGCATCGATATTTTTATAATAAAGTGTTACCGAAATATCATCGCCTTTTAACATTTTAGAAAATGGCATTCTTATTTTTAATTCGCCGTTTTTATTCACAAACTCAACTTCGTTTGCATCTTTCCCATCAATTACAGCTTTGTTTTCGTTACTTTTTACTAAGAAAACATCTATTTGATCAAATGAAGTTACTTTGGTAAAATCACCAACATTTTTTTCCTTTTGTCCAAATGCTATGGAACTGAATACTAATAAACTATAAACTAACTTTTTCATAAATTTTATATTTATATTATACCTACAAGGTTGTGAAAATCTTGCAGGAAATGTAATTATTCATTTCTTCTTATATAATGAAAATCTAATTGCTTTTTAACCAAATCAGCATTCTTTACTTTTACAATTACTTCATCACCAAGTTGTAACATGGCTTTCGTTACTTCTCCAACATAAGCATACTGTTTTTCATCAAAAACATAATAATCTTCTTTTATTTCACGAATACGAACCATTCCTTCGCATTTATTTTCGATAATTTCAACATAAATTCCCCATTCGGTTACTCCGGAAATTACGCCTAAAAACTCCTGATCTTTATGATCTTGCATGTATTTTACCTGCATATATTTTACAGAATCTCGTTCAGCTTGAGCAGCTAAAGCTTCCATATTACTGGAATGTTCACATTTTTCTTCGTAAACTTCAGCATCTACAGATTTTCCTCCATCTAAATAAAACTGTAATAATCGATGAACCATTACATCGGGATAACGACGAATTGGCGATGTAAAATGACTATAATAATCAAATGCTAATCCGTAATGACCAATATTATCAGTAGAATATTTAGCTTTACTCATCGTACGGATAGCTAAAGTATCAACCAAATTCTGCTCTTTTTTACCATTTACTTCTTCTAATAACGAATTTAACGACTTAGATATTGTATCTTTTGACTTAAAATTTATCGAATAACCAAATTTTGAAATCACGGTTTGAAGGTTAATTAACTTATCTTCATTAGGTTCATCGTGAATTCTGTACACAAAAGTTTTCTTTTGTTTTCCAATAAATTCAGCCACTTTTCGATTAGCTAACAACATAAATTCTTCAATCAAATGATTGGCATCTTTAGAAATTTTAAAGAAAACTCCGGTTGGTTCGGCATTTTCATCCAAATTGAATTTTACTTCTACTTTATCAAATGAAATTGCTCCGGCTGCCATTCTTTTTCTTCGTAAAATCTTAGCTAATTCATCCAACTTTAAAGTTGCTTCAACTATTGGTTTTGGAACTTGATATTCGCTTCCGGTTAATGAAATTTCGGCTGGAATAGTGTCTGATTTTGTTTCAATAATACTTTGCGCTTCTTCATAAGCAAATCGTTGATCAGAATAAATTACAGTTCGACCAAACCATTGATTTACGATTTCAGCTTTTGGCGTTAATTCAAAAATAGCCGAAAACGTGTATTTTTCTTCATGTGGACGAAGTGAACAAGCAAAATTACTCAATACTTCAGGCAACATTGGAACAACTCTATCAACCAAATATACCGAAGTTGCTCTATTATAAGCTTCATCATCTAAAATTGTTCCTTCTTGTAAATAATGAGAAACATCTGCAATATGAACTCCAATTTCATAATTTCCGTTATCTAAAATCTGAAATGACAATGCATCATCAAAATCTTTTGCATCTTTTGGATCAATGGTAAATGTCAAAACATCACGCATATCGCGTCGTTTTGATATTTCATCAGCAGTTATCGAAGTGTCTAATTTATTTGCATACGCCTCAACTTCAATAGGAAAATCATAAGGCAAACCATACTCAGCTAAAATCGCATGAATTTCAGTATTATGTTCACCTGGTTTTCCAAGAACTTTTAGTACCGAACCAAATGGTGAATCCGCTTTTTTTGGCCAATCTTCTAATTTTACCAAAACCACATCTCCATGTTCAGCATCGGCTAATTTATTTTTTGGAATAAAAATATCGGTGTACATTTTGGCATTTGCCGTAGTAACAAATCCAAAATTCTTTTGAATATCAATTACTCCAACAAATTCTTCTTTGGCGCGTTCTAAAATTTCAATGACTTCAGCTTCGGGTTTTCGAGAACTTCTTTTGTTATAAACATAAACTTTGACTTTGTCTCCATCCAAAGCGTGGTTTAAATTAACAAAAGGAATGAAAACATCATTTTCTAATTCGTCACAAATAAAATATGCTGTTTTTCGTGAAGTCATATCAATAATTCCTTCGTAATATTCTTGGCTTGAAGCTTTAACCAGATACTTTCCGGGTTCGGTTTCAATAATTAGTTTTTGAGCAGCAAGAATTTTTAAATCTTTGATAATCTCGTTTCTGCTTTTAGTATCATCAACCTCAAGAATAGCAGCTATTTGTTTATAATTGAATGGTTTATTAGCGTTTTTAGATAATATTTTAAATATCTTTTCGGAAAAAGTTTTGTTCTTTTTTCCGAATTTTTTAGGTTTCTTACTCATTGTATCTTTTCTATTTAGCGTGAAAATTACGAAATAGTAATTAGTAAATAGTAATTAGTGAATAGTTTTAATTAAAAAATAACTTTTAAAAATAAAAAAAGGTTAACAATTATGTTAACCTTTTAAAAGTATTTTCTAGTAAAAAATTATTCTATTATAATTTTTTTCGTTGCTTTTCCTTGGTTAGTATGTACTTCAAAATAATAAATTCCTTTAGCTAATTCTGTAGTATTTAATACAGTAGTTTCTACTGTTTTTATTAGTTGACCTAATTTGTTATAAACATTTACTTTTTCTAATTGCAAATTGCTTTCCAAAGAAATATTTATAATTCCGTTTGAAGGATTTGGATATAATAAAAAGTTAGACTGAACAAAAGAATCTGAAGCTAAAACAGCTGTCAAATCATATACTCTTACATGACCTGAATTAGTTCCGTTTCCGTCATTAAGATAAGCGCCAATTGCAATAATACTGCCATTTGATGATAATGAAACACTATAACCACTGTAATCATTAGCAACTTCTCCATCAATATCTAATCCTATTTGTGTCCAAACGCCTGATATATTTTGATAAATACGTACATGACCGGAATTAGAACCATTTCCGTCATTTTGATACGCACCAATAGCAAGTACACTACCATCTGAAGATAAAGAAACGTTATAACCGCTTCTGTCTCCTGCAGCTTCTCCAATAATATCAGCTCCTATTTGTATCCAGACTCCTGATACATTTTGATATACACGGACATGCCCGGTATTATTACCGTTTTCATTACTGAAAGGGGCGCCCATAGCCAGAATACTTCCATCTGAAGATAAAGCAATACTATGGCCAAGATTTGTGTCAGGTGCGCCATTAATATTAGCTCCTATTTTTGTCCAGACACCTGATATGTTTTGATATACCCGTACCTGGCCTGATTCAGTACCATTAGCATCGCTATATGGAGAACCAATAGCTACAATAGTACCATCTGCTGACAAGGAAATACTTAAGCCACTTCTATCTCCTGCGGTTTCTCCATTAATATCAGCGCCAATCTGTGTCCAGACTCCTGATACATTTTGGTAAACACGTACATGGCCTGAACCATAGCCATTACCGGCATTGTAAGAAGCCCCAATAGCGACAATATTTCCATCTGAAGACATGGAAACACTCTCACCACTATCGTCATACATTGCTTCTCCATCAATATCTGAACCTATTTGTGTCCAGACTCCTGATACATTTTGATAAACGCGTACATGTCCTGCACTATTACCATTCCCGCTATTATTAGGAGCGCCAATAGCTACAATACTACCATCTGAAGATAATGAAACACTCTCACCACTATTATCGTTTGCTGCTTCACCATTAATATCAGAGCCTATTTGTGTCCAAACACCTGATATATTTTTATACACACGAACATGTCCCGAATTAGAACCATTTCCATCATTATTTTTGGCGCCAATGGCTACAATACTACCATCTGAAGATGAGGAAACACTCCAACCACTCCAGTCATCTGCCGCTTTTCCATTAATATCTGAGCCTATTTGAGTCTGAGCCATCGAAACGACAGAACTTAATAGTAGTAAAAAGTAAATGTTCTTCATTTTTAATTTATTAATTTGGGCAAAAGAACATAATTAAATTCATTTATTAAAATAAATAAACGAACGTAGTGATTTAGCCTAAAAGCGTAGTTAATTTAGATACATTCGTTTTACATTTTTAAATTTAAAAGTATATTTATTGATTAATAATTTAAAAATCATAAGATGATAGATTTCATCACAATTGCGGTGTTTAATTTTCCTCAAGAAATTGTAGTTCTGAAATCTATTTTAGAAAACGAAGGTATTGTTCATTACTTCGAAAATGAAACTATTGTTTCAGTTGATCCTTTTGCAAGTATAGCTTTTGGCGGAATAAAATTAAAAATTCATCCAAACGATAAAGAAATAGTTCAAACTATTTTAGACAATTTAGATAATAAATTGAAAATTGTTTAAAACAGAAGTTTTCAACATATATTAAAAACAACAAAAAAGAATTTTAAAAAATTTAAAAAATATGATGGTTATTATAGCTTGTTAATAATGACAATAACTTTTTATATAGAATCATTTTTTTAAAGTTATTTAAACTTATACAGAGAAATTAACAATGTTAAGTAATTGTAAAGTTCTAAAAATGAATAAAAATTTAGATTTTATTAACAGTTGTTAACATGTAAAAATTAGTAAAAATTGCTAATAAGTTTCATTGTTAATTTCTGTTAAAAACTATGTTTTGAATGCTGATAAATTTTCCAAAAAAAGACGAAACTAAATTTGATTTTTTCAATTCAATTTTTGATTAGAAAAAAAAGGAATACAACCTAAAAAAACTTCTAATTTTCTATCCAAAGTTGTTAACAATTAATGTTAAATTAAAGTTAACTGAATATCAGATAATTACAAAACACTATCAACATGATATAATTTTAACATTTATAATAAATAAAATGTAATGATTTTGAGTTACTTATAAAAAATAAACAACAATCATTTTTTCTTATATTTTAATAATCAAGTAGTTAGAATAAACATAAAAATAAACCAATACTTTACCTAAATTTGTAGCATAAAACAACACACAAAATACTATGAAAATCTCTATTGGAAACGATCACGCAGGACCAGATTATAAAATCGCAATTGTAAACTATTTACAATCAAAAGGACACGAAATTTTGAACCACGGAACCGATACTTTTGATAGTGTGGATTATCCCGATTTTGGTCATCCGGTTGCGATTGATGTAGAAAGGGGAAAAGCCGATTTAGGAATTGTAATTTGTGGTTCCGGAAACGGAATTGCAATGACGGCTAACAAACATCAAGGTATTCGCGCAGCACTTTGTTGGACTAAAGAAATTTCGGCGCTAGCGCGCCAACATAATAATGCAAATGTAGTAAGTATTCCGGCGCGATTTACTTCTATTCAACAAGCTGTAGAAATTGTAGATACTTTTTTAACTACCGATTTTGAAGGCGGAAGACATGCAACTCGAGTTGATAAAATTGCTTGTTCTTAATATTTTTTGAAAAATAATTATCAAATAAACCTGTGAGATTTAAAAAACTTGCAGGTTTTGTTTTTTCAAATAATTCAAAATCAAATAAATTATAATTATTTGAATAATAATGATAACCAACACTTTCCACCAAAATGAAGGTTTTGAAATTTTATGACGAAAAAGAAACATCGAAAGAACCGAACCAATACTTCCTCCAAAAAAAGTTAGCAAAAGTAAATTTCTTTCAGATATTCGACGCTTTTGATTTTGTGCTAAAAATTTATCAAGGCTAAAAAACAGAAAGGAAGTACAATTAATAAAGATTAAAAAAACGAGCACATAATTCATAAGTACAAAATAGGTTTAAAGATACTATTTTAGCAAAATAAAAGAACATTTTAATGACCAACATACAATTTATTCAAAACCAAATCAATGTTCCGGTAAAAGGAATTGAAAATACCATTAATTTACTAAATGAAGATTGCACCATTCCCTTTATTTCTCGTTACCGAAAAGACCAAACCGGAAATTTGGACGAAGTAATAATTGAGCAAATTGCTAAACTTTCCAAGCAATATGACGAAATTGTCAAACGAAAAGAAAGCATTTTAAAATCCATAGAAGAACAAGGACAACTTTCAGCAGAATTAAAATCAAAAATTTCCAACAGCTTTGATTTACAGGAAATAGAAGATTTGTATTTGCCCTATAAAAAGAAGAAAAAAACCAAAGCCGATGTGGCTCGCGAGAACGGATTGGAACCTTTGGCAAAAATTATTATGAGCCAAAAAAGTGATGATATTGAGTTTTTAGCTTCCAAATATTTGAATGAAAAAGTTAAAAATGAAGACGAAGCATTACAAGGTGCGCGCGACATTATTGCCGAATGGATTAATGAAAATATTTATATCCGAAAAAATCTTCGTCGGATGTTTCAGCGAAAAGCAGTAATTACGACCAAAGTGGTAAAAAAGAAAGCCGAAGAAGAAGCCGCGCAAAAATTTAAACAATATTTCGATTGGTCAGAATCAATTTCAAAAGCACCATCACATCGATTATTAGCAATGCTTCGCGCAGAAAATGAAGGTTTTATCAAGCTAAATATTGATATAGAAGAAAATGAAGCGCTTGATTTTATCGAAAACGAAATTATAAAATCCAATAACGATTCTACAGAACACATCGAATTAGCCATAAAAGACAGCTACAGGCGTTTGCTTGAACCGGCAATTTCCAACGAAACCTTACAAGAATGCAAAGCCAAAGCTGATAAAACTGCTATTGATGTTTTTGCTACCAATTTAGGGCAACTTTTGCTCGCGCCACCATTGGGCGAAAAACGAATTTTGGCAATCGATCCTGGTTATCGAAGTGGTTGTAAAGTAGTTTGTCTAGATGAAAAAGGTGATTTGTTATATAACGAAACCATTTATCCGCATCAGCCACAAAACGAAACTGCTATGGCGATGAAAAAGATAAAATCGATGGTCAATGCCTATAATATTGAAGCCATTTCTATCGGAAACGGAACTGCAAGTCGTGAAACCGAATTTTTTATCAAAAAAATCGCTTTTGACAAACCCGTTCAGGTTTTTGTAGTTTCCGAAGCCGGTGCATCGGTTTATTCAGCATCAAAAATTGCCCGTGACGAATTTCCAAATTATGATGTTACAGTTCGTGGTTCGATTTCTATCGGAAGACGACTTTCCGATCCGTTAGCAGAATTGGTAAAAATCGATCCAAAATCCATCGGAGTTGGACAATATCAACACGATGTTGATCAAATTAAGTTAAAAGAAGAATTAGACAATACCGTTGTTCGTTGCGTGAATTCGGTTGGAATAAACATCAATACGGCGAGCAAATCGTTGTTGAGTTATGTATCCGGAATAGGTGAGAAGATGGCGGAAAATATCGTGGCATATCGTTCTGAAAACGGACCTTTTGAAGACCGAAAACAAATCAAAAAAGTACCACGATTGGGCGAAAAAGCATTTCAGCAAGCCGCAGCATTCATCCGAATAAAAGACGGAAAAAATCCATTAGACAATTCGGCAGTGCATCCCGAAGCTTATCCAATTGTGGAGAAAATGGCAAAAGATTTGAAAATTTCGGTCAATGAATTAATTGCCAATAAAGAAAAAATAGCTTTAATAAAACCCGAAAATTACATCACCAACGATATTGGAATTTTGGGAATAAAAGATATTTTGAAAGAACTTGAAAAACCAGGATTAGATCCAAGAAAAGCTGCGAAAGTTTTCGAATTTGATCCTAATGTAAAAACCATCAAAGACGTTCGTTCCGGCATGATTTTGCCAGGAATTGTTAATAACATTACCGCATTTGGCTGTTTTGTCGATATCGGAATTAAAGAAAGCGGTTTGGTTCATATTTCACAGCTTAAGGAAGGATTTGTTTCCGATGTCAATGAAGTAGTGAAGTTGCACCAACACGTTCAGATAAAAGTCGTTGAGGTTGATGAAGAGAGAAAACGTATTCAGTTGACAATGATATTGTAAAACAAATGTGTCTTTTAAAAATAACTATTATGAATAAATATTTAATTATTGTTTTTTCATTTTTTTCAGTTGCAAAATGTTTTTCACAAGCAGACTCAGTAAAGCAATATATAGATAGCTCATTAGTCATTTTAAAGAATAACTCTTTGTATTCCAATAATATAAATTGGAAAAAAATTACCAAACAAGTTTATTCAAAAGCAAAATTAGCAAAAACAAAAGCAGAAACATTCGATGCTTTGAAAATTGCTTTCCATGCTTTAAATGATAAACATGCGGCCTATTATCAATACAATGATCAATATAGAATTGACAACACAGAATTAAATAATAGAATTTCAGATTCTCTTAAAGCTGCATGGAAAAGAGGTCTGAAAATAGATAATAGGATGGTAGATGATATTGCTTACATAAGCATACCAACTTTAAGTATTGGTAAACAAGTAGATATTGATAAATATGCCAATTGGATTTATGAAGCTGTAGTGAAACTGAATAAAAAAAATCCTAAAGGTTGGATTATAGATTTGAGAATGAACGGAGGCGGAAATATAAGGCCAATGTTAGCAGGTTTGGCCATGTTTTTTAATGAAGGCATTTATACATACTATGTAGATAAAAATGGAGTGGCTAGTGATGAATCAGGTTTTAAAAATGGTGATTTTGTAATTGACGGAAAAGTTCAGGCAGAAATAAAAGGAAAAATAAAAACAATAGAAAATAGTAAAATAGCTGTTTTAATAGGTCCGGGAACAGCCAGTTCAGGAGAAGGCGTTGCTATTGTTTTTTCTCAAAAGAAAAATGTAAAGTTATTTGGAACTAATTCTGCAGGACTTGCCAACTCAACCAATGGTTTTGTGTTTAATAATAATCAGTCTTATTATCTTTTATCAGTAGCAAAGATTGCAGATAAAAACAAAAAAATCTATCCTGAAATTGTAAAACCACAGGTTTATATTGCTGGAGATGAATCTTTCGCAAATTTACCAAATGATACTGCTGTAAAAGAAGCTGTAAAATGGATTAAATCTGATTAGAAGATTATAAAAAATCCCAAACTCCATTTGCTTATATTTGGAATTTGGGATTCTAAAAATTGATTTTTTTAAACTATTTAGTTTCTTCTTCTTCTTTTTTAGAGTTTGCCGGAGCATTCTCTTCACCTTTTGAAGCTTTTTTAAACTCATTAATTCCGGTTCCTAGACCTTTCATTAATTCCGGAATTTTTTTACCTCCAAAAAGTAAAACAACAATTACCAGAATTACAAGTATTTCGGTCATGCCAAGTCTTCCCATGATATAATTTTTTTAGCTTTCGCTGATTTCTATTCAAATAATGATGCAAAGGTAAAAAGAAAATGAATGTATTTATCTTAAAACTATAATAATTATGATTAAACTACGTTTAAATTATAAAATCTGTCACAGGACTTAATTTTCTATATTTGTAAAACAATACTAAAAAGATGTCTGAAAAACGACAAAAACGAAAAATTATTAAGAAAAAGCTGTTCACAAAAAACCGTTTGGTTATTTTGAACGAGGATACATTTGAAGAAATATTTTCATTACGGCTCACGTTGATGAATGTTTTTGTGGTGGCAACAATTGGAGCTTTATTGATAATTTTTGTCACTACATACATCATTGCTTTTACGCCACTTCGTGAATACATTCCCGGTTATGCTTCTACAAAACTGAAAAAAGACGCTACCGAATTGGCATTGAAATCCGATTCACTTTCGGAAGCATTAAAAAAGAATGAAGCTTATATTGCTTCAATCAAAAAAGTTTTAACAGGTGATTTGGATTATGCAAAATTCAGTAAAGACTCACTAACGGTTACATCTTCTGAACATGTAGATGAAGAAGATTTACAACCAAGTAAAGAGGAATTAAAACTAAGAGAAACAGTTGCCAGAGAAGACAAATACAATCTTTTTGAAAAAGCAAAACCTAAAGTAAATATTGTCTTTTTCCCTCCGGTAAAAGGTATGATTACCGAAAAATTCAATGCCAAAAACAAACACTTTGCGATAGATGTTGCTTTACCAAAAGATACACCGATAAAAGCGACACTTGGAGGAACAGTTATTTTTGCCGATTGGACTCCATCTACAGGAAATGTAATTATCATTCGTCATAATAACGGATTCATTTCGGCCTATAAACATGCGGCATCATTAACCAAAAGCCAAGGTGATGCTGTTAGAACAGGAGAAGTGATTGCTTTAGCAGGTTCAACCGGACAAGAATCAACAGGAATTCATCTGCATTTTGAACTATGGAAAGACGGATTTCCAATAGATCCTGAAATCTTCATAAAATTTGAATAACATGGAAGAAATTTTAATTTATATAATTGAGAATCTATTTTTTATGCCTTTTTTAATAGGTATTATTTTTGTCATTACGGCTCTAATTATGTTACGATTTCCTCCCAAAAAAATAAATGACTTGTATGGTTATAGAACAGGAAATTCCAAGAAAAACCAAGAAGTTTGGAATTTCTCCCAAAAATTTTCTTCTATCAAAATGATACAAATCGGATTGTTTTTGGTCGCTATTTCGTTTTTAGGAATGGTGTTTCATCCTGACGAAAAAGTTCAGTTAATCGTTGGAATTGGATTATCAATTCTGGTTTGTGTTTATTTATTCTATACAACCGAAAAAGCTATCAAAAAGAATTTCCCAAATCTTTAGAATCATGTCAATTAAGTCATTTGCTGCTAAATTATTTGCTAAACACATCCATAAAAAAACTCAAAATTGGGCAAATAATCCTGTAGAAATACAGCAAAAAGTATTTCAAGAATTAATTCATCAGGCAAAAGATACCGCTTTTGGAAAAGACCATAATTTTACCCAAATTAAAACCTTTGAAGACTTCGCTAAGCAAGTTCCAATCCGTGATTACGAAGAACTTCGATCTTATGTAGACCGAATGGTCAAAGGCGAAGAAAATATCCTTTGGAAAGGAAAACCAATCTATTTTGCCAAGACTTCAGGAACAACTTCGGGCGCAAAATACATTCCGCTGACTAAAGAATCGATGCCGTTTCACATTCAAGCAGCACGAAATGCCATTTTAAGTTACATACACGAAACAGGAAAAGCTGATTTTGTTGATGGCAAAATGATTTTCCTACAAGGAAGTCCAATTCTCGAAGACAAAAACGGAATTAAACTTGGGCGACTTTCCGGAATTGTAGCACATTTTGTTCCAAAATACCTTCAAAAAAACCGAATGCCAAGCTGGGAAACCAACTGCATTGAAGATTGGGAAACTAAAGTCGATGCCATTGTTGAAGAAACGTTTAACGAAGATATGAGCATTATTTCGGGAATTCCGTCTTGGGTGCAAATGTATTTTGAAAAACTAGAACAAAAAGGAAGAAAACCCGTTGGTGAAATATTCAAAAATTTCAACTTGTTCATTTACGGCGGTGTAAATTACGAACCCTATCGTGCCAAATTTGAAAAACTTATCGGGCGAAAAGTCGATTCAATTGAACTTTTTCCGGCTTCCGAAGGATTTTTTGCTTATCAAGATTCGCAAAAAGAAAAAGGAATGTTACTGCTTTTAAATTCGGGAATTTTTTATGAATTTGTCAAAGCAGAAGAGTTTTTTACAACCAATCCGAGACGTTATACTATTGGTGAAGTTGAACTTGGTATAAACTACGTTTTATTGCTATCTACCAACGCCGGACTTTGGGCTTATAACATTGGTGATACCATTCAGTTCACAAGTTTGAAACCCTACAGAGTGATTGTTTCGGGCAGAATCAAGCATTATATTTCGGCATTTGGTGAACACGTTATCGGCAAAGAAGTCGAAACTGCGCTCAAAGAAGCCATGGAAAATACAACCATTAGTGTCAACGAATTTACCGTTGCGCCACAAATCAATCCAAACCAAGGTTCGCCTTATCATGAATGGTTTATCGAATTTGAAAGCGAACCCGAAAATATGGACGAATTTGCATTGAAAATAGACAACGCCATGCGAAAACAAAATGTTTATTATGATGATTTGATTGTTGGCAACGTGCTGCGAACACTTGTGATTACAAGAGTATCAAAAAATGGTTTTCAGGAATACATGAAATCCATCGGGAAACTCGGCGGACAAAACAAATTACCAAGATTAAGCAACGACAGGAAAATTGCAGATTTTTTTAATCATTAAAAGCGAAAAGTTCGAGCATTTTTGCCTGCCATTTTCCCGCTTTTCGCAGTATCTTTTTGTCACATCGAGCGCAGTCGAGATGCAAATCATCAAAAGACAAAAAGGATACTTGCTTCAATCGGGGCTAAAAAGGATACAAAAGGAATGAAAATAAACATTGTAATATTAATTCTGTTCTTAAAAACAATTTGGGTTTCTGCCCAGACCAAAGGCATTGTGGTTGATGAAAACAACCTACCAATTCCTTATGTCAACATTTGGGTTGAAGGCGAAAATATTGGAACTACTTCCGAAGAAAACGGAAGTTTTATTATCGATAGTAACGACGGAAACAAGAATTTGATTTTCTCCATTCTTGGTTTTGAGAAAAAAATAATAAAACTCTCCGAAGCCAAAAAAGTCGTTTTACAATCCATAACCAACGAACTCAACGAAATAGTTATTGTCAACAAAAAAGAAACCAAAGAAGTAGAAATTGGACAAGTAGAAAACTCAATTCTTCAAGCCTTTGAAAACGGACCCAAAATAGATGTTAAATACTTTCCGTACAATCCAAAATATAAAAGCACGAGATATATTAAACAAGTTAGAATTTTGACTGATAGTAAACTCGAAACAGCCACATTAAAAATTCATTTTTATGCCGTAGATGAAAATGGATTACCGGGAGAAAAACTCTTGAAGAAAGATTTTATTGTTACTATCAAAAAAGGTGGAAGAAACAATAAAATCAACGTTTCCAACTTCAATTTAGCGATACCCCAAAACGGCATTTTTGTAGGTTTTGAAAAGCTAATGATTGAAAGTAATAAAGAAGAAAAAACTATCACCGATCCAAATACCAAAGCGACCAAAGTTCACCGAACGTATTATCCGTTGTTGCTTTACAATTATATTGACAGCCATTTTATTTACACTTTTTCGGGTGGAAAATGGATAAAAGAAACAGCAGAAACCAAAGGAATAACAACAAAAATTGACGCTTATCAACCAGCAATTAACCTTATCCTAACCAATTAAACAGCAAAATCCGTATATTTGCAGGTTAGAAAAAATAAATTAATGAAAGAAATTAAGAACATTTCGCGCTCACGAGCGCAAGAGTCGTCAGCAGCTATTGAACGACTGTACATTACCATGAGACATTTATTCAACAGAGGTTTCTATAAACCAATGGGTGTTTCGGGAGAAACTTTGAGAGAAGCGTTGCTTTCTCTTAGACCGGAAATTTATGGAAGCATTGCCGAAGAAAAAGTAGAACTAAACGGTTTACTTTATGTAATAGAAAGGCTTCCGGTTGGTATTGAAGAGTGCCGATACATCAATTTAACTTCAGACGAAGGTTATTCAAAATCACATTTTCAAGCAATTGTTCCGCCAAAAAGAAAACGTAATTGTTATCGTATTGACGAAGAACAAATGAATGTTGAAATTACACGCGGGCGTTCGGATATTTATGATATTTTGACACATTTAACCTTTATTTTCATTGAATCACACAAAATTAAAGACAGAGTTTTATTGGACGACATTGAAGTTGAGGTAACACGTGATTGGCAAAAGTTGGAACAAACGGTTCTTCAAAACAAAAAGTTAACACAGAAAGAGAAAGAAATTGCTATTTCACATGCATCTAATGTTTTAGGAAGAAGTTTTTCGGAAGTTTTGGATATTTATGACAGCTTTGGAACTACTGAAAAACCGGATAGATTTTTGCACGTGATTTATTGGTTAGGAAAAATTGCTATCGAAGAGATTGTTGATAATAATAAAAGAACTATCACATTCAGTCCAATTTTAAGAGAACGTCTTGGACATCACATTCATGGCGAAATTTGGGCAAATTCCATTAAGAATAAATTAAAAGAAAACAATCTTTTGGACAGACCAATTCATATCATTAGTGCAAATATGCATAGTGTGATGAATTCTGTTTTTGCGCCAAGTGTTTTAGCCACAAAATACAAAGGCAAACCTGAATATCAAATTTATGAAGATTTGAGTGCTTCAGGAAATAAAGAACTTCGTAAAAAAGTAGAAGATTTTGCGTTACAAAATGGAATGATTTCCATGCCTGATGAATCAGGAACAAATATTGACGTTCAAATTTTTGATACAGCAAAATTCGATTGGAAAAAAACAGCTTTTCCATCGGCTAAAGTTGGAAAGTCAGCTCCGGTTTTAGTGGTTATGGACTATGCTTTTGGTGAACAAGCTTTTGAAACCATAGATGAATTATTGAAACCATATAAAAACGGAAAAGAAAAGATTTTCCTGAATGTAGAATCGGTTTCCATTATGGGTAAAGCAGGAATTCTGGAAGGCGGAAAAGGTGACATTATGATACCATCGGCACATATCAATGAAGGAACAGCTGATAATTATCCGTTTGAAAACGAATTAACAGCAGCAATGTTTGAAGGAAATGATATTCCGGTTTATGCTGGACCAATGGTTACGGTTTTGGGAACATCACTTCAAAATAAAGACTTATTGAAGTTTTTCCACGAATCAACTTGGGAAGTTATAGGTCTTGAAATGGAAGGTGCTTATTATCAAAAAGCGATTCAATCGGCATCAAAAATCAGAAAAAGTATTCCACAAAATGTAAAAGTCCGTTATGCCTATTACGCTTCGGATAATCCTTTGGAAACCGGAAGTACTTTGGCTTCGGGAGGTTTGGGAACAACAGGTGTAAAACCTACATATCTGATTACCATTAAAATTTTAGAACAAATCTTTAATACCAAATAAACATGAGTACAAATTCTCAAAATAATGATAATCAGGAAATTGATTTATCACAGATTTCAAGAAAAGTAGGTGATTTTTTTGAAGGAATTTCGACTAAAATTTTTAAAGCAATTTTGTTCTTTAAAAGAAATATTGTTTGGATTGGAATATTGTTTGTACTTGGAGTTGGATTAGGTTTCTATTTGGATAAAACGACAAAGGTCTATAAAAATCAAATTATAGTTCAACCAAATTTTGGAAGTGTTGATTATATGTATTCAAAAGTTGAATTATTAAACTCAAAAATTGAGGATAATGATACTTTATTTCTAAAAAATGTTGTAGGTATAAGAGATACTAAAAAATTCAAAAAAATTGAAATTGAACCCATTACAGATGTTTATAAATTTATCGATGATAATAATCAAAATTTTGAATTGATTAAATTAATGGCCGAAGATGGAGAAATAAAAAAGATTTTAAGTGACAATTTGACCAGTAAAAATTATCCATATCATTTAATTTCATTTTCAACATTAAATGAAACAAATTACGAAAAAACAATAACTCCATTATTAGACTTTTTGAATAAATCGGATTATTTTTCTAGTATTCAAAAAGAGTATATTAATAATATAAAAGTAAAAATGGTTGAAAACGACTCCATTATTAATCAGATAAATGGGTTTTTAAATACATTTAAAAATACAGCGAATGGCTCTCAAAAAAGTGATAAATTAGTTTACTATAACGAAAATTCTCAATTGAACGATGTTATTAAAACTAAAGAAGCATTAATTGGAGAACAAGGTAACCTTAGATTACAATTAATAAGTTTAGATAAAATTGTGAAAAGTAACAGTGAGGTTTTAAATATTAAAAACACAGAGTCAATTAATGGTAAAATGAAAATGGTTTTACCATTTTTATTCATTTTCATTTTTATTTTGGTTGGATATTTTAAATCTTTTTACAGAAGACAATCAGCCAAACATAATTTATAATTTATGAAAGGAATAATTTTAGCCGGAGGTTCCGGAACTCGTTTACATCCGTTGACTTTGGCGGTGAGTAAGCAATTAATGCCTATTTATGACAAACCGATGATTTATTATCCGTTGTCAACATTGATGTGGTCCGGAATTAGAGAGATTTTAATTATTTCTACACCACATGATTTGCCTTTATTTCGGCAATTACTTGGAGATGGCTCCAATTTAGGTTGCCGATTTGAATATGAGGTTCAGGAGCATCCAAACGGATTAGCAGAAGCTTTTATCATTGGTAAAGAATTTATAGGAAATGATAAAGTAGCACTAGTTTTGGGCGACAACATTTTCTATGGAACCGGACTATCTGATTTGTTATTAGCCAATAATAATCCTGATGGTGGTATTATCTATGCTTATCATGTTCATGATCCGGAACGATATGGAGTTGTTGATTTTGATGCTAATGGAAATGTATTGTCAATAGAAGAAAAACCCGAAAAGCCTAAGTCAAATTATGCTGTTCCGGGAATCTATTTTTATGATAATGATGTTGTAGAAATTGCAGCCAATATACAACCAAGTCATCGTGGCGAACTTGAAATTACCGATGTAAACAAAGAATATCTTCGTCGAGGAAAACTGAAAGTAAGTATACTTGATAGAGGAACAGCTTGGCTTGATACCGGAACATTCAACTCTTTGATGCAAGCCGGTCAATTTGTTCAAGTAATCGAAGAACGACAAGGATTGAAAATTGGTGCTATTGAAGAAGCAGCATACCGAATGGGTTTTATTGATGCTGAACAATTGAAAAAAATTGCAGAACCGTTGTTAAAAAGCGGTTATGGAAAACACTTATTAAGTTTGATATAATGAATTTTATACCAACAAAGCTAAAAGGTTGTTATACAATTGAACCAAAGGTTATTCTTGACGAGCGTGGTTATTTCATGGAAAGTTTTAATGAAAAAGCATTTCAAGATGGGGTAGCGCAAGCCGTTCATTTTGTTCAGGACAATCAATCTTTTTCTACAAAAGGTGTTTTACGCGGATTACATTATCAAACCAATGAATATGTTCAAGCTAAATTAGTTCGTGTTTTACAAGGTGAAGTTTTGGACGTAGCAGTTGATATTCGTCCGGACTCGCCAACATTTGGACAATATGAATCCGTGCTTTTATCGGGAGAAAACCAAAGGCAATTTTTTGTTCCGAGAGGTTTTGCTCATGGATTTTTGGTTCTGAGTGAAACAGCAACGTTTTTCTATAAATGCGATAATTTTTATAACAAAGAAAGCGAAGGTGGAATTATTTATAATGATGAAACGATAAATATTGATTGGCAGTTTTCATTAAAAGATTTGATTATTTCCGAGAAAGACAAAGTACAACCTGTATTAGAAAAGGCCAAAAAAGTATGGTAGTTTTAGTTACAGGAAGTTCAGGACAATTAGGTCAAAGTTTGCAGTTTATCACGTCAAATTATCCGCAGATAAACTTTGTTTTTTGTGATTCTAAAACATTGGATATTACTAATCTCGAAAACTGTAACCAGGTTTTTGATAAATACAAACCCAATTTTTGCATTAATGCTGCAGCATATACTGCAGTTGACAAAGCCGAAAGCGAACCGGAAAAAGCATTAGCAATTAATGTAACAGGAGCAAAAAATTTAGCTGAGGTTTCAAAGAAATTCGATACGATTTTACTACATATTTCTACCGATTTTGTTTTTGACGGAAGTAAAACTACGCCATATATTGAAACCGATATTCCAAATCCAACAGGCATTTATGGACAAACAAAATTGGATGGCGAAAAGGCTATTCAGCAAATTTGGGAGAAACATTTTATTGTTAGAACATCATGGGTTTACTCGCAATTTGGAAATAATTTCATGAAAACGATGTTGCGTTTGGCATCCGAAAGAGATACAATTTCGGTAGTAAACGATCAAATTGGTACACCAACAAACGCTGTTGATTTAGCAGAAGTTTTGGTTTCAATGATTATAAAAACTCGAAACTCGGAACTCGAAACTCGGAACTTTGGTATTTATAATTTTTCCAACGAAGGACAATGTTCTTGGTATGATTTTGCCAAAAAAATATTTGAAGTAAACAATATTAGTATAAATTTACAATCTATACCAACTTCTGCTTATCCAACACCTGTTAAAAGACCAGTTTATAGTGTTTTGGATAAAAGTAAAATAAAAAGAATTTTTGAAGTTGAGGTTCAAGATTGGATAAAAAGTTTAAAAGCAGATCAGAGTTAATCATGACAAAATTCGATATATCAATTATAGTTCCACTTTATAACGAGGAAAAAGTATTTGAACAATTAATTCAAAGAATTACCGATGTCATTAACGCTACAAAATTCTCTTGTGAAGTGATTCTAATAAATGACGGCAGTACAGATGAAACTGAAAAACTAATTGAAAAAACATGTAAAGCCGATCATCGTTTTACAGGAATTATTTTATCAAGGAATCATGGCCATCAATTGGCAGTTAGTGCCGGATTAATGAATGTTAGAGGTAAAAAAGGCGCAATGATTATTGATGGAGACTTGCAAGATCCACCTGAATTAGTAAATCAATTTTACGTGTTATTAACAGATGGCTATGATGTAATTTATGCTATAAGAAAGAATAGGAAGGAAAGTTTTTTAAAAAAACTGGCATATTCAAGCTATTATAGATTACAAAAAAAGATATCGAGTTTTAATATACCAATTGACAGTGGAGACTTCTCAATGTTAAGCCGACGAGTAGTTGATACAATGAATTTAATGCCAGAGCAAAGTCGTTATTTAAGAGGAATGCGCGCATGGGTTGGTTTTAAACAAATTGGCTTTGAATACAATCGTGATGAGAGACAAGCCGGAGAAACTAAGTACAGCTGGACAAAACTATTTGAATTGGCCTTTAACGGCATTTTTAATTTTAGTAATTTCCCAGTAAAAATAATTACTAGACTTGGTTTTTTGACAGTGCTTTTTTCTTTGATTTATTTTGCCTTCAACCTTTACAGAAAGTTTTATTATAATGACGTACCACAAGGATTCACGGCAACTATTTTAGCCATAATTTTATTTAGTGGTGTGCAGATGATTTCTTTAGGATTGATAGGAGAATATGTATTAAGAATTTATAATCAAGTTAGAAACAGACCTTTATTTATCATTGATAAATTGATTCAGGACAAGGAAGAAAAACCATTAGAGAAGTAAAAATGCAACAAGATTACTATAAAGAATATTATGATTATGAGAGAGCGCATTGGTGGTTTGTCGCAAGAGAAAAGATAATTATAGCAGCTATAAAAAACCATATTATTCCTAAAATAAATACAACAGCATCTTTAAAGATATTAAATATTGGTTGCAGTACCGGAAGAAGCTCAGAGTATCTCTCACAGTTTGGTAAGGTAACTTCATTAGAATATGATAAAGAATGTTGTGAATTTACCCGAAAAAAAACAGGATTAGAAATCATAAACGGTTCGATAACAGAATTACCATTTGCGGATGATACTTTTGATTTGGTTTGTGCTTTTGATGTTATTGAACATGTTGAAGATCACGGAATGGCTGTCGAAGAGATGAAAAGAGTATCAAAACAAAACGGGATACTTTTTATCACTGTTCCTGCCTTTATGAGTTTATGGAGTCACCATGATGAAGTAAATTACCATTTTAGAAGATATAAAAAAGAAGAGATTATTACTTTGTTTAATAAAACAAAGAAAGGACAAGAAGTATTCGTGTCTTATTTTAACTCCATTTTATTTGCTCCTATATGGATTTTCAGAAAATTAAGCAATTTCTTAAGTTTTGGCACTAAAAGGGAAGGAGCAGGTAGTGATTTTGAATCATTTAACAATGGATTTTTAAACAAGGTTTTGTTTAACATAATGCATTTTGAAAGGCATTTTATTAAAAGAAGAATCACATTTCCTGCAGGCGTTTCACTACTTTATATTTGGCAATTAAAAAAATAAACTATGAAATTCATTGAAATAGTAAAGAATAATAAGATCTTACTTTTAATACTTATTATTGCAACAGTTTTAAGATTTTATCATATAGATTTTCAGAGTATTTGGATGGATGAAATCCATACTATAAACGAAGCAAGTCCAAATAAAAGCTTTTCTGAAGTATATGATGCTTTGATGACATCAGAGCCTCATCCTCCTTTATTCTTTTTTTTGATACACATATTATTTAAAATTTTTGGTTACACCACTTTTGTTGCGAGATCTTTTGTCGCGATAATTGGAGTAGCAGGGGTTTTTTCTATTTACTTATTAGGTAAGGAAATTTTCAGTAAAAAAGTTGGACTTATATCGTCACTTTTATTAGCAGTAAATTATTTTCATTTGTATTATTCACAAGATGCCAGAATGTATGGTTTACTCTTTTTAATGACTACTTTGTCTTTTTATTATTTAGTGAAGTTTATAAAAAAACCAACATTAAAAACAGCAGTGATTAATGGCATTTTTTCTGCATTAATGATTTACTGTCACTTTTTTGGTTTATTTGCATATTTTGCTCAATATTTAATTTTGTTATACTTTGTTGTAATTCCTTTTGAAATCGACAGAAAAAAGTTTCTACTATATTGTTTTATATCAGGAGTAGTAGCTTTTATATTATACTTACCAACCTATAATTTATTTATTAAAACAACCGAAATGACTTCGATTTGGATTAAAATGCCAACATTAGATGTCTTTACACAATTTTTCAAGGATTTCTTTGGTGAATCAGAAATAGTTGTCTTTTTTGTTTCCGTTTTAATTATACTGTTTTTAATACAATTGTCTAAAGCTAAAAACAGCGATAATTTTAAAATCAATCCCAACAACGATAAACTAGTTTTTACTTTTTTTGTTTTTTTTGTTTGGATTTTAACAACAATGGCATTGCCTTTAATAAGAACTTATACTAGTTTACCAATGTTGATAAATAGATATTTCATCAATATACTACCTGCTGTTCTTATCATGATTGCCATTGGACTTTACTCTATTAAAAATAAAATAGTAAGCTATGGCTTTCTGTTAATAATAATAGTTTTTTCATTTATTGATATTGTGGTTGTTAAAAAATATTATACTGTCCCGAATAAAGCGCAGTTTAGAGAAGCTACTAATTTTATAAAAATAAATAATGTAAATAAGGAACCTGTGGTTACAAGTTTAGGTTGGTACTTGCCTTTTTTCTTGAATAACGGTAAATCAAATTTTGAAATAATTGAGAAACCATTGGATGCTTATTTTAATGAAATGGAACAAGATACTACTAAAATAAAGCCTTTTTGGTATATTGATGGACATGACAGAATATATAATCCTAGTGAAAAGAGCTTAGCATTTATAAATAGTCATTTTTATATCGAAAACAATTATGATGGTTTTCAGGCCTGGACAAAACATTTTATTTTACTAAAAGATGTTTCAAAAACAATTGACATTTCTAAATTTAAAAAGATAGAACAAACCAACGGTGATATTTTCAAGTTCAATCTAGAGTCGTATCAATTTACAAATAATGTTGTAACTGCTGCCGGTTGGGCTTTTTTTGAAAATCAAGATGCAGTTAAAGCAGAAATTAGTTTAGTACTTATAAAAGATGGAGTAGCTACCAGATTACAAACTCAAAAAGTGGTTCGTAAAGATATCGCGGAGTATTTTAAAAGTGATTTTGAGTTAAGCAATTCAGGATTTATAACTACAGCTGATATTTCTAAATTTGATTCAGGTAATTACCAATTGGCGATTCATTTAATTAATAGAGAAACGAAAAAAGAAGGTTTGGTTTTAACAGATAAAATTATTGTCAAATAAAAAAAATATTAATTATAAATGAGCGGCTAAATTTTTACTTTTACAGAGATAAATAAACATAATATTAAAAATATGAAGACTAGATTTTTTGCTATAACATTGATAGCGTTAACATTATTTTCTTGTAAAGACGAGAAAAAAGAGGATAATAATAAAGCAGTTGCTGAGAAGCCTAAAAACGAAAACCTTTTTAAAATTGCTTTTGATGCGGTTGTAAAAAAAGACGATAGTTTCCACTTGTATTATACAGAAGACAAGACAAATAATTTTACGGAGGATAAATCAATTTGGGTTAAAGTAAAAGGAAGCAACAATGAGCAAGAAGTGCTTTTTATGTTGCCAGAGGATGTATTGCCAACCGATGTAAGAGTTGATTTTGGATATGGTGATGTAGTGCAGGATATTGTGTTGAATAAATTAAGAATAAATTATTACGACAAATCTTTTACCACTCAAGATTCACTAATATTCAATTATTTTTATGCTAATGAACAGAACACTTTAATAGATAAAAAAACCAATACAATCAAAAGGTTGAAATCCGATCAAAAAACCGCACCATCTTTGTATCCGCAAATTCTTTTACAAGATGAAATGATTAAAATGGTGAAATAATTTTTTATTTTACAATAAAAAATAGGAGCAATTTGCTCCTATTTTTTTTTCGTTAATTTATTAAAATAGCATTTTAGCAATATTGTTGTAAAATCAAAATAAGCAACCACATTAGGTGAGCTTTTGTGCTTTAATTTTACATCTAATGCTTCTTTTAATGCTTTATAGATTTGGTTACTTACCCCTTCATTAAGCATTCTAGCGGTAACCTCTTTAAAATAAGCAGGTTTTATGTAGTTTTTACATCGTATATAAAACTCCAAATCACCTACTATTTTATAATTGTCATTAAAAAGCCCTACTTTTTTAAAAATTTGCTTATGATGAAAAGAGCCAACTTGTGCAATTTTCATATCTCTTACAACTTCATCCCAAACAAATTTTTTTCCAATAATATTTAAAACTTCTTTACGATTGTTTATCAACTCCACTTGAGATGAAATATAATTGATTTCTGGATTTACTTGTAAATGATAATAATAACTTTTTAAAGCATTGGGTAAATACTCATCATCCGAACCCAAAAAACTAATCCAGTTTCCTTTGCTTAATTTTATTCCTTTATTCCAAGCATCATATATTCCATTATCTTTTTCTGAAAGATATGTAAAAAATATACCTTTTTCTTCAAATTTTGGTATAAAACTCTCAATTATTTCAACAGTTTTGTCTTTTGACTTACCGTCTATTATTAAAAATTCGTAGTCAGTATAACTTTGATTTAATACTGAATTTATAGTGTCAATAATTGTCTTTTCACTATTAAAACAAGCGGTAATTATAGTGAAAAATGGATTTTTATTTTCCATTTATAACGGTTTTAGTCTGTAAAAATAAAAATAATGAACTAATTAATAAAAATAAGCAGGTGCTAATCATTACGGATGCAATACCAAAACCTTTATTAAATAAAAATATTGATAGAGGAATTTTTACAACAGCTCCTATCCCCATCATAATTATTTGACTATTCAATTTTCCTATTCCGTTAAAAAAATTAGCATAAAATGTAAATAAAATTCTGAATATAGTCAGAAATACTACAGAGATAATAACCAAAAAAGTCACATAATTTTCCTTATTTATCCAAAATGACAAAATATAGTTGCTTAAAATGCCAAGAGTAATTATTCCGAATGCTAGTAAAAAAAAATAATTATGAAATTTTGAAAATAATTTATTCATTCCGATGAAGTCATTTTCATGAAACTTTTGCGCAAATAGTGGCCAAAAAGGAGCCAAAGCTGATAAGATAATTAGTAATGGAAATTGAAATAGTTTGTTAATTACATCATATTTTGAAATTTCTTCAGGAGCTAAATAATGAGAGATTAGGTATGTATCTGAAAAAAAAATGATTACCATAAAAGATTGAATAATCATAAACTTTAATCCCATTGAAAGGACTTCTTTATTCTTGATGAAAAATTCATTTTTCTTCAAAGTCACGAATTTATAATCATATTTTTTAAAAAAAACATAAGTATAAAACAAGTTTATGACAATGGTTACTACACCATTTAAAAGAGTTATGATATAGAGTTTCTTTAGTCCATCAACTGATCTAAATACATAGATAGAGATTATCATCAAAATAAAAAAAACGAGTTGTGTTGCTGTAGAGTTTTGTTCCGAAAGATGATTTTTATTTACACCTATAAACAATGATTTATTGATAGATAAAACTAAGTTAATACAAAAGAAACCGCCATTTATTAGAAATAGAGATGTAACAGAATCTTGAGCAAGATGAAGGTTTAAAAATTTAGATAGATTAATATTAAAAACTAAAATTAGCAGAACAATAAACATAAAAAACGCTAGAATTCCAGTAGATAAATAGGAGGTGGTAATGTATTCATTAATTTTCAGTATATCTCTTTTAACTATGAATTCAGGTATTTTGGTTTTTAATACGTTTGAAATTCCAAAATCAAAAAACAAACTCCACTGAAACATAGATAATATCATTACCCATATACCATAGAATTTATCTCCTAAAAAATGAATTAAAACCGAAACAGATAAAAACATAATCAATCCAGTAAGACCTTTAAAAAAAGCACTTAATAGAAATTGATTTTTAAATAAATTTGGAATTTTCAAATTATGACAAAACGTTATATAGATGTTTAATTTCTTTAGTTAATAAAATTTGATGATTGCCTACAAAAAAACCATTTTTATCCAAATATTGAGCATTTTTCATTTCTCCAAATATTTCGTAATCAAAAAACCTTAGAACTTCATTTTTGGTAAAATCACCAGTTACAATAGGACGACAATCAATACCGTTTGATTCTAGTTTTTTAACAATGTCTGAACGTCTTAATGAAGATGTAGGTTTGATAATGAAACTAAATCCAAACCAACTACTATTGTCTGTATTGTGTTGAATATAAAAATCTTTATGATCAGAAAATAATGATTGAAAGAGTTTGGCATTTTCTCTTCTTTTTTCCAGGAAATCGGGAAGCTTTTTTAATTGTTCCACACCAATAGCTCCACTCATTTCAACTGGTCTGAAGTTGTAACCAGGTAATATAAATCGGAAGGATTCTTCAAACCAATTATCGCTCTTATTTGAAACTTTATTTTCTTTTGGAAGATGTCTTGTCCAGCCATGTGCTCTAATGCAGACTAATACATGATAAAGTTCTTCGTCATCAGTGACAACTAATCCGCCTTCCATAGTCGCCATATGATGTGAAAAGAAAGTAGAAAAAGTGCCCATTATCCCAAAAGTCCCAGTTTGTTTCCCTTTATATTCAGCACCCATTGACTCACAGTTATCTTCTAATAAAATAATATCTCTATTGCCAATAATTTTGTTTATAGCATCAAAATCGTTAGGATTACCCAATAGATTTACTGCAAAAATCATTTTAGTATTCTCTGTAACAGCTCTTTCAAGTTGTTCCAAGTCAAAATTTAAGGTATTTAAATCAATATCTACAAATTTTAATTTTAAACCATATTGGTACAATGGATAATAGGTTGTAGACCACGAAACCGCAGGAACAATTACTTCATCGCCTCTTTTTAGTTTTGGGTTTTTTGTATAAAATAATGCAGCAACAGCTAATAAATTAGCTGAAGAACCTGAATTTACCATAACGGCATATTTAGATTTGGCGTATTTAGCAAAATTTTCTTCAAATTCTTTTACGCTATCTCCCATCGTGTAGATATTTTTAGTAATTACAGATTGAATTGCGTTTATTTCTTTTTCATCCCAAGTTGAGGATGCTAATGGATATTTAATCATGTAAAATATGTTTTTTAAAGTAGTCAAGGGTTTTTTCTATTCCTATTTCTAATGAGTAGGAATGTTTCCATCCAAAATGATTAAGTTTTTCAATATCAATTAGTTTTTGTTTCATGCCTGTAGGTTTATTGAGGTCATGAATGAAATTTCCTTTGTACTCTATTATAGAGGCAATTGTTTCATAATATTCATTTATTGTATAATCAAATCCCAGTCCTACATTAATATTTTGCGGCATTTTTTCAAAATGTTCTATGGCATAAAAAATAAAATCTGCTAAATCTTCTGCATACATAAATTCCCTTCTAGAGAGTCCGTCACCCCAAATCTCAATTTGATTTTGATTAGAAATTTTCGCTTCATATATTTTCTTAATTGCAGCAGGAATCATATGAGAATGTTCAGTTGAAAATTTATCATATTTTCCGTATAAATTGCACGGAATTACTGTTTTGTATAAAAAAAGATTGTTCTCTTTATGTATATACTCACAAAGTCGAGTTGACATAATTTTAGCTAAAGCATAACCTTCATTGGTAGGCTCTAATTCTCCCTGTAGAATAAGCTCTTCATTTAAAGGGTTTTTAGCATTTCTTGGATACATACATGAACTTGCTAAGTTCATAAAGTGTTTAATATTATTTTCACGAGCAGCCATAATAATGTTTTTACCTATTTCAACATTATCGATTAAGAATTTTACAGGATTGGCAATATTAGAATGAATGCCTCCAACTATACCTGCTGCATGAATGATGAAATCAGGTTGATTAAATTTAATATACTGATTTACAGAATCGTAGTCTTTAAGATCGAGTTCTTTACTGGTAGGGTATAAAAAAGTATATTTTTTAGCTTTTGAAAAAAGCAAAATATTTTTTCCTACCATCCCATTTCCTCCGGTTAAAAAAATCTTCATAGAATTATTTAAAAAAGATTAAAGCTTATTCAAAGAGTTTTAGAGCGTCTCGGTCTTTAAATCGCACAACATATTCTAAATCATGTTTCATCATTATTTTAACAAGATATTCAAGAGAAGTTTGATTAGGATTCCATCCTAAAACTGTCTTAGCTTTAGAAGGATCACCTAAAAGACTTTCTACTTCTGCAGGGCGGTAATAGTTAGCATCTACCTCAATAAGTACCCTGCCTGTTTTTTTACAAATTCCTTTCTCTTCTTTATTTTCTCCTTGCCATTCAAGTTCAATACCAGCTTCATGAAAAGCTAATTCACAAAAGGTTCTTACAGAATGTTGAATTCCTGTTGCAATAACATAATCTTCAGGAGAGTTTTGTTGTAGCATAAGCCACATACATTCAACATAATCTTTTGCATACCCCCAATCTCTAAGAGCATTTAAGTTACCTAGATACAATTTTTCTTGTAATCCGTGAGCAATTCTTGATGCAGAAAGCGTAATTTTTCTGGTAACAAAAGTTTCGCCTCGTCTCTCAGATTCATGATTAAACAGAATTCCATTAACTGCAAAAACTCCATAAGATTCTCTATAATTTTTTGTAATCCAAAAAGCATATAATTTTGCCACACCATATGGAGAACGAGGGTAAAAAGGAGTTGTTTCTTTTTGAGGAACTTCTTGAACTTTGCCATATAATTCTGAAGTTGAAGCCTGATATATTTTGGTTTTATTAATCAAATTGCAAATTCTCACGGCTTCAAGTAAACGAAGTGTTCCTACAGCATCTGTTTCTGCTGTATATTCAGGCATGTCAAAAGAAACTTTTACATGAGATTGAGCAGCTAAATTATAAATTTCATCAGGTTGAATTTGTTGCACCAATCTTATTAAATTGGTAGAATCAGTCATATCACCATAATGTAACTGAATCTTTTTTTGCTCATGTAAATCCCTTATTAAAGATTCAATATATAAATGTTCAATTCTTTCTGTATTGAAAGTGGAACTACGCCTTATTATTCCGTGAACCTCATATCCTTTTTTAAGTAAAAATTCTGCAAGATAAGAACCATCTTGTCCATTAATACCTGTAATTAATGCTTTTTTCATTTTAAATGTTAAATTGGATTACAAATATAAGGTTATTGTAGAAATCAATATAAATTTATTTTTTTGACTTTCATGTTTTAAATAAAAAATAGATTATACTATTTAATGGTATAAATAAATATCACCTATATTTGGAGCAAAAAGAAGTTGAAAACTAAAATTAATATTACTTTACTTTTTACCCTTGTTGTTTTATGTGAGATTTATATAGTTTCATTTAGGATAAATTTGTTAATACAGATAGCTTTTTTTTTATTGTTAATTCTTTCGGGAAAGAACAGGCTTTCATTGTCTTTTTTTAAAACAGTTTATCCTTTAGTTTACATATTCTTTTTAGGATTTTTAGGAACTATTTTAGACAGCTATCATCTAGTTAACATCATCAAAGACATTTCCCATTTTATAAAACCAATTTTTGTTTTGTGTATTGGATTTTTGGTGTTTAAGTCAATTAATGATCAAAAGATTTTTTTAAAAACCATTGTTCATATTGCAGCGATAACGGCGATTATTCATGTTGGTGGAATTTTATTATTTTCAAAAATATTAACTCATTCTATTTCAGATATTAGAGGAGATTATGGGTTAGATAATTTCATTGAAATTTTCGCATTATTTTTTTTAATATTAATCCCAAAAACATCTATAGAGCCATTATATAAAAATGATATTTATAGAAAAATACTAATAGTGATTTTTGTTATTTCAATTATGTTTTATTTCTCTAGAACGATGTTTGGGATGATTTTTATTTTAGGATTATCTTTTTATGGACATACTAAGCTAGATAATAAATCATTGAAAATCATTGGCATATTTATAGTTATGATTCTTTTGTTTTATGCATATTTAGATACGATTAAACCAGAAAGAAATTCAAAGGGGATTGAAGCATTATTATATAAAATTAAAATGGCTCCTGGGGAAGTTTTTAATGCGAAACTTAATAGAGACAATCATGTTAAACTTTGGGATCACTGGAGAGCATATGAGGCTAAAAGAGCAATAGTTTTAATGAATGATAATCTTAAAAGTTATCTTTTTGGAAATGGTTATGGATCTTTGGTAGATTTAAAATTTAAAGCACCTTTAAGTACAGAAAAAATGCGATATATTTCAGTATTACATAATGGTTATGTTTTTGTTTTATACAAAACAGGTATAATAGGGATATCATTGTATTTAGTGTTTTTAATTAAACTTTATTTGAGGAACTATCATGGTGAAACCCAATCTAACTTGATATTCTTTAAAATATTAATAGCTACTATAGGATGCTATTTTTTATTTACATCTATAATTATTACAGGAGTTTATATTCCTCAAGATTCTATTTTGTTTATATTGGGAGGTGCGTTGTTTCATGAAAAGAAGATGTAATGAAAAATATATTATTCATTCACCAATCGGCAGATCTTTATGGTTCAGATAGAACTTTACTTTTGCTATTAAAATATATAGACAGAATTAAGTTTAATCCTGTAGTCATAATTCCTTTAGACGGACCATTAAGAGAAGAATTGGAAAAGATGGATGTGGAAGTTCATATTGCTCCAGTTTTAAAACTTTATAGAAATATAATTACTCCTAAAAATAGCCTTAAGTTTTTTACAGAATACAAGAAGGCAATAAAATTTTTAGATAAGTTGAATGAAAAGTACAAATTTAATATTTTGTATTCTAATACTTTAGCAGTTTCGCTGGGGATGTTTTATGCTAAAAAAAGAAAAATAAAGCACATTTGGCATATTCACGAAATTATTGTTCATCCCAAAATTGTTGCTACAATATTTCCGAAATTACTCAAAAAATATGCTGATGTTATTATTACTAATTCAGAGACAACACTTCAGAATTTAGTTCAAAGGCAACCTCAGATAAAAAAGAAATCGATAGTAATTCATAATGGTATCGAACAAAAAAAAGAGATTTCCAAAATAGCTTTTAAAACAGATTTTGACTTTAATTCAGATGATATTATTATAACTCTTGTTGGAAGAATAAATAGGTTAAAAGGGCATAAACTACTTTTGAATTCATTTATAAAGAACTTTTCGCGACAAAAAAATGTAAAAATTTTATTTGTGGGTTCACCTGTTGTTGGACAAGAAAAATATTTACGTGAAATTGAAGAAATTATCAAATCAAATGAATTGACAGAAAGTGTAAAAATACTTCCATTTACTAAAAATTTGGATTTAATATGGCATATTACTGACATTGCTGTTATGCCCTCTACAGAAGCCGAATCTTTCGGTTTGGTTGCTGTTGAAGCAATGTTGGCAAAAAAGCCAGTGATCGGTTCTAATCATGGCGGGTTAACCGAAATAATAATTCATAATGAAACAGGATTTTTGGTTGAACCTAATAGTGTGAATGATTTAACACAAGCTTTAGAAAGACTGATTCTAAATCCAGAATTGAGAAAAACTTTAGGGGAGAAAGGTTATGAAAGAGCTATAAATGAGTTCTCAATTAAAAGGCATATAGAAAAAATAGAAGCTATTTTTAATAAAATTTAGCTTTTTTTGTTAAAAGTTCTATTTTTGCCACTCCAAAAATGAGCCAATGAAAATAGCTATACTCGGAACTCGTGGCGTGCCAAACTATTACGGAGGATTTGAACAATTTGCTGAATTTTTTTCGGTTTATTTGGTCGAACAAGGCCACGAAGTATATTGCTATAATTCTCATGATCATCCCTTTCAGGAAAAATCATTTCATGGCGTAAATATCATTCATAAACATGATCCTGAGTATAAATTGGGAACGTTTGGCCAATTTATTTATGATTACAATTGTATCATGGATTCCCGAAAAAGGAATTTTGACATCATTCTCCAGTTGGGTTACACCAGCAATTCGATTTGGTGTTTTCTTTTGCCCAAAAAACCAATCATTATAACCAATATGGATGGTTTAGAGTGGAAGCGTTCCAAATATTCTCGTCCTGTTCAGCAGTTTTTAAAATTTGCCGAAAGATTGGCTGCCATAAGTAGTGATTATTTGGTGTCTGATTCACTTGGAATTAAAAAGTTTTTAAAGGAAAAATACAATAAAGAATCGACTTATATCGCTTATGGTGCTTATCCTTTTGATGCTCCTAATGAAGAAATTCTAAAGGGATATTATGTTGAAAAAGGAAATTACAACATGATAATGGCACGTTTTGAACCCGAAAACAACCTTGATATGGTTCTTGAAGGTGTTTCAATTAGTGATGATGATACAACTATTTTGGTCATTGGGAAAAACCACACCAAGTATGGCGAATACTTGAAGAAAAAGTACAAAGATTATCCTAATATCCGTTTTATCGGAGCTTTGTATAATTTAGAACATCTAAATAATTTACGTTATTATTCAAATTTATATTTTCACGGGCATTCGGTAGGAGGAACCAATCCATCATTATTAGAAGCAATGGCTTCAAAAGCATTTGTTGTAGCACATAACAATGATTTTAATAAAGGAATTTTAAAAGAAAATAGCTATTATTTCTCCAATCCTCAAGAAGTTAAAAATATTCTGGAAACTATCAAAAAAAATGATAACTTGCATTTAGTTCAAAACAACTTTGAAGCTATTGTAAATCAATTTAACTGGAATAAAATTAATGGCGAATATCTACAGCTTTTTGAAGAATGTTTCTCAAGACATCAAAAATCAAACAAAAAGTAACATTCTTTTTTTATCGGTATTACTACTCTTGGTGACAATACCTTTTCCATTTGCCGTAAACAATGTTGCCTTAGCTTTGTTTTTGTTAATAACAATAGTAAAATTTAAGAAGGAGAATGTTAACTTCACGCTGTTTTTAGTAGCTCCCGTCATTCTTTATTTTTGGATGACATTGTCCTATTTTTGGAGCATTGACAAAGAAACTACACTAAAAGCAATTCCAAAAGAAATTTCTTTGCTGTTAATTCCTTTAGCATTTGCTGTAAATAAAAAATTCACCTCAATTCAAGTCGAAAAAATAAAGCAATATTATAGCTACTCGATGGTTGTTTTGGCTCTATTTTTTCTACTACGAGCATTAATAAGATATGCTGTAAGTCAGGATTCAAGAGTGTTTTTTTATCATGGTGAAGATTATGTTGATTATGGTTTGGTTCCAAAATTATTAAATGCTATTCACGTATCGGTTTTTGTTGCAGTTGCCTTATTTTATTTTGTTTCCAAAGAAGTAAAGACAAAGTTTGACATGATTTCTTCTGCTTTACTTTTTACATTTATACTATTACTTTCATCCAAAAATATAATACTGGTCGTTCTATTATTGGGATTATTTTACTTTTTTTATTTTTCAAAATCTTCACAGAAATTACGGTTGAGAAATCTAATAGTTTTTGGACTTATTGTAGTCGTAATCGCTTCTTTTGGGAGAATAAAAAATCGATTCAAAGAAGAATTTAGGAATAATACGGATAAAAGTATTAGTGCCAATGTGTTAGAAAATGTACCACAAAGTGTTCATTATGTGAGTATAAAAGAAGCTTGGACAAACGAAACGTTTACACCAAATGACTTTTTCCCGGGAACTGCTTTCAGAGTCTATCAATTCAGAATTTTTACTGAAATCATCTCTGAAAATAATGCCTACCTAACCGGATTTGGATTAAATGCTTCTACAGAAAAAATAAAAGAAAAAGCGATAAGATATAATTTGTTTTTAGGAAGTGATCAACACGATGGTTATCATACTAAAAACTTTCACAATCAATATGTTCAAAATTTTTCCGATTTAGGCATTATTGGTTTTGTATTATTGTTAATTCTATTAGTATTTAATATTAAAAATGCTATTAAAATGAAAGATTTTGTTCATTTTGCTTTTGCAATTCTAATGATAAGTTTATTTTTGACAGAATCATTTTTGTGGAGGCAAAGAGGAGTAATGTTTTTTACGCTTTTTTATTGTTTTTTTAATTCTAATCTATTGAAAAGCAATCCGGAAAATTAAAAATTTATATGAAAAGAATATTAATTACAGGCGCAGCAGGTTTTCTGGGATCCCATTTATGCGACCGTTTTATTGCCGAAGGTTATTTTGTTATAGGAATGGATAATTTAATAACAGGTGATTTAAAAAACATTGAGCATCTTTTTAAAGATAAAAACTTCGAATTTTATCATCACGATGTAACCAAGTTTGTTCACGTTCCCGGTAAATTAGATTATATATTGCATTTTGCTTCTCCTGCAAGTCCGATAGATTATTTAAAAATTCCCATTCAAACGTTAAAAGTAGGTTCGTTAGGAACGCATAATTTACTTGGATTAGCTCGTGTTAAAAAAGCACGGATTTTAATTGCTTCAACATCTGAAGTCTACGGCGATCCATTAGTTCATCCACAAACAGAAGAATATTATGGAAATGTAAATACCATTGGACCAAGAGGTGTTTATGACGAGGCGAAGCGTTTTCAAGAATCAATCACGATGGCATATCATACATTCCATGGTGTTGAAACTAGAATAGTTAGGATTTTCAATACGTATGGACCAAGAATGAGACTTAACGATGGTCGTGTAATTCCGGCATTTATTGGTCAAGCATTGCGTGGCGAAGATTTAACCATTTTTGGTGACGGAAGTCAAACACGTTCTTTTTGCTATGTAACAGATCAAGTAGAAGGTATTTTCAGATTATTACATTCAGATTATGTTTATCCTGTTAATATTGGAAATCCAGACGAAATCACTATCAAAGATTTTGCGGAAGAGATTATAAAATTAACGGGAACCAATCAAAAAGTAGTCTATCATCCGCTACCAATAAATGATCCGTTACAACGTCAACCCGATACAACGAAAGCTAAAGAAATATTAGGTTGGGAAGCAAAGGTAAATAGAGCAGAAGGAATGAAATTAACCTATGACTATTTCAAATCATTGTCTTCTGAAGAATTATTAAAAGAAGAGCATAAAGATTTTAAAGGTTACATCCATTAAGATAAAGTATGGTTGCACAGCAAACAGGAAGATATTCGAAATACATCAGACCAATAAGCATATTATTTGATTTGATAGTTATTACGTCGTTGAGTTTATATTTCTTTAGAGATTTAAACCTTCCTTTGCCATATTATTTAGCCTATCAAACTTTTACCTGGATAAGCATAGCTTTAATAGTTAAGTACTATGAAGTCTTTCGATTTACCACACCGGTTGAAATTATAACCAAATTGATAAAGCAATTCAGTATATTTTTGTTGATTGTTATTGCCTTTTTTCCTTTTTCTAAGGAAACTATTTTTAGCGGAACTGCCATAGCTAAATTTATGACCTTGAGTTTTGTTGCAATTGTAAGTTTTAAATACTTCTTGTTTTTTTACCTTAAAAAGTATCGTATTGTTACAGGAAGCAATTTCAGAAACACGGTAATAATTGGCTACACAGAAGAATCTCTTCGGCTGAAAGAAGTACTGGAAAACCGAAAAGATTATGGATATCGTTTTTTTGGTTTCTTTTCAGATAAAAAGCAGAATGCTGAAATTAAAGGAAAAATAGAGGATTTAAAAAAATTTGTAATCGATAACAAAATAGATGAAATATTTTGTTCCTTAAATGAGATTTCAAATGAAAAACTTAAGGATCTGGTTGAATTTGCTGATGATAACAAAAAAGCAATAAAATTTATTCCGGATACAAAACAAATTTTCTCTAAAAATTTAAAAATCAATTACTACGAACTTTTTCCGGTTTTAACACTTCAAAAAACAGAGCTTCACAATCCTTTTGTAAAAGGAATTAAAAGAGCTTTTGATATTATATTTTCATTATTAGTAATTGTATTATTACTTTCTTGGCTAATTCCACTTTTGGCAATATTCATTAAATTAGAGTCAAAAGGACCGGTATTTTTCAAGCAAGGAAGACCCGGATTGGATGAGCAGGAATTCTTTTGTTATAAATTCCGTTCCATGCGTTTAAACGGGAATACAGAGAAAGAAGCGTCAAAAAACGATCCTAGAGTTACCAAGACGGGAAGATTTATGCGTAAAACCAGTATTGATGAATTACCACAATTTTTCAATGTGCTTGCCGGAGACATGTCAGTGGTTGGACCAAGACCACATCTTTGGTCACAAAATAAAGCCTACGCCAATAGAATTAAAAAATATATGATTCGTCATTATGTTAAACCCGGAATAACAGGATTAGCTCAGGTAAAAGGTTTTAGAGGTGAAATTGAAACCGAAGAAGATATGATTAACCGAATTAAATATGATGTTTTTTATATTGAAAATTGGTCGATGATTATGGATTTGAAAATCATTTTCCAAACTGTGATTAACATTTTCCAAGGCGAAGAAAAAGCATATTAATGGATGGTAAAGTTTCCATAATAACTCCTTCATTCAATTCTTCTGAATTTATAGTAGAAACCATCAAATCGGTTCAAAATCAAACCTATCAAAATTGGGAAATGATTATTGTGGACGATGCTTCTACCGATGAAACTGAAGCTATTGTACTTTCATTTATAGAAAAAGATAATCGCATTCAGTTCTATAAACTAAATGAAAATTCAGGTGCAGGAGTTGCCAGAAATTATGCTTTGCAAAAAGCTTCCGGCAGATACATTTCTTTTCTCGACTCAGATGATCTTTGGAAACCAATTAAACTTGAAAAGCAGTTGAAATTCATGGAACAGAATAAGCAACCAATGACTTTTTCGTTTTATGAATGTATTGATGAAAATGGAAATTCGCTGCAAAAAGAAATTCAGGCTCCCCAAAATCTTAGCTATAAACAACTTTTCTTTTGTAATTATATAGGCAATTTAACCGGAATATACGACACTACTTTTTATGAAAAAATTCCAATTTCATCCATAAAAAAAAGACAAGATTGGATAGTGTGGTTGACAGCATTAAAAAAGATAGGAACAGTAAAACCGGTTCCCGAAAGTTTAGCATTATATAGAATACGGAAAAATTCTATTTCGGCTTCAAAACTAAATTTGCTACAATATAATTATGCTGTTTATAAAGACTTTCATAATAAAAATAGCATAATAGCTTTTTTTTGCATGATATTGTTTTTAGTTACTCAAATTTTTATAAAACCGAGATATAATAAGGTAAATTCAAAGTAAATGAAGTTTAAAACCTTTTTTCTTTAATTCTGGACTCTATAACCTGAGGTTTTCCTGATTTTGAAGGAGATACAAATTCAACTTTTTGAAAAACAATTTCCAGATTATTTTGTGTGAGTTTGTTTATTTCATTTTCAATTTCCAATAGTGTTTCTGCTCTAAAAAGAAAGTTGTCATCGGTAAGGTATTCTATGGTAATACTTTTTAGATTTTCCTGAACTATTTTAAATTGTTTTATTTCCGGATAAAATTCCATTATGGCGACAAATGTAGTCACAAAAATGTTTATACCATCAACAGTAGTCACGCAATCAGTATCTCGGCCGATTATTTTTTCTAAAAGCGGATAATTATGGTCTCTTTTTTCCGGATATAAATGCTTAGGAAGCTTTGCTGCCAAATCGCCCAATTTATATCGGATGATTGGCATGGCCTTATTAGTCAAACAAGTTACCAACACATGACCTATTTTGCCTTCTTCCACTTCGTTTCCATCATCATCAACAATTTCAAGATAAACATGTGGCGACATAATGTAATAAAAAGGTAAATCTTTTCGGCAAGCCATCAACATTCCTTCTGCACAACCATAGGTGTCAATAATTTTTTCTGGATGTTTAAAAGCTTCATTATAATTTTTGATATAATGATTAAAAAGCTTGTCTCCAAGGGAAACAATGCCATTCATTTTGTATTCTAAATTATTGGCAATAATAATTTTTGCAATTTCATTCATTTCTGAAGGATAACCTGCCATGTAACGAATTTTTCCATTTTTCATCTTTTGAGCAATAGTCAGAAGATCGTCTTTTGACAGAAAGAAACTGTTGATATAGGTTACTCTGAAAAAAACGTCTTTTAGTTTTTTAGGCAATGTTCTTTTGGGAGACATTCCAAGTTGTACGATTGGCATTCCTATTTCAAACCCTGACCATTTGAACCAATGCGTTTGCAAAGCACGAAGGTAGAACTTATGCTTTTGGGTCATAAAGGTAAAAGACTGAGTGCCACTACTTCCGCTGCTATGGTTTTTTTCTAACTTTAAAACATCATATTTTTTTGATACAAGATTGGTGTATTCTTTCCTGAGAATCTCTTTTGTCAGAATTGGAAAGTCCTTTATTGAGAGTTTATTTTTTTTGTTCGTCAGGCTATTTTGGGAAGCATAATAAGGCACATCTTCAACAGCATCTTTTAATAAATCATCTAACAGATTTTCTTGAATTCTTTCCAAACTTTTACCATCAAGAGAATCATATTTTTTCCACTTTTTTATTTCTTTAGTATAGCTTCCACCAAAAAATAAATCGCCAAGCGGTAATAGAATTGATTTTAAAAACGTTGAATAAATTTTCACAGCTTATTTTTGGTTAAAAATAAAGAATTTTGATAGAATCAAGAACAATATTTTTAAGTAATTAATTTCTTTTCGAGTTAAAACAAACTATTTTTGCACCACAACATAACAACACATCACAATGACAATTTTACTACTTGGTTCCGGCGGTCGCGAACACGCATTGGCTTGGAAAATGCTTCAATCTTCAAAAACTTCCAAACTCTTTGTCGCACCCGGAAATGCAGGAACGGCTACAGTTGCTACGAATGTTTCACTGGATATTTCGAATTTTGAAGACATAAAAGCATTTGTTTTACAAGAGAAAGTAGAAATGATCGTTGTTGGTCCCGAAGATCCGCTGGTTCACGGCATTTATGATTTTTTCAAAAATGATTCAGATGTAAATCATATTCCGGTAATTGGTCCGTCAAAAATTGGTGCACAATTAGAAGGAAGTAAAGAATTTGCCAAAGAATTTTTAGTTAAACACAACATTCCAACAGCGGCTTACGATAGTTTTACGGCAGAAACCGTTGAAAAAGGATGCGATTTTCTGGAAACTTTGCAACCGCCTTATGTTTTAAAAGCTGACGGTTTAGCCGCCGGGAAAGGCGTTTTGATATTGTCTGATTTAGAGGAAGCCAAAACCGAATTACGGAACATGTTGGTTGGCGCTAAATTCGGGCAAGCAAGTTCAAAAGTTGTGATTGAAGAGTTTCTTGACGGAATAGAATTAAGTTGTTTTGTTTTAACTGACGGCAAAAGTTATAAAATTCTTCCAACAGCTAAAGATTATAAACGAATAGGCGAAGGCGATACCGGTTTAAATACTGGTGGAATGGGCGCAGTTTCTCCGGTACCGTTTGTAGATGCAGTTTTGTTAGAAAAAATAGAAACCCGAATTGTAAAACCAACCATTGACGGTTTGCAAAAAGACGGAATTGAATATAAAGGTTTCGTTTTCATTGGATTAATCAATGTAAAAGGTGAACCAATGGTGATTGAATATAATGTTAGAATGGGTGATCCGGAAACCGAAGTCGTGATGCCAAGACTAAAATCAGATTTAGTAGAACTTTTTCAGGCAGTTGCCAATCAAAAATTGGATGAAGTTTCGCTGGAAATCGATGAAAGAAGTGCTACAACGATTATGGTAGTTTCTGGTGGATATCCCGAAGATTATGGAAAAGGTTTTGAAATTTTTGGACTAGAAAATATTGAAGATTCGATAGCTTTTCATGCCGGAACAAAACTTGAAAACGGAAAGATTTTAACTAATGGTGGAAGAGTTATTGCTGTGACTTCGTATGGAGATACTTTTCAAGAAGCCATAAAAAAATCTTATCAAAACATAGATAAGCTACGTTTTGATAAGATGTATTTTAGAAAAGATATTGGTTTTGATCTTTAATTAGAAATTCTAATTAAAGAATTCTTATTTTAAAAAAGAATGAGCCGTTGTATCTTGGTTTTCAGTTCCGGCTTCGTCAAAAATACGTAATTGTTTGATCCAATATACCATATAATAACCACAAACAGCTATTAATATCCAACTGATAGAATTTGCTAACCACCAATTGTCTAATTCAAGCGCACGCAACCAATCTAATGGTTTGAAAAGAAAATCTACAAATAAAGATTGGATAGCTTCAAAAAATGCTTTCATTTTATAAAGTATTATATTTACACCACAAATGTATAAAATATCATTATGATTACAAGCCTTTTTAGAAAATCAACCTATATAAATTATACATTAACAGTATTGTTATTGGTTTTCTTTTTTTCTTTTTTTCAGTTGAATGCAGTCAATAGTGTGAATCAAGCAACAGAAATTTATCAGAAAGTATTGATTCTGATTGTTTTATTAAGTTCACTATTTCTTGTAAATTTTATTGCAAAAAAGAATGGTTTGACAAAAAGTAGTAGTTATGCTATTTTATTTTTTTTACTCTATTTAACATTGTTTCCATCTATTTTTGGAAATCTGAAACTATTATTAGCCAACTTTTTCATTATTCTTGCCATTCGAAGAATGATTTCATTACAAACATTAAAATCTCCAAAGGAAAAGATTTTTGATGCATCGCTGTGGATTTTCGTAGCAAGTTTATTCCATTTTTGGTGCATTCTTTTTCTTTTTGTGGTTTATGTTTCTATAATTTTTCACGTTTCGCGTGATTATAGAAATTGGTTGATACCATTTATCGCAATTGGAACCGGAGCTATTATTTTCTTATTATTCTCACTGATTTTTGACGAAAGTTGGATTGGTTATTTGATAAAACAAACAGAGATGAATTTTCAATGGGATTATTTTGTAAACAACTATAAAAAAATAGCCTTGACTATTTTTGCTTTATTCGGAATATATTTTGTTTTTTCAATGATTTTTACGGTCGGAAATAAACCACTCGTACTTCAAGCTTCCTATAAAAAAATGATAGTTAGTTTTTTTATTGGCATATTGGTTTTCCTTTTTTCACCCGAAAAAAGTAATGCAATTTTGGTTTTTACATTTTTACCGTTATCGATTTTATCAAGTAATAACATTGAGTATTCACAAAATAAAACGTATCAGGAAATTGTTTTGTTCACGGTAGCAATTATTGCTATTTCAACCTATTTTTTCCAGTTATAATTTACTTCCATAAGCTAAATCACCAGCATCGCCAAGTCCGGGAATAATATAATTTTTTTCGTTGAGTTTGTCATCAAGTGCAGCAACCCAAAGATGACAATTTTTAGGAAGATTTTCTTCTAAATAAGCAATTCCTTCCGGCGCAGCGATAACTACAGCAATGTGAATTTCTTTCGGATTTTGTTCCAAATGTAATTTGTGTAAAACAGCAACAATTGATTGACCGGTTGCTAACATTGGATCAATCAGAATTAGATTTTTTCCTTCAAATGATGGAGCGGCTTGATATTCAACTAAAATTTCAAATTTATCATCGTTGTCATAATGATGACGATAAGCAGAAACAAATCCGTTTTCAGCATCGTCAAAAAAGTTCATAAATCCAGTGTGTAAAGCCAATCCAGCACGAAGAATTGAACACAAAACTACAGGTTCAGCAACAGTTGTGGTATGTTTTATGCCAAGCGGAGTTTGTACGTCAATTGCTTTATATTCCAAAGTTTTACTTAGTTCATACGCCATAATTTCGCCAATACGTTCAATATTTTTTCTAAAACGCATGCTGTCTTTTTGGATAGAAACATCACGAATTTGTGCCAAAAAATGATTAAGAATACTATTTTGTTCCGAAATATAATGGATGTGCATAAAGCTGAAAAATTTGTATGTTTGGGTAAAAGTATAAAAACTATCTTTGCAATAAAATTTTACTACTATGTTTTCACAATTTGCCTTTCCAATATTTGAACAAAGCATCAAAGATTATCACATTATTGATGATGTATATCAACCAACAATAAATCCTTATGAAAAAGGAAGTATTGAGTATCTTTTGTATGCCAAAAATTGGGTTGACACAGTGCAATGGCATTATGAAGACATCATTCGTGATCCACAAATTGACCCGGTTGCAGCCTTGGATTTAAAACGAAAAATAGATGCTTCCAATCAGGTTCGTACCGATATGGTGGAATATATTGACAGTTATTTTCTTCAAAAATATGCTTCGGTTCAGGTAAAGTCAAATGCCAAGATTAATACCGAAAGTCCGGCTTGGGCAATCGATCGTTTGTCGATTTTAGCACTGAAAATTTACCACATGAACGAAGAAGCAACTCGTGTTGATGCTACGCCTGAACACAGAGCAAAATGTCAGGAAAAGTTAAACGTTTTGCTAGATCAAAAAAACGATATGTTTACCTCAATAAATGATTTATTAACCGATATTGAAAACGGCGACAAGTTCATGAAAGTGTACAAACAAATGAAAATGTACAATGATGATGACTTGAATCCGGTGTTGTATCAGAATAAAAAATAAATTCTTTTGTCATTTCGAGGAACGAGAAATCACATAATTTTTTAACGTTTTGAGATTTCTCGTTCCTCGAAATGACAAATTAATCTAATAGCTTTGCCGAAATCAATCCAACATATCGCCGTAATTCGTCTCTCAGCAATGGGCGATGTTGCTATGACAGTTCCAGTGATTAGAGCTTTTGTTTCTCAAAATGCAACGGTAAAAATCACAGTTGTTTCCCGGCCATTTTTCAAACCTTTTTTTGACGGAATTCCCAATGTGGATTTTTTTGCCGTTGATGTAAAAGAACGACACAAAGGTTTCTTAGGGTTGTTGAAATTATATGCTGATTTACAGCAATTAAATATAGATGCTGTTGCCGATTTGCATAATGTGTTACGTTCCCAAATCATCCGAACATTATTTTCATTGTCAGGCAAAAAAGTTGCTGCAACGAACAAAGGCAGAGCCGAAAAACACGCCTTAATTCGTGCAGAAAGCAAAGTTTTTCAACCTGTAAAAACGATGGTGGAAAGACATGTTGAAACCTTTAAAAAAATAGGATTTTCTGTTGATTTGTCTTCACCAAATTTTCCTAAAAAAGCCATTTTATCAGAAGAAATTTTAAGTGTTTCTGGCAAAAAAGATAACTTTAAATGGATTGGAATTGCGCCATTTGCTCAATATGATAGCAAAGTCTATCCGTTGGATTTGATGCAAAATGTAATTGATGAATTAATGTTGAAAAACAACACTAAAATCTTCCTCTTTGGTGGCGGAAAAGAAGAAACCGAAAAACTAAATACTTTGGCAAAACAAAGAGAAAATATTGTTGTTGTTGCCGGAAAACTAAAATTCAACCAAGAATTACAGCTCATTTCCAATCTCGATGTTATGCTTTCTATGGATAGCGGAAATGCTCATATTGCCGCAATGCTTGGTGTAAAAGTCATCACACTTTGGGGTGCAACGCATCCTTTTGCCGGATTTACACCTTTTAATCAACCTTTGGAAAATTGCATAACTGCCGATAGAGAAAAATATCCATTGTTACCAACTTCGGTTTATGGAAATAAAAAAATGGAAGGTTACGAAGATGTAATGCGAAGTATTTCTGTGGAGAAAGTGGTTTTCAGTATTCAGTCGCAGTTGGCAGAGTAAACAATTCAGCACCTAAATTCAACAGTTCAGCAATTTTATTTATTTTTTAAAAATTTCATGCAGTAAGTTTGCTTCAGAAAAATGAAATAAACCTCATGGAACAAATTATCAAAACCTTCATCTACATTCACGCATTTTTTGGCGGAGTAGCACTTTTATCAGGATTAGCAAGTGTTTTATTTACAAAAGGAAGTCCGAATCATAAAAAAACAGGAAAGATTTTTTCATACACAATGGTTATCAGTTCGTTAATTTCATTACCAATTTGCTGGATGCCAAATCACGAAAATAATTTTTTGTTTCTGATAGGAATTTTCACAATTTACTTAGTGATTTCGGGCAATAGAGTATTGCTGTTCAAGAAGAAAAAAGCCGCCAATTTTACCGATAAATTAATTACTACAATATTATTTATTGCTTCAGTATTGATGTTGCTTTTTGGAACTTATTTTATTTTCAATAATAATTCAGGTGGAATTTTGTACTTATTCTTCGGAATTATAGCATTTGTAATTTCACTGAGAGATTTTCAATTTTTTAGAAATATTGATAAAAGCAAAATTTTACCGTTTCATATTGGCAAAATGTCTGGTGCTTATATTGCTTCAATCACTGCTTTTTTAGTCGCGGGAATGCGTTTAGGTGGAATTATGTATTGGATTTTACCTTCAGTAATTGGGACATTTTTTATAATGTACTGGATTAGAAAAGTCAAAAAGCATAGAAGTTTTCATTACAAATAATTTTATTTATTCTACAAACCTCTGAAATATAGTTTTTTAAATTAGAAATTGTTTCTTGATAATTAGGTGCTTCATAACCAAAACGTTCGTGTTCTAATTGTTCTTTTTCGATAGCATCGCAACCTTTTATGACTTCTTTAATCATGTCGAGCATAATTAATTCTTTGTTTTTTTCTTTCTCGAATTTCAAATCAATGAGTTCGTCTTCCAATCTTTCGCAATAATCCAAAAGCTCCTGAACTTCGGGTTCATCCAAAAGATCAGGAGCTTTTTTAAATATTTTTAGTTTGTTTTTCATTTAAAAGCAGTAAGCTTAAAGCTTTAGGCATAAAGCATTTTAAACATCATCAAAATCTACATAAATTTCTGGTGATGTTGGATGTGCTTGACAAGTTAAAATCAAACCTTCGGCGACTTCGCCATCAGTTAAAATTGAATTCTTTTTCATTTCGGCAGAACCGTGTGTGATTCTTGCCATACATGAACTGCAAATACCGCCTTGACAAGAATACGGCGCATCAATTCCTTGTTTTAAAGCCGCTTCGAGAACAGTTTGTTTTTGTGACATTTCAAAAGTGGTTTCTTCATCGTCCACCATAATCGTGATTTTGGTATGACCGGATTGATTTCCAACGCTTGTATTTTCAGTAGATGAAGTGGAGAACAATTCAAATTTAATATCTTTTTCAGCTATATTGTGTTCCTTTAAAACAGTTGAAACCAGATTAATCATTTCTTCCGGTCCGCAAAGGTAAAATTTGTCAAACTCTTTTTCTTTGTGTTTGTTATTCAGTATAAAATTTACCGCCGATTTATCTATTCTTCCAAAAAGATCTCCTGCACCGGATTTGCTAAAAGCATAATGAACAAAAAAACGTCCAACATATTTCAGTTGTAAATCGTGAAGTTCTTGATGAAAGATGGTTTCTTCGGGCGATTTATTGCCGTAAACCAATACAAAAGTACTGTTAGGCTCATTTTCTAAAACTGATTTTAAGATTGACATTACTGGTGTAATTCCGCTTCCGGCTACGAAACCCGCATAATTTTTTTGTCTATCAGAATTGGGTTCAAAAGTAAATTTTCCTTCCGGCTGACCTACTTCAATGATGTCACCAATTTTCAAATTGTCATTGGCAAATTTTGAAAAATGTCCGTTTTGAACCGATTTAATGGCAATGCGAAGCTCATCACTATTTGGCGATGAACAGATAGAATAAGCACGACGAATTTCTTGCCCGTCAAGGGTTAATTTTAGGTTAATGTACTGGCCGGCAACAAATTTGTAAACCGATTGTAATTCGTTTGGAATTGTAAAAGCAACTGAAACTGCATTTGGCGTTTCACGTTTTACATCTTTAATATGAAGTTTATAGAAAGTTGACATCTAATTGTTTTTTGCAAAGGTAAGAATATCAAGTTCAATGGCAATATCAAATTCAAAAGTCAACTTCAACTTCAAAAAACAATCACAATGTTAATTTCAAATTCTGGTTTTGTCACACTGAGCACAGTCGAAGTGTTAAATCAATGCATAAAAATCTTATACATATAAAAAACTTATGTATATTTGTTTCGATGAAAAAAAGATTGATTCGTAAACTCGTAATGACATGAAAAATTCACAATTATATAAAGGAAGTTTGACCACGATAGTGATGAAACTATTGGAAGAAAATGGCAGAATGTATGGTTATGAAATTACCCAAAAAGTAAAAGACATTACCAAAGGTGAACTGAAAATCACAGAAGGCGCATTGTATCCTGCGTTGCACAAACTGGAAGCAGAAGGCGTTCTTGAAGTAGAAATTGAAAACGTAGATAACCGACTGCGTAAATATTATAAACTTACTGAGAAAGGAACTGCCGAAACCGTAAATCGATTGGCAGAACTGGAAGAATTTATAAAAAACATGCAAAGTATTGTAAATCCTAAATTGACGTAATTCATGAAACTATCATCCGAACAAATACAAAAAATCGATATTATTCTTGAAAAATTAGGATTAGACTTTCTTGATTTTAAATTAGAAATTAAAGACCATATTGCCAGTCAAACAGAAGAATTGTGTCAAGAGAGAAATATCTCTTTTGAAGAAGCTTTGCCATTAGTTTTAAAAGAATGGGAACCTAATTTACTGTTAAAGGATAGTTGGATTAGCAACAAACGGACTTTTCCAAAAATTGTAGTTGATGGAATTCATAAACGCTATTTGATATATCATTTTATCACTGTGCCGTTGCTTTTGGCTTTTCTCATTTTGTATCCAATGTATAATGACAAACTTGAAACAGATAGTATAAATCAAATAATGCTTGTTATTAGTGTGAGTTTTTTTTTACTGCTTTCCGGTTTGAGATATTTGATTTACAAAACAAAAAGTGAAACGAGCTATTCTTATGAGTTTAACCGCATTTACAAATTAGCAACTCTTTTTTTAGTGTTTGATATGTTTGTTTATTTCGTATTGAACAGACATAATATAATATTTTGGAAAGCATTTTTCTTAGTATATGTACCTTTTGCCATTTACAGTTATTACAAGCACAATCAATTTTGTGAGCGATTTAAAAAATTTATAGTATGAAATTATCCGCCGAACAAATAGAAAGATTATACCAATTCACACGTCAGCATTATGTAGAATACTATGATTTGCAAACCGAATTGGTTGATCATTTAGCCAATGCTATTGAAGAACAATGGCAACAAAATCCGAAATTATCTTTTGAAGAAGCATTACAAATAGAGTTCAAAAAATTTGGTGTTTTTGGGTTTATGAATATCGTAGAACAAAGACAATCTGCCTTGAATAAAAAATACAATAAATTGGTTTTAAATGAATTGAAAACTTTTTTTTCGGTTCCAAAAATCATCGGAACAATTTCTGCCGTTGGAATTGTTTTTTATTTAATGAAACAACTTCAAGGAGAATTTTGGGCAGTACAATTTTTGTTTTTAGTTTTAATCATTTCCTATTTTGCCGGAATGGTGATATTGATGCGAAGAAATAAAAAGAAAAATAAGCAAAACAGTAAAAAATGGTTGTTAAAAGAAATTATTTTTGGCTACAGTTCTTCGGCTGGATTGATTAATTTACCGATACAATTTGCTATTCATTTAAAAGGCGAAAATTATCATGATGGATTTCTTTTGTTATTTAGTTTTCTGTTGATTACCTTAGGTTTAACCGAATATATCATGTTGATTTTAATTCCGTCAAAAGCTGAAGATTTCCTTAGAGAAACCTATCCTGAATATAAAATGACACAATAGAATTCGTGTTCTCGATACATTTTTTTGTTCTTCAGTTCGAGTTTTTTTGAAAGAAAAAGTATCGAGAACCGAACCAAAGAATACTCGAATTGACGAATTTTTTCTACAATTTTTGTAACATTTTACTATCTTTAGAAACTAACATTTACAACCCAAAAAACAACTAATTTATGTTCAAACATTTTATTATGCTCGAGTGGAAGTCCTTTCTGCGATCGGCATCATTCGGAACAAATCTCATCCTGAAAATCATTATGGCTTTGGCGGCTTTATATTTTATCGCCTGTTTTGCCATATTGGGAACTGCGGTCTTTTTTATTTTGAAAAAAGAAGGAATGGAACCATTGCAAACTATTAATAAGTTTATAATTTACTATTTTGCAGTAGACTTACTTATCCGTTATTTTCTTCAAAAAATGCCGGTAATGAACATTCGACCACTTTTAACATTACCTATTAAAAGAAGTACAATTGTTCATTTCACTTTAGGTAAAACTGCTTTGTCTTTTTTTAATTGGACACATACATTTTTCTTCATTCCGTTTACAGTTGTTTTATTAGTAAAAGGTTATGGATATCAAGCTATTTTGTGGAATTTAGGAATGTTTTCCTTAGTCTATTTTAATAACTTCATCAATATTTTAATTAATAATAAAGATGCGGTTTTCTATAGTGTTTTGGCTGTTTTTGCTGCATTAGGATTAACGCATTATTATGATATTTTTGACATTACGGCTTATACACAACCGTTTTTTCAAGGAATGTATGACACCAATTATTTGTTTTTGATACCGGTTGTTTTATTGATTGCAACGTATTATTTTTCATTTAACTTTTTCAAAAGCAATCTTAACTTAGATGAAGGTTTGGCTAAGAAAAGTGATGTAGCAAAAACCGAAAATTATACTTGGTTAAATCAATTTGGAACATTGGGAACATTCCTTAAAAATGATATTCGATTATTGAGAAGAAACAAACGCTCAAAAACAACATTAATTATGAGTGTGATGTTTATTTTTTATGGATTGTTGTTTTTCACAGGTTCGATTGAAGCCTATGATAATCCGGCGATGAAAGTATTTGCAGCCATATTTGTTTCGGGCGGATTTTTATTCACGTTTGGACAATTTATTCCAAGTTGGGATAGTGCTTATTATCAATTGTTAATGAGCCAAAATATTCCTTATAAAGAATATATCAAATCAAAATGGTGGTTGATGGTTATTGGAACAGTAGTTTCTACATTACTAGCATCATTTTATCTTTATTTTGGATTACATACATATTTAATAGTTGTGGTTGCTGCTATTTTTAACATTGGAGTAAACTCACATTTGGTTATGTTTGGCGGAGCTTTTGTAAAAACACCAATCGATTTAACAACGAGCAAACAAGCTTTTGGAGACAAACAAGCATTTAACGTAAAAACAATGCTGATTGCCATTCCGAAAATGGTTTTACCAATGATTTTATATGCAGCGGGTTATTATCTTTTTTCACCAAATATCGGATTGCTTTTTGTAGCGTTGGCCGGAGTAATTGGGTTTATGTTTAGAAACTATATGTTTTCTAAAATTGAGAAAATCTACAAATCAGAAAAATACGCAACCATCGCAGCTTATAAACAAAAAAGCTAATTATTATTCACTAACGACTAATCACTAAAAAAATGATACAAGTAAATAACCTTTCAAAAACATATAATAACGGAGTAAAAGTTTTAAATATTCAAAATCTTGAAATTCCGAAAGGACAAAGTTTTGGTTTAGTAGGAAATAATGGCGCAGGGAAAACTACATTTTTCAGTTTATTATTAGATTTAATTCAACCAAGTACAGGACACATTATCAATAATAATGTTCAGGTAAATATCAGCGAGGATTGGAAACCTTTTACAGCCGCTTTCATCGATGAAAGTTTCTTAATAGGATATTTAACTGCCGAAGAATATTTTTATTTCATTGGTGAATTACGTGGACAAAACAAAGCCGATGTTGATGCATTATTAGCCAAGCATGAAGAATTTTTTAATGGTGAAATTCTGAAAAGTAAAAAATACCTTCGTGATTTGTCAAAAGGAAACATGAAAAAAGTTGGAATTATTGCGACGTTAATAGGAAATCCCGAAGTAGTAATTCTTGATGAACCATTTGCTAATTTGGATCCAACAACGGTAAATCGTCTGAAAAAAATCATTAAAGAATTAGCCGATGATGCCAGTACAACTGTTTTGGTTTCCAGCCACGATTTAGTCCATACTGTTGAGGTTTGTAGCCGAATCGTAGCATTAAACAAAGGCGAAGTTGTAAAAGACATTCAAACATCGCCTGAAACATTAAAAGAATTAGAAGCCTTTTTTGCAGTGTAAAAAAGGTCAAATAAAAATTAATAAGCCGTATGTCATAAAAAACACACGGCTATTTTTTTGCCATATCAAAAAGAAACGTATTTTTACCCGTTAGTTATACTATTTATGATGTTTTTACGTTATATCACAAAACGTTTTGCTTTGAAAACCAATACTATTAAATATTTTATTTTTCTAGGAACTCTTATTTTTTTGATAGCTTGCTCTACCAAAAAAAACACTTTTCTTTCTAGAAATTCCCATGCCTTGAGTACCAAGTATAATATATTATATAATGGTGATTTGGCGTTACAAAAAGGATTGTTAGATTTAAAATCACAATATCAGGATAATTTTTGGGAAATTCTACCTGTAGAAAGAATGCAAATTTCTGAAGAACAATTGCAACCTAGTGAATCCAAAAATCCTGATTTTCAAAGAGCTGAAGAAAAAGCAACCAAAGCCATTCAAAAGCACTCTATGAACATTCAAGGCTCTGAGAAAAACCCGCAAATGGACGAAGCACATTTATTGTTAGGTAAAGCCAGATATTATGATCAGCGTTTTGTGCCTGCATTGGAGGCTTTTAATTATGTCCTTTACAAATATCCAAGTAGTAATAAGATTTATGAAGTAAAAATTTGGCGTGAAAAAACCAATATGCGTTTGGACAATGATGCGTTGGCAGTAAATAATCTTCGCAAATTATTGAAAGAAATCAAGTTTAAAGACCAGATTTTTGCCGATGCTAATGCTACTTTGGCACAAGCGTTTTTAAATTTAGAACAAAAAGACAGTGCCGTGGCTAAGTTGAAATTAGCCAGAGATTTTACCAAATCAAATGAAGAAGTCTCAAGATATCATTTCATTTTGGCACAACTTTATGAAAAAATGGGTTACAAAGACAGTGCTTATGCGAGCTATCAATCGGTCATTGATATGAATAGACGAGCAGCAAGACAATATGTAATTCATGCTCATATCAATCAGGCAATGCAAACAGTTACTCAAAAAGGTGACACAATTGCTTTTATTGAAAAATTCAATGATTTAATCGAAGACAGAGAAAACCGACCTTATCTTGATGCATTGTATTATCAAAAAGCAAAGTTTTATGAAGGACAGGAAAATTTCAAAGAAGCAAAGAAAAACTATAATCTTTCTTTGAAAAAGAAAACTCGTGACGAATATTTAATAGCTTCCAATTATCGAAATTTAGCAAATATTTATTTTGATGATGCCAAATATTTAACGGCCGGAAAATATTATGACAGTACATTGGTTCATTTAAAACCAAGAACCAGAGAATTCAATGCGATAAAAAAGAAACGCGAAAATCTGGAAGATGTTATCAAATATGAAGGAATTGCACAACGAAACGATAGTATAATTTCGTTGTTTAATATGTCAGCATCCGAAAAAACGGCCTATTTTGAAAAACACATTCTTAAGTTAAAAGCTGAAGAAGAAAAACTGCAAAAGTTACAGGAAAAACAAGAACAAATCAGTAAAAACCTGGAATCAATGGGCAATGACGGAAAGTTGGAAGCCAATTCCGGCTTGAAAATGCCGGCAGCAATTCAAAATACTTCAGGCGGAAACAACAAAGGAACTTTCTATTTCTACAATCCTAATACAGTTGCCTATGGTAAAAAAGAATTTACCAAAATTTGGGGTAAAAGAAAATTGATTGACAATTGGAGAAGTTCTGCAGCACAGGAAAAAGATAAAGGCAAAAATAAAGACGACGAAGAAGAAGAAGATTCTAAAGCAGATGATTTGGTAAAAGAAGATACAAGAGAAGAAGGAAAAGACAGTCCATATAATCCTGAATTTTATATTGCACAATTACCAACAGAGCAAACGGTAATCGATAGCTTATCAAAAGAAAGAAATTTTGCCTATTACCAACTTGGAATTATCTATAAGGAGAAATTCAAAGAATATGAATTAGCGGTTGACAAATTGGAAAAATTGTTGAAGCAAAATCCTGAAGAAAGATTAGTGTTGCCATCAATGTATAATTTGTACAAGCTTTATGAGATTTTGGATAAAAATAAAGCAGAGCAAATGAAATCAAGAATTATTTCTGAATATCCCGATTCAAGATATGCACAAATTTTGCTCAATCCAAACAGTGATTTTGCCGAATCAAATGATTCTCCGAAAGTTGTCTATGAAACACTTTTCAAAGAATATCAAAACGGCGAATTCAAAACAGTTTTACAGAAAACAGAAACAGCAATTGATAGATTTACAGGAGATGAAATAGTTCCTAAATTTGAATTATTAAAAGCCAATATCATCGGAAAACTGAAAGGATTGGACGAATATCAGCAAGCATTAAATTATGTTAGTTTGAATTATCCAAATAGCGAAGAAGGAAAAACCGCTGAAAAAATGTTGACAGTAAATATTCCTAAACTTAAGGCACTGGAATTAGGAAAATATGAATCAGATAATTGGAAAATTTTATATGCTTCAAAAGATTTTGAAGATAAGAATACCAAAAACATTATTGATAAAATTACTAAGTTTATCAAAGAAAGAAGTCTTGATAAATTGTCTTTATCGAAAGATATTTATACCATGACAGATAATTTTGTGGTTATTCACGGTATGAAATCAGAAGAATATGCAAAAGGAATTGCATCTATCTTGAAAGAATTCAAAGAGTATAAAATTCAGGATACACCAATTATCATTTCAACTGAAAATTATGCAGTTGTACAAATAAAGAAAAACATTGACGATTATTTAGCCGGAAAATTATCAGATAATCCGCAAAAGCCAAATTGGGATGGATCATTTGAAAGACCGGTTGTTCCTCAACAAGAAAAACCAAAAGCACAAGAGCAACAGCGAGATGTAAATTCAGAAAAGCAAGCTATTCAAGAGCAGAAAAAACAACTTGATAAAGGACAAAGAGGAAACTCAGGAAAAAGAGAAATAAATAGAGATAATGATAATTCAACAGGATTACCTCCGGTTCCGGGAATGATACCAACAGAGAAAAAAGGAAAATAATATGTTTGAAAAAAGTCCAAAATCATACACAGATTTGTTGGGGAAAACCAATAGAATTGTAGAAGGAACAATTATTCAGGGAAATATAAATTCTCCTGCCGATTTTCGTTTGGACGGACAATTAATAGGAAATTTTAATTCCAAAGGTAAAATAGTTATCGGTCCTACAGGAAGTGTTAAAGGTGATATTATTTGCAAAAATGCTGATATTGAAGGAACATTTGAAGGCAAAATTCAGGTTTTGGAAATTTTGAATGTAAAAGCAAAAGCTCATATAAAAGGAGAAGTAGTTTGCGGAAAACTTTCTGTTGAACCCGGAGCAGAATTTAGTGCTACATGTATTATGAAGCCACAAGTTAAGAACTTAAGCCATGAAGGACAATCAGGACCAGCAGAAGAGAAAACAGCTTAATAAATGGTTGGCACTTATTAATATTCCTATCCAAATGGGAATCATAATATTTCTTTTCGCTTCTCTAGGAAATTGGCTTGATGAAAAATATCCTAATAAAAACGATTGGTATGTCAAAATTTTGGTACTGGTTGGTGTTGCCATTGCTTTTTATAACATCAATCGTCAATTGAAAGAAATCAATAAAAACGAATAACTCTCCCAAATCCAAAATGATTTTTAAAACCTACTTTCATCTTTTTATAATTTCAATTATTGTTTTTGTTATCAATTTTTTTCTGGTTGAAAATTTTATTCCAAAAACTGAGCTAATTCATTGGAATTATTCATTGGTGAATTTATATTCTATGTTTTTTGTTTTTTCATTAGTAATAATGAGTCTTCTTTTATTCGTTAGAAAAAAAAACTTAGACTACGTTGGTTACACGTATTTGATAGTGACATCGATAAAGATGGCAATCGCTTATTTTTTATTACGACCAATTTTAGCGACAACATCAAATGATATTTCTTCCGAAAAAATAAACTTTTTTATTGTTTTTATTTGCTTTTTGATAATAGAAACACTTTTAACCATCAGAATTTTAAACAATAAGCAATAATTTGAAGAAAAATTGATAATTCAATCAAAAAAACAAAAGTTATACTTTTTCATATTAATTAATATTGTACTTTTGCACCAAATTTGAGGAAATAAAATTTTAGATAAAATCAGATATGGTGATTTCAAGAAAACCACTCCATTTTATAGTTGCAGCTTTAGTAGCTTTTTTACCTTTAGTTACTGTTGCAAATTCAACAAACGATTCAACCGCAGTTGAGCACACTTCAGTTCCTACAGAAACAACTACTGAACATCATGAAGGAGAATCGAAAGATTTAAAAACCGAAATCAAGGAATTTATCAATCACCATTTACAGGATTCTTATGATTTTCATTTGTTCTCTTATGAAGATGATGCAAAAGTAGAGCATCATATTGGTTTTCCATTACCGGTGATTCTTTGGGATAATGGTTTACAAATATTTTCTTCATCTAAATTTCATCATGGTGAAAGCGCTGCAGAAAGCAACGGAAATTACTATAGGTTATTTCATGGAAAAATTTACAAAGTAGCTAATGCTGATGAACAAGTTGCTGTAGACGCAAAACACCACGCAACAAATGAAAAACCATTTGATTTTTCTATTACGAAAAATGTATTTATGATGTTGGTGGTTTCATTGATTATGTTCTTATTGTTTTCAAGTTTAGCAAAATCATATGCTAAAAATGGAGGAATTGCAAAAGGAGCTGGTCGTTTCTTTGAACCGATTATTCTTTACATTAGAGATGATATTGCAATTCCGAATATTGGAAAAAATCATAAAAAATACATGAGTTATTTATTGACGATTTTTTTCTTCGTTTGGTTCTTAAACATCTTCGGATTAACACCACTAGGAGTAAACGTAACAGGAAATATAGCTATTACAGCAGGTTTGGCTTTAATAACTTATTTAATTACAACATTTACTGCTAATAAAAATTATTGGGGACACATTTTCTGGATGCCGGGAGTTCCTGCACCAATGAAATTAGTTTTAGCTCCAATTGAATTATTAGGAACAATCATTAAACCTTTCTCATTGATGATACGTCTTTATGCAAATATTGTTGCAGGCCACGTAGTATTAATGAGTATTATTGGATTGATGTTTATTTTCAAAAACTGGATTGGAAGTAGTTTATCTTTCGTTTTGGCTTTTGCATTATCATTATTAGAGATTTTAGTTGCCGCTTTACAGGCATATATTTTCACTATGTTATCAGCACTATATTTCGGTGCGGCCAATGAAGAACATCACCATGATGATCATCATTAATAAATAGAATGTTTAATTAAATATATATACATTATGCAAATTCCAACTATTGTAGGAGCAGGTTTGATCGTTATCGGTGCTGGTTTAGGTATTGGTAAAATTGGTGGTTCAGCAATGGACGCTATTGCTCGTCAACCAGAAGCATCTGGAAAAATCCAAACAGCTATGCTTATTGCTGCTGCTTTGATTGAAGGTATTGGTTTCGCTGCGTTATTCGCATCTTAATCTAAAAAACAAACAACAGTTATAACGGTTGGTTATAACTGTTGTTTTTAAAAACAAAAATTCTAATCAGATTATTTAATATATAATGGACAAATTATTAGAACAATTTTCGCTTGGTTTATTTTTCTGGATGCTTATCATCTTTATCGCTTTAATTTTCTTGTTGAAGAAATTCGCTTGGAAACCAATTCTTGATGCGGTAAACGAAAGAGAAGAAGGAATTAAAAACGCTTTACTTTCTGCTGAAAATGCTAAGAAAGAAATGCAAAATTTGAAAGCCGATAACGAAAAGTTATTAGCTGAAGCAAGATTAGAGCGTGATACTATGATTAAAGAAGCTCGTGAAATCAAAGAAAAAATGATTAACGATGCTAAGGCAGAAGCTCAAGTGGCTGGAGAAAAAATGATTTCTCAGGCAAAAGCTGCTATCGAAAGTGAAAAAAATGCTGCTATGGCTGAATTAAAAGCTAACGTTTCCAGCTTATCAGTTGAAATTGCAGAAAAATTATTAAAAGACGAATTATCTAACAAAGAAGCTCAAACTAAATTGGTTGAGAAAATGTTAGGTGATGTAAAATTAAATTAATCGTTATGTCAAGAGCTGCGATTAGATATGCAAAAGCAATTTTAGAAACTGCTGTTTCTTCCGGAAAGACCGCTCAGGTTAATGATGATATGAGGTCAATCGTTACTTCGGTTTCAGGTAGTCAAGAACTAAATGAATTTTTGTCAAGCCCAATCATCACTTCCGAAGTGAAAATGAATGCCTTGTCAGAAGTATTTGTTAATGCTCAAGCAGAAACAAAAATGCTTTTCAAATTATTACAAGAGAACAAAAGATTTGAAATTTTAGAGCCAATCGCTTCACAATTCAATCGTCTTTATGATGAAATGAACGGAGTAGAAGTAGCAAAAGTGACTACAGCTTTCCCAATTACACCTGAATTGGAAACTAAAGTTTTAGCGAAGATTGCTGAGATTTCAAACAAAAAGATAACTATTGAAAACATTGTAGATCCATCTATAATCGGAGGATTTGTTTTGAGAATAGGTGACAAGCAATACAATGCTTCTGTAGCAAACAGATTGCAAGAATTAAAAAGAGAATTTAGTAATTAATTACCATTAAATATACAAACAATGGCAGAAATTAAAGCTGCTGAAATTTCAGCAATATTAAAGAAACAAGTAGAAGGATTTCAATCTGGTGCTACGTTAGAAGAAGTGGGAACTGTTCTTCAAGTTGGTGATGGTATCGCTCGTGTTTACGGGTTATCAAACGCTCAGTATGGTGAGTTAGTACAATTCGAAAATGGATTGGAAGCTATCGTATTGAACTTGGAAGAAGACAATGTTGGGGTAGTACTTTTAGGTCCATCAACAGGAATTAAAGAAGGTTCAACAGTAAAAAGAACACAACGTATTGCTTCATTAAAAGTTGGTGAAGGAATTGTAGGTCGTGTTGTAAATACATTAGGAGAACCAATTGATGGTAAAGGCCCAATCGGTGGTGATTTATATGAAATGCCATTAGAAAGAAAAGCTCCTGGAGTTATCTTCCGTCAACCGGTAACAGAACCGTTACAAACAGGTATTAAATCTATCGACGCGATGATTCCTGTAGGAAGAGGACAACGTGAGTTAGTAATTGGTGACCGTCAAACAGGTAAAACAACTGTTTGTATCGATACGATTTTGAACCAAAAAGAATTTTATGATGCAGGCCAACCGGTATTTTGTATCTATGTTGCTGTAGGTCAAAAAGCGTCTACAGTTGCCGGTATTGCTAAAACATTAGAAGAAAAAGGAGCAATGGCTTATACAGTTATTGTTGCTGCTAATGCTTCAGATCCTGCGCCAATGCAGGTATACGCTCCAATGGCAGGTGCTGCAATCGGGGAATATTTCCGTGACTCAGGTCGTCCGGCTTTGATTATTTATGATGATTTGTCAAAACAAGCGGTAGCTTATCGTGAGGTGTCTTTGTTGTTAAGAAGACCACCGGGACGTGAAGCTTATCCTGGTGACGTATTCTACTTACACTCTCGTTTATTAGAAAGAGCTTGTAAAGTAATTGCAGATGATGATATTGCTAAAAACATGAATGACTTACCTGATTCATTGAAACCAATTGTAAAAGGTGGAGGTTCATTAACAGCTTTACCAATCATTGAAACTCAAGCTGGTGACGTTTCTGCTTATATTCCAACTAACGTAATTTCGATTACTGACGGACAGATTTTCTTGGAGTCTGATTTATTCAACTCAGGGGTTCGTCCGGCGATTAACGTGGGTATTTCGGTATCTCGTGTTGGAGGTAATGCTCAAATTAAATCAATGAAAAAAGTATCAGGTACGTTAAAACTAGATCAAGCACAGTTCCGTGAATTGGAAGCATTTGCTAAATTCGGTTCTGATTTGGATGCTGCTACTTTAAATGTAATTGAAAAAGGAAAAAGAAATGTTGAAATCTTGAAGCAAGCTGTAAACGATCCGTTTACAGTAGAAGATCAGGTAGCAATTATTTATGCAGGTTCTAAAAACTTATTGAGAAATGTTCCTGTAAACAAAGTAAAAGAATTCGAAAAAGATTATATCGAGTACTTGAACAATAAACACAGAGATACTTTAAATGCTTTAAAAGCAGGTAAATTGGATGATGCAATTACTGATGTTTTAGAAAAAGCAGCTAAAGAAATTTCAGCAAAATATAATTAATTTTCAGTGAATAGTGAATAGTGATTAGTGAAAAGCTAATGACTATTCACTAATTACTAATTACTATAAAAACATGGCAAACTTAAAGGAAATCCGTAATAGAATTACTTCCGTTCAGTCAACGATGCAAATTACATCGGCGATGAAAATGGTTTCTGCAGCAAAGTTGAAAAAAGCACAAGATGCAATTACAGCAATGCGTCCTTATGCCGAAAAATTAACGGAATTATTACAAAGTGTTAGTGCTACTCTTGAAGGTGATGCAGGCGGACAATTTACAGCGCAACGTGAAGTAAATAAAGTTTTAGTTGTAGTAATCACTTCAAATCGCGGTTTGTGTGGCGCTTTTAATTCAAATGTAATTAAGCAAGCAAAAGTTGTTGCTGAAAGTTACGCCGGAAAACAAGTAGATATTTTTGCTATTGGTAAAAAAGGAAACGACGTTTTAAGAAAAACAAGTAATGTTGTGGCTAACCAAAGTGAAGTTTTTGACAAACTAACTTTTGATAATGTTGCAGAAATTGCAGAAGCATTAACGTCAAAATTCACATCGGGTGAATATGATAAAATTGAACTTATTTACAATCAGTTTAAAAATGCAGCAACACAGATTGTGATGACTGAACAGTTTTTGCCTTTGGCTCCGGTTCAATCAGAAGCTACTACAGCCGGTGATTATATTTTTGAACCATCAAAAGAAGAAATTGTTTTGACATTGATACCAAAGTCTTTGAAAACACAGTTATACAAAGCTATCAGAGATTCTTTTGCAGCAGAGCACGGCGCACGTATGACCGCAATGCATAAAGCAACGGATAACGCAACGGATTTACGTAATCAGTTAAAATTAACTTACAATAAAGCGCGTCAAGCTGCGATTACTGGAGAAATCCTTGAAATCGTTGGTGGAGCAGAAGCTTTGAACGGATAAGAATTAATTTAGTTATAAAAAGAGCCAACATTTGTTGGCTCTTTTTTTATTCGTTCAATTTAATAGTTATTTTTGTTTTCTCTATCTTAATATACATTGAATTTATATAAATCACTTTTTAAGCAAACACTTATTTATGGCTTAGCTACGGTTTTGCCAAGGATGATTAGTTTTTTGTTGGTAATGCTTCATACAGATAAATTGGTTAAAGCCGATTATGGAGAGACAACAATTCTATTGGCATATATGGTTTTCTTTAACGTGATATTATCTTATGGAATGGAAACCGCTTTTTTTAGATTTTATAGCGCTGAAGAAGATAAAAAAAGTGTCATACAAACATCAACTATTTCTGTTTTTTGGTCATCAATATGTTTTTTATTTCTTTCCTTACTATATAGAAATACACTTTCTGGTTGGATAAATGTTCAAGTAGAATTTGTTACCTATGCCATTTGGATTTTAGTTTTAGATGCCTTGGTAATTATCCCTTTTTCAAAATTAAGGGCTGAGCAAAGACCGATTGTTTATGCTGTAATAAAGATTGGAAATGTATTGATTAATATGATGTTAAATGTATTTTTCCTCTTGTATTTGCCAAAAATTGTAGAAAACAACCCAAAAGGATTTTTAGCAACATTCTATTTCGATAACTTCCAGGTTGGTTACATTTTTGTAGCAAATCTTATAGCCAGTTTGGCAACTTTTATAGTTCTTTCATCAAATTATTTTCAATTAAAATGGAAATTTAATTTCCAACTTTGGAAAAAAATGATGATTTACGGACTTCCAATTTTAATAGCGGGAATTGCTTTTGCAGTAAATGAACATTTAGATAAAATAATTCTTGAATATCTTTTACCAAAAAATATTGGTAAAGCTGAAGTTGGAGCTTATTCGGCGTGTTATAAGTTAGGATTGTTTATGGTATTGTTTGCAACAGCATTCCGATTAGGAATTGAACCTTTCTTTTTTAGTTATGCAAAAAATGAAAATGCTAAACAAACTTATGCCTTGATAACCAAAATTTTTGTGATTTTTGGTTCATTAATTCTTTTAAGTGTAATCGTTTTTGCCGATTTGCTAAAACAAATTATGATTAAAGATGAATCATACTGGGAAGCCATGAAAGTAGTTCCATTAATCATTTTGGCAAACTTCTTTCTCGGAATTTACAATAATTTATCGGTTTGGTATAAACTAACAGATAAAACAAAAATTGGAGCTTATATATCAATAATCGGAGCAGTATTAACATTGTTTTTAAATTATCTTCTCATCCCAAAATACAGTTATATGGGTTCAGCAATAGCAACTGTTGTGGCATATGGAAGTATGATGATAATATCCTACACACTTGGAAATAAATACTATTCAATCCCTTATGACATGAAGAAAATAGGTGGATATTTAGGAGTTTCAATCCTGTTTTCAATTCTATCATTCTATTTTTTCAGAGAAAATTATTTTGTTGGAATACCATTAATAGCAGTATTTACCTATTTCATTTATCACAACGAGAAAGCAACACTTTTACGAATTTTAAAAAGAAAATAATGACCATAAAAATCATTAATAAATCACAACACGAGTTGCCAAATTATGAAACCATTGCTTCAGCAGGAATGGATTTAAGAGCCAATATTCAGGAACCAATAACACTGAAATCACTAGAAAGAACTATTGTAAAAACAGGACTTTTCATTGAATTACCAATCGGTTATGAAGCACAAGTTCGTCCTAGAAGTGGTTTGGCTGCCAAAAAAGGAATTACAGTTTTAAATTCACCAGGAACAGTTGATGCCGATTATCGTGGTGAAATTGGTGTGATTTTGGTAAATTTATCCCAAGAAGATTTCGTTATCGAAAACGGCGAACGAATTGCGCAATTAATCATTGCCAAACACGAACGCGCCGAATGGCTGGAAGTTCAGGAATTAACTGAAACATCTCGTGGCGAAGGCGGATTTGGCTCAACAGGTGTAAAATAGTTGTCATTTTTCACCCCGAAGTTTTGGGATCAGTGATAAAGAAAAATGAAACCCTTGTGAACTTTGCGTAAATCTTTGTGCCCTTTGTGGTTAAAAACGTTACAGAAAAAATAAAACTAATTGAGGATGAGATTGCTTCGTTCCTCGCAATGACAAAAAAATGAAAATAATAGTACCAATGGCGGGTCGTGGTTCAAGATTAAGACCGCATACATTAACAATACCAAAACCATTAATTCCAATTGCTGGAAAACCAATCGTACACCGATTAGTAGAAGATATTGCGGGAGTTTTAAATCAAAAGATTAATGAAGTTGCATTTATAATTCACGAAAGTTTTGGTAAAAAAGTAGAAGAAGATTTAATTGCCATTGCCGAAAAATTAAGCGCAAAAGGCACTATTTATTATCAAAATGAAGCTTTAGGAACAGGCCATGCTATTATGTGTGCCAAAGAATCACTTGATGGACCGGCAGTTATTGCCTATGCCGATACATTAATTCGCGCCGATTTCGATTTAGATACATCAGCCGATAGTGTAATTTGGGTAAAACAAGTAGATCAACCCGAAGCTTTTGGTGTGGTAAATCTAAATGCTAATGGCGAAATCATCGAATTAGTTGAAAAGCCAAAGGAGTTCGTTTCCGACTTAGCCGTTATCGGGATATACTATTTTAAAGAAATTTCCGTTTTAAGAAATGAGTTGCAATCGGTTTTGGATAACAACATTATTCACGGTGGCGAATACCAAATTAACGATGGAATTAAGCAAATGATGGCAAAAGGCATGAAATTTGTACCAGGAAAAGTAGATGAATGGATGGATTGCGGAAACAAAGATGTTACGGTAGAAACCAATGGAAGAATGCTTGGATTTTTACATAATGACGGAGAAAATTTAATTTCTCCATCTGTTAGAATAGAAAACTCAACCATTATTGAGCCATGTTTTATTGATGATGATGTAGTGTTGATTAATTCTGTAGTTGGACCAAATGTTTCGCTTGGAAAAGCTACTCATTTAACAGATGTAAAAATTAAAAACAGTTTGGTTCAAACTCACGTACATATTAAAAATGCCAATTTAGACAATGCAATGATAGGAAATCATGCTTCGTTTGATGGCAATTTTACAAGTATAAGCATTGGAGATTATTCCGTTTTAGAATAATTCCTGACAGGTTTTCTTTAAAAAAACACTATGAATAAATTAGTTTTTTATCAATTTATTTTTGGAATATTTTTTATTCCCAATACGCTTTTGGCTCAAACTGAACCCGAAGATGTTGCTTCTGTTTCCAGCGAATTTCAGGATAATTATTATGAATCACTGAAGCAAAAAGGAATTGAGAATTATGATAAAGCTATTATTTCTTTGGAAAAATGTTTAGCACTGGAACCTAATAATCCGGTGGTGTTTTTTGAATTAGGCAAAAATTATTTGGCACAAAAAAAATATAAAGATGCCTATGATAATTTCGAAAAAGTAACCAAAATCGATCCTAAAAATCGATGGGCTTGGGTTGGAATGTATGATGTTTGTTATGATACGCAAGATTACAATCAAGCCATAATTATTGTTCAAAAACTAATAGAATTCAAAAACGAATACAAAGAAGATTTGGTTTCGTTATACATGAAAACAGCTCAGTTTGACAAAGCTTTAGAATTGATAAATGAGTTGAATGAAACCGTTGGAAAATCAGATAAACGTGAATTGTATAAAGCCGATATTCTGAAAGACGCTAAATATCAAAGTGTTGAAAAAGTAGATTTGTTGAATAAAATCAAAAAAAATCCAAAAGAAGAATCCAATTATATTGCTTTGATTTATATGTATTCACAAAGCAATCAAGAAGAAAAAGCATTAGAAATCGCTCAAAAACTAGAAAAAGAAATCCCAACATCTGATTGGGCGCAAGTGAGTCTTTTCAAATTCCATTTGAATAATAACGATGGTGAAAAAGCAGTAAAAGCAATGAATATCGTTTTGCCGAGTGATAAAATTGATTCTAAAATCAAGCATAGAATTTTAAATGAGTTTTTGATTTTTACTAAAAACAATCCTAAATATGAACCCGATTTGGATAAAGCAATTGGGTATTTCAATGATGATAAAGACGTCAAAGTAGCCAAAGAAATTGGAAAATTCTATTATTCAAGGAAAGATTGGAATAAAGCCGAGAAATATTTCAAAATGCATTTGAAATCAACAACGGATGATATCGAATCACAGTTACTTTTCTTGCAGACATTAACAGAATTAATACAATTCGAAAATGTTTCAAAAAAAGCCGATGAATTGACGCAACTATTTCCTAATCAACCCGAGTTTTATTACTATGCAGGTTTGGGAAATAATCAGTTGGGTAATTTCAAAAAAGCCAAAGAATTTCTAGAAACCGGAATAGATTTGATTATCGATGACGTGTCATTGGAAATAAATTTTTATGTTCAGCTTGGTGAAGCTTTTAATGGGTTAGGAGACATGAAGAAAAAAGAATTGTATTTCACAAAAGCCGATGCATTAATCAAGAAACAACAAAAAAAATGAAGAAAGTAATAAGTGTATTTTTGGTTTTATTTTTGATTTCGTGTAAATCTAAAGCTTTCTTGGCAGAAGGAAAAGCCGGAGATTCCATGAAACCTGAAGATATAATCCAAAATCATTATAACAATAAATTAGATTTTAAAACGTTATACATAAAAGCATCTGCCCGATATGAAGATAACAAGCAAAAACAGAATATTTCGGCAGAAATCAGAATTAAAAAGGATGAAAGAATTCTGGTAAGCATTCGATTTTTGGGAATAACGATGGCAAAAGCTTTGATTACGCCAAATGAAGTGAAGTATTATGAAAAAATAAACGGAAGTTATTTTGAAGGAGATTATGGTTCATTAAGTCAATGGCTTGGTGCAGAACTCGATTACAATAAAGTGCAAAATATGCTTCTCGGAAAACCCATGGATGATTTAACCAAAGCAAATTACAGAGGAGAAATTATTAATAGTTTATATAAGTTGTTTTCTGTTGGAAATAAAACCGAAAAAGCATTTTCATTCGAATCAGAGCGATTTTTATTGAAAAAACAAGAAATAAGCCAACCGGAAAAGAATAGAATGATAACGGTTAATTATCCTAATTTTCAAGACATTTCAAAGTTGATTTTACCATCAAGTTTATCAATTTTGGCGGAACAGGATAAAGGAAAAACAGCTATTGACATTGAATACAAATCAATTACCGTAGATGAGGAAATGTCTTTCCCATATAGTGTTCCTGAGGGATATGAAAGAGTTTTTATTAAATAAGATTATCACATACAATTATGTCTAAATACGTTTTAAGTTTACTGTTTTTCTGCTTTACTATACCAATGTGGAGTCAGCTTACACAAGAAGAACTCGAAGAGCGAAAGCTAAAAATCCAACAGGAAATTCAAGAAAAGCAAGAACTTTTAAAGTCAGTTAAGAGCAAAGAAAAGTCAGTTGTTGGCCAATTGTTAATCCAAAAAGAAAAAATTGGATTAAAAGAAAAGCTTATTCGTACCACCGAAAAGCAAACCAAGCTTTTAAGTGACGATATTTATACTAATCAATTGAAAATAAATCAGCTCAATAGAGATCTGGAAAGACTTAGGGTAGATTATGCCGAAATGATTCGTAAATCTTATAAAAGTCGTTCAGAGCAAAGTCGTGCGATGTTTTTATTATCGTCCCAAAATTTTTTGCAAGCATATAAACGTGCTCAATACATGAAGCAGTATGCAAGCTACAGAAAAATGCAGGGAGAAGAAATCAAGTATAAAACATCAGAATTGGAAACCTATAATAAAAAAATAGGTGCTCAAAAAGAAGAAAAAGAAAAGTTGATTGCCGAAAATGAAAAGGAAAAACAAGAGCTTGAAAAAGAGAAACAAGAACAAGAAAAGCTAGCTAAACAAATCCAGAAAGAGAAAGGGAAAATTTCGGCTGAAATCAAGAAAAAGCAAGAAGAAACCAAAAAAATAGATGCACAGATTAAAAAGTTAATTCGTGAAGCAATTGCAGCGGCCAATAGAAAAACAGCTGCTGAAAAGGCAAAATCCAATCCCAAGACAACCGCTACTGAGAAAAAGGCTATTGAAACGGCAGATAAAATTATTTTGACTCCTGAAGGCAAAATAATCTCTGATAATTTCAAAGCAAACAAAGGAAGATTACCTTGGCCGGTTGAAAAAGGGGCAATTAGCTTAGGATATGGCGATCAGCCGCATCCAGTTTTTAAATCATTGACGGTTCATAACAGTGGAATTGAAATTTCGACAGAGAATGGTGCTTCTGCCAGAGCTGTTTTTGCCGGAGAGGTAACCCAGGTTCAGTTGATTACTCCGGTTAAAAAAGCAGTAATTGTTAAACATGGAGATTTCTTTACCATTTATCAAAATTTAAGTTCGGTAAATGTTCAAGCAGGTGATAAAGTTTCTGCCAAAGAAACACTCGGTAAAATTAGAACCGATGGCGATGGAAGAACTGTTTTGAAATTTGTAGTTTCTCAAAACTCCACTTATTTTAATCCAACAACTTGGTTAGCACCGAGATAAAATAAAAAATCCCGAATAAATTTATTCGGGATTTTTTGTTATACAAACAACGCTTTCAATTCGGTAGCATCGTGTGGTTTCATTTTTCCTGCCAAAACCAAACTCAATTGTTTTCTGCGTAAAGCTGCGTCAAACCTTGCTTTTTCTTCTTCGGTTTCAGGAACAATTTGTGGTACCGGAACAGGATTTCCGGTTTCATCAACAGCTACAAAAGTATAAATAGCTTCGTTAGCTTTTGTTCTGTTACCTGATTCTCTGTCCTCAATCCATACATCCAAATAAATTTCCATTGAAGAATTGAATGCTCTTGAAACTTTGGCTTCTACGGTAACTACACTTCCTAAAGGAATTGATTTGTTAAAAGCTACGTGGTTTACTGATGCTGTAACAGTGATTCTGCGCGAATGTCTTCTAGCAGCAATACTTGCAGCTCTATCCATTCGTGCTAATAATTCACCGCCAAAAAGATTGTTCAACGGATTGGTTTCGCTTGGCAAAACCAAATCGGTTAATATTGTTAATGATTCAGAAGGATGTTTTGGGTTCATGCTTTTTTTTGCAAAGGTAGAAAAATAAGATTTTAGAATGAAGACTAACGATTTTAGAAGTAATCCAAAATCAACATTCTTAAATCGTTAATCAAAAATCTTAAATTTAAAGCTCTTCGATAAGCAGCCAAGCATCTTTGTTGTCCAGCTTTTTGATATCTTTCATAGCATCATAAGCTTCGGCATAAGTAGAAAAACTACCATAAAGTACCGGATATAAACCGTGTTTATTTGACGGCAATCGTTTTGCTTTAAAACCTAATCGTAATAAAGTTTGATAGGCTTTTTCAGCATTACTCTCAATTCTAAAAGCTCCGGCAACAACATGATAAGGTTGTTTTTCTTCACTTTTTGGAACGGTTAGCGTTACACTTGGTAACGGATTATCGATAAAAAAGGTAGCTTCTTGTATTCTTTGATTTACTTTTTTCTGAACTTCTTTTTCTACTAAAAGAGTTTCTTGGGCGATTTGATTTTCGTAGTTTTTATAAAGTTTAAAACCAACAGCTCCCGAGACACCGACAGATAATAAAAAGACAGCTGCATATTTCAACCAATTTCTATTGTTTCTTTTTTCAGGAGTAATAGTAATTGGAGCAATTTCTTCCAAAGTTTCCACTTGTTCTTTATAAACTTCACGAAGCATTTCTCTTTGAATTGACGGAGAAGTATAATTACTTAATCCGAATGATTCTTTCAAGTAGTTTACATGATCAATAGGAACAAAAACTAAATTTCTTTCCGTGTTCAATGTGAAATTGCCAATATTTTTAATGGTAAACTGACCGATTTCTTGAATTGTATTTTTCCAAAGATTTACTTCACTTTGAATGATAGTAACGGCTACTTCATAGGTTATTTTTTCAGCTTGTGCCAAATGGTTTGCTAATAATCCATCGTTGTTTTTCAGATAAGGATTAAAAGAAATAGATTTTTTTGGAGGAAAGAATGAATGTGAACTTTCGTCAATTTGTGCCGATTGAAATTCGGTTAAAAATGCTCCAAATCCGGGCACTGTAACACATTGATAGCGGTATAATAATTGGGAAATATATTGTTCAATCTTCATGTTAGCAAATTTAGATAAACAATACTTTTGGCAAAAAATTATTCACAATATTTATTAACAATTATGATTTCTGCATGGTGATTTTTAAATATGTAATGTTAACTATATGAAATTTAACTTTCTAAAAAGGATATCTTTCAAACAGTAAAATCAAATGTTTTTTGGAGTATAAAATTTGTTGCAGATTTAGTACAACAAAGATAAAAATTGTATAAATTGCCTCACAAATAAATAAAATGGTTTTAGAAGATTTACAGTATGTTTTGGCACTACAAAGAGTGGAAGGAGTTGGTGACATTGTAGCAAAAAAGCTTATCAATCACTGTGGATCGGCTAAAGAAGTATTTCGGTCTAGGCCACAATTGCTCAAATCCATTGACGGAGTAGGCGATATTTTAATAAAAAACCTGAAAGACTCATCAGTTCACCAAAAAGCGGAACAAGAATTAAAATTCATTCAGGATGAAAAAATAAGTTTTTGTTATTATCAAGATGAAAATTATCCAGGAAGATTAAAACATTGTATTGATGGGCCGATTTTGATTTTTACTTCCGGAAATATTGATTTGAGCAATAGAAGAATTATCAGTATTGTCGGAACGCGACAAATTACTTCTTATGGAACGGAATTTTGTAAAAAACTAATTGAAGATTTGGCGGTTTTCAATCCAATAATTGTTAGTGGATTTGCTTATGGGGTTGATATTGTGGCACATCAGGCAGCAATAGATAATAGTTTGCAGACTATTGGTGTTTTGGCACATGGATTAAATCAAATTTATCCTAAAACGCATAAAAAATATGTTGCCAAAATGGAACAGAACGGTGGATTTTTAACCGAATTCTGGAGTTCATCCAATCCCGATAAAGAAAATTTTGTTCGCCGAAATCGCATCGTTGCGGGAATTAGTGAAGCCACGATTGTGATTGAAAGTGCAGAAAAAGGCGGTTCGTTGATTACAGCAAATGTTGCCAATGATTATAGCCGAGACGTTTTTGCTGTTCCGGGAAGAACAACCGATAAATTTAGTCAAGGTTGTAATGATTTAATCAAAACCCAACGTGCTCAATTGATGACTTCGGCAGCTGATTTAATTTATAATTTAAATTGGCAATTAGAAATCAATACAAAATATCACTATGATAAGTCCATACAAAAACAATTATTTGTTTCTTTGGATTTTGAAGAGCAAAAAATTTATGACTATCTTCAAAAAAAGGGGAAGCAACTATTGGATATAATTGCTCTTGAGTGTGATTTTCCTATATTTAAAATTTCATCTATTCTATTGAATATGGAATTAAAAGGTGTAATTCGTCCTTTGCCGGGAAAATTATTTGAAGCGATTTAAAAAAGGTTTTATTTTATGAATATTATAGAAATTGCAAGTTGGTTAGAATTAGAAAAAAAGAATTTGAATACTCTTTCCGAATCTGATTTTTTGGCAATGGAAAGTAAGTTGTCAGTTGAAAAAGAAAGTAATGCAAATCTTAACGAGCAAACAATAAAATCTTTTTTTAAAGCAATAAAAAACTACCCAAATACTTTTTATGATGTAATGAACAATAGAGTTTGGTTTAATTTTTTAGCCAAAAAAAATTACTCCCGAAAACAGTTTACCGATTCAATACAACTATCATCCAAAAGGGAAATTAGGTTTTTTGTTCAAACATTTTTGATGAATGAAATTAATCCTTATGTTTTAAAGAAAATAGATGTAAATGATTATGAAGAAATAAATTCGCTTACAGAAGAAAAAGACTTTTTTCCTGAAGATATTCTCAATGAAATCATAATAAAAGTAACTCAAAAACTTGATTTGGCAAGTGCAACATTAAAGCATAGTGCCGGAGATTTGTCGAAAATTCAATATGTTAAGGATTATAATTTTTTCTTGTTTTTAAATGGTTTAAAAGATCCTATAATTGAGGAAAAAGTAAAAACTGTTTTTACGGCGGCAAAAAACCTTTACAAAATGTTTAAAGGTTCGGAGTTGGCTAAAAATATATTCACAGCAATGGATAATTACAAACCTTTGGACAGTTCATTTTCAGACAGTATTACGAAGTACAAAGGATATTCAGAAGAAAATTATAAGCCGTTTCAAATTAATAAAAACAGGAAATACATTCCGTTGGCTATTGTTGGTTTATTGGTGTTGATTAGAGTTGGTTTTTTAATTAGAGATATTTCAAAAATCGACTTTGTTCTGGATAGTAGCGAAGAAGATATGTATGAGTATGAAGCAGAACCGCCAAAAATTGATCGGTATTATACTAATATGAAACACCGAATTGATAGTTTTAGAGTGTTTTTGGTAAAATATAATCCTGCTGAAATTAGAAGGTTAACACAAATAAATAATTTTAAATCGGGACAAAATCCGTTTGAAACTTTTTATGAAAGTCAGCCGGCGGAGGAAAGCAGTACTTTTATCAAAGTAAGAAATTCCTCGGGTTACGATATGATTTTATTGGAAAATATAATGGCATATGACACGATAAAAATGCCGGTAACGTCTCATTTTATCAAAGCAGGCGAAACAGTTGAAATAAATTTCACTTCATCTGAAAGAGAAACTGTTTTTAATGCTTATATAGGCAAAAAACTGGCAACCTTTCAAACCGAAAGTAATCATCTTTTTATCAGAAGAGGTTCGATTGTGGAATATCGTTTCAGCGAACTGATTCCTAACGCTGAAGAACTGATTAAAAAAGATTTATACCTTAAAAATGACACCACACTTAAGGTTAAAAACGGTGATATTGTGTTGGAGTGATTTTACTCAAACCCTAATTTTTGTCTTACTTTATTTAAAACACCATCGGCAACCACTGAAGCTTTTTTGGCACCTTCTTTTAAAAGTAAATCAACCTCATGAAGATTATTAATGTAGTAATTGTATTTTTCTCTTTCGGTTTTAAAGCGTTCCACAATAAGTTCAAACAAAGCTTGTTTGGCATGACCATAACCAAAATCACGATTAACATTTTGGTATTTTAATTTCATTTCGGCAATTTGTTCTACAGTGGCAACCAATTTATAAATTGCAAAAATTTTGCAAGTATCCGGATTTTTTGGTTCTTCAAGTGGTGTGCTGTCGGTTTCAATACTCATGATTTGCTTGCGTAATGCTTTATCATCTAAGAAAATGTTAATGATATTGCCACGAGATTTACTCATCTTGTGTCCGTCAGTTCCGGGAATATACATGGTTTCTTCTTGTACTTTTCCTTCAGGAAGTACAAAAGTTTCGCCCATTTGATTGTTGAACTTTGAGGCTACATCACGAGTAATTTCGATGTGTTGCATTTGGTCTTTTCCAACCGGAACAAAATCGATGTCATACAATAAAATATCGGCAGCCATTAACATTGGATAGGAAAATAACCCGGCATTGACATCGGCTAATCTATCGGATTTGTCCTTAAAAGAATGGGCTAATGTTAGTCGTTGAAATGGGAAAAAACAACTTAAATACCAAGATAATTCAGCAGTTTGTGCCACGTCACTTTGGCGATAGAAAACAACTTTGTTCACATCTAAACCGCAAGCCAGCCAGGTTGCCGCAACACTATAAGTATTGGCTCGAAGCATTTCACCATCTTTAATTTGAGTAATCGAATGTAAATCGGCGATAAACAAAAAAGTTTCATTTTTTTCGTCTTTTGATAACTCAATGGCTGGAATAATTGCTCCTAATAAATTTCCTAAATGTGGCGTTCCTGTACTTTGTACTCCGGTTAATATTCTTGACATAATTGCTGAATTTATTTCAGTATTCAATAAGTGATTTTACTGCAAAGTTAATCCTTTGTCTTCAAAAATTGCAATCGTTTCACTACATTTGGCAATATGAAAGTATTGAAATTTGTTTTTTGGACGTTGTATCGCATTTGGTTCTATATACTGATGGCGATTCCGATATTGGTTATGTTTCCGTTTTTATTCATTTCGATACTTTCTGAAAAATGGTATCCCTACTTTTTTATCATGGCAAGAATTTGGGCAAAATTCATTCTTTTTGGTATGGGGTTCCCAACCAAAGTCACTTTTGACCAGGAAATTGAAGAAGGTAAAAGCTATATGTTTGTTGCCAATCATACTTCGATGACCGATATTATGCTGATGCTTTCTATAGTTAAGAATCCGTTTGTTTTTGTAGGTAAAAAAGAGCTTTCCAAAATCCCTTTGTTTGGATTTTTTTATAAGCGAACGTGTATTTTAGTAGATAGAAGTAGTTCCAAAAGTAGGATGGAAGTTTTTCAACGTGCACAAAAACGCATTAATCAAGGTTTAAGTATTTGTATTTTTCCCGAAGGTGGAGTTCCTGATGAAAGCGTTTTGTTGGACGAGTTTAAAGATGGAGCTTTTCGATTGGCGCTTGAACATCAACTTCCCATTGTTCCAATGACTTTCTATGACAACAAACGTCTTTTTTCATATACTTTTTTTAGCGGAAGTCCGGGATTGATGCGAGCAAAAGTGCATCGTTTTTTTGAAACTAAAAACCAAAATCCTGAATCTAAAAAAATCCTGAAAGATGAGATTCGTAATGTGATTTTAGCAGAATTAAGAAATGATATAAATTAAAAAGAGTTCCAACCTAAGGAGGAACTCTTTTCAGTTATCACTCGGAAGCAATAACACCACTTAACTATTTTTAAACTTAACAAAACTTAGAATCGATAACTGATACCTGAGTAAATTCCAAAAATATAAGGTTTAAAATTTTGGGAGTCTCTCGTAAATGTATTCAGTTGATATTTGAATGTTGGTTCAATTCGAGCTTGAAAGTTTTTCAAGAATCCATAATTAAATCCTACGCCAAAATTAGTACTTAAATGGAACGGATTAAGGTTTGTTGCTTCGCCTATTTTCATATTCATGCCGTCAGCTTCAAGAAAAACTTCATTTTTATTAAGAAATAAAGTACTCATTCCACCAATGACTTCTACACCAAATTTATTGTCAAGTAATTTATAAGATACCTCAAAAGGCATTTCAATATAACCCATTCTTTGATTCAAAACACCTAAACTTTGTTCGCTTTGTACTCGATTAAAAGCGGTTGTATTTACATTCTTTATTGGAATGATTTCTATTAATGAACCTTGAACTGTAGGATCGATATTTCGCATCATTCTTGCATTATTATTTTGGAAAAATGCAATATCATTAGTATTATAATCCACAGTGATGGCATTAATTCCGGTTCTGATTTTTACTTTTTTTGAAATTGAGTAATCTACCGCAACACCATAACTAATGTTGTTGCTGTAACTTTTGGTGTTCTCATCCAAAGCATTGTCTAAAGGTGAACCATTTTCAAAAGAACCAAAGTAAATAGGCGCAAGATTAGGTGTAACTTGCCACCTATTTAGTTTTTGTTCTTTGGCAATTTTTCTCTCTTTTTCATTAAGCAATTCTTCCAATTCGTTTTTTTCTACAGTAGCAATAGCTGTAGAATCTCTTGGAAAAGTAATTTCACCTTTTGTAGCAATATTGTCTTGATTTTTCATAGCAATTTTATCAGATACAATATTGTTTTCTGTTTTCAACATATTTTGATTTTCAATCAATATTGAACTGTTTTTTTCTTTTTTATTGACAACCGAATTGTTTTCGGCTAGACTATTATTGTTGTTTTCAAATGTGTTTTTGATTTCAGACACATCATTTGAAGTTTTAGTAAATTTTGACTTTTTATGTTTTGTTTTTGATGCAATAGCTTCATTATTTTTAAAAATAGTTCCAGAGTTATTTTTTAAGACATTGTGTTGTTTCTGCTGTATTTCGCTTTGTGTTTTATTTGTTTCTTGGTTTTTATTTTCTGAATTATTCTTGTTTTCCGTTGCAACAATTACCTCTTTATTTTGCTTTATTTTTTCTGTTTTTTTCAGTATATCATTTTCAGAATTATTGTTATTATCATCTAGTTTCTCTTTTATATTTTGATTGCCTCTGTTTTCATCAATAACAACATTATTGTTTGAATTGATGATTTGATTTGTATTGGAATTCCAAATAAATAAACCAATGACGAAGAGTGCAGCAATACCCGATGACCACCACCAAAAAGGAATAACTCGTCGTTTTTTCTTTTCCTTTAATTTTTCTTCTATGTTTTCCCAAATAAACTCGGGCGGATTAATCTCAAAATCCTGAAATTTCTCCTGAAAGAGTTTATCTATATTTTTTCTTTTGTTCATTTTACAGATGGTATTTTTTTACTACCGGTATTTTGTTCTATTTTTTCTTTTAAAATCATTTTTGCTCTGGACAGATTGGATTTGGATGTCCCAATGTTTATCGAAAGCATATCGGCAATTTCTTGATGAGAATAACCGTCTATCGTATAAAGATTGAAAACCAACCGATACCTATCAGGTAATTCTTGGATGATTTTCATTAAAAATTCTATAGAAATCTCATCTTCATTTTCAATCTCAACATCCACGTTTTCAGGGGTGTTATCGTTTACCAAACTCAAAAAAGTTTCTTTTCTATATTGTTGAAGTATGAAGTTAATCATCACTTTTTTTATCCAGCCGTCAAAAGAACCTTTAAAAGAAAACGAATGGATTTTTTCAAAAATCAGTAAAAATCCATCTTGTAAATTATCTTGTGCTTCAGTATAGTTACGAGAATATTTTAAGCAAACAGAAAACAATTTTGGAGCATATTGTCGGTATAATTGTTCTTGTGCTTTTAGGTCATTCTTTTTACAATCATTTATGAGTTGTTCTATACTCAAAGTATGTTATTTAATGATCAACTACTACTTCGTGCTCAATATATTGGTCTGTTCCGTTCGTATCGACTCCGGTCCAAAACCTAAATTTATATGTTCCGATACTTTTAGGTTTGAAGCCAAGTTCTACTGTTGATGAATAGTTATTATTTGTATTACTTGGAATACACTCTGTACCATTTGTTTTGGAACAATAAATTGCTACAGTTCTTTCATTTCCTATGCTATTATAATAAAAATTGGAAAAAATGTGACAAGAAGTAGGCTTGTAGTATGTTATGGGTATTTGAGTAATGCTGTCAACCTTAAACGCAGATGGCATGTCTACTGAAATTACAGGTACAATTTCTAAAGGTAATACTTCATTACCTTTGTCAATACTACAAGAAAAAAAAGCAAGACTTAATAGTAGGGTAAAAATAAATTTTTTCATTTTTGGTATTCTTTTTTGTTTTAGATGTTATTTTTTATAATTGGTTGCGTCAGTTTAATAAAAAATCCCGCTTTTAACGGGATTTAACATTTTAAGCATTATTTTCTTTGATATACTCTTTAATTTTTTGTTCCAATTCTTCCGCTAATTCCGGGTTGTCTTTAATTAAAGCTTTTACAGCATCGCGACCTTGACCAAGTTTTGTATCACCGTAACTGAACCATGAACCAGCCTTTTTGATAATTTCAAATTCAACAGCTAAATCCAAAATTTCGCCTGTTTTTGAAACACCTTCGCCATACATAATGTCAAACTCAGCTGTTTTAAATGGTGGCGCTACTTTATTTTTGATTACTTTAACTTTGGTTCTGTTTCCAATAACATTTTCTCCATCTTTAATTTGTGAGGCGCGACGAATATCTAAACGGACCGAAGCGTAAAATTTCAATGCATTTCCTCCGGTTGTTGTTTCAGGGTTGCCAAACATAACACCAATTTTTTCTCTCAACTGATTGATGAAAAATACAGTACAATGTGTTTTGCTAATCGTTCCAGTTAATTTTCTTAAGGCTTGCGACATCAATCTAGCGTGTAATCCCATTTTTGAATCTCCCATTTCACCTTCAATTTCACTTTTTGGAGTTAATGCGGCAACCGAGTCAATAACCACAATATCAATTGCTCCTGAACGGATAAGATTTTCAGCAATTTCCAAGGCTTGCTCACCATTATCCGGTTGCGAAATGATAAGATTCTCAATATCAACACCTAATTTTTCGGCATAATGTCTGTCAAAAGCATGTTCAGCATCAATAAATGCTGCAATTCCACCTGCTTTTTGAGCTTCGGCAATAGCATGAAGTGTTAACGTTGTTTTACCTGAAGATTCAGGTCCATATATTTCAATAATTCTCCCTTTGGGATAACCATTTACGCCTAAAGCTAAATCGAGACCAAGCGAACCCGAAGAAATAACTTCTACTTCTTCAACAGCTCTGTCACCCATTTTCATAACAGTTCCTTTTCCGTAGGCTTTATCTAGTTTGTCTAATGTTAGTTGTAATGCTTTTAATTTAGCTTCTTTTTCTGAACTCATTTTCTCTTTTATAAATTGATTTGCACTTATTTTTCGTAAAAATACTGCTTTTTTTGATGTAAAATTCAACAATAATTTAAGATTTATAAACAATCTAAACCCAAATATAATCCGTACTTTTGTACTCTATTTTTGAAAGCTATGGAAAAACTGGTTTCTTACCCGATATCAGTCATTTATTATTTGTGTTTCGGATTGACATTGGTTATTTTTCATCCAATTCAGTGGGTTTGTTTCAATGTTTTTGGTTATCAAGCTCATAAAAAAAGTGTGGATTACTTGAACCTGTTTTTAGTCAGATGTACGAATATTTTAGGAACAACTTATTCGGTAAAAAATAAAGAAGTCATTCCAAATAATGTGCCGATAATTTTTGTGGCAAATCATCAAAGCTTATATGACATCATTGGAATTATCTGGTACTTAAGGAGATTTCATGCTAAGTTTGTCAGCAAAAAAGAATTAGGAAAAGGCATTCCGAGTGTTTCTTATAATTTACGTCACGGAGGTTCGGTTTTAATCGATAGAAAAGATCCGAAACAAGCTTTACCAGTTATTAAAGGTTTGGGCGAATATATTGAAAAAAATAAACGGTCGACAGTAATTTTTCCTGAAGGAACGAGAAGTAAAACCGGAAAGCCAAAAGAATTTGCCCAAAGTGGTTTGAAGATTTTATGTAAATATGCACCGAATGCTTACATAGTTCCGATTTCAATCAATAATTCTTGGAAGATGGTCAAATTTGGTGCTTTTCCAATGGGATTAGGAAATAAATTAGAATTTATAATTCACGAGCCAATGGCAGTAAAGGATTATTCATTTGAAGAAATAATGCAAAAAACAGAAAGCGCTGTAGTAAGTGCTATCAAAATATAATTTAAAAGAAATAAAATGTCATTAAAAAACATCCGAATAGAGGTGATGCAATTTTTAGAGAAAAACGTCGATAGTTTCGTCGATCAGTTTTTGATTCCGGTAGAAAAAATTTGGCAACCTTCTGATTTTTTACCCAATTCGGAAAACGAAAACTTCATTGAAGAAGTAAAAGAATTACGCGAAATTGCCAAAGATTTACCCTATGACTTTTGGGTTGTAATGGTTGGCGATACGATTACTGAAGAAGCTTTACCAACCTATGAATCGTGGTTGATGGAAGTAGAAGGAGTAGATAACGAAGGTCGAAATGGTTGGTCAAAATGGGTTCGTCAATGGACTGGAGAAGAAAATCGTCATGGTGATTTGTTGAATAAATATTTGTATTTGTCAGGTCGTGTCAACATGCGTGAAGTTGAGGTTACGACACAACATTTAATCAATGACGGATTCGACATTGGAACCGGAAAAGATCCGTATAAAAACTTTGTTTATACAAGTTTTCAAGAATTGGCAACTTATATTTCACACAATAGAGTTTCACAATTGGCGAAACAATATGGTGATAAAAAATTGTCTAAACTTTGCAAAATGATTGCCGGAGATGAAATGCGTCATCATCATGCGTATTCGGAGTTTGTTACTCAAATTTTCAAAGTTGATCCTTCCGAAATGATGTTGGCTTTTCAATATATGATGAAGCAAAAAATTACGATGCCGGCTCATTTCTTGAGAGAATCAGGACAAAAAATAAGTACAGCATTTGAAGAGTTTTCAAATTCAGCTCAAAAAATAGGAGTCTATACAGCTAATGATTATGTAGATATTTTGCAAAAATTAGTTGATAAATGGGAAATTTCAAAAATGACTAATTTAACGGATGAAGCCGAAAAAGCTCGTGATTATTTGATGAAATTACCAGCCAGAATGGCAAAAATATCGGAACGATTAGTGTTGCCGGATGAAACTAAAATCTTCAAATGGGTTGAACCAGCTTTAATCAGATAAAAAAATATAAACTAAATCCTTTCCGAAAGAAAGGATTTTTTTAAACCAAAATTTATGTCAGTTATAGATAATACCATACTTTTTGTAAAACAACAATTAGAAAATGCCGAAGGTGGACACGATTGGTTTCATATTGAGCGAGTTTATAAAAATGCGTTGTTGATTGCACGAGAAGAAAAATGTGATTTGGAAGTCGTAAAATTAGGTGCTTTGCTTCATGATGTTGCCGATAGTAAGTTTCATGATGGTGATGAAACTGTTGGACCAAAAACAGCTAGAAATTTTCTTGAAAAAGAAAATGTTAGCGAAGAAACCATTCAGCATGTAGTAAAAATCATCGAGAATATTTCGTTTAAAGGTGGAAATTTTGAAAAGAAATTTAATTCAAAAGAGCTCGAAATTGTTCAAGATGCTGATAGATTGGATGCTATTGGTGCCATTGGAATTGCCAGATGTTTCAATTATGGTGGATTTAAAAATCGAGTATTATTCAATCCAGCTATTCCTCCAAAAATGAATATGACTAAAGATGAATACAAAAACAGTGATTCGCCGACGATAAACCATTTCTATGAAAAACTTTTGATCTTAAAAGACAAAATGAACACCAAAACCGGAAAGAAAATCGCTTTGGAACGTCACAAATACATGGAAAACTTTCTTTCGCAGTTTTATGCCGAATGGGAAGGCGAGAAATAAAAAGAGAACCAATTTAGGTTCTCTTTTTTTAAATCTATTTCCCAGTAAAACTCGCCTTTCTTTTTTCTAAGAAAGCCGTTGTTCCTTCTTTAAAATCTTCGGTGCCAAAACATTTTCCAAAGTTTCTAATTTCTACATCAAATCCGTCAACATCGTGTTTATAATTGGCATTAATAGCTTTGATAGCTTTACTGATTGCCATTGGAGAATTTTTCATGATTTTGGTAGCAATTCCTTTTGTAAATTCTAATAATTCGGCTTGAGGAACAACATGATTTACCAATCCGTAAGATTTTGCAGTTTCAGAATCAATCATTCCGGCAGTCATAATTAATTCCATTGCACGACCTTTTCCGATGAGTTGAGGTAAACGTTGCGTTCCGCCATAACCCGGAATAACTCCTAGAGAAACTTCTGGCAATCCCATTTTGGCATTATCGGAAGCAATTCTAAAATGACACGCCATGGCTAATTCCAATCCGCCACCAAGAGCAAAACCGTTCACGGCAGCAATAACCGGAGTTTTTAGTTTTTCTACAAAATCAAACAACAATTCTTGTCCTTGAGCTGCCAATTGCGCTCCTTCTTCCACCGAAAAATTAGCAAACTCTGAAATATCTGCGCCAGCAACAAATGCTTTTTCGCCTTCGCCAGTTATAATAATTACGCGAACATTATCGTCTTTTTCAAGGTTTTCAAAAGCGTCGTGAAGCTCTTGAATGGTAGCTTTATTTAATGCGTTTAATTTCGACGGACGATTAATAGTTACTTGTCCGATGCCGTTTTCGGTTGTAATGAGTATGTTTTCAAAATTCATAATTTTTATTTTTTAGGTAAAGAAACAGTAAATGTTGTTCCTTTTTTGAGTTCGGTTTCAAATGTAATAGTTCCTTTGTAATTTTCGATAATGTTTTTGATAATTCCCAAACCTAATCCCATTCCGCTGTTTTTGGTGGTGAATTTTGGTTCAAAAATTTTCTCTCTATTGATTTCTTCAATTCCAATTCCGTTATCGGCAACTGTAATTTCAACCATCGTTTCTTTTTCGTTAACCGAAACCAAAACTACTTTTAAATCTTGTTCTTCGGGAATAGATTGAATAGCATTTTTAACCAAATTGGTAATAATTCTGATGAGTTGTGTTCTATCTAAAACTGCAATGATTTCTTGTTTTTGACTCTTGAATTGGATGAAATCTTCGTTGAAAATGTCCAATGAAAATTCGACTACTTCGACTACATTCAGTGTTTCATTTTGTTGCGCAGGCATTGAAGCAAAATTAGAAAATGCCGATGCTACTGAAGTCATTGTGTCAATTTGCTGAATTAATGTTTTGGAATAATCATCAAGTTTTTGCTTCAAATTTGGATCTTCCAAGTCAAATTTCCGTTGAAAGCTTTGCACCGTTAATCGCATTGGCGTTAACGGATTTTTAATTTCGTGTGCCACTTGTTTTGCCATTTCGCGCCAAGCTTGTTCCCGTTCACTTTGGGCTAATTTGCTTGCGCTTTCTTCCAACTTATCAACCATTTGATTATAAGCATTAATCAAGGAGTTGATCTCACGACTGTTGGCTTCAATCATGATTTTTTCGTTTTTTTGATTTAAGCTGGTTTCGTTGATTTTATCGGAAATGGTTTTTAAAGATTTGGTAATATAACTTGCTAAAAAGTAAGCCAAAGCAAAAGCAATGATTAGCATGAACGAATAAACCTGACTTAAACGTAATAAAAACTGACGTAATTCTTTTTCATAAAAACCATCATCTTCTACATAAGGAATGTTTAAAATCCCGAGTGGTTTGAATTTTTCATCTTTGATTTGGCTAAACGAAGAACGATTTTTTACACCATTAATATTTTTAATATCAACGTAGCGTTTATCAACAGAAGATTGCACCAATTTTAGAATGTAATTAGGAATTGGTGGTGCTACCTTGTCAACCGAAAAAGAAGCTTTGGATGATTTAACTAATTTTCCTTCCAAAGAATAAATGTTGATTTCCACATTATGAATGTCGGCCAGTTCGTGGATTTTATCTTTAAAAACTAAAGGAAGATTTTCCGGTGTTAATGGATAAGTCGTAGTGGAAAGTACATAATTGATGTGTTCTTTTATGGCAAACTCTTTTCTGTCCAAACGCTCCTGATGATAATCTCTGGCTTCATTTTTAAATTGAATAATAGAAATGGAAGCCATTAGAATAGATGCAATCAAAATCAAAACAATCATCGAAAGAAAAATTCTCGTTCGAAGGGAAAGTCGTTTTATTTTGAAGTTGCTCATTTGTTAGTGATTAGTGAATAGAAAAATACTAATTACTTCTTTTCTCTTATTCGTTTATAAAACTTAAATCCAAGCATAATCAATACCGAAAATAAAACAATTCCGATTACGCCATAAATCCAGTTGATAGCATTTTTTAAAATTACTAAAAAAACGACTGCAAAAAGAATAATTGTTGCGCCTTCGTTCCAAAGTCGCATAAAATTGGAAGAATGTTTGAAAGTGTCATTTTGCAATTGTCTATAAATTTGATGGCATTTAAAATGATAGGCAAAAAGCAAAACTACAAAACCCAATTTGACTTGCATCCATGGCATTTGCAACCATTCAGGCATTAAATGTAACAACCAAAGCGCAAAAATTGTTGCCAAAATAGCACTTGGCCAAGTAATGATATACCATAATCGGTAGGTCATTATTTTGTATTGGTTTAATAAAATCTCTCTTTCCGGTGAAGGTTTTTCGCTAGCTTCAATTTGATATACAAATAAGCGAACAATATAAAATAATCCTGAAAACCAAGTAATTACAAATATTAAGTGAAGCGATTTTATGTAGTTGTAGAGTTCCATTAAATACCAAAATTTCCCGAATTAATCTATTTTCCTTGAAAATCTTTTACCCAATTTGCGACAACAGTACACCATTCGTCTTCGTCGTTCATACACGGAACAGCTAGAAATTCTTCGCCGCCATTTGATTTAAAATCTTCGTTAGCCCGCATAGCGATTTCTTCCAAAGTTTCTAAACAATCGGCTACGAAAGCAGGTGTTACAACCGCCAATTTTTTAATTCCTTTTGCCGGCATTTTGTTGATTTCAACATCAGTATAAGGTGTTAGCCATTTGTCGCCAGCTAATCGAGATTGGAACGTTTGACTGTATTTATCTTCAGAAATTCCAAGTAATTCAACCACTTGTCTTGTAGTTTCATAACATTGATGACGATAGCAAAATTCGTGTGCTGGCGAATCGGTTACACAACATTTATTGTCAATAGTACAATGTGATTTGGTTACATCGGTTTTGCGGATGTGACGTTTTGGAATTCCGTGATAGGAAAATAATAAATGATCGTAATCAAATCCTTCCAAATGTTTTTTTATAGAATTTGCCAAAGCTTTAATAAAATCAGGTTTGTTGTAAAACGCCGGAACTTTGGTCAACTTCATTTCGGGAAATTTAGTGGTAACCAATTCATCTGCCAATGCCCAAATCGTTGTAGTTGAAGCCATAGCATATTGTGGATACAAAGCTAAGAGCATTACATCGGTAACGCCTTTTTTTCTTAATTCTTGCAATCCTTTTTGAATAGTCATTGTTCCATATCGCATCGCTAAAGCCACCGGAATGTCCACTTGTTTTTGCACTTTTTCATGCATTCTTTTGGAAAAAACAATCAACGGCGAACCTTCGTCGGTCCAAATTTGTGCATAAGCATGAGCCGAATTTTTTGGACGCGTTTGCAATATAATTCCTCTAACTAATAAAGCACGCAATAAATACGGAACATCAATCACATATTTATCCATTAAAAATTCGTCTAAATATGGCTTTACGTCTTTTGGCGTTGGACTTTCGGGTGAACCCAGATTTACTAATAAAACTCCTTTCATTGTGGCATTTTTTTGTAAAAGTAAATAGAACGACTGTTTTACTTTTTATTGTTTTACTTTTTTTATTGATTGTTTGATATACGAAATAGATTGAATTAGGTATTTGAACTTAAACTCATTAAATATTTTTTGGGTGTTGTGCCAAATTTCTTTTTGAAGGCAGCAATAAAATGGCTTCCTGTGCTGTAACCGATTTTTAGCCCAACTTCATTTACATTATAGGAACCAGAATCTAATAATTGTCGGGCATAATCCATTTTATAATCAAATAAAAAACCGTAAACGGTATCGCCATAAATTTGTTTAAATCCCATTTTTAGTTTCTTCAAACTCAGATTAACTTGTTCCGAAAGTTCTTCTAACCCTGGCGGTTCAGCCATGTTGGCAATAATGATTTCTTTGGCTTTTTTGATTTTTAGAACGTTTTCCTCGTCAATTAAAAACGGACATTGCTCAGCGTTTGGATCTTCATTTCGGTTAAAAAACAAGCTTAGCAATTCATAACCTTTACCTTTATAGTATAAGTTCTTTATTGATGGGTTCAAGTTGTAATGAAACATTTGGTTCAAAACAATAGCCATCGATGGACTGACATCACTTTCGTTATAATATTTTTTGTCTTTGTTTTCTGGACTTAAAAACGGAATATGTTCGGCATCAGAAGTAAAAAGACCATGAAATTTTTTGATGGAAATTAAAACGGAAATCAACCACGATTTTGGAGCGATTTCAATATGTAATGGCAATTCTTTTTGAGGATTGTAAAATAAAAGACATTTTTCTTCGTTCAAATCCAAATTATAACTTCCTTGGTTGAAACTAAATTTTGCTTTTCCTTTTAAACCAAAATGAAATTGAATCAAACCCATAGCAACGGGACGTTCAATTATTGTAGCGGTATCGGTATCATTTTGAAAACGAATTAAAATAAAATCATCGTCAATTCTTATTTCTTCTTTTGAACCCATAGCGATATTTTTTATAGCTGTTTTTGTGAAAATCAAACGAAATTATTTAGAATAAATCTATATAATAAAATTATTAGTGCTTGATTTTACTGCAAATTTAAAATAAATAACGATAAAAATACGAAAGAGCTTGAAAATATATTATTCAATTATAAAATGTTCTTTTAGCGTTGTTTTTTCTGAGTGTGATAATATCTTGTTTAAAAGTTTACCGCATTAAACTGAAATGCGATTTAAATGTTTTTTGGATGCCACATTCTTCATATTCTAATACAAACCAATAATCTGTTGCGGGAAGTTTGTGACCATTATAGGTGCCATCCCAACCTATTTCATTTTGACGAATTTGTCTCAGTAATTTTCCATAACGGTCAAAAACATACAATTTGGTATTGGTATTCCTTAAGTTAATATTCCAGTAATCATTGTATCCGTCTTCGTTTGGAGTAAAGAATTTGGGATAATCAAAAATAAAAATGGAAGAAGAAAGGTTTGTACAGCCATATAAATCAGTGACGTTTATCGTGTGACAACCAAAAGATACATTTTCAAAAACATTTGAATACTGGAAACTTCCATTATTTAACTGATAAAGAAGAGAGTTATTAGTGTTTTCAACATTTGCAATGATGTTATTATTAAAAGTTGAAAGGCTTAAATCGCCAAAACTTTCTGCAACAGTAACTCTCCAAATTGTTGGTTGTGAACAATTATTATTCGGAGTAAAGGTGTAAATCTCACTTTGTATGTTGCTAACATTTGTAGGTGACCAAGTTCCATTAATACCGTTTGTACTAGGAAAACTAATAGTTTCACCATAACAAATAATAATATCGTCAAAATAAACGCTTTCGTTTTTGTTTACTGTAACTGCCCATTGTGTAGATAAAGCACAGTTATCATTCGGTGTAAAAGTATATATTCTGCTAATAGTGTTGCTCACATTTGTGGGAAACCAAGTTCCACTGATACTGTTGGTATTGGGAAAATTAAGAATCTCACCTTCACAAATAGTAACGTCAGTAAAATTTATACTTATGTTGGGATTTATGGTAATTTCGACAGTAATAGGATAAGCACATTGGTTTTGATTAGGAGTAAAAGTATAAGTAGATATACCAATAGTAGCTGTGTTAATGATGTTTGGGAGCCAAGTTCCGGTAATGCCGTCAGTCGAAGTTAAAGGTAAGGCATTAGGTGTTTGATTTTGGCAATAGGTATTTGTTGGAAGATTAAAAGATGGCGTTATATAGTTGAGATTATTTGGGGAAAATAGTAATTCATACGTATTGCTGTAACATTCTGAAACTACACTGCAAGTAATGATATAATCTTCATTAGGATTTGGAATAGCAAGAGTTGGATTTATTTCTAATGAAGTACTTATTACATTTTGTGGATCATTTGCATAAGCTAGTTCCCAATTATAGCTACTGATATTATTGTTGTTCTCCAATGCAGTTTGTAGGCTATTGCAATATTCATTTTCGATGATAATCTTATTGTGAGGCATTAGATTATTTAATTGGTTAGGTAATCCTGCTAGGGAAAAACGTCCACCTAAATTTTGTTGTTCCGGAACATAATTGCAATCTTCGCCTAGTATGTTTGGATTATTAATTACACCAATCTTGTTTGATACAGAGCTTAATATTGGTCTTGCAATGTAGATTTTGCCGTCAGGCGCTATTTGCATTGATTGTAAACCATTGGTAGTAGATATAAATGTTGTTTTTGATGCAATAAAGTCACCGTTTGTAGTTTTGGTTACATCGTATTGGTATAATCTATTGCCTGCACATTTGTATAAAACGTTACTATCTGGTGAAAAGGAAGTTCCATACTGATTTTCATTTGTAGTATCTGCAAATTTTTCAGTAATTAACCCTGTAGAGTTGTCAAAATCAAAAACATAAAGTCCGGCAAAACTGCTACTACTAGGAACAACATAAGAAAGTAGTTTATTGTTTGGTGAAACTTTCATTTGTCCTGGTCTTGCATCAACAAGAAAAGAAGTAGTACTGATAATTGGTGTTGTGTTGAAACCACTACTTGAAATGTGGTAGACATAAAAATCGGTGCTATCGACTACTTTACAAATCACCCAATAGTCACAACCATTACTGTGTGGTACTACACAAACTTTTTCAGTAGTAGTTGTGCCAAAAAGATGGATATTTTTGTTTAGTGTAACATCTCCAAGCCCGTTGTCCATTGTCATATCAATTTCAGAATAGCAAACACCTTTGCCTGTGGTATTTGGAGCTTGTACAATGTATTGATCTAAAGTAACAAGAAAGTATTTGTCAAATCGGTTTTCAGAAAAATTATAAGTGCCGGGATAAGGAATAATGGCAGAAGATTGTGTTGAGGAATTATGTCCTGATAATTCATCTCCATTTAGCATTAACTGATAATTTTTATTCCAAACTTTTTCACCATTTGTGTAGAATAACAAATTTCCATTGCTATCACTTATGGAGGAACAACCTTCAGAGGAAAAAACTTCTGTTGTTGGTAAATCTAAAAGAGGTGTTGGTGGATTAGTGTTGAAATCAAGTCCTGCATTTACTCCGAAATACCAAATATTAGCCTCGCCTTGTGCAAAGATTGACACACAGAAAAACATAAAGATATAAAGAAAATAACTTTTCATCATCACAAAAAATAATATGTATACCAAAAGAACCCATAGCGACATTTTTTCGTATATACTTTTGTGAAAATCAAACCTTCTTATTTAGAATTAATCTATATAATAAAATTGTTAGGACTTGATTTTATTACAAATTTAAAAGAAATAACGATAAAAAGACGAAACGTGTTAAAAATATCCCTTAGCGACACAAAAAGTTCTTCCAGCGTTATTTTTATAAAATAGTTAGCTATAATTTTGTTTCACTTTTTAGGTAAGAGTAATTTATGGAAAACGGAAATATATCAAAGCACACTACTTTTTATGCTGTTGGCTTAAGTTATAAAAAAGCTGATGCCGAAATAAGAGGTAAATTTAGCTTAGATGACAATGGTAAAGAGAGTGTTTTAATTCAAGCCCAAAAAGAAGGTATTGAAGCGTTAATCGTTACTTCTACTTGTAATAGAACCGAAATTTATGGGTTTGCCCAACATCCGTTTCAACTGATCAAACTACTTTGTGAAAATAGTCAAGGAACAGTGGAAGACTTTCAAAAAGTAGCCTATGTTTACAAAAATCAAGAAGCAGTTTCTCACATGTTTCGCGTTGGAACGGGTTTAGATAGCCAAATTCTTGGCGATTTTGAAATTATCAGTCAAATAAAATCAGCCTTTGTTCAAAGTAAATCAATGAATTTGGCCAATGCTTTTTTGGAAAGATTGGTCAATGCGGTAATTCAGGCAAGTAAAAGAATTAAAAACGAAACCGAAATCTCATCCGGAGCAACATCAGTATCGTTTGCAGCGGTGCGTTATATTTTTAATACAGTTGAAGATATTGCCAACAAAAACATTTTACTTTTTGGAACCGGAAAAATCGGAAGAAACACATGTGAAAATCTTGTAAAACATACCAAACACGAGCAAATCACCTTAATCAATCGAACCAAAGACAAAGCTGAAAGATTGGCGAAAAAACTGGATGTGATTGTGAAAGATTATGCCGACTTACAAGTCGAAATTCAAAAAGCAGATGTTTTAGTTGTTGCTACCGGAGCACAAAATCCAACAGTTGACAAAACGATTTTAAATCTGAAAAAACCATTGTTGATTCTTGATTTATCAATTCCGAAAAACGTAAACGAAAATGTTCAAGATATCGATGGCGTAACGTTAATTCACATGGATCATTTATCGCAAATGACTGATGAAACGTTGGAAAAACGCAAAAAGCATATCCCGGCAGCCGAAGTAATTATTGAAGAAATCAAAGACGAATTTATAGCTTGGACCAAGCAAAGAAAATTTGCGCCAACCATTCACGCATTAAAAGAAAAACTTAATTCCATTAAAGATGGCGAATTAAACGTTCAGCGTAAAAAAATGGCGAATTTTGATGAACAACAAGCCGAATTAATTAGCGCTAGAATCATTCAAAAAATTACCAATCATTTTGCAAATCATCTCAAAGATGACAATACTTTGGTGGATGAAAGTATTGAATGGATTGAAAAAATATTTCAACTTGAAAACAAAGCATAAGTTTACAAGGTAATAGGTATTAGAAAAACTTTTCCCTTTTTCCTTTTTCCTCGAAACTAAATGAAAAATAAAACAATACGAATAGGAACACGAGACAGCGAACTCGCACTTTGGCAAGCCAAAACTGTCGAAAAAAAACTAAACGATTTAGGCTATAAAACCGAAATTATAGCTGTGAAGTCGCAAGGCGATATCATACTCGACAAACCACTGTATGAACTTGGTATTACAGGAATTTTCACCAAAACACTCGACATTGCCATGATTAACGGTCAAGTTGATATTGCGGTACATTCCATGAAAGATGTTCCAACAGCTTTACCAAATGGAATCGTACAAGCTGCCGTTTTAGAACGCGCTAACGTATTGGATATTTTGGTTCACAAAGGCAATTTAGATTTTCTGGAAAACGATGGAACAATTGCCACCGGAAGTTTGCGTCGTCAAGCACAATGGTGGAATAAGTACCCAAAACATACTGTGGTAGATTTACGCGGAAATGTAAATACGCGAATGCAAAAATTAAACGATAACGATTGGAACGGAGCCGTTTTTGCCGCTGCAGGTTTGGAAAGAATAAATTTAAAACCAGAAAATTATATCAATCTTGATTGGATGATTCCGGCACCGGCACAAGGAGCAATGGTTGTGGTTGCAATGGCTGACAACGCATTTACTATCGATGCCGTTTCACAATTAAATGATGTAGAAACCGAAATTTGTACGTATATTGAAAGACAGTTTCTTCGAACACTCGAAGGCGGATGTACAGCACCAATTGGAGCTTTGGCAAAATACAATGAACCAAATGATACCATCGAATTCCAAGGCGTTTTGTTTTCGGTTGATGGAAAACAAAAACTTGAGATCAATAAAGAAGTCGATATCTCAGAATGGAAAAAACTAGGATTTTCTTGTGCCAAAGAAATTCTGGAAAACGGAGGAAATGAGTTAATGATAGAAATTAAGAAACAGTTGAAAAAATAAATATGGAAAATGAAATTCGCATAGTATCAACTAAAGTGCTTTCGGAAGACCAAAAGTTACCCTTGTTGAGTGCGAATTTTTCGGTAATTGATAAAGATTTTATTAGTATCAGATACCATAATTTCAATTTCGGAGAATTAAATGATTATTTAATTTTTACCAGCCAAAATGCAGTAGAAAGCATTCTTTTACATAAAGATAATGACCAAATTAAAACCAAAAAAGCGTTTTGTGTAGGTGAAAAAACCAAGAAACTTTTGGAACAAAATGATTTTGAAGTTGTCCTGTTTTCAGATTATGCAGCCGAATTAGCTTCGGTAATTTGTAACCAATACGACAAAAACAGTTTTACCTTTTTTAGCGGAAACATTCGCCGTAATATTTTGCCCGATGCATTGCAATTGGCACAAATAAAAATGGATGAAATCGAAGTATATCAAACCGTTTTAACATCACATAAAGTTGAGGTAAGACACAATGCCGTTCTTTTTTTCAGTCCTTCTGCCGTAGAAAGTTATCTGAAAGAAAACGAAATTAACAATAAAATATGTTTCTGCATTGGTTATACAACCGCCGAAACATTGAAAGAAAAAACAGAAAACATCATCATTGCATCACAACCCAAAATTGAAAACGTGATTGCAGAAGTGATAAAATATTATAATTAAAATAAGACCTGACAGGTTTTCAAAACCTGTCAAGTCTAAACCTGAAAAGATATGATCAAAAATGACCTATTCCTTCGTGCCTTAAATAATGAAACAGTAGAACGTCCACCAGTTTGGATGATGCGTCAAGCCGGAAGATATTTACCCGAATTCAGAGCATTACGCGACAAATACGATTTTTTCACTCGTTGCGAAACGCCAGAATTAGCAGCCGAAATTACCGTTCAACCTATTCGAATCGTAAAACCCGATGCGGCTATTTTATTTTCAGATATTTTGGTTGTGCCACGTGCTATGGGAATTCACGTAGAATTAAAAGATAATTTGGGGCCAATTATTCCAAATCCAATCCGAACCATGGAACAAGTAAATCAAGTTTTTGTTCCCAATATTGAAGAAACTTTGGGTTACGTAATGGAGGCGGTAAAATTGACCAAAGGAATGTTGAACGATGAGGTTCCGTTGATTGGATTTGCTGGTTCGCCTTGGACAATATTTTGTTATGCCGTGGAAGGAAAAGGATCTAAAAGTTTTGATACCGCAAAAGGATTTTGTTTTTCCAATCCGGTTGCGGCACACATGTTATTGCAAAAAATTACCGATACTACCATTTTGTATTTGAAAGAAAAAGTGAAAGCCGGAGTCAATGCCGTTCAACTTTTTGATTCTTGGGGTGGGATGTTGTCGCCAGTAGATTATCAAGAATTCTCTTGGCAATACATCAATCAAATTGTAGAAGCTTTGGCAGAAGACACAAAAGTGATTGTTTTCGGAAAAGGATGTTGGTTTGCCTTGAGCGATATGGCAAAATCAAAAGCTTCAGCTCTTGGTGTAGATTGGACTTGTTCAGCAAGAAATGCTCGTTATTTGTCAGGTGGAAAAATTACTTTGCAAGGAAATTTTGATCCAAGCCGATTATTATCTCCAATTCCAACCATTAAAAAAATGGTTCACGGAATGATAGACGAATTCGGAAAAGACAATTACATAGTAAACCTTGGTCACGGAATTTTACCAAATATTCCTGTGGATCACGCGAAGGCTTTTGTTGAAGCAGTTAAGGAGTATAATCAATAGCTGTTTGCTGACAGCTTTTAGCTAATAGCTTTCATGAAAAATAAATTCTATCAATATATACAAAACCTTCAAGACCAAATCACTTCCAAACTAGAAGAAATCGATGGCGATGCCAAATTCCGTGAAGACATTTGGGAACGGCAGGAAGGTGGTGGCGGAAGAACTCGAGTTATCGAAAACGGAAATGTATTTGAAAAAGGCGGAGTCAATATTTCAGCAGTTCACGGAAAATTACCGGAAACCATGCAAAAGATGTTTGGAGTTGGTGAAGCTGATTTTTTTGCCTGCGGGTTGAGTTTGGTCATTCATCCCAAAAACCCAATGGTGCCAACAGTTCATGCCAATTGGAGATATTTTGAAATGTATAATGAAAAAGGAGAAATTATAAATTCATGGTTTGGTGGCGGACAAGATTTAACGCCGTATTATTTATTTGAAGAAGATGGAAAGCATTTTCATCAAACGTGTAAAACGGCTTGCGACAAACATAATCCGGAGTTTTATCCAAAATACAAAAAGCAATGTGATAACTATTTTTGGAATACTCATAGAAATGAAGCTCGAGGTCTTGGCGGATTATTCTTCGATTATTGCAAAGAAACCGAGCAAATGTCAATGGAAGATTGGTACAATTTCGTAACTGAAGTCGGAAACAGTTTTCTTGAAGCCTATGTTCCAATTGTTGAAGGAAGAAAAGATTTATCTTATACTGACGAAAACCGAAAATGGCAGGAAATCCGTCGTGGTCGTTACGTAGAATTTAATTTAGTACATGACAAAGGCACATTATTCGGACTAAAAACTAATGGAAGAATTGAAAGTATTTTGATGAGTTTACCACCATACGTTCAGTGGGTTTACGACCATCATCCAAAAGTTGGTAGCGAAGAAGAAAAATTAATTAAAGTATTAGAAAAACCTATTGACTGGATATGATTATCAATTGTCAATTATAAATTATTCATTGTTATGTTCCCATTACAAAGAGGCAGAAGATTACGCGTTAACGAATCCATACGTTCATTAGTTCGCGAAACCACATTAAGTCCAAGCGATTTTATGTTCCCAATGTTCATTGCAGAAGGTGAAAATGTAAAAGTAGAAATTCCATCTATGCCGGGAATTTTTCGTCGTTCCATCGATTTAACTGTGGAAGAAGTCAAAGAGCTTTTCGCACTCGGAATTCGAGCTGTAAATATCTACGTAAAAGTGGACGAAAGTCTAAAAGACAACACCGGAAAAGAAGCTTGGAATCCAAACGGATTAATGCAACGTGCCATCAAAGCTATCAAAACCGCTTGTCCGGAAATGATTGTTATGCCGGACGTTGCTTTAGATCCATATTCAATTTATGGACATGACGGAATTATTGAAAACGGAGATATTGCCAATGACTCAACCAACGATGCTTTGGTAAAAATGGCGGTTTCCCATGCTCAAGCCGGAGCCGATTTTGTGGCACCAAGCGACATGATGGACGGAAGAGTTTTGCGTTTACGCCAAGGTTTGGACGCTGCCGGATTTCAAAATATTGGAATCATGAGTTATTCGGCAAAATATGCTTCAGCGTTTTATGGACCATTTCGTGACGCTTTAGACTCTGCACCAGTGGATAATATCGAAGTACCAAAAGACAAAAAAACCTACCAAATGGATTACGCCAACCGAATCGAAGCTATTAAAGAAGCTTTGATGGACGTAGAAGAAGGCGCCGATATGGTTATGGTAAAACCTGGAATTGCATATCTCGACATCGTTCGCGAAGTCAAAAATGCAGTGAACGTTCCAGTGACAGTTTTCCATGTTTCGGGTGAATATGCCATGATAAAAGCCGCTGCCGAAAGGGGGTGGCTCGACCACGACAAGATCATGATGGAACAATTAATGTGCATTAAACGCGCCGGAGCAAGTCTGATTTCGACTTATTTTGCCAAAGAAGCAGCAATTTTATTAAACCAATGATGTCATCCTGAGCTTGACGAAGGAAGGAGCGAATAGCTTAGGCATTTTAGCAATCCATTTTCCCGCTTTTCGCGCTACACGGTAGCTCGCTTCAATCGGGGCTAAAAATAAAAGAATTGAATTTTTGCAAACGATGAAAAAATATATAATAATCCTTTTAATCACGGTATTTGCGTCTTGTAAAAAAGAAACCGAAACCAATTACGGACAACCAAAACACGATGAAACTTCGGTTAACGTTTCGGGAGAAGAATTATTTTCCGGAAAAGGAACATGTACCGCTTGCCATTTACCTGATCAAAAAGTAATCGGACCAAGCATCACCGAAATCGCTAAAATTTACAAAGAAAAAAATGCCAGTATTGTTTCCTTCTTGAAAGAAGAAAGCAAGCCAATTGTTGATCCAAGTCAGTATGAAGTGATGAAAACCAACTTCGCCATCACCAAGCAAATGAGTGATGAAGAACTAAAAGCATTGGAAGATTATGTGTTAAGTTTTGCAAAATAAATCTTTGCGACTTCTTTGTGTACTTTACGGTTAAATAATTAACTTTATCAGATGGAAACCTGTTTTATCAATTCGCCATTAGGAATCACCAAAATTGTTGGCGATGAAAATGGCATTGCAGAAATATCCGTTTTATCAGAAGGCAGTGTTTCTGTAACAATTCCAGCCGAATTACAAGAAGCAGTTTCACAACTCGGCGACTACTTTGATGGAAAACGTCAAGATTTTAACTTTAAATTAAACCCAAAAGGAACCGAATTTCAGCAAAAAGTTTGGCAAGAATTACTCAATATTCCATTTGGTAAAACAATGTCTTATCTCGATTTATCCAAAAAACTTGGTGATGTAAAAGCCATTAGAGCAGTAGCATCAGCCAATGGTAAAAATCCGCTTTGGATTGTGGTTCCGTGTCATCGTGTCATTGGAACTGACGGTTCACTTACAGGTTATGCCGGAGGTTTGTGGCGGAAAAAATGGTTGCTTGAACACGAAAACCCAACAAAACAACAAAGCCTTTTTTAAAAGATTTTTATTACATTCGTAGAAATGTAGTAAGTTATGATAGAAAAAATAAATCTCAATAACATTCTTTTCCTCGATATAGAAACCGTTCCGCAAGAGGAAAATTTCAATTCGTTAGATGGTGAACTAAAAGAACTTTGGGAACAAAAAACCCAATACCAACGCAAGGAAGATTTTTCTCCCGAAGATTTTTATGATCGAGCCGGGATTTGGGCTGAATTCGGAAAAATAGTTTGTATTTCAGTAGGTTATTTTGTCAATAAAAGCGATGTCCGAAACTTTAGAGTAACCTCATTTTTTGGTGACGAAAAAAAGATTTTAAAAGACTTTTCGGCGTTATTGGATAATCATTTCAACGGTGCACAGCATTTACTTTGCGGTCATAATGCTAAAGAATTTGATATTCCGTTTATTGCCCGAAGAATGATAATCAACGGTATAGTTATTCCGCAAAAACTTAATTTATTTGGAAAAAAGCCTTGGGAAATTCCACATTTGGACACTTTGGAATTGTGGAAATTTGGCGATTACAAACATTTTACATCATTGAAATTACTAACTAAAATCCTCGGAATTCCATCTCCAAAAGGTGATATCGATGGCAGTCAGGTTGGACATGTTTATTATGTGGAAAAAGATATCGACCGAATTATTACCTATTGCGAAAAAGACACCATTGCCGTAGCTCAAATTTTTCTTCGTCTTCGCAGAGAAGATTTATTAATAGATGATGAGATAATTCATGTTTAAAAATCAAGTTCAAAAATCAACCTCAACTTCAAAAGGCAAGTTTGAAAGAGAAATATAAAGTTATTATGGCTGAAGCAAATCCATTTGGTGAGAAAATATTTGATTTCGATGAAAGATTAATTCGCTTCGCTGGAGAATGTATTTTCTTTACACGAAAATTGAATAAAAGTTATGAAAACGAGTATTATAAAAATCAACTTATTCGTTCATCAGGAAGTTCATCTTTAAATTTTGGCGAATCACAAGGAACTTTATCAGATAAAGATTTAATATTCAAGTTAACTTTAGTTGTTAAAGAGTTAAAAGAGTCTAGAAATTCTTTAAAAATTTTAAACTACATAAACGAAGGTAATAAAGAACTTAGAATATTTCTTCTAAACGAAGTTGAAGAATTAATAGCAATTGCATCTAAAATGATAATTAATAAAAAGTAATAGTTATTTAATCATCAACTTTTTGAACTTGAACTTGAATTTGATTTTTGAAGTTGAGGTTGATTTTTGAAGTTGAATTGTTACTTTTACAAAAAAACAAATCATGGTTCTCAGCAGATTTTGGCTCGCAATATTCATTTCGTCTATTGCTTTTATTGTTTTCAGTTTTTTCATTGGAAATAGTTATTCCGTTGATTATGTGTTAAACGGAAAAAAAGATGATCCAATTTTAGTTTCAGAAAAATACCTGAACGAACTTCCAAAATTCATTCAGGATAGTATTCATAAAAATGATGAAAAAACGTTTGTACTTAATCGTAATACAAATGATGCTGATACAACCTATGTCTATAAAAATCAAACTGTAAAAATTTACAGCGGTGTTCAAAAAACAGATGGTTTGTTGCCAACCTGTAAAAGCAGTTTGTTTGATTTAATCTTGCCGTTAATGGCATATCTTGCTTTTTTCTGTGGATTAATGGAGTTGCTGATTATTTCTGGAGCAGCCGAAATTCTGGCAAAAAAATTAAGTCCGGTTTTTGCACAAGTTTTCCCGTCTGTACCAAAAAATCACGAATCGATATCGTATATGACCTTAAATTTTGCAGCCAATTTTCTTGGTTTGGATTCGGCAGCAACACCATTTGGATTGAAAGCTATGCAAAGTCTTCAGGAAATCAATCCCGAAAAAGATAAAGCCAGTGATGCACAAATCATGTTTATGTGTTTGCATGCTGCCGGTTTGACATTGATACCAACATCCATAATAGGTTATCGTGCTGCCGAAAATGCCGCCAATCCAGCCGATGTAATGTTGCCGTGTATTATTACGTCATTCATTGGGACAATTGCAGCGATGATTATCGTTGGAATTCGTCAAAAAATCAATTTCTTTAGCGCAACACTTTTGGTAGCTTTAATGACCGTAATCGGAGCAATTGTTGGGTTGTTGTTTTATATCAACGAATTAGATTTGGTGGGCAAAAACTTCTTTACCGCTAATCTTTCTGGATTAATGTTAGTTGCTATTGTGGCTTTCACTTTGATATTTTCATTTGTGAAAGAAAAGAAATTTGTTGAAAAAAGCACTACCGTTTTTGACGCTTTCGTTTCTGGAGCTAACAACGGATTACAAACCGGAGTGAAGATTTTCCCTTATGTTATGGGAATGTTGGTTGCGATTTCATTCTTCAGAAATAGTGGATTGTTTGAAATTATGTCCAATGGAATTTCATTTGTGTTTTCTCATGCAGGCGTAACCAAAGAAATTACCGATTCGCTTCCGGTTGCTATGTTACGTCCGTTTAGTTCCGGTGGTTCACGTGGATTTATGATTGATGCTATGCGTAATTTTGGCCCTGATTCTTTTACCGGAAGATTGAGTTGTATTTTCCAATGTAGTGCCGAAACTACGTTTTATGTAATTGCGGTTTATTTTGGTTCGGTAAATATCAAAAATACTCGTTACACACTCGGAACAATGCTTTTGGTAGATTTAATTTGTGTAATTACCGCAATTTTTGTGGCGAGTTGGTTTTTTTAATACATTCTAAATAACAACCTATGCGTTTCAAATCATTGCAGAAGCCGTGCAGTTTTTTTAACTTTACAGTTCAATAAAAAAACAAACAAATGGATTTCATATATCAAGATCCGTATCCGATTTTGAAAGACGATACGCAGTACAAAAAACTTACTTCTGATTACGTAAAAGTCGAAAAACTCGGTGATAGAGAAATTCTTACCGTTGATCCAAAAGGATTAGAACTTTTGGCAGAAGAAGCCATGATTGATGTATCGTTTATGTTGCGAACGACTCATTTAAAAAAGTTGGAAAACATCCTTCATGATCCTGAAGCAACAGATAACGACCGATTTGTAGCTTACAATTTATTGCAAAATGCTGCGGTTGCTGTTGAAGGCGAATTACCTTCATGTCAAGATACCGGAACGGCAATTGTAATGGCAAAAAAAGGCGAAAACATTTTTACCGGAGTTGATGATGCCGAATGGTTATCCAAAGGGATTTTCAATTCCTATCAAAAGAAAAATCTCCGCTATTCACAAATCGTTCCGATTTCGATGTTTGAAGAAAAAAATTCGGGTTCAAATTTGCCTGCACAAATTGATATTTATGCTAAAAAAGGAAATTATTATGAGTTTTTATTTTTAGCAAAAGGCGGCGGAAGTGCAAACAAAACGTTTTTATACCAAAAGACAAAATCACTTTTAAACGAAAAATCATTAGACGAATTCGTTCGTGAAAAAATAAAAGATTTAGGAACATCAGCTTGTCCGCCATATCATTTGGCTTTAGTTATTGGTGGAACTTCTGCCGAAGCAAATTTGGCAGCTGTAAAGAAAGCTTCTGCGGGATATTATGACCATTTGCCAACAACAGGAAACATGTCTGGTCAAGCATTTAGAGATTTAGCTTGGGAACAAAAAGTGTTAGAAATTTGTCAAGAAAGCGCAATCGGAGCACAATTTGGCGGAAAATATTTTGCTCATGATGTTCGTGTAATTCGTTTGCCTCGACATGCTGCATCTTGTCCAGTTGGGTTAGGTGTTTCGTGTTCGGCAGATAGAAATATCAAAGGAAAAATCACCAAAGATGGTATCTTTTTGGAACAATTAGAAACCAATCCGAAGCAGTTTTTACCTGAAATTCCACCGCATTTAGAAGAACCAGTTATTGTAGATTTAAATCGTCCGATGGCTGATATTTTAGCCGAATTATCAAAATATCCTGTAACAACACGATTGAAATTAAACGGAACCGTAATTGTAGCTCGTGATATTGCGCATGCAAAAATCAAAGAATTACTCGATGCTGGAAAACCAATGCCAGACTATTTCAAAAATCATCCTGTGTATTATGCTGGACCAGCAAAAACGCCAGATGGAATGCCTTCAGGAAGTTTTGGACCAACAACAGCTGGACGAATGGATGTTTATGTTGATGAATTCCAAAAAGCTGGTGGAAGTATGATTATGCTTGCCAAAGGAAATAGAACGCAAACAGTAACCGATGCGTGTAAAAAATATGGCGGATTTTATCTTGGTTCGATTGGCGGACCAGCCGCAATTTTAGCAAAAGAAAACATTCTTGCTGTTGAGGTTGTCGATTTTGAAGAACTTGGAATGGAAGCCGTTCGTAAAATCACAGTAAAAGATTTCCCTGCTTTCATCATTACCGACGATAAAGGCAATGATTTCTTTGCTAATTTGTAAAAATAATTAGCCACAAATTCACAGATTAGTCACTATAATCTGTGAATTTGTGGCTATTAAAATTAATCGAATGCCCTTTAAAGAAACATTTTTAGAGTTTTATTCTAAAGTTAAGTTGAGTATTGAAGATGGAACTTTTGCTAAATTAACGTTAGCAAAAACCATTGGAAATAGTCAATTGATGAATGTTTATGTTCGTCCGATTATGGATGAAGAAGTGTTGAAATTGGAGTTAAAATTCAAATTTCAGCAAGAAGAATTATTTGAAATTCATAGTATTGATAGTGCTTTTTCAAGATTACTAGAGTTCATAAACAATCCATTTTTATCAGCAATATTGTTTACAACAGGATTTGATTTGACTTATAAATTGAATAAGAAAAGAACTGTTTCCGTAATGGAACAGTTTCCAAGTTTCACTCATGCTTCGCCAGTGATTTTAGAGTATTTTGAAAATAAAAATTAAAAAAAGCATGTCAAAGTTTAAAAATTTGACATGCTTTTTTAGCTTTTATTCCACAAACAACACCAAACCTTTTAAATAATGACCTTCGGGATGGTAAATGTTCGTTGGATGATCTGAACCTTGTTCTAATTTATGTAAAACTCTAATATTTCTACCCGTTTCAATAGCTGCTGCTGCAATCGTGTTGTAAAACAAGACATCATCAATAACTTGAGAGCAGGAAAACGTAAACAAAATTCCTTTAGGTGCTAAAGCTTTCAGTCCAGCAATGTTCAATCGTTTATAGGCTTGCGTTGCGGTGTGTTTACTTTTAATGCTTTTAGCAAATGCAGGCGGATCGAGCACAATTACATCATAAATCTGATGGTTTTCTTTCATAAAGTTAAATACGTCATCAGCAATCGCTTTATGATTGGCATTTGGAAAGTTCAATTCCATGTTTTTTGCGGCTAAATCAACAGCTTTTTGTGAAATATCAACAGATGTTACCAATTCGGCTTTGGCTTGCATAGCATAAATAGAAAAACCTCCAGTATAACAAAAGGTGTTGAGTACTTTTTTTCCTTTGGAAAAATCACCTAATAGTTTTCTATTATCTCGTTGGTCAAGAAAGAAACCTGTTTTTTGACCTTCAACCCAATTTACAGAAAATAAAATACCGTTTTCTTTAGCAACTGTTTCTTGGTTGGTTCCAAAAAGAAAATAATCAGTTCCCGTGTTTGGTAAAGTTCCCGAGCTTTTGCAATAAATGGTTTTGCAAAATTCTGGAAAATTAGCTTGAATGGCTTCGGAAATTTTTTCTATTTGCAGAAAAACACCTGTGGAATGGGCTTGAATTACCCAATTTTTATCATAATAGTCAATGATTAAACCCGAAATTCCGTCGCCTTCGCCGTGAATGACACGAAACGCATTGGTGTGTTCAAAATCCAATAGTTGCGTTCGTAATTCCCATGCAGATTGTAGCTTTTTCTGCCAAAAAGTGTCATCAAAAGTTTCTGTTCCAAAAGTCAAAATCCTAACAACAATACTTCCTTTATCACTGAAATATCCTGTTCCTAAATGATTGTTTTTTGAATCAACAACATCGACCATTTCACCATCATTAATTTCTCGGCTTACGCCAAAAACGGCTCCGCTGAAAACCCACGGATGACGACGTTGAATGGATTTTTCTTTTCCTGATTTTAATATAACTTTTGGGAAACTCATCTTTTATTAAATTGAAAAAACCTGACAAGTTCTCAAAACCAGTCAGGTTTGTGTTGTAATCTGTTTATAATTAGTTAATCATCATTTCAGGAATTTCTCCTTCGATGATTAAGTCAGCTTCAGTTGATTTTATAATTTCTTCCACCGAAACACCTGGTGCGCGTTCCAGTAATTTGAAACCTTTTGGTGTAATTTCCATCACAGCTAATTCGGTTACTACTTTTTTAACACAACCAACACCAGTTAACGGAAGCGTACATTTTTTCAGAATTTTACTTTCGCCGGCTTTATTGACATGCATCATAGCTACGATAATATTTTCGGCAGAAGCCACTAAATCCATTGCTCCACCCATTCCTTTTACCATTTTACCAGGAATTTTCCAATTGGCAATATCTCCGTTTTCGGCAACTTCCATCGCACCAAGTATGGTTAAATCTACTTTTTGCGCACGAATCATTCCAAAGCTAAAAGCTGAATCGAAGAAACTTGCGCCGGGTAATGTTGTAATGGTTTGTTTTCCTGCGTTAATGATATCAGCATCTTCTTCGCCTTCAAATGGAAATGGTCCCATTCCAAGAACGCCATTTTCACTTTGAAATTCCACGGAAATGTCATTACGAACATAATTGGCAACCAAAGTTGGAATGCCAATTCCTAAATTTACATAATAGCCATCTTTTACTTCTTTGGCTATTCGTTTTGCAATTTGATTTTTATCTAAAGCCATATCTTATTTGATGATTTGAAAATTTGATGATTTGAAAATTAACCTTTCTTCGAAGAAGATATAATTTTAGAAATTATCAAATTTATAGATTGTAATTTTTTAAATAATTCTTCGCTAGGATTTGGATAGAATTCTGAATTCAAACAAAGTTCTAACCAATATTGTAATTCGTCTGTTTCTTTTGCAGAAATTTTAAATTTATGAATAAAGTCTGCTTTACTTTCCGCATTCTGAGCTTCTCTAATATTTGCACCAATTGATGTTCCACTTCTGAAAATTTGAGATGCCATTTCAAAACGATTTGTTTTTCTAATTTCTTCTGAAAAAGTTATTATTTCCAAAGCAAACTCGAATGTCAATTTTACAATTAAATTGTCTTTATCGTTTCTCATCTTCAAATTTTCAAATTAAAAAATCATCAAATTATTTCTGTCTCACAGTACGTTGCTCGATTCGTTTTTCAAATTTTTCTCCTTTGAAAATACGCTGTACCATAATTCCGGGAATGTGAATTTCATTTGGATTTAAGCTTCCAGCCGGAAGTAATTCTTCTACTTCAGCGATGGTTATTTTTCCTGCGCCAGCCATAACTGCGTTGAAATTTCGAGCTGTTCCTTTAAAAATTAGATTTCCTGCTTCGTCGCCTTTCCATGCTTTTACAATTGAAAAATTAGCTTTGTATGCCAATTCCATCACGTGCATTTTTCCGTTGAATTCACGTGTTTCTTTCCCTTCGGCAACTTCCGTTCCAAATCCTGCAGGTGTGAAGAATGCCGGAATTCCAGCTTGAGCAGCACGACATTTTTCAGCTAATGTTCCTTGTGGCGTAAGTTCAACTTCGAGCTCGCCAGAAAGCATTTGGCGTTCGAATTCGGCATTTTCTCCTACATAGGAAGATATCATTTTTTTAATTTGTCTTTTTTGAAGCAATAATCCCAATCCAAAGTCATCAACTCCAGCGTTGTTTGATATACAAGTTAGATTAGTAACGCCTTTTTTTACGAGTTCAGCGATGCTGTTTTCGGGAATACCACAAAGTCCGAAACCGCCAAGCATGATAGTCATGTTGTCTTCGATGCCTTGTAGTGCTTCTTGAACAGAGTTTACTTTTTTGTTAATCATATTGTGTTAGTTTGTTTCAGTTTTAGCCCTGATGGAAGCGGCATCCTTTTCTTTTTTTTGGTTTTGTCCTTCGGCTACGCTTAGGATGGCAAAACCAAAAAAAGAAAAGATATAGCGAACAGCAGGAATCAGCTCCTAAAAATTATAATCCGAATTCGTCGATATCTTGTTCTTCGTTGTCAATTGCAGTTGAATCGGTTTCTACTTTTTTAGGTGCCCAACAATCTACTTTTATAGAAAGATTATCCGGTCGTTCAAATGGATCTTTGGAGACTTGTAATTCTTTGTCTTCGTAGCATTTTTTCATAAAATATCCCCAAATTGGTAAAGCTGCTGTTGCACCTTGTCCATAGGTTATACTTTTGAAACGCGCAGAACGGTCTTCACATCCTACCCAAACTCCGGTAGCTAAATTTGGAACCATTCCGATAAACCAACCGTCTGATTGGTTTTGAGAAGTTCCTGTTTTTCCGGCAATTGGGTTGGTAAACATATAGGGATAACCTGTCCAACGGTTGTCGCCACTTCCGCCACCTTGAGTTCTAAGACGAACTCCGGAACCGCTTTCGGTTACACCTTCGAGGAGTTTGATTACGGCAAAGGCAATGTCTTTATTCAATACATCATGTGATTCAGGAACGGGTTCATATAGTACAACACCGTTTTTGTCTTCTATTCTGGATATAAATTGTGGTTTCATATAAACGCCTTGGTTGGCAAATGTACTGTAAGCGGCTACCATATCTTGAACAGTAATTTCAACAGCACCAAGTGCAATAGAAGGTTGGTTTGGAATATTGGAATTAACTCCGAGTTTTTTGGTTAAAGCAACAACAGCTTCCGGACCGGTTTTATCGATTAACTTGGCCGAAACAGTGTTGATGGAAAGTGCCAATGCTCGTTTTAGGGTTACCATTCCGCGGTATTGACGGTCAGAGTTTTTGGGTTCCCAATCGGCAGTTACATGGTGTCTTCCTTTGTGAATCATAAACGGACTATCAATAATGGAATCACAAGGTGACATTCCTAACTGTTCAATTGCTGTGGCGTAAACGAAAGGTTTGAATGTAGAACCTACTTGTCTTGCACCTTGACCAACGTGGTCATATTGGAAATATTTGTAATTGATTCCGCCAACCCAAGCTTTGATATGACCGGTTTGTGGTTCCAATGACATTAAGCCTGCTTGAAGGAAATGTTTGTAATAACGAATGGAATCCAAAGGAGTCATAACGGTATCGATTTCTCCTTTCCATGAAAAGACTTTCATCTTTGTTTTAACACTGAAAGAAGCAATGATTTCATCTTCTGTTTTATCTAAATCTTTCATTACTCGCCAACGTTCAGAGTTTTTCATGGCATTGGTTATGATTCGCTTTGTTTCGGCATCAGTAATATTTACGAAAGGTGCATTTTTATTGGTTTTTTGTTGGCTAAAAAACTCTTGCTGAAGATTTTTCATATGGGCTTGAACTGCTTCTTCGGCATGTTCTTGCATTTTAGAATCTATTGTTGTGTAAATTTTTAATCCATCGGTATAGATGTCATATTCTTCTCCGTTTGGTTTTTTATTTTCTTTTACCCATTTTTTCATGTATTCACGAAGGTATTCGCGGAAATAGGTTGCAATTCCTTCTTTGTGCGTTTGTAATTTAAAGTCAAGTTTGATAGGTAAATTGCTTAAACTATCTTTTTGTGATTGAGTAATAATTTTTGAACGAAGCATTTGAGATAGCACTACGTTTCTTCTGTTTTTTACACCAATGGGATTTCTAACCGGATTGTAAAGCGATGAATTTTTGAACATTCCGACTAAAATAGCAGCTTCGTCAACTGTTAAATCTTTTGGTTCTTTAGAAAAATAGGTTTTGGCTGCAGAACGAATTCCGATGGCGTAATTGTTGAAATCATACACGTTGAAATACATGGCAATGATTTCATTTTTGGTATATTGTCTTTCAAGTTTGATGGCAATAATCCATTCTTTTACTTTTTGGATTACACGAAATAAGAAGAATTTTGAACCTTCACCGTGAAATAATTGTTTGGCTAATTGCTGTGACAAAGTACTTGCACCACCATCTCTACCTAGTTTTAGGGCAGCACCAAAAGTTCTTCGTGCATCAATACCTGAATGTTCATAAAAACGTTCGTCTTCGGTAGCTACTAAGGCATTTACTAAATGTGGCGGTAAGTCTTCAAATTTAATTGGAGTTCTGTTTTCATTATAGAATTTTCCGATTGTCACTCCATCAGAAGAAATTATTTCGGTAGCCAAATTGGATTCGGGGTTTTCTAAGTCTTCAAAAGAAGGCATTGCGCCAAAAAATCCCCATGATGCTAAAAGGAAAAAAAGTATCATTGCACCGGTGCCAATGAAGAAAACTTTCCAAAATTTCTTTTTGTAATAGTTTATATCTTTGGTTGTTGTATTATTTTTTTGTGCCATAATTTTATTCTTTTGATTCTATTCTAAATCCAACATCGGTAACTCCTTCAAGTTTTTTTACACCTTCAATTTTTCCGGTTTCTCTCAATGCTTGTTTTATGTGAACTTTATAAGTGCCTTTTTGGTCAAATTTTTCGTTTGCTTTGTAAAACAGTTTATTCTCTTTTATGTCACTAAAACCATCACCAAGAAGTGTGCCGTCAGGATTGGTCATAAGATATTCTAAAGTATCAACTTTTACTTTTCTGTTTGGTTGTTCCAATGATACAATCAGAAATAAATTACTGAATTTGTAATTGTCGTTGTTTCTGATATTCACAAATAAATCATAGTTTTTTTTGCTGTCAAGCTGAGGCAAATCAAAGGAAACAATACTGTCTTTATCCCAAGCTTTTCCAACGGATTTATATTCGTCAAAAACTCTTTTTTTATCACATGAGAATAAAAAGCAGCATGCTAAAATAAGCAGTAAACTATTTTTTTTGTCCATTTTTTGTGTTAATTGATGGCTTTTTATCTTTGTTGTTTGGCTTTCTTTTTTTGTTATTTTTCTTTTTTCGAGGTTGGTCAAAACGAGTAAGACTTTCTTGCCCCATAGCATTGTTAAAGTTTGCTTCAGGTTCGGTAATGATTTCCTCGGCAAAATCTTCCAAAGCAGAAACTCTTATTTTTTGTTTGTTTTGAGCAATGATTTCTTTTACCTGATCAATTTTCAGTACATGCCAATTCGCAAAATTATCAGTGTAAGCAAACCACATTAATCCTTTGAAAATATCTTGTTTTTGACAAATAGCATCGCCTTTTTCAGTGTGAAGTTTTGTTTCAAAATCAGGAAAATCTTTTAACGCATCCATGTAGGTGTCCAGTTCATAATTTAGACAACATTTTAGTTTACCACATTGTCCGGCTAGTTTTTGCGGATTTAAAGATAATTGTTGATAACGTGCTGCAGATGTATTTACACTTCGGAAGTCTGTTAACCATGTAGAGCAACATAATTCTCTTCCACATGAACCAATACCGCCAAGACGTGAAGCTTCCTGACGAAAGCCTACTTGTTTCATTTCAATACGGATACTGAATTCTTTAGCAAAATCTTTGATTAACTGACGAAAATCTACACGATCGTTTGCGGTGTAATAAAAAATAGCTTTTGATCCATCGCCTTGAAATTCAATATCAGAAATTTTCATTTCCAGATTTAGTGCAATAGCTAATTCTCGTGCTCTCACTTTCATTGGTTCTTCTTTATCACGAGCATCACTCCAAATGTCAATGTCTTTTTGAGACGCTTTTCGGTAAATTTTCGGAATTTCATTTGAAGTGTGGTTTACACCTTTTTTCTTCATTTGGATTTTTACCAATTCACCTGTCAATGTGACAATTCCAACATCGTGTCCGGGAGAAGCTTCGGTTGCTACAATGTCACCAATGCTTAAGGTTAATTTCTCTGTATTGCGATAAAATTCTTTTCTTCCATTTTTAAAACGGACTTCCACGCAGTCAAAAGAAACCTCACCATTAGCCGGACTCATGTTTGAAAGCCAATCGAAAACCGTTAATTTATTGCAGCTATCGGTGCCGCAAGTCCCATTATTTTTACATCCTTTTGGAGCACTACCATCAGATGTTGAGCAACTTGTACAAGCCATAAATTTGAATATATTGGTCATCTCATTTTGAGAACGAGACTACTTATCATAATAACGTTAAAAGTGTAAAGATAGTATTTTTTGAAGTTTTAAAAATTCTTTTCCTGCAATTTGATTTTCTCTCTTTTTGGATAGGATTTACATCAATAATTAAAAGGTAAAACGCCAGTAATTCTGGTGTTTTTTATGTTGTTTTTACTGAAATAATGCGAACCGGACAAGCTTTTTCTGCTAGTTCACAATTTTCCAGCATGGAATAATCGGGAGATTTCAAGGTATGAAAACCTTTATTATTTGTAGATTTAAGTAAAACTGATTTCCCGTCTTTTTTTGACATTTGAAATTGAGCTGGAGCCATTTCTACACAATAATTGCAACCGATACATTTGTCTCTTTGAAGCGTAACAACAATCATTAGTTTTCCACAATTTTATACATCTTGTCTGATAAACGAATGCGGAAGGGTACTTTTAGCGTACAACTGTCGCCTTTTGTGGCTTTGTCTAATTGTATGTCGTTGACCATGAAATCTTCCAATATCATTTCCTGTGCTCCGGTACTTGGTCCGGTAATCAATATTTTATCACCTTTTTTGATGTCATAAGCTTCTATTTTGAATTCAGCTATGCTGGATTTCGGAAAATAATGCGTGCCTTTACCTATGTAAACTTTCTTTTGTGTAGCGCTTGAACCTGGATTATTACTCCATTCACCTAATTTTTGTCCTAAATAGTATCCGCTCCAGAAACCACGATTATAAACGGTTGACAAAGTTTCCATCCAAACGGAAATTTTTTCTTTGCTAAATGTTTCATCATAGTAAGCATCAATCGCTTCACGATAGGTTTTGATAACGGTTGCTACATAATCGGCTGCCCGACCACGACCTTCAATTTTCAATACTTTAATACCCGAATCGATGACTTGATCTAAGAAATCGATGGTGCATAAATCTTTTGGCGACATCATATATTCGTTGTCGATTTCGATTTCAAAACCTGATTCCTGATCAATAACAGTGTATTTTTTTCGACAGTTTTGTTTACATGCACCACGATTGGCAGAAGAATTGTGTGAATGTAAACTTAGATAGCATTTTCCTGAAACGGCCATACATAAAGCACCGTGACCAAAAATTTCAATTTCAACTAAGTTACCGCTTGGTCCTTTTATTTGTTCTTTTTCGATTTGTTCAGTAATCTTTTTTACCTGACGTAAACTCAATTCACGGGAAAGAACAATAGTATCGGCAAACATAGCATAGAATTTTACCGTTTCGATATTGGTCACATTCAACTGAGTCGAAATATGAACTTCAATTCCCATAGTTCTGGCAGACATAATTACAGCTTGATCTGATGCAATTACAGCAGTAATTCCGGCTTCTTTGGCTTTGGTTAAAAGAGTTTTTACAATCGATAAATCGTGATCATAAATTATAGTATTCAACGTCAGATAGGTTCTGACATTTTTTTCATTGCATCGGCGGGTAATTTCGGGTAAATCATCCAAAACGAAATTTACTGTTGCACGAGCACGCATGTTTAATTGTTCTACGCCAAAATAAATCGAATCACAACCATTGTCTAATGCTGCCTGAAGTGATTCGAAGTTTCCGGCCGGAGCCATTAACTCGATTCTTCCTGAAGTTGTCATTAGCTGATGATTTTGAATAATTTATCAGATAATCTAATGCGGAACGGGACTTCAAAAGTTACTTTGTCGCCAATTTTTGCAACGGCATTTTCTTTACCATTTACAAACATTTTTTCTAAGGTTACTTCTTGATTTCCGGTTGTTGGACCAGAAATCAGAATCTTGTCACCAAGGTTTAGTTCATTATTTTCGATAATGAAAAGACCAACGCTGGCTTTAGTATAATAATGTTCGGCTTTACCAAGGAGTGTTTTTTTAACTTTTAATTTTTGACGAATATCTTTCGTTTCTTGGATTTTTGCCAAAGGAGTATTTGGTAGTTCTCCGGAATGCTTAAAACGCAGATTTTCAGAACGCCCTTTTCGGAAAATTTTGTTTCCTACTTGTTTTCCGCGACGAAGTTTTACTTGCTCAGCCAATGGTAAATGTGTGGTTTCTAGACATTCAGTTGAACAACAATTTTCCATTAGAGTTTGACATTCGTCACATTGAATAAACAACAAATGACAACCATCGTTAGCGCAATTAGTATGATTATCACAAGGTTTTCCGCATTGGTGGCATTGGGAAATAATATCATCGGTTATGCGTTCACCTAAGCGGTTATCAAAAACGAAATTCTTCCCGATGAATTTACTTTCTAAGTTTTCTTCTTTGATTTGTTTGGCATAATTGATAATTCCGCCTTCCAGTTGGAACACATTTTTAAATCCTTGATGTTTGAAATAAGCTGAAGCTTTTTCGCAACGAATTCCACCGGTGCAATACATCACAAGATTTTTATCTTCCTTGAAATCTTTCAGTTGTTCATTGATGATTGGTAAACTTTCTCTGAAGGTTTCCACATCAGGAGTAATAGCGTTTTTAAAATGTCCGACTTCACTTTCGTAGTGATTTCTAAAATCAACGACAATAGTATTTGGATTGTCTAAAATTTCATTGAAGGCTTTGGCATTTAGGTGAATACCTTTGTTGGTTACATCAAAAGTTTCATCGTTTAACCCGTCGGCAACAATTTTATGACGGACTTTTATCGTTAACTTCAAGAATGAATGGTCATCTTGTTCTACGGCTACATTTAATCGAATACCTTTCATAAAATCGTATGCTTCTAATGTTTCCCGAAAAGCTTCAAAGTTCTCGGCTGGAACGCTCATTTGAGCATTGATTCCTTCCTGAGCAACATAAATTCTGCCTAATGCATTAAGTGCATTCCAAGCAATAAATAAATCGTCGCGAAATTTTTTAGGATCTTCAATTTTGGCGTACGCATAGAAAGATAATGTAAGGCGTTGTTGTCCGGCTTCATCAATTAATTGAGCTCTTTCTTCTGCGCTTAAGGTGTTATACAGTTGCATGCTATAAACGTTTTAAGTGAGAAATATGTCTTTTGAACTCTAAATGGAAGAGTTCGGTGCAAATTTACAGTTTTTTTCAAATAAAAAAACCCAATCAATTTTTCAACTGAAAGGGTCTCTTTTTCATAGCAAATTTTAAATTTAGTTTATCACCATACAATCGCCGTTTATACAATCAACTGAACTTGGTGGCAATTCCATGGCGCAATCTGAGACAGCATTAGTTTGGATATTGTTTTGATGATCCATTTGGTTATATTCTGTAACCATTTGCTGTAATTGTTCTAAATTTATACTGCTTGAAAACAAAAGATATTCTCTTGGTCCGCCACAAGGTTTTGAGCCAAAAGCAATGTAGTTACAACTGCCTGAGCAGTCAAAACTATTGATGTAATCAACGATTTCTTGTTTTTTTCAGCTAATTCATCGCTTAAATTAGCATCATTGTTTTCCGAACATTGAAAAGCAAACAGTGGAAAAACGGTTAGGAATAATAACTTTTTCATATAGCTTTAATTGGTTATTATATAAGATGAAAAAAGCATAAAAGGTTGCGTTGGTAATGAAAAATATGCATTTAGCAAACTCTAAATTAACCACAAAGTTCACAAACAAAGCACAAAAAGTTTTAAAAAGAATTAGCCACAAATTCACAGATTTTAAAAATATAATCCGTGAATTTGTGGCTAAAAAATTAGAATTTCGTAGCGAACTTTGCGAAAAACTTTGTGCCTTTGCAGTTAATTTTTTAACAGAATTCTGCGTAAGCGTCTTTTAAGTTTTCTGCAATCATTTCTGCTGGTCGACCTTCAATGTGATGACGCTCTAGCATGTGTACTAATTCTCCATTTTTGAACAAAGCCATACTTGGTGATGATGGTGGAAAAGGAAACATTTCTTCTCTTGCTGCATCAACTGCTTCTTTGTCAACTCCTGCAAAAACTGTGATTAAATGATCGGGTTTTTTAGCATTGTCTAAACTCATTTTTGCTCCCGGACGTGCATTTCTTGCCGCACAACCACAAACTGAATTTACTACAACTAATGTTGTCCCTTCTGCTTTAATCGCATTTTTTACTTCTTCTGCATTATATAAATTTTGAAAACCGGCATCTGTTAGTTCAGCACGCATCGGGTTTACCATTTCTTCTGGATACATTTTTTTAATTTTAGATATTAGATATAAAATTTTAGACATGAAATCTACTGCAAAGATAGTGAGAATTGCATTTTTATTACAATTTCAATCATAAAGATTTGTTATAGTTTTATAGATTAAACAGTTTGTTATAAACCTAAAAAATAGCCTTGCAATTGATAAGGATAGACTTCATAAATTACATTGTCTTCATTTAATTTATAACCTTTTTTAAAATCTTCTTTTGCCTGAGATAACATTTCTTTTGCTTCATTACTTTTTCGATTAAGAAGCAAACAAATGGCTTTATAATATTTTACATCAGAAAAATTAGGATAAATTTTCAATGCTTTGTCAAAAACAGCAATGGCTTCATCATATTTTTTTAATTCATATTTCGCAATTCCTAAATAGAATAAAGCCGTGTGATGTTCTAATCCATTGCGTTTTTCGAACATTTCTGTTACATAGTTTTGCAGCAATTTTTCTGCTTTTTGATATTCATTTAATTGTAAATAGGAAATGGCAATATAAAAATCATAGGAATGATCCATCACATAACTGTTGCCAAATTTCTTCTTGCAATCTTCTAAATCAGCGATGGCATCTTTATAATTCTTGGAGAAAATACATTTTATAAATCCACGATACGGTTGCCATCTTTTATCGTTATATTTTACCGCTTTATCAAGAAAAGGCATTCCAATTTCATATTTTCTTGCTTTAAAATATGGCATTGCTTTTTGTTGCCATAAATAGGCAATTGTGCTGTCTTTTTTTAAACCATTATCAAGACATTCTTGCCATTCAGCCATTTGATAGGAGTAATTGTATTTTTCTGCACAATTGGTAACAAATTCTTCAATAATTTTTTCTTGTTCTTTATTTTTTTCATCTTGAGAAAATGAAATAACGCTTGAAAATAAAGCGAATAATAGTATTGTTTTTTTCATCTTAGAATTAAATTTTGATAAAGATATAAAAGTTATTATCTGAAAATTCGCATTAACGCTGCTTTAACAAACAATCCTTTCGGGCATTTCCAAATAACTTGTAAATCTTCCCAAAACGAGGTTTCTTCGTCAAGAAATTTGAAAATTAAGGTTGGATTTCCTTTTTTAAATAATGCCGAAAATACAGTTGAACCTAAGTCATTTCTTCGGAATAAAACATCAATAAACAATAGGTCATACAACCAAAATTTATCTTTTTTATGAAATTTTTGAAAATCTGTTTCTTTAACCAAAAATTCAACCAATGCTTTTGATTTTTTGATAGTATTGGCAAAAGTATAACCTGTGCTGGCTTTTGTCCATCCGCCGGCAGAACCTATGTTGATGATATTTTTGGTATTGTGTTTCCAAAAAGCATAACATGTCATCGGAATATTTCCTTGTTCTTTTTCGATGATTTTATAGTTGGTAATTCCTAATTTTTGGATGTAATTTTGAATTTCAGTTTCGTATTCTTCTTTCAGAAGCAAATCTTTTGAAAATAAAGTATATTCTAGCAAAGCTTCGGTTTCAGAAGTTGGTAGAACATACATAAATCGTGTATTTCCTTTTTGTTCCACCGAAAAATCCATAAAAGTTACCTTATTTGTATTGAAAACTTTTTCTTCTGATTGTATAAACCAACCGATAAAATGCTGTTGCAATAATGGATATTTCGATTGATTTTTTACAATTTCGGGGTTATAAATTGAATTGAAAATTTGATTGCATGTAAAATTTTCACTCTCTGTTTTTACCACACAATGATTTCTTGATTCTTCAAAGTCAATAACTTTTTGGTTTACAAAATGAATATTATCTTGTTTAGAAATTAAATTGAAAACCAAGTTGTAAAAATCCAATCCGCGAACCATTTTGTATTGGTACGGATGTAATTCTAAATCTCTTTGAAAATTTTTATCGGCAAAAAGTGCAATATCCCATTTTTTGGAAACGATTTCATCAAATGATTGTTTTTCGTCCCAAAAACACCAAGTTCTGTCGTTGGTCTTTTTTGGATTTTCGTCAATTAACAAAATGGTTTTATCATTAAATTTCTCTGATAAAATCATTTCATAAACCGTCATCAACACCGATAATCCTGAACCTGTAAATATGTAATGATAGTGTTGCATAAATAAAAACAGCTTCTTGGGAAAGAAGCTGTTTACAAAAATACTAAAGCATCAGCAGATTATTCAATTTTTTCGTGTTTTCTTCGGTTGAAAATCCAAAATATAATAGGAAAAACCAATAGTGTTAAAATTGTTGCTGTAATCAATCCACCAATAATTACAATGGCTAACGGTTTTTGACTTTCAGAACCAATTCCGGTACTGATGGCAGCCGGCAATAATCCGATGGAAGCCATTAAAGCAGTCATTACTACCGGACGTGTTCGGGTTTTTACACCTTCAAGAATGGCAAGGGAAAGTTCCATTTTTTGCTTGATGTTATTATGAAATTCCGAAATCAGAATTACGCCGTTTTGAATACAAATTCCGAATAAAGCGATAAAACCAACACCACCTGAAATTCCAAAATTTGTATTGGTAACCAAAAGTGCAATAATTCCGCCTATGATGGCAAATGGAACATTTGTTAATACAATCAATGAATCTTTGATGTTTCCGAACAAGATGAATAGCAGTACAAAAATCCCAATTAAACTCACTGGAATCATTTCGGCTAATGTTCCGGTTGCTCGTACTTGGTTTTCAAATTCGCCTGTCCAACTGATTTTGTAGCCTTGTGAAAGTTCTACATTTTTGGAAACATTTTTTTGTGCTTCTGCAATTGTACTTCCCAAATCTCGGTCACGAACTGAGAATTTTACACCAATAAAACGCTTGGTATCATCACGATAAATAAAAGCCGGTCCGGTTATTTTTTTGATAGAAGCGATTTCTTTCAAAGGGATTTTTGAACCGCTGATAGTGGGAACTAAAATATTGGAGATGTCTTTTTCGTCTTTACGATATTCTTTTTCGTAGCGAATTCGGACATCAAATTTTTTCTCACCTTCATATTTTTGTGTAGCGGTTTTTCCACCAAATGCCATTTCTAAAACTGCTTGAGCATCAGCAACATTTACGCCATAAGCAGCCATTCGTTCTCTGTCGAGAATTACACTAACTTCGGGTTGACCAATATTTTTCAGAATACCAACATCTTTAATTCCTTCCACATTTTCAATTTGCTTGATAACTTGTCGCGCAATTTTGTCTAATTTCTCCAAATCGTCACCATAAATTTTTACTGCATTGGAAGCTTTTACTCCGGCAGCGGCTTCGGCAACGTTGTCAATAATAGGTTGCGAATAATTATAGGTAATTCCTTGGTATCGACTTAAACTTTTATCCATTTCTGCCACAATTTCATCAAGTGTTTTTCCTTTCCATTCGTCTTTTGGCTTTAAATCCACTTGAAATTGAAGAAAGTTAAATCCGTTTGGATCGGTTCCGTCATTGGAACGGCCTTCTTGCCATAAAACACCTTTTACTTCGGGAAATTTTCGCAGTTCTTTTCCAATTAAAATGGCTTTTTCAACACTTTCTTTTTGTGAATAACTCATCGGCAATTCGGCAGTTACCCAAAGTGCACCTTCATTGAGTTGAGGTAAAAATTCGGTTCCTAAAAAAGAAGCCGAAAAGAAGGTAACCACCATAATTGCCAACGAACCAAACAATGTTTTAACCTTGTTTTTGAACGTCCAGTTAAATCCTTTTTCTACGATATTGTTCCAGAAATTTACGAAACGGTTATTTTTTTCGACTACATTTTTGTTTAGTAAAACATGACAAAGTACAGGAACCAATGTTAGAGTGAAAATTAAAGCTCCAAGTAGTGCAAATCCTAAAGTATAAGCTAATGGTGAAAACATTTTACCTTCTACTTTTTGGAAAGCAAAAATGGGAAGTAACGCCGTGATGATGATTAATTTTGAAAAGAAAATAGCTTTTCCCAATTCGGCACCATTTTTTTTGATGATGCTTCCAATAGCTAATTTGTTATAAGCTTTCATTCCTTTTTTCTTAGCAAGGTGATCGAGTGTTACAAAAATTCCTTCGACCATAACCACAGCTCCGTCAATGATAATTCCAAAATCTACAGCTCCGAGTGACAGTAAATTGGCACTCATTCCCATTAAACGTAAGCATAAAAAGGCAAATAATAATGATAACGGAATTACAATAGAAACGGTTATGGTTGTGCGCCAATCGGCCATGAAAAGAAATACAATTACCGTGACAAACAAAATTCCTTCCAGCATATTATGCATTACTGTAGATGTCGTATAGTTCATCAAATCATCACGATCATAGAATGTTTCCATTTTGATGTCGCTAGGTAAAATCTGAGTGTTGAGTTCCTCAATTTTTTCTTTTATCCTGCCTAAAACTTCTTTTGGGTTTTCATCTTTTCGCATTACGACAATTCCTTCAACAACATCATCACGGTCATTCAGACCAACTTGTCCAACTCTTGGCATAGCGGCTTCTTCCACATTGGCTACATTTTTGACCAAAATAGGATTGCCACCACTTTCGTCAACAATTATATTTTCGATATCGGAAATACTGCCAAGTAAACCAACACCGCGAATAACATAAGCTTGACTATTTTTTTCAATTACGTCACCACCAACATTGATATTACTTTGGTTTACAGCTTCAAAAACTTGTAAAGGCGTGATATTATATTTTGCCAATCGATTTGGATCAACACTTACTTCGTATGTTTTTTCTTGTCCACCAAAAGCAACAACATCGGCAACACCTGGAACGGCACGCAATTGTCTGTCGATAACCCAATTTTGATACGTCAATAATTCTTTTGAATCTCTGCTTGAACTGTTTAAGGTATATCGAAAAACTTCTCCTGTTGGTCCGTATGGCGGCTGAACATCGGGAATTACATCATCGGGAAGCGAAACATTACGAAGTAAATTGTTAACCTGTTGTCGGGCAAACATATCTTCGACGCCATCTTCAAAAATGATTTTAATTACCGATAATCCAAACATTGTTACACTTCGAACACTGGTTTTTTTCTGAACAGAGTTCATTGCTATTTCGATAGGTGTTGTTACAAATCGTTCAATTTCTTCGGCACTTCTTCCGTTCCATTCTGAAACAATTACAATTTGGGTATTGGTTACATCGGGGAAAGCTTCAATAGGCATGTTTTTGAATGCAATAAAACCCGAGAGTACTAAAATGGCAACCCAAAAGAACGTAAAAGGTTTGTTCTTGAGTGAAAAGCCAATTATATTTCTGATAAATCTATTCATCGTTTAGTTGTTTAAAGCATCGTAGATTAGTATTTGATTTTCGGTAATCACTTTTTCACCTTCTGTTAATCCTGAAGAAATGAATGTGACGTTGCTTAGTTGTCGGTATACTTCAACTTGTCTGGTTTCGATGTTGTTTCGGTCTTTAAATACCATTACGAAGTTTTTACTTTTATCAAAAATCACGGCTTCTGAAGGAATAGCAATCATAGAAGTATTTTCGTTATACGATAATTTAATGCTGGCACGCATTTCGGGTTTTAGCAGAAAGTTTGGATTTGAAAGTTTGATTCTCACTTTCATTGCTTTGGTTTCGGGATCGATGATGTTGAAGATTTTATCTACTTTTCCGTGGAATTTTTTGTCAGGATAACTCAAGGTTGTCACACTGGCATCAATCCCTAATTTTACTTGATTGATATCACTTTCATTTACATTGGCAATTGCCCAAACATCATCTATTTCAGCAATGTCAAAAATATTATCAGTTCGGTCATTTCGTAAAAGCATATCCTGATTGATGTTTTTTTGAATAATAAAACCATCAAGCGGCGAACGGATTTCAAAGGTTGAACCGTTTTTAATGTTGTAGATTTTATACGTTTCCTGAATTCTGTTAAGCTGTGCTTGTGCTTTTTCAAGGTCGCTTTTAGCATGAATAACTTCGCTATTGGTAGAAAGTTTTCCGTCAAAAAGTTCTTGAGCAACTTTTAAATTGTTTTTTGCTACTAAAACATCGCTTTTTGCATCTTCAAGTTCTTTTTCAAAACTAGCAACTTCGGTACTTTTAATGGTTGCTAACAGTTGTCCTTTTTTTACGTAATCACCTAATTCAACATAAACTTTGTTCACACTTCCGCCAACAATAGGAAAGATTTCGATGAATTTATTGTTGTCGGTTGTTATTTTTCCGTGAAAAGTAAGTTCGTTTTGAAGTGTTTTGTTTTCGGCAACAGCTGTTTTGGTCGTTTCTAACATTTTGTCGCTTAATACAAATGTTTGCTTGATTTCTTCTGCCGGAGTTTGGTTTTTACAGCTTATGTTCAGCAACAGAACCAAAAGAAGTGAAGTGAAAATTGGTTTATTCATGATATTATTTTTTATAGAGAATGTATTTGATTAAATTTTGAAAAAGTCCTGATTAGTGACATAATTGATGTTCATACAAGTTAAAATCCAAGATTTTTTGATTTCATAGATTTCGATATTGCTTTGGTTGTAACTTTCCATAAAATCGATGAATTCTATAAGTGGGATATTTCGTTTTTGGAAATTTTTTACCATTCCGTTTAGGACTAAATCCAAATTTTGAGTCATTGTTACAGGAATGGAACGCACTTGTTCAACTTGATTGTTCCAAAGTTGCCATAGCGATTCGACCGATGATTCGAGTTCAACTTTTTTGTATTCTTTAAGCAGTTTTGCCTGTTGTACTTCGGCTTCGGCTATTTTGATGTTTCCTTTGTTTTTGTTCCATAACGGCAACGGAATTCCGATGGAAAAATTCATTTCATTGTTGAACGCACCGCTAAATTGATCATAGGAAATTCCGGCGGTGATATCAGGAACAGAAAGTGATTTTTGCAGTTTTAAATTCACGGCTTGACTTTCGGCATTTTTTATGACCGTTAAATATTCCAGATTATCCGAAAGTGATTTTTCTAACAACATTTCTTTTGAAATCAGCACGTTTTGTAAATTATTCAATGTTTGATATTCATCTAAAACAGGTTCTATATTTTCAGAAATACCGGTAAGCAGCGACAGATTTTGCTTTAGTTTCAGCAATTCTTCCAATAAATCGTTACGTTCTTTTTTTAGATTTAAAACCAATGATTTTAAGCGAACGACTTCTTTCAGGGCAATATTTCCTTTTTCAGCTTGTGCATCATAATTGATGGAAAGTGAGTCAATTTGACTGATTTGGAAGTTGATTTTTTTCAGTTTTTTATTTTCATAAAAGACAGAAAAGAAGTTGTTTGACAACTCCAGTCTAAGATTTCTCAGTAATTGTTCCAATTGAAGTTTGGCGATTTCGGTATTTTTCTTGGCAAGCGCCACTTCATTTTTCTTTTTGCCGCCTAAATAAATCAGTTGTTGGATTTCGAATCTTTTTTGACCATTTCTTCCAATGTCAAACATTCGGTTAGCATCGGGATTTAAAAGGTTAAATTCTGCCGAAACATAAGGCTGCTCCCAAATTTTTGCCTGAATTTCTGCGACTTGTGCTGCTGTTAAACTGTATTGTTCGGCAAGTAAAATCAGGTTGTTTTTCTGAAGCATTTCTTCAGCTTGGGAGAACGTCATTTCTTTTTGAGAAAAACTTAAAAAAGTTTGTAAAAGAAATAGGTATAGCATTTTTGATTTCATCTGAACAGGATTTAAATTTCCAAGCAAAGATGAAATTGCGGTCTTAAAATGACCTTAAGACTGACCTTAAAAAGACCTTAAAAAGTAAAAACAATAGTGAAATTATTGGAATATTCAGAATTGTTGAAATAGTAGATTTTTGTATTGTGTTGTGATAAAATGCGTTCTACAATTTTTAAACCTAAACCTAAACCTGATTTATTTTTGGCATTTTCCCCACGCATAAACGGTTGAAAAAGATGGCTTTGTTCTTCTTCGGTTAATGGATTTCCGTTATTTGAAATAGTGACAGAACAGTTTGTTTTTGTTGCTGAAATAGTAACGATTGCTTGTTTATTATCTGAATATAAGTAAGCATTTTTAAGCAAATTGATGAATGCTATCAAGAGCAACGATTTATTACCTTGAACGGTTAATTCATAATCGTCGTCTTCCATTTTGGAGAAAATTAACTCCATTTTAAAATCAGGGAAAAGCTTGTTTATTTTTTCTGCTGATTCAAAAATTAATTCGTCAATTCGGCATATTTCTTCCGAAGATTTATTGGAATTATCAAGTTTGGAAAGTAATAAAAGCGAACTAATTAACTCTGATAATTGATTGATATCTGCTAATAAATTTTTATAGAATAAATTATCTGAAGATTCTTTTTCACTGATTTTATTTTCCAGTTGTGAAACAACTCTTGCAATTGGAGTTCTTAATTCATGTGAAGCATGAGATGTAAATTCTTTTTGTTTTTGATAAGAATCATCAATTCGTTCCAGCATCAAATTGAATTCACTTGCTAATAAATCTATTTCGTCTTTTTTCTCTTTGACTATAATCCGGGTATCAAGATTGTTTTCGTTTATTCCTTGGAGTTTATTGTGAAAAATATCAAGCGGTAATAATAATTTTTTTACAAGATAAAATGCACTGAACCAGCAAATAATGGTAAAAAATACATAAGAACCAATTAAAATGTAAAGTAAATATTCCAACTTTCGGTTACCATTATCATCGGTTGCTGTTATGAAAGCGTAGAAGTCTTCTTCATTAGTATCATAAAAAATACCATAAACTTCCTGTTCTTTATATTTTCTGAAAAAAGTGTGGTTTTTTTTAAGGTAATCCAAATCATTTTTTGACCATTTGATTTGTGTGTCATCCAAACTACTGTAAATCAAATTATAATTGCTGTCAAAAATCAGCGTTTTTTCGTCATAAAGTTTGTTGATATTATTTTGGTCAATAATGCTTAGCAATTGCTTGTCCATTCGTTCTACTTCGACCAAAAGTTTTATAGACGAAAGTGCTTTGTTTCTCAATCGCAATTCAAATTCTTCTTTCCTGAAATCGGCAAAAAGCAAATAAATTACTGTTGCAGAAATAGCATAAATCACACTAAAAAGTAGAGATACAAATAGCGATATTTTGGTTTTTAAAGTCAAATCAGTCTTCCGTTTTTAAATAATAACCAAAGCCAATTTTGGTGTGAATTAGTTTTTCGGCAAAATCTTTATCAATCTTTTTTCGTAGAAAATTGATGTAAACTTCAATCGAATTTTGGTTGGTTTCGATGTGATAATCCCATAAATTTTCTGCAATTTGATTTTTAGTCACCACGCGGCCGTTTGCTTTTGCTAAAATAGTCAGCAATTTGAATTCTTTTGGACTGAGGTTGATTTCGATGTCGTTTCGATACACTTTGAGTTCGCTGTAATTTATCGTTAAATCACCGATTTTTTCAATTTCGGCTTCGTTTTGTGGTGTACTTTTTCGTCTCAAAAGTGATTTTATCCGAATCATTAATTCTTCAAAATGGAAAGGTTTTACCAAATAATCATCGGCACCATTGTTGAAAGCCGTTACTTTGTCTTCAATTTCTCCCAAAGCGGTCAACATCAAAATAGGCATTTCATTATTGACAGCTCGAATGTTTTTACAAACTTCAAAACCATTATTCCCAGGAACGTTTATGTCTAAAATAGCTAAATCATAATCGTTTCCTTTCAAATATCTTTCAGCTAGATTTCCATCAAAAACAGCGGTACATTCAAAGTTATTTTTCTTCAAAAATATTTGAATTTCGTTTGATAAAGTTGTGTCGTCTTCGAGAAGAATAATTTTCATGCGGATAAATCTGGAAAACAAATTTACAACAATTCAGGATTTATTCTAATCAATATGATATCGCAATCCCAGAAAAAATCGAATTCCTTGATTTGGTCCATAAGCATAAGTTGGATCAAAAGTCAAACCATAAGGATTATCGGCTGTTGGAATAACATTGCCATTAGAGTTAAACTGCACATTTTGGTCAAACGGATCATTGGCGCGAGCAATTATAAACGGATTTCCACGATTTGGTGTCCAATTCAACAGGTTTTTTATGCCTGTATAAATTTCTAAATCATGGATTTTCTTGTATGTAATTTGAATATTCTGAATGCTGAACGGAAGTGAGTATTCACGTCTCGGATCAAGTTCGCCAAGCAATGGTAATCGCATACTTCCGGTGAGATTTCCTGTGTAATCCAATGCCAGAAACCATTTTGGGATTTCATAATTAATTGCCCAATTCAGCGAATATTTTTCGGTAAAAAGCGGAACGAATTTTCGATTGTTTTGTTTGGTTATTGGATCAAAATAGCTTGCGCCAACAGTCATTTTCAGTCCAAAAGGTGTAATCCAATCGGCATTGGCACTTAATCCGAAAATTTTGGAATAACCGTTCAAATTATCATAAACAATTTGATTAGGATTGATGTCATAATCGGCAAAAATCTTGTTGGTGAAATACGTGTACCACGATGATAATTCTAGATTAATAACACCGGAATTTTCTAAAACATATTTTTTCAGATAATTCAAATTCAGATTATACGAAGTTTCAGGTTTTAAATTTGAGGTCAAAATTACTTCTCGTGAACCTGTCAATGCTTGATGATCTTCGGTAAAAAGATTAACAATTCTAAAACCAGTTCCAAAATTTAATCGTAAAATATCGTTGGTTGTTGGTTTCCATTTGAGAGCTATTCTTGGTGTAAAAATTGAGCCGTGAGCCGAATTATAATCATATCGAGAACCCAAAAGCAATCCTGTTTTTTCTGAAAATTTAGTTTCATCCTGAACAAATACGCTGTAAATTTTGGAGTGGTTTGATTGTGTTGTCGCCGGTGTATTATCGTCATAATATTGATAACGAAACGCTGTACCAAAAAGCAACGAATGATTTTTTAGGTTTTTGTCCCAAAGCAATTGTCCAAATGCAATTTTTTGATTAGCAATGAATAGTGAATTACCATAAGCCGAATTTTGGTCGTGACCAATAAATGAAAACTGCAAAAAGATTTTCTCAACGGTTGGCAATTGATATTTTCCTAAAATTTCCCAACGTGAAGTGTAAATACTTTCAGCATAAACTTCGTTTCCACCACGATAGTTTTTATTCCATTGCATTTCGCCACCCCAACGATCTTCGTATAAATAACGCGAAACTATACTAAATTCTTTCTCTGATTTTCTATTAAAATTCCATTTGCTAAAAACAGAAACTCGGTTTTGCAACGACATATCTGTAAAATTATCATTGTTATTGTCGATTGGATTGTTGTAATTGAAATAGTTAATACCAATCAACGCATCGACTTTTTCGCCTAAAGAAGTTCGATAGCCTAAATCTATGTTATTTTCGAGCCAAGAAGTTGAGAAAATATCGGTAGTAAACTGCGGAACAGCTTTTGGTCTTTTGGTAATGATATTAATCAATCCGCCAACAGCTTCGCTACCATACAAAGTAGAAGCAGCACCTTTTACCACTTCAATTTTTTCAATCATCGAATTAGGAATTCCCGACAAACCATAAACACTTCCTAACGCACTGACAATAGGCATTCCGTCAATAGTCACCATCGTATATGGACCATCAAGTCCGTTAATTCTAATATCTCCGGTATTGCAAACATTACAATTGTTTTGAGGCCGCAAACCATTTACATTTTGTAAAGCATCAAATACATTTGAAGTTGGATTTTGCTTCAAAAAAGTAGTGGTAATGACTTCTACCGGAACCGGATTTTCCAATCGTTTTACTGCTTTCAATGTGCCCGAAACAACAACTTCTTCTAATTGCTTTCCGGAGTTAGAATGTGAAATGCTATCTTTTTGTTGTGCATTGGAATAAAAGAATAAAAACAAGAATATAAAACCGATAGTATTTTTCATTAGGCAAAATAAAATTTTAGGCAAAACTAAAAATATCTTTTGACTAATAAAAATAAAATTCATTTCTTTGCCGTAAAGAATTCAAATTCAATGACTACATCTGAGGAAAATTATCTGAAAGTAATTTATCATTTATCATTGGTTTCGCCTAAAGGAGTCAATACTAATGCCATTGCAGGAATGCTTGATACCAAAGCATCATCGGTTACGGATATGCTGAAAAAACTTTCTGAGAAAAATTTGGTTTCCTATCAAAAATACCAAGGCGTTACGCTAACAGAAAACGGTTTTATTTCAGCCAAAATGATTGTGAGAAAGCATCGTTTATGGGAAGTTTTTTTGGTAGAAAAATTGGGTTTTGCTTGGGATGAGGTTCACGATATCGCCGAAGAATTGGAACACATAAAATCCGAAACATTGATTAATAAATTGGATGAATTCTTGGATTTTCCTGCGTTTGATCCTCATGGCGATCCAATTCCGGATGTCAACGGCGTAATGAAAAAAGTGAATAAATTACTGCTTTCAGAAGCTGAACTCAACAAAGAATATCGATGTGTTGGCGTGAAAGATTCATCTTCGGAGTTTTTGAAATATCTCGATAAACAAAAAATTGCTTTGGGTTCGACTTTTTTGGTCAAAGAAAAAGAAAGTTTTGATGATACGTTGCTTGTTGAAGTCAATGCAAAACAGATTACAATTTCCAATAAAATTGCCAATAATTTATACGTTCAATAGTTATGTATGAATCGTTAATTCAGTATTTTGAAAGTATTAATCCGGTTTTGGCGGCATTGTATGCAACGCTTTTTACTTGGTTTTTAACCGCACTTGGTGCTTCGTTTGTGTTTTTTTTTAAGAATATGAATCGTGTTATTCTTGATGGAATGCTTGGTTTTACTGGCGGTGTAATGGTAGCAGCAAGTTATTGGAGTTTACTTTCGCCAGCTATCGAAATGAGTAAAGGTGAAGGATTTATAAAAGTAATTCCGGCAGCAGTTGGATTTTTACTTGGAGCACTTTTTATTTTTGCTTTGGATAAAACATTACCTCATTTACATATCAATTTCAAAGAAACCGAAGGTATAAAATCGCCTTGGCAACGTACAACACTTTTAGTTTTAGCGATTACTTTACATAATATTCCCGAAGGTTTGGCGGTTGGAGTTTTATTTGGCGGTGTTGCTGCCGGAATTCCTGAAGCATCGATTGCCGGAGCGGTTACACTTGCCATTGGAATTGGTATTCAAAATTTTCCTGAAGGAATTGCCGTTGCCATGCCATTACGCCGGATGGGAATGAGTCGTGCCAAAAGTTTTATGTACGGACAATCTTCGGCGTTGGTAGAACCTATTGCGGGAGTTTTAGGAGCTGTTGCGGTTACTTTTTTTACACCAATTTTACCGTATGCATTAGCATTTGCCGCAGGCGCAATGATATTTGTGGTAGTAGAAGAAGTAATTCCCGAAACTCAACAAGACAAAAATACCGATATTGCTACACTCGGATTTATAGGCGGATTTATAGTGATGATGACACTTGATGTGGCTTTGGGTTAATGACAACCACAATCGTCATTTCCGCAGTTTTTCTTTGGTTTTGATTTCCAAAAGAATTTTTTGATGAGGAAAAGTAAAGCCAATCCTAATGCGATATAGACCAATATTTGTTGTAGTTCCATAATATCAAAAATAGCAAAAAGCAATCTTAATTATATAATAAGATTGCTTTTTTATAAACCAAACGGATGAAAAATTAAAATTGTGCCACCAAACCTGCTGAAGCAAAGAATGGCATTCCCGGACGTAAACCTGCCGGAACTCTCGATACCAAATAAGTAGTATCAAAAACATTATTGATGTTTCCTATGATGCCAATGTATTTGTTCAAATTATATTTTGCGGCAAAATCAACAACAAAACTATTTGGAACCAATTCGTTTGCAGGAATACCACCTTTTCCAGCTTGTGTTCTGAATTTCCCATTAAATCTTCCTGAAACAGTTGCTTCAAATTTTTCGTGCTCAACGCCAATTGACGATTGAAATTGATGTTTTGAAATATATGGAATCTCGTCGCCTTTTGAAATTGTTCCCCAAGTTCCGTCAGTACTCGTAAAATCATTTAGGAATTCGGTATTGGTCATCGTATAGCTAAACGTTACCGGAACTTTGAATTTACTTGTTTCAGCCAAAACATTGTAGTTCAAAAGTACTTCAATTCCGTTAACACGAACTTCTCCGGCGTTGAATTGGTCTAAGGTTCCGCTTCCGCCACTTGCTGCTAAATCACTTCCTAACATGTTGCTGTAATCATTGTAGAAACCAACAATTTCTGCATATAATTTTTTCACTCTAAAACGAGTTCCTAATTCATAGTTTATACTACTTTCAGCATCTTGACCTGTTTTGTTTGTTGGTGGTGCAAATCCTTTGTGAACACCAGCAAAAACGGATACGTTATTGTTCCATTTGTAATTTGCCCCAATTCCGGGTAACCAAACTTTAACATGGTTATCATTTTCAACCAAATTAGCTCCGGTTCTTGTTGGATCAACTTTTCCGTAGTTTTGATTCCATAAATCAATAGTTTCAAAACGCAATCCCGGAGTAACGGTTAATTTGTTATATTTTAATTTGTATTGAATATGCAATGCCAATGCTTTTGCAGAAGCAATTCGGTTATCATCAGAACCCGGGGTTCCGGCATTTGTCAAATTCATTACATTATCAATGATGTTATAACCGTCAACCCATTGAAAGCGATCTTCTTCATCTTTGTGAAGTCGAGCACCAACTTCTACATCGTGGAATACATTTCCGGTAGTAAAATGATAGTCCAATTTGGTTTGGATACCTTGCGATAAATAATTTCTGTTATTTGCTTTTACCGATAAAGAGTTATTTGCACCATCATTTTCTCCGGTGATTATCGCATAATAATTATTTAATGTTTCCGGATTTTCAAGAATTTCTGAAATTCCTTTTTTAGTTCCACCAAAACTCACAACATCCAATTTATACCAGTTTCTTGAAAAATGATTTCGGTAAGCTGTAGTCGTTAAACTGAAATATTTATCAACTTTTAAAGTATGTGTTATGGCGATATGATTATTTTTTGTTGTGATATTGTCTTTTTGAGACGAAGCATATCTCATGAATGGATTTTTGTCATAATCGGCCTGAGTTAGACCTAAGTACGTTTCATTGGCATCTTCATCGGCATATTGAATTTTCAAATCCAACGAGTTGACTACTTTTTTGTCGGTATCTGTAGTTAGATGCAATTTTGCCATAAAATCATTTTTGTCAAAACCGGTATTTTGATCATTCAACAGGTTTTTAAAACCATCCGAATTAAAGTTTAAGTATTGTACTAAAACACCAACGTTTTTATCGGCAACACCAATTGAAGCATTGGTTCTGCTTGTATTGAAACTACCGTAATCGCTCAAAATACTTCCGCTGAATTTATTTGGAACCGGAGCAGAAATAAAGTTAATCGCACCACCGGTTGTAAACGGACCATATTGAATTTGGCTGCTTCCTTTTAATATTTCCACAGCATTCATTCTGGCTAATGACGGAACATAATAAGCTGCTGGCGCACTATATGGTGCCGGAGCGATAAGAACGCCGTCTTCCATTAATGTAATTTTTGAACTTCTTTCGGCCGAAGTTCCTCTTAAACTAATGTTTGGTCGAAGTCCGTAACCATCTTCTTCAAAAACATTCACACCGGGAACGGTTCTCAAAATTCGGTTAACGTCAGTATAATTAAATTTTTTTAAATCTTCAGGTGAAATATAAGAAGCAGAACCGGTTCTGTTTTCGGCTTCAAATTTACTGCCTAAAATTTTATTAGCATTGATAACTACTTCTTTCAAAGTGCTTGTGCTATCTTGTTGCTTTTGATTTTTTTGCTTTTCTTGAGCTTGAATTTGTGTACTGCAAGTTAGTACGGAAAGGGCAAATAGTATTCGCTTCATTTTATTTAGATTAAATCTACGCTGCAAAAATACTATGCAATATTTATTTAGACAAATTATAAATAATATATATTTGAATTTATTTTAAATAATTGATAATTAAGAAAATACAGAAGAAAAACCGTGGATTTTATCGCTATTTTAGAAGTTGATAGGCAATAAAAGCACTTAAATAGGCAAATCCACTCATGAAAATAAGTTGAATAATTGGCCATTTCCAAGAATTGGTTTCTTTTTTTACAATCGCTAAAGTTGAAATACATTGCATTGCAAAAGCATAAAACAACAAGAGTGAAACACCTGTAGCAAAATTAAAAACTTTAGAACCATCAGATCGTAATTCGGCATTCATACGATTTTTTATAGTAGTTTCTTCTTCGCTGTGGCTACCAACACTATATATCGTTGCCAATGTTCCGACAAAAACTTCACGTGCGGCAAACGAACTGACTACGGCAATACCAATTTTCCAGTCATAACCCAAAGGTCGGATGATTGGTTCAATCGATTTTCCGGCATAACCTATATAGGAATTTTCCAACTTGTATTCGGCAACTCTATCCGGAATAACCGATGGATTGATTGGAATTTTACTTGTATAGACTTCGTTTTCTACTATTTGTTGAGCATTTTCGAATTTTTCTCCGGGACCATGTGAGCCTAAAAACCACAGAATAATTGACAAAGCCAAAATGATTTTTCCGGCACCAAAAACGAATGCTTTGGTTTTTTCAATCACATTAATGACAACATTCTTTAACAGCGGAATCTTGTAGCTTGGCATTTCTACCACAAAGTATGATTTGCTGTTTATCTTGAGTGTTTTGTTTAGAATATAAGCCGAAAAAATGGCCATACCAAAACCTAAAAGATATAAAATCATCAATGTTGAACCTTGTAAACTAAAGATGCCGAATAATCTTTTTTCGGGAATAATTAATGCAATTAAAATAGCATAAACGGGTAATCTAGCAGAACACGTGATGAAAGGCGTTACTAGAATGGTAATTAGTCGTTCTTTCCAGTTTTCAATATTTCGTGCACTCATAATGGCAGGAATGGCACAAGCGGTTCCCGAGATTAACGGCACAACACTTTTTCCTGAAAGTCCAAATCGGCGCATAATTTTGTCCATCAAAAAAACTACACGACTCATATAACCACTTTCTTCCAATACTGAAATGAAAAGAAACAATACCGCAATTTGAGGAATGAAAATAACAACACCTCCAATTCCCGGGATGACACCTTCGGCAATTAAATCGGTAAAAATTCCGGTAGGAAGATGCTCTTTAGCATAGGAAGCCAAGCTTGCAAAAGTACTGTCGATGAAATCCATTGGAATGCTCGACCAATCAAAAATGGACTGAAAAATTAAGAACAATATCCCAAAGAAAATTAGATAACCATATATTTTATGTGTAAGTAATTTGTCTAATTTTGCTCGAATATCAGTAGCTTTTTCAGCATCAATTTTTAAACCGATTTTCAACGTTTCATTGATAAACTGATAGCGTTTTATAGTTTCTTTTTGTTGTAGTTTTTTTAATTCGGCTTGTGTTTTAGTAAATGTGTTCCGAATTTCATTTCGGTCTAAGTTGGCAAAATTCACATCTTGTGTAATAACCAGCCATAGTTTGTACAACAATTGATTTGGAAAAGCATTTCGAAGTTTGTCAAAATACTCAACATCAATACTTGAAGCGTTCAAGCAAGGTTCAACAGACAAATTTTTGTAATCGGAAATAGTTTGTTTTAAGTTGTCTATTCCAATATTTTTTCGTGCGCTGACCAAAACAATTTTAGTTTTCAACTCTTTTTCCAAATGACTAATATCAAGTGAAATGCCTTTTATTTCCATTCGGTCAGCCATATTAATGACAAGAATGGTTGGGATTTCCAAATCTTTAATTTGCGTGAAAAGCAATAGATTTCGCTTTAGATTCTCAACATCGGTAACGACTACGGCAACATCAGGGTAAAGTTTGTCATTTTTGTTTAAAAGCAATTCGATAACTACATTTTCATCCATCGAACTGGCATTTAAGCTGTAAGTTCCGGGTAAATCGAGAATATTCGCTTTAATATTATTCGGCAATTTGCAGAAACCTAACTTTTTGTCTACCGTAATTCCGGGGTAGTTTCCCACTTGTTGATTTAATCCGGTAAGATGATTAAAAACCGAAGTTTTTCCTGTATTTGGATTACCTATTAAGGCAACGTTGATTTGTTGTATGCTCATGAATTTTACAGATTAACTTCAACTTCAATTTCACGAGCAGTTTCAATTCGAATAGCTAAATGACTTCCATTGTTTACATTTAAATAAATAGGATCACCAAGTGGAGCAATTTGAAGTATTTCAACGTCATTTCCCGGTAAACAACCCATTTCTAATAATTTCAACGGGATTTTTTCCACGTCCAAATTGATAATGGTTGCTTTTTGTCCTATTTTCAGTAAATCTATGGTAGTCATCAAAGCTTATTTAGATTGAATTAAAATACAAAGGTAAAGAATACAAAAGGAAAATTAATGATAATTATCAATTTTGGCAAATTAATCGTGCTCCAATAACCAGTTAATGTCTTCAATCAACCGCTGAACATCTTCTTTTTTTGTACCGTCATAAAAACCACGAACTCTTCGTTTGGCGTCAACTAAAACAAAATTCTCGGTATGAACCATGTCATACATTTCTTCCGGTTTTCCGGTTTTTACTGCTAAATAGGATTTTCTGGCAATGTAATAAATGTCCTTTTTGTCACCCGTAACCATATTCCATTTAGTATCATCAACACCTTTTTCCAAAGCATATTTTTTCAAAACCGGAACGCTGTCAATTTCAGGCGTAACGGTATGCGATAAAATCATCACTTTTGGATTTTTGCTAAACGCTTTTTGCACTTCGGTCATATTATTTGTCATGATGGGACAAATCGTTTGACAAGTGGTAAAGAAAAAATCGGCTACATAAATTTTTCCTTCATAATCTTTCTGAGTAACTGTTTTTCCGTTTTGATTGGTAAAAGAAAAATCAGCAATTGTATGGTATTTTCCAATGTGTTGAACGGTGCTGTCTACCAATTCCGGATTTACATCTGCCGGATTAAAAATAGGTAACGTTTTCTCAGGTTTTAAAGCGTTGTAAAATAAAGCAATGGTTATTACCGAAAAAACAAAAAGTCCAATGAAGAAAAGCTTATATTTTTTGAAAAATGTGAGCATAAATTTTTTTACAAAAGTACGAAAGCCTGTTTTCAAAATGTAACTTTTACCTGTTTATCAAGTCATATAATTTTGTTAAAAAAGACAAAATCGTATTAGAATCGATAAATTTGTAAAAACTACAAATGTTTTATTATGAAAATAACAAATACTAAACTTTCATTAGCATTGTTAATTGCTTTTGGCATTAATGATGGAAATGCGCAACAGAAACACAATGGAATTGATTTGTCTTTGATGGATAAATCCGTAAAACCAAGCGATGATTTTTTTCGTTTTGTAAATGGAACTTGGTTGAACAATACAGAAATTCCTGCAGATAGAACGCGTTGGGGAAGTTTTGATGAGCTTCGCCAAAAGACCGATATTGATGCGTTACGAATTTTGGACGAAGCGGCAAAAGATCCAAAATATACATCGGCTACTGATCAAGGGAAAGCGGTTAATCTGTACAAAACCATTATGGATACCATTGCCCGAAACAAAGCGGGAATTGCACCGTTGAAACCTTATTTGGCAAAAATCAATGCGGTAAAAAATGTTGCCGATTTACAAAATTTAATGATCGAAATGGCACCGCAAGGTGGAATTGGTTTTTTTGGTGTTGGTGTAGGAACCGATGCTAAAGACAGCAATAAAAATGTGGTAAACGTTGGTCCGGGTTCAGTTGGTTTGCCCGATAGAGATTATTATGTTTCGGACGATGCTGATTCTAAAGAAAAACGTGAAAAATATGTAAAACACGTAGCTAGGATGCTTCAGTTTTTAGGAGATAAACCGGCAGTGGCTCAAAAGAATGCAGAGAAAATTTTGGCTTTGGAAATAGAAATGTCTAAACCAAGATTTGACAGAGTAGAACGTCGCGACAGAAGAAAATCATACAATCCGATGACCATTGCCGATTTACAAAAATTAACAAATTCAGTGAATTGGGAAAAATATATCACCGGAATTGGTTTACCAAAAGTAGATACGCTAATTGTATCACAACCTAAATACATGCAAGCTTTGGAAACCATTTTTGCAGAAAACAAAGTAGAAGATTGGAAAGCTTATATGCGTTGGACGTTGTTAAACAATTCCGCAAGCAAACTTTCAACCGATATTGAAAAAGCCAATTGGGATTTCTATAGCAAAACCTTAAGTGGAGCTATCAAACAAAGACCAAGAAACGAAAATGCATTACAAGTAATTAATGGCGCAACCGGTGAAGCTTTGGGTAAATTATATGTAGAAAAAATGTTCCCGGCAGAAGCCAAAGCCAAAGCTGAAAAAATGATTAAAAATGTAATTCGTGCGTATGAAACCCGAATTAACAATTTACCTTGGATGTCTGATGTGACTAAAAAACAAGCCATCCAAAAGCTGAACAAAATGACGGTAAAAATTGGTTATCCTGATAAATGGAAAGACTATTCGGCGTTAACAATAAAAAGCCCGGCAGAAGGTGGAAGCTATTTTGAAAATTCCAAAAATATTGCAAACTGGAATTTCAAAAGAAACATTGAAAAACTAGGAAAACCAGTTGACAAAACAGAATGGGGAATGTCGCCACAAACGGTAAATGCCTATTTCAATCCGTCAAACAATGAAATCGTATTTCCGGCTGCTATTTTACAACCGCCATTTTATGACTACAAAGCCGATGAAGCTGTAAATTATGGTGGAATTGGAGCCGTAATTGGTCACGAAATTTCACACGGATTTGATGATTCAGGAGCAAGATATAATGCTGACGGAAACCTAGTAAACTGGTGGACAGATGAAGATTTAAAACAATTCACCGAACTTGGAACCGCTTTAGCCGACCAATATTCTGCATTGGAACCATTACCGGGAACCAAAGTTGACGGAAAATTCACCTTAGGTGAAAACATTGGTGATTTAGGCGGAATTAACGCTGCTTATGACGGTTTACAATTGTACTTAAAAGAAAATGGAAATCCGGGATTAATTGACGGATTTACGCCTGAACAACGTTTATTTATTTCGTGGGCAACCATTTGGAGAAGTAAAATGCGTGACGAAGCTATCAAAAATCAGGTAAAAACTGATCCGCATTCACCGGGAATGTATCGTGCTTATGTTCCGTTGTTGAACTTGGAAACCTTCCACCAAGCGTTTAATATAAAACCAGGCGACGGAATGTATTTAGCTCCGGATAAACGCGTAAAAATTTGGTAAATAAAAACAATTAGAAGCGGCTCGAGTGATGGCGAAAAGGCAAAGCAATCGTTCGGGATTTTCAGTAATTGCATTTTTGAAACAAATTAAACCTAACGAGTTTTCAAAACCTGTTAGGTTTTTTTATTATCTTGTATGAAATTTTTTTAATATGAATAAAGCATTTTTTCTTATTCTATTTTTTTCCGGTATAGCTTTTTCTCAAGCCAAATTAGAACTAACCTATAAAGTTAAAAGTCATGGTAAGCCACTTGAATTTGACTCAACCATACAACCAGAATTACTGCCTTATCTTGTATCGATGGAAAAACAGCTGGGAGATTTGACATTTACATTATGGATAAAAGGAAAAGAATCACTTTGGTTTCTAAATGACCGAGATTCTTATCCGGTTTCTCATATGGGACAATCATTTGCAGGAAATACATCATATTATTTTGATACTAGTAAAGATGAATATACTACTCAAAAAGAATTTTTTGGCAGTTTATTTTTAGTCATTCAAAAGGTTCAAGCTGTAAATTGGGAATTAGTTGACGAAGCCAAAATTATTCTAGGATATGAATGTAAAAAAGCAATTTACAAAGAAATGAAAGAGATAAATGGAGTCAATAAAGAATTTGTAACCGAAGCTTGGTATTGTCCAAGACTCAAGTATAAAATAGGACCGCAAGATTTTGGGGGATTGGACGGTTTAATTTTGGAACTAACGGATAAGCGACGAAAGTTTTATTGCACTGAAATTTTAGAAGGAACAAAAACCTCACTTTTTGTGATCGAAAAACCAAATAAAGGAAAGCCAATAACAGATGAAGAGTTTGTTGAGGAAATGAACAAAATTGCAATTAGAAATGGTTTTCCTCAAGATTAAACTACAACTCCGGTTTTTGAAAATCATATCCCAAAACAATCGTAACCTTTTTTGAAGAAATAATTTTTCCAACTGAAGTTTTACTTTCGTCAAATTTTGGTAATGGTAAATCGAGTTCCAATGCTTTTTTAGAATAATAGACTTTTCGTGTAGGATGAAATGGAGTAACAGTATTAAAAATATCACTAAAACCTAATTTGTCATTCTGTCCCGAAATTTCGGGATGACAAATAATGGCTTCAATAATTCCGATGCAATCCAATTGATGAATTAAATTAATCGGCGCTTCGGGATTTTCCAGATTTTCTTTTCCGGCTAAAAACTTTATCGGATGTCTGTTTTCGCCAATCAATCCGCCAAAACGAACAATTGAAGTTTTAAAATTGGAATTATTTTGCAACACTTTTTCTGCTTCAAAAAGTTGTTTTCCGCTTTCGGTTTCAGGATTTGGAATTGTTTCTTCGGTTATCAAATTCATTGAAATGTTATCTGAATAAACGGCAGTCGAACTCACAAAAATTACTTTTGCAACCGATGATTTTTCGATAAACGGAATTAGATTTTTAATCTTTTGAACAAAATTTTCAGAAGTATTTCCTCGTAATTTCGGTGGAATATCAATAATCAAAATTTGGGAATTGGACAAAAAATCAGCCATTTCGCCAATAATTTCTTTTTCGGATAAAGCAATTTGAAAAGCATCAATTCCAGCATTTTCTAAAACCGATATTTTCTCCAAAGTTGTCGTTGAACCTTTTACCGAAAATCCTTTTTGAAGCAATGATTTTGCCAATGGAAAACCCAACCAACCACAACCTAAAATCGAAATATTCATTATCTTAAACTATCATTTCTTACTGATAAACTATCGCGTGAAGCAACATTTCGTCTATAAAGTTGAGGTTTTGGATTGTCTTCTAAAACTGGTGTTGGTTTTATTTTTTGACGAATAACAATCGCATTATTCAATACAAACGGCGTTGAAATCATCCAATCTTTTCTTTTGGTAACGGTAAATTGTGGATTTGACAGTAAATCAAAGGAACTTTCTACCAAATTCAAATCGAGTTTATCATTTTTTGAAATCGAAAAATTTAAAATCAAAGGTTCATTATCAACTATATAATAACTCAAAATTTTCCCCGAATTACTTCCGCTGATGTTACTTTTGAAATCAATAGCTTTTGCTCCATTGGCAACCAAATTATGAAGCTTTGCATTATTCGCATTGAAAACATCATAACGGTTTACAGCACGATTTGGGGTAATTTTTATCGAGTACAAACGCTGATTTCCTTGCAAAGTATCACGAAGAAATTCAATCGTTGGTGTTGCAATATTTTTATTTGGCGCATCGTTCATAAATGTAAACTGCGAACCATATTTGCTATACAATTTGTTGGTATTTAAAGCAGAAGCTTCTTTTGGATTTTCGCCTAAATAGCCTTTCGTCCATTCGTCTAAATTTTTATCATACGTTGTCCAATAGGATTTATTTGTATTGGCATCGTGAAGATAAACTAAACTGTTTGGTTTTGGTCTTTCCGTTGTATAATCAGAAGTTTGATGTGCTTTGACAAACAAACCGATGCTCAGCAAAAAGAAAACAGCAGACCAAATTCCTTTTTTGCTGAACGAACCAAAAACAGGAACTAATAGTCCAAAAGCCAAAACAGTCAAAATCGCACTTCCGAAAAGTAGTTGAAGTCCTAAACCAATAGGAAACATTTGAATAAAAGGAGCAATAATTATTAATGTTGGAATGGCTAAAATGCAATTGATTAGCCAGTTTGATTTTTGTGTCAAAACATAAATTCCCAGCATCAAAGCACTTGAAATTACCGGAATGATTAAAAATGCTGCGCCTTTTAGGTAAATTGCAATTCCAATATTCAATAATAACCAAAGGAATAATGGTGCAAAAAATTGGTTCATTTCGCTGTTTCTTTTCCCTGAATTTTGATAAAAAAGAAAACAAATTGCAATCGATAAACTCACAAAAGCGTAAATATAATCGTGACCATTATAGGTAAATTTGTGAAGAATGTCTTGATATTGTGGATAAAATTCCAGCAATAATCTCCATCCGATATACGTAATTCCACCAGCAACAATAAGCGATAATAAAAGAGGAATAAAACCTTTCAATACTTCGTCTATTCGTAAAACATGTTTGCCAAAACCAATGAACACAAAAGTAAAAACCAATCCAAAAGCAATAATTAACATTGGAACAATCCATGAAAAAGGATAGCTTACAAACGCAAGCGGGATGTTGAAATAGACATTGTCATCATCAGAATCCAAATTGGATAAATCGGCATTAGCAAAATGGTTCAGCAACGGAAAAAGATAACTTCCTTGATGAGCTAATGTATTAGGATTAAGGTTTTCAAAATTATCTCTTTCGGTATGATAGTTAAAATGATTGTCGATAAAAGCAAAATTAAAACCTTGAATTTTTCCGCTTTCTCTAAAAACGGTCAAATCGGTATCATTGGGTAACATCTTATAAATACTGTACATCAATGAATTAGAAACAGGATAATCCGCTTTTCCATCGGTAAATGCTTTTACCATGTTGGCGTTTCCTTTATTGGTTTCCATCAACATATAACTTGGTCCGGAACTTCCGCGAGCTTCAAAATTTAAAACCAATCCAACTTCTTTGGCTAATTGATGTTGGGTTACAAAAAGTGCTGCGCCATTCAAACCTAATTCTTCTGCATCGCTGAAAAGAATGATGATATCGTTTTTATGTTGGGTTTTATTGTAAAGAAAAGCACGAACGCTTTCGAGAATTGTAGCAACTCCAGAAGCATCGTCACTTGCGCCAGGCGAAAACGAATGTGGCGCAGAATCATAATGCGAAAGTAAAAGCAGAGCTTTATTGCTTGAATTACCTTTTATTTTGGCTACAATATTTTTGGATTTTACTAAAGTTCCGCCGTCAGATAATGTAAAGCCTTCTTGAATAGTTGGCGATAAACCTAGATTTTTTAATTCGTTTACCAAATACTGTGCAATAACTTCGTGGTTTTTGGAACCGACAAAATGAGGTTTTTGGCTGATGGTTTTTACTTTTTCTAAAGCTCGTTTAGTAGAAAATTCGGCGAGAGAAGCTTCGGTAGTGTCATATTTTTGGGGCATCATGAAATAAAAAACGCCCGAAAGGATGAGCAATAAAAGCAAGAAAGAGAGAATTGGGTTTTGGTTGGTTTTCATAATTGTGGTGGTTAATCTTTTTTGACCAGCATATAATAGTCATTGTCCAAAAGCATATAACCTTGGTCATAGATAAAATAGTAGGTGTTGCCGGTCTTGGTGTTTAGTATGTTGGTAAAATAGTCAAAGCTGAAACCTTTGCTAAGCAGTTTGGTTTTGGTGGTTTTGGTTTTTCCTTCGGAATTTATTTCAGCCAGAATGCGATAATTTTTTCGGAGTTTGTTGTTAATATTCCGCATGATGTTAGTGGAATCTTTATTCATGCGGTTGTTGTAGTTGTTGCGACAACCATCACTGCAGAACTTTTTGTCCTCGCGTCCTAAAATTTTATCGCCACATTCCAAACAGTTTCTCATGTAAAAACGGAGTTTTTTAGCTGAACGCAACGAAGTTAGTGAAAAAATAGAAAGCGTCTAAATAAGACTAAGAAAAAATTTGTACTATTTTTATTATTTTTTAAGAAGAAGCTTCTTGATTAAAGTTATTTGTCCCAAATGATAATAACTATGTTCAATCATTGCGTCAATGTTTCGCAGATAGGTTCCATATTTTGGATCCACAAAATCTTCGTTCAATTTTTCGTCAGGCATTTGTTCTATTAAGGAAGCAAATTCTTCGGCGTCGTTCCAAAATTTTTGTAAAAAATCGTCCCATTCTTTTTGGGATTGAATAGGAGGAAAGTCAAAACTGAATTGGTCTTTTATGTCTAAAGCTCCACCTTTAAAAACGTTGTTTATTCCGTTGATGTAGTAATGAATGTGTTGTGCCAAAGCAGCAATGGTATTTAACGAATCGTATTTTGCTGTTGCTGTTTTCCATTCTAAATCAGTTAATTGATGCTTGAAATTGGTGTTAGCAATCCAAGTTCCGTTGAGGATTACTTCTCGAAAACGATTGGCGATTTTAGTTGTTGAGGTCATTTTTATGGTTTTGTGGATTTTTATTACTGGTTATAAATATATGAAAATTTCAACTTAGTGTTTTACGGCTAAAAAACTAAACTATTACTTCAAGAGGTTGTAATGATACAATCTTGACTAAATCTAGTCTACAATAATATCACTAATCATTTTAGCATTGTTAGGTAAGCAATAATATATGTCGCTATGCCTGTTGGATATTTTTTCTCCACAAATCTTTAGTCGTATGGTATCTTTAGATAAATTCAACCTTACTACATATTTCCTTCCACATTTATACATGCCATCCAATTCGAGCATTTTAAGTTTTTTTATAAACAATTCTTTTTGAATCTCTGTTAAAGTTTTTGAGGATACGATTCCGCCTAGCATTGGATGCTCTATTTCAACTATGTCAATTGATTTTATCTCAGAATAATCGAGTTCAGTTCCAAATAAGTCTTTTTGGATATTTTGATTAATTTTTTTGTTTGGGTTTTGACAAGAAAATAAAAATATGAACGCTAAAATCCCAAGGAAGATTTTCATAGTAAATTTTTTTGACTGGTTGTTTATAACGTTTTAGCAGCTTGGCGTAGTTGCGATGCCAGCGGACTGATTATCTTCGGTTAAAGATAGAAGTTTTTCGTGAAGAAAGAAAGTGAATTTAACGCAAACTAGTAATTACGCCAAACCGCTGTTAGCTGCAGTTATATTTTTGATACTTAATTTTAAAGGTATCACTTATAAATACGGCTTCTCTGAAGTTAATATTTTTATATCCAGATTCATTTATAAGTTTGTATAACTCTTCTTTAGATTCAGTAGTTGTTGAGAGCCCGAAAATAATACCTACTAGCTCATTTTTTTTAAATTTAAGTAATTTGTTTGCCTTTTTTGAAATCGCGCGCCATTCTTTTTCATACTTCCAATCTTTTCCTTTTCCGCAAATCATCTGATAAGCGGTTGCTAGCATTTGTCCCTCACCATAATCAGATACCTTAATTATGGGATAACTTTTGTGGTATACCACAGGAAGTAAATTTTTAGTCAAAAAACCGTTCAAATCTTTTTTAAATTCTAGCACTATACCTCTATGAGAATCTGCATAATGCGCCCACATCAAGGTGTTTTTGTAATTTTCAGAAAAACATGTTATCCCGAATTCCTTTTCAAATCTATATTGAAATCTTTCGGAAAACATGTGATTGAAATCTTTCGGACTGCTCAAAAGATAATCAATTATTTTTTCTTGATAATCTGAAAATTCAATCTTGAATTGAGATTTATATTTTTTAAAATTTTCTCTGCATTCTAATTCTGTTTCTCCAAAAGTCAAATATGCTTTGCAGTCAAAAGGATCATTGAATGTATTTGCAGAAGCAAACCACAATTGCCCTTTAGAAAGATTCTCTTTTAAGTTTTCAGAAATTTTGGTGTATTTATAAAATTTTTCAGGAAGAAGTTCAATATTCTCTTCGTAAGAAAGATCAAATGTATTTACAATCATACTAATTTTAGCGGTAAGGTTATATAATTGCAGCTAACTCTCAAATATACGCAATATACCAAAAACAACAATATCAATACTAAAAGAAATTAATCTTTTGATTAGCAGCGATAAAACCAACAACAATCGACAACAAACACTTACAAACGAAAGTAAACGATTAACAACCGAATAATATTTTGCACTTGCCACAACTTTGCATCGTCGGAAAGAAACAAATACAATAGCAATTGCAAAAATCAAATTCAATGACTTTGTAAATTTCAACAAGACAAAATATTTTAACAATAACATTTTAAATTTAAACGCCATGAACGCAATGAAAAACAAAGTACAGTTAATTGGACACGTAGGACAAGAACCGGAAGTAAAAACTTTTGGAGAAGGAAAAAAAGTAGCTAATATTACGTTAGCAACCAATGATTATTACACCAATGATAAAGGTGAAAAAGTGGAGCAAACCGAATGGCATCGTGTTGTTGCTTGGGGAAAAGTTGCTGATATCATTGAGAAATATGTTACCAAAGGCAAAGAAATCGCCATTGAAGGAAAGCTAACCCACAGAAGCTATGACGACAAAGACGGCAACAAACGCTTCATTACCGAAGTTGTTGCCAATGATATTTTACTTTTGAGTAAGTAAACCTGGTTTAACCTCTTGTAAAACGGCAAAATGGAAATTTTGTCGTTTTTTATTTGTGATTTTCATAAAAATTAACTCAAAAACGAATAAGTTTTTAACACGAAAACGTTTTCGGTTGGTTTTCAGGATTTTGATTTTAACAATCACAAAATAAATTAGTTACATTTAAATTTCTGTTTCTGTCAAAACAAAAATATAATGAGAAACAAATTAAAATTCATTTCGGTTTTGATTGCGGTATTTTGTACCGTGAATTTTAGTTTGGCTCAAGTAGGAATCAATACCACAAATCCGTTGAGTACTTTGGATATTAACGGAAATTTATCTCTAAAAACAGTTGCCTTAAACGGAAATGGAACCGGAAATGGAGGAACCGCGGTTTTAATCGATGATGGAGTTTATATTTCGCTCAACCCAACTGCAACAGATGACAAATTTCAATTACCAAATCCAACTTTGTTTCCCGGAAGAGTTTATATTATTAGAAATATTCAAAACGGAGTTACAGCTCAGCTTATTACTTCAACTAATCTTTTGTTTCCAAAAAACTCAACAGTGGGAAGTTCTCAAATTTATATGTATGAAGGAAATTTAAGGACAGTTATTGTTATTAGCGATGGACAAAATTGGACGTATCTAAATTAAAAAATCCTTCAATTTTTGAAGGATTTACTTTTTAAAAAGGTCAAACATCGGGCAACGTGAACATCGCTTGCTTTCACTTTTCTTATATTTTTCGCAACATTTGGACTTGCAATTTTCGGCAACTTTAATTTTTTTAAGTGCTTCTTTTTTGTCCTTTTTCTTCTTCTTTTTCTCTTTTTCCTTCTTGCTCAAAACAGCCGAATTTAATTTCGGTACAAATATAATTATTTTTAAGCAATCTAAATAAAAAGATTAAGGATTTTGATTCAAAGAAATAGAACTTGTTACTGTTAATTGTTGAATATCTCTATCGAACAAATACAATCCGCCACGATCTTCACCAATTAAGTTGATTTTGTCCAAAATTGTTTTGGCTTGCGCTTCTTCTTCAATTTGTTCGGCAACATACCATTGCAAGAAATTGTGTGTAGCATAATCTTTTTCGCCTAACGTAATGTGAACTAATTCGTTGATGGAATTGGAAACAAACAATTCGTGTTGGTACAATTCTTCAAACATTTCTTTGAAAGTTCCAAATTTGGTTTTTGGCGCTTTCAAATCGGTAATTTCTGCAAGCGAACCTCTTTCGTTTACATATTTTACCAATTTCAACATGTGCATGCGTTCTTCATCAGATTGTGCATACATAAATTGTGCAACACCTTCAAGTCCTTGAGATTCTGCCCAACAAGCCATTGATAAATAAATTTGAGATGATTCGGCTTCGATTCTAATTTGTTTGTTTAGCGCGTTTTCAATATTTGTTTGTAACATAAAAAATTCTTTTTGGTAAAGTTAGCAATTTATTCGTTCATCAATTGTTGAAACAACGTTAAAAATTCGCCAACATGATAGCCATCCATTAACCCGTGATGAACATGAATAGCAATTGCCATCGATTTTTTACCGTTTTCTTCAGTCATTTTTCCAAAGGATATTTTGGGGCAACTATCCAGAAAAGTAAAACTTCGAGCATGAGAATAAGAAGTGAAATCTATCCACGGAACTGCCGAAAAATGAATTAAATTGATGTCAAAATCACGAGTAATTAATCCGGTTGTATTTTGAATTCGTTCAATTTCTTTTTTAGTAATTTCAGCAAAAACATCCAAATTTTTGTCATATTCCATTAAGGAAAAACCAAATGTTTTGTCTTCTCTTAAAATGGTAGCCGAAACATCGATTTGGTCAAAAATATAAACTTCGTCATCAATAATTCGGTAACGAAAAGGTTCCAACGTATTTACGGCAACTAACGTTTTATGTAAATAATAGGTAAAAAACGAAACGCCAAGTTGCTTTGATTTTTCATACGCTTTGGTACAATCTATTCGGGTTGTCATACCAAAAAAAGGCTCTTCCATTTGTTTAAAAAACAGGAAGTGTTCTTTTCTATTCCAAGTATCGAGGTTTAGTTTTTGTTTCATTCAAACACAGATTTCACAGATTTCACAAATTGATTTTATGTTTTTAAAAAGGATATTTGTGAATTATTATATTAAAATTGGTATAATGTCTGAGATTTTTTCCAGTGATTTGAAATTATCATGTTCTATTTCAAAATCAATTTTTTCATATTCCCAAGTCGTGTGATACGCAACGTGATAACCGTGTCCGCCAATATTTAAAACTGGCAAAACATCTGATTTTAAGGAATTTCCAATCATAATAAAATTCTCAGGTTTGATGTCTAAACGACCAAGCATTTTTTCATAATCCAATTCTTTTTTGTCGCTCATCACTTCGATATGGTGAAAATAATGACCAATTCCGGAATCGTGCAATTTTCGATGCTGGTCTTTCAAATCGCCTTTGGTTGCCACAACGAGTTTGTATTTTCCTTTTAATTGCTGCAAAACTTCTTCAACATTTGGCAAAAGTTCCACAGGTTTTTGCAATAAATCTTTTCCGATTTTGATGATTTTTTCAATTCCGGCTCCGGAAATTTGATGATTGGTCAATTCTAATGCCGATTCGATCATCGACAATACAAACGCTTTTATTCCGAAACCATACAAAGGAAGATTTTTTACCTGATGGCTTAAAATCAATTGTAAAATCTCTTGATTGGAAGCATAATCGGCAAAAAGTTCACAGAATTTGGCTTGAGCTTCATCAAAATAAGGTTCGTTATGCCAAAGTGTATCATCGGCATCAAAAGCAATTATTTTTGGGTTCATTTTTTATATTTAACTTATCAAAGCTCCATTCTTCACACCATCAGCATCCGGATTGACGAAAACCAATTTACCTTCGGTATTGTTGGTCATTAAAATCATTCCTTGACTTTCTACGCCACGCAAAGCTCTTGGTGCTAAATTAACCAAAACTGTTACACGTTTTCCAATCACTTCTTCTGGTGAAAAATGTTCGGCAATTCCCGAAACGATGGTGCGAACATCAATTCCGGTATCAACTTTCAATACTAAAAGTTTGTTGGCTTTCGGCATTTTTTCGGCTTCCAGGATGGTTCCGACACGTAAATCCAATTTTGAAAAGTCTTCAAAGGTTGATGTTTCTTTTTGTGGTTCTATCACGGCATTTTCGGCTTTATTTGCCACTTTCGTAGCTTCGAGTTTGTCTATTTGTTTTTGAATTTCAGCATCTTCAATTTGAGCAAATAATATTTCCGCTTGCCCAATTTGATGACCGGCTTTCACTAAATTCCAATTTTCAAATTCCAAATTCCAATGATTGGGTTTTATGTTTAAAATAGCACACAATTTTTTTGCTGTAAACGGTAAAAAAGGTTCAGAAAGAATAGCTAAAGCAGAGGCAATTTGCAACGCTACATACATTTGCGTTTTCACTCTTTCCGGGTTTTCTTTCACCATTTTCCAAGGTTCTTCATCGGCTAGATATTTGTTTCCTAAACGTGCTACATTCATTAATTCGCCTTGTGCTTCACGGAAACGATATCTTTCGATAGATGATGAAATTACCGCCGGATACGCTTTTAGCTCAGCCAAAGTTTGCTCATCAATTTCAGTAAAATCATTTGGCGTTGGAACAATTCCATTATAATATTTGTTAGTTAAAACGACCACACGATTGATGAAATTTCCAAAAACTGCAGCTAATTCGTTATTATTTCTCGCCTGAAAATCTTTCCAGGTAAAATCATTGTCTTTGGTCTCGGGAGCATTTGCCGTTAAAGCATAACGTAAAACATCTTGTTTCTCAGGGAAATCAATCAAATATTCGTGCAACCAAACTGCCCAATTTTTAGACGTAGAAAGTTTGTTGCCTTCCAAATTTAAAAACTCATTTGCAGGAACATTATCAGGTAAAATATAACTTCCTTCAGCTTTTAACATCGCCGGGAAAATAATGCAGTGAAAAACGATGTTGTCTTTCCCAATAAAGTGAACAAGTTTTGTGTCGTCTTTTTTCCAATAGTCTTCCCAGTTTTTTCCTTCGCGAGCAGCCCATTCTTTGGTTGATGAAATATAACCAATTGGTGCATCAAACCAAACGTAGAGTTTTTTGCCTTCAGCATCTTCCACCGGAACATCAATTCCCCAATCTAAATCGCGAGTTACGGCACGAGGTTTTAATCCGTCGTCCAGCCATGATTTTACTTGTCCGAGAACATTGGTTTTCCAGTCTTTGGCATGATCTTCTAAAATCCATTTTTGCAAAAAATCCTGGTATCTGTCCAAAGGTAAAAACCAGTGTTTTGTTTCTTTTATAATTGGAGTTTCGCCGGTAATCGTTGATTTTGGGTTAATTAAATCGGTTGCATTCAAAGTCGAACCACATTTTTCACATTGATCGCCGTATGCTTCCGGATTGTCACATTTCGGACACGTTCCGGTTACAAATCTATCAGCCAAAAACTGTTCGGCTTTGGCATCATACAATTGCTCAGTAACTTCTTCAATAAAATCGTTGTTGTCATACAATTTTCTGAAAAATTCCTGCGCTGTATCGTGATGAATTTTAGCTGAAGTTCGCGAATAATTGTCAAACGAAATTCCAAAATCTTCAAATGATTTTCTAATAATTCCGTCATATTTATCAATCACTTCCTGTGGTGTAATGCCTTCTTTTTTGGCTTTCATCGAGATAGCCACGCCATGTTCATCACTTCCGCAAATAAATGCCACGTCTTTTCCTTGTAAACGCAAATAACGTGCATAAATGTCACTTGGCACATAAACTCCAGCCAAATGACCTATGTGAATTGGACCATTTGTATAAGGCAAAGCTGCCGTAATGGTATATCTTTTTGGGTTTTCTAACATTGTAAATTCAAAATATATTTTGCAAAAATAAGCATTACAATCGATTGTTTATAAGTTTTATTTGCTGCGCCAGTTCGCTTTGCTCGTATGAAGCATTTTGCTACGCCAATTCGCTCTTTTGGAGCTCGGGTCCAGCTTTCCATTTCAAGATTTTTTCTCAACAAGCCATTTTCAAATTTTTTAAAAAGAGCTTCCGTTGGTCGCTTTTTTAAAAAAGAAAAATGCGCTTGTTGATTCAAAATGCTTTCCATTTCAATCTGGGCTAGGAATTACAGAAAACAAAACAATAATTCTATATTTGTAGTACAATTTTTTTAAAACCAAAAGTGAAAAAGTCTATTTTCTTTTTACTGTTTTCTATAATTTCAACCCAACTTCATTCTCAAAAAAAGATGATTACACCACCATTTTTGCAAAAAGGCGATACCGTTGCCATCGTTTCTACCGCTCGAAAAAACATCGAAGACAATTTAAAACCAACGATTGCTATGCTCGAAGGTTGGGGTTTAAAAGTCAAATTAGGGAAAACGATAGGTTTAGATTATTATCAATTAGCCGGAACCGATGACCAACGTGCCGAAGATTTTCAAGAGCAAATGGATAATCCAAATATCAAAGCGATTTGGTGTGTTCGTGGCGGATATGGAACGGTTCGAATTATTGATAAACTTGATTTTACCAAATTCAAACAAAACCCAAAATGGATTATTGGTTTTAGTGATGTAACGGTTTTGCACAGTCATTTAAACCGAATAGGTTTTCAATCCATCCACGGCATTATGCCGGTAAGTGTTGCCCGCGCAACCGATGAGGCAAAGAATTCACTTTGTACAGCTTTGTTTGGCGATAAACTCGAATACGAATTGGATTGTGACGCTTTAAATCATCTTGGTAAAGCCAAAGGCGAATTGGTTGGTGGGAATTTATCGATTTTATACAGTTTGTTAGGTTCAGAATCTGCTATTGACTGCGAAGACAAAATCCTTTTCATTGAAGATTTAGACGAATACATGTATCATATCGACCGAATGATGATGAACCTAAAACGAAACGGTTGTTTAAGCAGTTTGAAAGGAATCATTGTTGGTGGCATGACCGATATGAAAGACAACGAAATTCCATGGGGAAAAAATGCATTGGAAATCATTGAAGAAACTATAAAAGGATTAAATATTCCGGTGATTTATAATTTTCCTGCCGGACATATTCGTGACAATCGTGCTTTGATTTTTGGAAAACAAATCACGATGGAAGTAACCGCAGAGAAAAGTAAAGTAACTTTTGAATAACCTCAAACTTGTCATATGACAAAAAAGAGATTGCTTCGTAAACTCGCAATGACATGGCAGAACACAACGAACTCGGTAAACTTGGAGAAGAATTGGCTGTAGATTTTCTGCAAAAAAATAACTATAATATATTGGAAACCAACTGGGTTTTTCAAAAAGCAGAAATCGATATTATTGCACAGAAAGATACTATTTTAGCAATTGTTGAAGTAAAAACTCGTTCGAGTATCGATTTTGGATTGCCTCAGGATTTTGTGAAACCAAAAAAAATCCAATTGTTAGTAAAAGCCGTAAATGAATACGTAATTTCAAATGATTTGGATGTTGAAATTCGATTTGATATTATTGCGGTTTACAGAGAACAAAATGATTATAAAATTGAACATATCACGGATGCTTTCTATCATTTTTGAATAAACAAATCATAAATAAAAGGAATAAATTTAATTATCTATCTGATTTAAATATCTTTACTGCCAAATTATAAGCGATGAAAAAACACCTACTATTAGTGACACTTTTGTTCTCATTTAGTCTTTTTGGACAAAAAGAGATTGCGGAACAAGTAAAAACATTACAAGATTTAAAAGTTAGTTTTAAGAAAATTTCAGTTTTAATACCAGATGCAACCATCAATAAATCAGATATTGAAAGAGTGGTAAATGATGCTACTTTAGCAAAAGTAAATATGGTAAAATTGAATCAAATTTTTGCAGCAAAGGATGAGTTTATAGAATTAGATATTCCTTATCAAAATCAAATAATCTCGGTTTCGTTATACAAGGTTAATCTGTTTGCTGAAGATTTTCAGATTGATACTGATAAGCAAAAAAACATCAGTTACCAAAAAGGAGTTCACTATCGTGGAGTTATTAAAAATGACTTCAATTCAGTTTCTTCATTCAACTTTTTTAATGGTGAGTTTAATGGGATTATTTCAAGTGAATCATTAGGAAATTTAGTAATTGGGAAATTAGACAAAAAAGGAAACCAATTAGATTATATTGTCTATTCTGATGCTAAAATGAATATCTTAAACGATTGGAGTTGTCACTTTAAAGAAGACAATATTGAGATTGAAAACAGCACAATGAATCGAGAAGCTAACACTTTAAAATGTGTTACATTTTATTTTGAAGTGGATTATAATCTTTATTTTGAAAATAGTGAAAATGAAATATTAACTGCTAACTGGGTTACGTCAGTTTTTAATAATGTTCAGACGTTATTTACTAATGCAGCTATTACAACAGCACTAAAATCAACGTTTATTTGGACAAACCCCGATATTTATGAAGGGATAGGAACAAGTTCTTCTGTATATCTGAATGCTTTTGCGCAAAACCGTCCGGTTTTTAATGGCGATGTGGGAATGTTAGTAGGAATAGATCCTGGAGGTTTAGGAGGTGTTGCCTTTTTGAATTCTATCTGTACAAATGGTAATTATGCTTATTCAGATGTGAATTTAAGTTTTAATACTGTTCCAACTTATTCTTGGACAATTCAGGTAATTACACATGAGTTTGGACATTCGTTAGGTTCGCCACATACACATGGATGTTATTGGAATAATAACAATACATCAATCGACGGATGTGGGACACAAGCAGGTTATCCTGAAGGGAATTGCGCTCAAGGACCGATACCAAGTGCTAATGTTAAAGGAACTATTATGAGTTATTGTCATCTTATAGGAGGTGTTGGAATAAGTTTTGCAAATGGTTTTGGACCACAACCAGGAACACTAATAAGAAACAGAGTAAATAGTAAAGCTTGTCTTAGTACAAATTGTATCAATACTTGTATCAATACGGCTACCAACATAAGAGCAATTAATACAACAGAAACGGCGGCAACTATAGCATGGGATGATGTAGGAATAGATAATGTTTCTTGGGAGGTTTCTGTGAATCAATTTGGTTTTGCTCCGGGAATATGGCAAAATGTAGGTGCGGTAACTAATTACACAGTGTCTGATTTACAATCAAATACATATTATGAGTTTAGAATTCGACCTGTTTGTACAGGTATTACTCCTGTTATAAGAACTCAAGTATTTGCAACTGCCGGGAACTATTGTGGAGGAATGCTTTTTACAGATACCGGAGGAGAATTTAATAGCTATTCGGATTCACAAACATTACTTCGAACAATGATTCCTAATTTACCAAATCAAAAATTAGTGGCTACTTTTACAGAATTTCAACTAGAAGATACTTATGATTTCCTTTATATTTATGATGGATCGGATGACACTTATCCTGAATTAAACTCTGGAGATGGTTTTACAGGAATAAATTCACCAGGTACAATAACTTCCACAGCTGCAGATGGTTCGTTAACATTCAAATTTGTATCTGATACCAATACTGTAGATGCTGGTTGGGTTGCTACGATTTCCTGTTTACCGACTTTAGGAATTTCCAATAATGACTTTATCGATTTTAGTTATTATCCAAATCCTACGAATGGTAATTTATACATTAAATCTAATACTGCAATTTCTGAAGTAACAGTTTTCAATATTGAAGGTAGAAGATTATTTAGTCAAACTCTAGATACGTTAGAAACCTCGGTTGATATTTCGCAGTTCGCTACCGGAACGTATTTCTTCAAACTGAAATTTGGTGAAAAAGAAGCCAATTTTAAAGTCTTGAAAATGTAATTTGAGAATAGATTAAAATAAAAAAACAGCCGTAAATAGAATGATTTACGGCTGTTTTTTTGTAATATAAAGTGTTTTTATTCTAACATTTGCATTAATTCCAATGCTTTGTTAATCGATTTTACATTCTCAAAAGTTAACAACAATCGTAAGCCATTTTTAGTTTCTTTTTCCTTCATTTTACAAAGATTTCCGTGTTGTTGTACAAATCGTAATACATTGGTAAATCGCTTTGAACTGTAATAATCCGATTGTTGGTCGGCGATGAAATAACCGATTAATTTGCCTTGTTTCATTACGATTTTTTCAATTCCAACTTTGGTTGCAATCCATTTGATGCGAATGCTGTTCAGCAATGCTTTGGCTTCTTTTGGCAAAGGACCAAAACGATCAATCAGTTTATTTTCGTAAGTAATCAGTTCTTTTTCTGTCTTACAGTTACCAAGTTCGTTATAAAGTGTTAATCGTTCACTAACATTGTTAATATATTCATCAGGGAAAAGCAATTCGAAATCAGTGTCGATTTGTAAATCTTTTACATATTCTTTGGTTTCAACATCGGTATCGGTTTCATATAATTCTTTGAATTCGTTCTCTTTGAGTTCTTCTATGGCTTCATTCATGATTTTTTGATAGGTTTCAAAACCAATTTCATTGATAAAACCGCTTTGTTCACCACCCAATAAATCGCCTGCACCACGAATTTCCAAATCTTTCATAGCAATGTTAAATCCGCTTCCTAGTTCGTTGTATTGCTCCAATGCCTGAATGCGTTTTCGAGCGTCTTCGGTCATTGCGGAATACGGCGGACAAATGAAATAACAGAATGCTTTTTTATTGCTTCGACCAACGCGACCACGCATTTGATGCAAATCAGAAAGTCCAAAATTGTTAGCATTATTGATGAAAATCGTATTAGCATTTGGAACATCTAAACCACTTTCGATTATTGTAGTTGCTACTAAAACATCAAAATCACCATTCATAAAACTCAACATAATTTCTTCGAGTTTGCTTCCTTCCATTTGTCCGTGACCAATGCCAATGCGTGCATCGGGAACTAATCGTTGAATCATACCGGCAATTTCCTTGATGTTTTCTATACGATTATTGATGAAAAAAACTTGTCCGTTTCGTTGAATTTCATACGAAATAGCATCACGAATAATTTCTTCGTTAAAGCCAACGACTTGTGTTTCTATTGGATAGCGATTTGGTGGTGGCGTGGTTATGACCGATAAATCTCTCGCTGCCATCAAAGAAAACTGTAATGTTCTCGGAATTGGCGTTGCGGTTAACGTCAGCGTATCAACATTGGCAGCAATCGTTTTTAGTTTATCTTTTACGTTTACACCAAATTTTTGCTCTTCATCAACAATGAGTAATCCTAAATCTTTGAATTTTACATTTTTGTTCACCAATTGATGCGTTCCAATAAGAATATCTAGTTTCCCTGATTCTAAATCTTCCAGCGTTTGTGCTTTTTGTTTGGCAGTTCTAAAACGATTTAAGTAACCAATTTTTACCGGCATTTCTTTTAATCGTTCACTAAACGTTCGGTAATGTTGATACGCCAAAATAGTGGTTGGAACTAAAACGGCTACTTGCTTACTATTATCAACCGCTTTGAATGCCGCACGAATAGCGACTTCTGTTTTTCCAAAACCAACATCACCACAGACTAATCTGTCCATTGGTCGATCTTTTTCCATATCGGCTTTTACATCTTGGGTTGCTGTCAGTTGGTCTGGTGTGTCTTCATAAATAAAGGAGCTTTCCAGTTCTTTTTGCAAATAACTATCGGGCGCAAATTGAAATCCTTTTTCCAATCTTCGTTTTGCATACAACTGAATTAAATTGAATGCAATATGTTTTACACGAGCTTTTGTTTTTTGTTTTAAGACTTTCCAAGCGTTGGAACCTAATTTATAAATCTTTGGTGGCGTTCCGTCTTTTCCGTTGTATTTTGATATTTTATGAAGCGAATGAATGCTTACATAAACGATGTCGTTATCAGCATAAACCAGTTTTATGGCTTCTTGCGTTTTTCCTTCCACCTGAATCTTTTGCAATCCACCAAACTTTCCTATTCCGTGATCGATATGTGTTACATAATCGCCAACCGAAAGCGAATTCAATTCTTTTAACGTTATCGTTTGCTTTTTAGAATAGCCGTTTTTAATAGAAAATTTATGATAACGCTCAAAAATTTGATGATCGGTATAACAAGCCACTTGATGTTCTTCGTCAATAAAACCTTGGTACAAAGGTTGTACAACCGTATGATATTGTTTGCGAATATCTTCGTGATTTTCTTCATCAATGCTTTCAAAAATATCATGAAAACGGTTTGCCTGATTTTCATTGGAACAAAACAAATAATTAGTAATCCCGTTGAAATGATTATCGCTTAAATTGTTCAGAAGCAAATCAAATTGCTTGTTGAACGACGGTTGCGGTTGTATATGAAATTCAAATGTTTTTGTGGTTTTGAACAACGGTTTATTCGTCAATTCTACCACAGAAAAATCCAACGCTTTACGAAGAAATCCTTCCTGATTTAGGAATAAATGTTCTGGTGAAGCGTGTTTGATGTCTTTGGAAAGTTTGTCAAAAGTTTCGGTAGCTTTTTCAAATAATTTATCCAATTGCGATAAAACCAACTCGGTGTTTTCTATCCAAAGAATGGTTTTGTCGTTGATATAATCTAGAAAACTTTCGCGGTTTTCTTTGATGAATTTATTCTCCAGATTTGGAATAATGGTAATCTTATTTTGTTTATCAACCGAAAGCTGGCTTTCAACGTCAAACGTTCTGATGCTGTCAACTTCGTTTCCGAAAAACTCGATACGATACGGATTGTCATTCGAAAAAGAAAAAACATCGACAATTCCGCCGCGAACCGAAAATTCTCCGGGTTCTGTGATAAAATCTACTCGTTTGAATTCGTATTCAAATAACACTTCATTGATAAAATCGATAGAAATAGTATCGCCAACGGCAACTTTCAACGTGTTTTTATCCAATTCTTTTTTGGTGACTACTTTTTCAAAAAGTGCTTCGGGATAGGTAACAATTATGGAAGGTTTCTTTCTGGAATTGATGCGGTTTAAAACTTCCGAACGTAATAAAACATTGGCATTATCGGTTTCTTCAATTTGATATGGACGACGATACGAACTCGGATAAAACAACACATCGTTTTGTCCTAACATTTGTTCCAAATCATTCAAATAGTAAGCTGCTTCTTCCTTTTCGTTGAAGACCAAAAGAAAGGATTTGTCGGTTTTTTTAAACACCGATTGAACAATAAAAGAAACGACTGAACCTGAAAGTCCTTTGCAATGAATTTTGTTTTGAGAAACAGTTAAACTTTCCGCAATTTGTTTGACTTTATGGGAACTCTCGTAAATGGAAAAAAGTGATGACTGGCTCAAAATTATTTTATTGGAATAAGAGGTTTTCGTTTGATGTTTGGATTATTTGACTGTGATTGAATAGGTGGTGGTGAAGTGTTGTTTGGTGCTTTTTCAACTGATATAGCACGTGCTGTGTCGAGCATTCTAATCATGTCTTCTTCTCCATCTTCCATTTTAATACGGCTGATTTGATCGATTTCTGCTAATTGTAGCTGTAACGCTTGAACTTCCTGATTGATTTCGGGGATGATTTTTGCCACTTTATCATCGGGAATGTTATTTAAATTGATGTATAAATTAAGCGAATTTGCTTTGGTTATAATAGCCGAAATTCTGCTTCTTACTTCAGGTTTGTTATAGGCGGCCGGAATATTGTTGTTCAGCTCTAATGCTCGTTTGGAAAGTGTTTTTGCCTTTTTTTGAAAAGCACCAATACTACTTTTTGGCTTTTGTGAAAGTTCCTTTAAAAAAACACGCCATTCTGCCCAACTTTGTGTTAGTGTTTGTGAAGTAACATTAATTGCCTGACCTGAAAAAGTCCAGTTTTTGTCAATATTTGCAAAAATCAATTCTCTTTTTTTGGCTTCTTTTTCTTGTTCCAATTTTAATTTGGCCTCATCTTTTTGACAAGACCAAGTTACAATTGCCAGAATTATTATTGCCAACCAACTATGCTTCATTTGTTTTTATCGATTTGAAATACAAAAGTACAAAGGTAAGTCAAAACTAGTATTGTAACAGTCAATTAAAATATAGTTAAATTGTGATAAACAACCAGCAACGAAAACGTTATCTTTGCGGTGAAAAACACAAACTAAACATGAATACAAAAATCCTTATCATTGGTGCCTGCGGACAAATAGGAACGGAGCTAACCAAAAAACTGCGAAATATTTACGGTGTTGAAAATGTCATTGCTTCTGATATCAGAAAATTGAATATTGATGTTGTAAACGATGGGATTTTTGAAGTAGTTAATGCTTTGGATTTTAATCAAATTGAGCATTTAGTAGAGCAATATCAAATTACCGATGTTTATCTAATGGCGGCATTGCTTTCGGCTACGGCAGAAAAAAATCCTGCTTTTGCTTGGGATTTGAATATGAATTCGTTGTTTCACGTATTGAATTTGGCGAAAGCCGGAAAAATACAAAAGATATTTTGGCCATCGAGTATAGCTGTTTTTGGTCCTACAACGCCTCGTGATAACACACCACAATATACCATTATGGAACCGTCAACCGTATATGGAATTTCAAAACAATCGGGGGAAAGATGGTGTGAATATTACCATAACATTTATGGTGTAGATGTGAGAAGTATTCGTTATCCGGGATTGATTTCTTGGTCAACCGAACCCGGTGGAGGAACAACAGATTATGCAGTAGATATTTACCACAAAGCATTAGAAGACGGAACTTTTGAATGTTTCCTTTCTGAAAACACGGCGTTGCCTATGATGTATATGGACGATGCTATTCGTGCTACGGTAGAAATCATGCAAGCACCAAAAGAGAGCATTGTTATTCGTTCGTCTTACAATCTGTCAGGTGTGAGTTTTACTCCAAAGGAAATCGCAGAAGAAATCAAGAAACACATTCCTGATTTTACCATTACGTATAAGCCTGATTTTCGCCAGAAAATTGCAGATAGTTGGCCGGCAAGTATTGATGATAGCTGTGCTCGAAAAGATTGGAACTGGAAGCATCAATATGATTTAGCGGAAATGACAGTCGAAATGTTGGAAAACTTGAAAAAATAAAGCGCTACTTGAAAAAAGTAACGCTTTACTACCAACCAAAAAACAAAACTTCTATAAAATTAATTTGGATCCTGAACAATTGGGGTTCTTAACGATTCTAATACAGCGACCACTTCGTTAATAATGCCTGTATCTGTTACGCCATTGAGTGCGGCAGCTTGTCCTACATAGCCAATGAATTTAGTGTAGGCAGCGTTATTGGCTTTGATTCCCATTCTTGGATTTTGTGCCGGATCGTGAGCAGCAACCATGTTTAATCCTGAATAAGTATTTGTTGCACCACCACCGGTATTGGCTGAAAAGAAATCGGTTAAGTTTTTACTTAGTACGGCTACATTGGTTGTGTTGCCTGATGAAACTTCACCAACAATAGGAGCAAAGTGTGCGCCAAAGTTTCCTTCGGAACCGGCAACAATATCGCCTACAATTAATACAATTGTACTATCTACTACAGACCGATAGCTTAGTCGTCCTTTTTCAATCATTTGACCCGGATTTTTTGGGTCAGCTACTTTGGTTGTACCGCCTAATTTTTGGTATAAACTCATTTGTGCCGGTGTGTCATCATCATCGTTGCAGGCAACAAAGCCAAATATTAAAGTTGCTGCCAATAACCCTGAAGCCAGTTTTTGAAACTTTTTCATAGTATGTAGATTTAAGATTAATTAAAAATTCGTTGGATGCCTCTTGAAAATTTGTAGCTAAAACTGTCTTCATTCATCACCGGACAAGCCTTTTTTTGAGCTAATTCATTGGAAATGATATAACGTTTGGCATTATAATTACCTTTACTCATCAGTTCGTCATATACTTTTTTAGAGTCGGTAATTTTGTTGTTGTGGAAGTAAACGACAACTCCTTTTTCAAGATTGATTTTAGGATTGGTAACACCGTCAATACTTTTCAGATTGCGGTGAATTTCTTTAGCTTTAGCAGAATCAAGAGGTGTAGCAAAATCTATTCTGCTGATTTGGAGTGTGGCGTTGTCATAAACAATAGGTTTTGCCGTAGCAATATGTATTACCAAAACAACGAATAACAGCAGTGTAATTCCCAATACACTCCCGAGGAAAATTTTGATTTTCTTTTTGTTCATAACCAAGGTTTTTTGTGTTTCTCTCTCATTTACGAGAAGAAAGTAACCTTGGTTTTATTTTGAAGTTATTTTTTTGATTTTAGTTCCTGGATGAGTTTGTCTTCAAGGTGGGATTTGATTTTAACGACAGCATTTACGTCGTCATTTGGAATGGTCATTGACAATACGTAGTGTTTTATTTTCCATTGATTATCTACTTTTATCAACACGCCCGAACCACGGCAAATTTTCATTTGCGTATCTAATAATTCATCAAACCAAGCGGTTTTATTATCTGGATTGAAGTAGATGTTACGTTCCAGGGTTTTGAAATCCCATGCTTTTCCTTTGTCGAAATAAGGTTTTGCAAAGGCTTGAAAGGCAGTTTTGTTCCAGTTTTCGGTAGCGTCGGTGCCAATGAAGATTGCATCTTCGGTGAGTGCTTCGAAGTAATTGTTGAAGTTTGCATTGGCTGCGGCTTTGTGCCAATTATTGAGAAGTAAATTGACTCTGTCGGTTTCGGTTAAGGGTTTGTCTTTTTTAGAACCACAAGATGTTAATGTGATTATGAAAAGGAGTAGGAGGAGCTTTTTCATGGTAATGGATTTTTTATAAAGGTATGAAAAAAGAGTGATTGCTTTTCTTTTTTGTGGTTTACGTCAGTTTGAGTGATTTTCTGTTTTGAAAACGCTAGTTTTGGAAACAGAAAATTGTATCGAGAACTTACATGTCTTCTCGATACAATTTTACTCCATTGCATTGCGTAAAATCACTCGAAGTGACGTGTTTAGGAGTATGTTTTTATGTGTTTGAAATATTAAAACTTTTCTCCATGTTGGGATAAGTCTAAGCCTATGGTTTCGGATTCTTCGGAGACGCGAATTGGGATGATGAGGTTGGTCAATTTGAATAATACATAGCTTCCACCAAAGGTGAAAACGGAAACCAATATTAATGCTATCATGTGATGTCCAAATACTGAAAAACCACCGTGTAATAAACTGGCGTTTTCTCCTTGAGCGAATATGGCTGTCAAAATCATACCCATAATTCCGCCGACGCCGTGACAGGCGAATACATCTAAAGTGTCGTCGATTTGTTTTAGTTTTTTCCAATAGACCATTTTGTTGGAAACGATTGCGCCGATAAAACCAAAGAAGATACTCTGCGGAATGGTTACAAATCCTGCTGATGGCGTGATAACGACTAAACCAACAACTGCGCCAATACAGGCTCCGAGTGCGGATACTTTTCTGCCGTTTAAACGGTCAAAAAATACCCAGGTCAACATGGCGGAAGCCGAGGTTACTGTGGTTGTAGCAAACGCCATTGCAGCTGTGGTATTGGCACCTAAAGCGGAACCGGCATTGAAGCCAAACCAACCGAACCAGAGCATTCCTGTTCCTAATAATACAAACGGAATGTTGGTGGGGATGTGTTCGCTGTTTTTGCGTTTTCCTAATACGATTACACCTGCTAAGGCGGCAAATCCTGCTGACATGTGGACTACGGTTCCTCCGGCAAAGTCTTTTACGCCAAAGTAGGCACCTAATAAACCATTGGGATGCCAAATCATGTGGCATAGCGGTGTGTAGATGATTAGGGTAAACAGGCAAATGAACAGCAAAAACGAGATGAAACGGATGCGTTCTGCCAGTGCGCCGGTGATGATAGCCGGTGTAATCACGGCAAATTTCATTTGGAATAGGGCAAACAGGATGAATGGAATGGAACTTCCTAATAGCTTGTGTGGTGCGGCTTCGACTTGGTCAAAAAATGAAAACTGAAACGGATTGCCGATAATGCCGTAGGTTTTCCCATCAATGGTGATGCCGATACTGTCGCCAAAGGATAGACTGAAGCCTATTACTACCCAAAGCAAACTGATAACGCCCAGGCAAATAAAGCTTTTTAGCATGGTAGAAATGACGTTTTTCTTGCCTACCATACCGCCATAGAAAAAGGATAGCCCGGGTGTCATTAATAATACCAGGCAGGAAGCTGTTAACAGCCAAGCGACATCGGCGAAGCTGATGCTGTCCTCGGGGTTAAAAATGGCAGGATTGCTTGTAGCTTGGTGTGGCCAAAATAGTCCGGTAATGGCAACGATTGTGATGATGACAAATGAAATAATCCAACGTTTTTCTATTTTCATTTTTACAATATTTATATTAACCCCTATTTTTTATAGGGTAAAAATATAAAAATATTGAAATAAAAAATTATTTACCCTATAAAAAATATACTAAAACTTTGTATTAATGATTTATTCTTTTGAATTATTGTTTTGAGAGATAATCTCGGTGATTTCTTTTAGTTTGGATAATGGAAGTGTTTTAAGTTGTTGTTGCCAATCGTTGTTTACTTCTTTTGGTATCAAGTTGTTTAGCGGATGGCTTTTGGGTAATGGATTGTTGTGGTCCGGTTTAAAAGCTAAGAGGTCGTTTGGTTCACAATAGAGGGCACGACAAATGCGCTCAAGGTTATCTAACCTCATTACGTAGGATGAATTGTTAAGGATTTTGTGAGCTGTGTTGGGTGCGATACCAATTTTTACTAAAAAGGAATAGGGTTTTTCTATTTGACGGGCTACAAAAATTGGTCTTAGATTAAAGTAAAGCATATTGTATTTTTTAAAAAGTAAAATTAATAGTATAAAAATACAATTATTAATTATATAATGTATAAATATTGTAATAAAAAACACATTTTTTATTACAATGTCGCTATTGCTTTCGTTATAATCAAAAAATACTATTAAAAAAAGATTAGTTTTTATGCTATAAATACTATTGCTAATTAAAGAAACTAAAAGTGTTGTAATAAATTCACTATTTCTCGCCCCATAAGTGCTATTGCTAATTAGAGAAACTAAAAATATTGTGATAAATTCACTATTTCTTGTCACAGAAGTGCTATTGCGTATTAAAGAAATTAAAAATTTATTGTCATAAGTTCAAAGTGACTTGATGTTTCTTTAAAAGGTAGGGTAATTATTGGTATGGGTTTTATATAAAATGGTTTGTGGTACTATTGTCGTACTCTAGATACTTAAGAATGAATATTTGTTAAAAAACTATTTTTTCTTTTGTTGATAATTTTAAAAAATGTCTGAGCTAGATTAATAAAAAACATTAAATTTGTAACCATTGTATAAGGTTAAACAATTTGGTTATGGACGATTTCATGACGCTTTCGGAAGCTTCAGAATATATAAGTAAGAGTAAAGAAACATTGAGAAGATGGGATAATGAAGGTAAGCTTCCTGCCGTTCGAGAGCCGATGAGTAATTATCGGTTATACAAAAAATCAGATTTGGACACACTGTTTGGAGGCTTTATCGATTCTAAAATCAAAGAAGCGATTTCCAATTATGTGGAGCCAAATCACAGCTATTCCGTTATTGAACTTTTTGCAGGTGCAGGTGGTTTGGCAGTGGGTATGGAAAAGGCTGGATTAAAATGTGTAGCTTTAAATGATATAGATAAGTGGGCTTGTCAAACACTGCGAACCAATCGTCCTAATTGGAATGTTCTGGAAGGAGATATCAAACAATTTGACTTTACGGAATACAAAGATAAAGTAGATGTGGTTACAGGTGGTTTTCCGTGCCAAGCATTTAGTTATGCAGGAAAGAAGCTTGGTTTAGCTGATGCTCGTGGAACTCTTTTTTATGAATTTGCTAGAGTAGTTAAAGAAGTTAATCCGCCAATTTGTATAGGTGAAAATGTACGTGGTTTACTCAGTCATGATAGTGGGAAAACTTTGCAAGGAATGATTTCTATTTTGGATGAAATTGGTTACCATGTAGTGCCTGTTCAGGTTTTAAAAGCTATTCATTATAGAGTGCCTCAAAAGCGTGAACGTTTGATTTTAGTTGGTGTTAGGAAAGATATTACCTTGAAGTATGAATATCCAAAGCCGTACAAACGAATTTATAACTTAAGTGATGCTTTAAAAAAAGGAGATTTGTTTAGCTCAGATGTACCGAAATCGGAAGGTTCAAAATATCCTAAAAGTAAAATTGAAGTGCTTGATTTAGTACCGCCCAAAGGATATTGGCGTGATTTACCGCTTGACATTCAAAAATCGTTCATGGGTGGAAGTTTTCATCTAGGTGGTGGGAAAACCGGAATCGCTCGCCGAATCGGTTGGGATGAACCGTGTCTAACTTTAACGTGTAGCCCAGCTCAAAAACAAACGGAACGCTGTCACCCAGAAGAGACGAGACCTTTTACGGTTCGCGAATATGCACGGATTCAAACCTTTCCGGATGATTGGCAATTTTCGGGTTCTATTGCTCAGCAGTACAAACAAATTGGTAATGCCGTTCCAGTTAATTTAGGTAAAGAAGTAGGGTATTCGATTGTGAAGTTTCTAAATGCGTATTATCAAGAAAAAACTAAATAGTTTTATTTGTATTTTGCTTGAATTTCAATAGCTAATTTTTGTATTGTTTGCTCTACTACATGGCTGGCGTCTACTTCAAGTGCTACATCACCCATGGCATCAATTAATTCGAAATAAAAATTTTCATCACCAGTTAATCGATGCCAAAATTCTTGACCAACAATTACGGGATATTGTTCACTGATTTTTTTATAATGAGAACTAAGTTCTGATGCTTCGCCATAAGTAACTCCTACAATCATATCATCAATTCCAATATTTAAGTTATTGGTTCTAGCAAGATTTCGGGTTCCTTTAAAATGATCCACAATTGTCTTTACATCATCATAGTTAATCGTATTTGGACCCGCTTTCAATTGACAATATTTTTTTCTTCCGTCAATCGCGTCAACAAACTCAATATCAATTCCAGGGGTTGTAGAGCCTAAACCTTCAAATAAAGAACTGACCAAGTTTTGAATTTTCATTCCAAAGGAAGTATTAATAGAAGAACCTAAAATTCGAGGTAATACTAAAGCGCGAGCAATGCTTTCCGCATTATCATTACCAGTTAGAAAATTAGCCAAGTATTTAAATAAAAAAGGATTTACATTATATTCGGATAGTTTACTAGCTCTTTTACATGCTCCATCAATATGATTTTGAACAATTTCAGTTCTGAAAAAGTTCTTGGCATTTTCTAAGATTTGTTCTCTTTGGGTTTGATTCATTATTGTTGTTTCAATATGGTTTTTGATATTGAGTTAAAACAAAATAGTGTTTACTCATTAATATTTTTTAAAATCAGAGAAAATAAATACTAATCAAAAATAGTATTTTTTCTGAAAATGAAATAAAGTTTTTTACTAAATAACATTTGTTTTATTATAAAGATTTGTAAGCAAAACTACTCCCCAAAAACCTCCATTACCGGAAGTGTATTGAAGTTAAAATCCCATAGGGCTTGGTTTTCCCACGAAGAGCCGTCGGTGGCTTGAGTACCACGAAAGGCAACCCATTCGCTTCCCCAATAGCAAAAACCAATGCCGTGGGTGGTTTGTTGGAGCATTGTTTTTAGGGCTGTCATGTAGTTTTTTTGTCCTTGTGGCGTGGCGGGATAGTTGTTGATTATTTGGTCGTTGGTGCCAATAATGTTGTTGGTCCAATCGTTCCAATTGAGTGTAAACGGATAGGCGGTTTCGGCAATGATCACTTTTTTGTTGTGGGTTGTGCTTAGCGTGTTGATGGTGTTTTTCACCACGTTCAGCTCTTTGCCGTGCCAAACGGGATAGTAGGACAAACCGATGTAGTCGTAGTCGATGGCTGTTACTTTGTTGAAAAACCAATCGGCTCCGGAAGTTCCGGCGTAGTGCAACATGATTTTGGTTGTGGTTGACCGATTTCTTATGGCTGTAACGGCGGTTTGAACGAGTTGTATGTATTGGGTTTCGTTGGTTGTCAGTTTGCCTTCGGGCCAAAGCATACCGTCGTTGGTTTCGTTGCCAATCTGTATGATGTCCGGATTGATTTCGGTCATGATTTGGGTTGTGTAGGTCGTCACGGCCGTTTTTAAGTCAGTAAAGCTGAGGTTTTGCCATGCTGCGGGTTTGGTTTGTTGTGCCGGATCTGCCCAAGTATCGGAATAATGAACGGTAAGCCAGACTTTCATTCCGTTTTGTTTTACTCGTTGTGCTAGGGTTTTAACTTGCGTTAGTCCCGAATTTCCATCGGCGGGATTGTGCCAAAGCCGAATTCGAATGGTATTGCAACCTGTATTTTTAAGCGTGACCAAAGCGTCTTGCGGAAGGTTGTTGTTTGTGTAAACGGTTCCTTCGCTTTCAATTAATGGCAAAAAAGACATGTCAGCACCACGGATGAAGCTGTCTTGACTGTTTGACTCTCCTGAAGTATTGTCGGATGAACAAGAAATGAGCAGTAGTAGGAGTAGCGAATAGTAAACGTTTTTCACGGATGATGGTTTTAGTTGGTTGGTCATTACATGGTAAAAGTAAGCATTTTTGACCCAAAACTGTAGGGTATAAAAAAGCCCGACTGTTGTTGTCGGGCTTTTTGTTATTTTTTGATTTCGGTTCTCGATACTTTTCCTTTCAGAAAAACTCGAACGAACGAATCTAAAATGTATTACCAAATTTTAACTCGTTTTTCAGGAGCTAAGTATAATTTGTTGCTTGGTTTTACGTCAAAGGCTTCGTAGAATTCCGGTATGTTGCGAACGGTTCCGTTCACGCGGAATCGAGCCGGAGAGTGTGGGTCAGCATTGATTTGGTTGCGTAATGCTTCGTCACGTGATTTTTCTTTCCAAACTTGTCCCCAACCTAAGAATACACGTTGAATCCCAGTGTAACCATCTAGTACCGGTGCTTCTTTGCCATTTAATGAGGCTTTGTAGGCTTTTAGTGCGATGCTTAATCCGCCTAAATCTCCAATGTTTTCTCCTAAGGTAAATTCGCCATTTACATGTAAACCGGGCAATGCTTCAAAGCTGTTGTATTGTTCGATTAAGGCACTAGTCTTTGCTTTGAAAGCGGTAAGGTCTTTTTCTGTCCACCAGTTCCTCATTACACCGTCGCCGTCGAAAGTACTTCCTTGGTCGTCAAATCCGTGACCGATTTCGTGACCTATAACGGCTCCGATACCACCATAGTTTACAGCATCATCGGCACTCAAATCAAAGAATGGCGGTTGTAAAATAGCTGCTGGAAACACGATTTCGTTTACGGTTGGGTTGTAGTACGCGTTTACTGTTTGCGGAGTCATTCCCCATTCGGTTTTGTCTACCGGCTTGCCTAGTTTTTCTAAACTACGGTTGTATTCAAATTCTCCGGCACGTTGAATGTTGCCGAATAAGTCTTTTTTGTTGATTTTAACGCTGCTGTAGTCTTTCCATTTGTCAGGATAACCAATTTTAACGATGAATTTATCTACTTTTTTCAGCGCTTCTTTTTTGGTGTCTTCACTCATCCAGTCCAGCTTTTTAATGCTTTCGGCATAGGCTTTCAAGAGGTTTTTTACCATAACAGTCATGCGTTCTTTGGCTTCGGGCGTAAAATGTTTTTCTACGTATAGTTTACCAATCATTTCGCCTAAACCATTGCTAACTGTTGAAACAGCGCGTTTCCAGTCTTCGCGTGGTTTTTCGGTACCGTTAAGTATTTTTCCGTTGAATTCAAATTGTTGTTTGTCTAACTCAGTTGTTAAATAGGTACAAGCGTTGTTGATAATGCCCCATTTCAAGAAAGCTTTCCAAGTATCGATAGGTGTTTTTTGGATTAATCCGTCAAGGTTTTTTTGGTATTCTACCTGGGCAATAATAGCTGATTTTTCTTTGCCCACACCTGCTTTTTCCATCATAGCTGTCCAATTGAAAGTAGGCATCAATTTTTTGAAATCTTCTACTTTATAAGGATTGTACAGCTTGGTCATGTCGCGGTTGTCTTCTTTGCGTTGGTGAATTTTGGCGATTTCGGTTTCCAAAGCGAAGATTTTTGCTGCGTTTTCAGCAGGGTTTGTAATACCTGACAGTTGCAGCATTTTTTCCAAATGTGTTTTATAGGCTTCTCTGATTTTTACCATTGACGCGTCAGTAGAAAGATAATAATCTCTGTCCGGTAATGAAATTCCGCCTTGCCAAGTTACCAATGAGTATTTATTTGGGTCTTTGAAGTCGTTATATACTGAAAATTGAAACGGAATGTTGTATCCTTTTCTGTTAGCTTCACCAAAATAGTTTGCTAAACTGTTTTGATCTGTGATAGCGTCGATAGCAACGAATTCGTTTTGAAGAGGTTTTAAACCAATGGCGTCACGTTCTTTTCTGTCCATATAGGAAGCGAAGAAATCGCCAATTTTTTGAGCATCAGAACCTTCGGCATTATTGCCTTTGGCAGCTTCTTCAATGATGGCTTTTACATCTTTTTCGGATTTATCCAGTAGCATGTCAAATGCGCCGTAGGATGATTTATCTGCGGGAATTTTTGTGTTTTTAGTCCAAGTTCCGTTTACATACGCATCGAAGTCATCGCCGGGATTTACCAACGTATCCATGTCTTTTTTGTCAATTCCTGAAACTAATTGTTCTTTTTTGCCACAAGCAGAAAGAACGATAAGCAGGGAAAGTGCCGAGATTTTTAGTTTTTTCATATATTATTGTTTTAATGAGCTATTAAATTGGTTAAAAATAGTTTGAAGTGATTAGTCCGTGTTTTTTGAAAAGTGTTACAATTTGAATTGTGAAATGATTACAAAGAAACAGATGATTTTTTTAAGTTACTATTTTTTTGTTGTAAAGTTTTATTCGTGATATAATTTAAGATGATGCAAAAATTGACGACATTAATTATATATCCTGCATTTTTTTTGAAAAATAATTACGAAAATAAAATGTAATACCAATACATTAACACAACAAAACAACGATTGTTTTGTCTTGTTACTTCGTTGGAAAAACTCTATAACTCTTTGTTTTTGTTTGCGTTTGTATAAAAAACAAGGTCTTTTTCCAGATGAGATTAATTTGATTTTATTGTATAGTTATTATATATAGGTGTAAAAATGTTTAAAAAAAACTATTCCCTAACTTTCGATTTGAATTTTATAGTTTTTTATATCATTCAATCTGTCAAAATTTTTTAGATAATCAAAACAATAATTGAACTATGAAATCAATATTTTCATCATTTCTTTTGTTTTCCGCTTTTTTTGTGAATGCACAAGTTGGGATTGGAACTACAAACCCTAACGGTGCTTTGGATATTGTTTCGACAACAGAGGGATTGTTGATTCCCAGAGTGGCATTAACATCAACAACGGTAGTGGCTCCGGTGTTAACAGGGACAGCTTCGGAGTTGGTTTATAACACAGCAACTGCGGGAGATGTAACGCCCGGATTTTATTATTTGAGCACGAATACCGGACCATGGGTTAGAATTGCTACGGGAACAACGTCTAATAATAGTTGGTTAATCACCGGGAATACCGGAATAGTGAACGGAACACATTTTATAGGAACAGCAGCAGCAACCAATGTTGATGTGGCATTTAGACGAAATAATCTGGCGGCAGGAAGAATAGGGACGACAAGTACTTCATTTGGTGTTGGCGCTTTAAATGCCGGAGCGGCAACGAATAGTACTGCTTTTGGAGTTAGTGCTTTAACTGCTAATACTGGAGCAGATAACGTGGCTTTTGGTAATGGTGTTTTATCTGCTAATACTACAGGAATTCAAAATACCGGCGTAGGTAATGCTGCTTTGGCGGTTAATACCGGGAGCGCTTCTACAGCTATTGGTTTTCAAGCATTGAATGCTAATACTTCGGGGAATAATGGTACTGCTGTTGGTTTTCAAGCACTGTCAAGAAATACTACGGCGAGTAATAATACGGGAATTGGTTTTCAGGCCTTGATGACTAACACTATTGGTACATCGAATACCGCATTAGGTTTTCAAGCCTCAAATTTACTGTCAATAGGGAATAGGAATACAGCGGTTGGTTATACGGCTTTGGCGGGAAATGTTACCGGTAATGAAAACACGGCTGTAGGTAATAGTGCTTTGGGTAGAAATACCGGTTCAGGAAATACATCTATCGGACACGAGTCGATGTTTGGTTCAGGAGCGGCGTTTAATAATTCTACAGCAGTTGGCTGGCATGCGTTATTTGGAAATTCAGCTAGTGATAATACAGCGGTAGGCCACAATGCTTTGCAAGGTAATCAAGGCGCTACAGGTAATACCGGTGTTGGTGCCGGAGTTTTAAATAATAATTCGGCAGGAAATAATAATACCGCTATGGGTTTTCAGGCAGGATTTGCTGCTACTGCATCTAATAATACTTTTATGGGTTATACTGCCGGACAATTTTCGGGAGGATCAAATAATACAGCTATAGGTTCTAATACTTTAAGAGCAAATGCAGCTACGGCTAATAACGTAGCTATTGGTTATAACGCACTTACTGTTAGTACTGCCAATAATAATACTGCTGTGGGCTATGGTGCATTGAGCATTGCTACAGGAGGATCAAGTAATGTAGCATTAGGTTATAATGCCGGAAATGCTATAACGACCGGACAAAACAATATAGCAATTGGTAATAATGCTCAGGTTCCTACTGCTACTGCAAACAATCAGGTTCGTATAGGGGATGCTAATATAAATTATGCAGGAGTTCAAGTTGCCTGGACTGTTACTTCAGATAAAAGATGGAAAGATGATATTAAAGAATCCGGTTTAGGATTGGATTTTATTCAAAAGCTTCGTCCGGTATCTTATATCAGAAATAATGATGAAAAAGGTAAAACAGAGTATGGTTTTATCGCTCAGGAAGTTGAAAAGGCATTTATTGATGCCGGAGATTCTAATAATGGTGTTATTTCTAAAGATGAAGCCGGAATGTATGGTGTTCGTTATAATGATTTTATTTCTATTACTGTAAAAGCCATTCAAGAGCAACAGGCAACGATAGAAAAGCTTCAGAAAGAAAATGAGGCATTACTTACTATGAATGCGGCGATTTTGAAACGTTTGGAAGCATTAGAGAAAAAATTATAAATTGAGGTAAATAATAACAAAGAGTTTAGTTGTTTGTAAGAAGACGTTTGTCAACGTTTTGTAGAAAACCGTTAAGTTATGCTTAGCGGTTTTTTTATTTTGTAAAACAGAATGATGTGTTTTTATCGTTTTTATTTGTGCTTTCGTCGATGTTTGTTTTTTGAAAAAACCTTAAAAAACTACGCTTATTTTTCATATTCTCATTTTTTTTTGATTAAAAAAATATGAATATTGCTTTAATCTTGATTTTTCGAAGCTGTAAAAGCTGTAAAAGCCAAAACAGGATGATGAGAAATGATACATCACTAAATGCATTTAATACAACATTAACACAACAATTGATTATTCCATCTAATTTGCATTTACACTAAGTCCTTTTGTTTTTAAGGTTTTATGTTACTATAACGATTGCGATTGTTGAATTTTCAATGGCTTTTATTTTGTAAGTGTAAATTGTATAGTTTTTATATAGTGGCGATAAAACTGATAAATTCTTTGTGTTATTTAGATTTGATTGTCAAATAAAAATAAACCAATTTTTAAACTATAGCGTATGAAAAAAATCTTCTTACTCTTTTTCCTAATGTTTGTCTCATTAGGATTTACACAAAACACGAATTGTGCAGGAACTAGTACAGAAGCCAGTCAGGAAACATTTACCACAGGCTACAACTATAATTTCAGCACATCCGGGACATCGGTTACGGTAGAATTTGAACTACTAGATAACAGGAGCGGTGTTATTGCTTATGCTTGGACTTACAATCCTAATTTTGCAGAAGTTTCTATGTCACTTGTCAGTGGTAAAAAATTTACCAGAACATTTACCGGTCAAACACTTGGTAGTACATTTAGAGTTGCCTGTAAGTTTGCTTTTGCCGGAGGAATGGCAGTTACTAAAATATTTGATTATACAGTAGGTGATTCTTGTAGTGGCGGTGGCGATCTTCCTGCTCCAACGTTAGGAGCTTTTACTGTTCCTGCAAAAGTATTAGGCGATGCTCCATTTACTTTAACTCCACCTTCTTCTAATAGTTCAGGGACTTGGTCATATACAAGTAGTAATACTGCTGTAGCAACTATCAGTGGAAGTACATTAACTGTAGTTGGCCAAGGAACATCAACTATTACTGCTTATCAAGCTGCAACAGGAACTTATAGTGCCGGAAATACGACAGCTACTTTTACTGTAAGTTCTGCCGGAGCACCAACTGTAGCCGCACCAACCCCACCGGCAAGAAATTCTTGGGATGTTATGTCGCTTTATAGTGGAGCTTATACCACTATTCCAGGAGCGGTTTATCAACATGGAAGTGATGTAACTATAGAAGGAAATACGACTCGTTATTTTAGCAATTTTTTATTGTCTCGACTTGCTTTTCCTCCTACCAATTTTTCTGCAATGACACATTTGCATGTGGATATTTATTCTTTAAATTTAAATCCGATTTGGTTTGAATTGGCAGGAGTAAGAGTTACTAAATCTACTCCAATAAACGGATGGGTAAGTTTGGATATTCCTTTATCGGAATTTACAGGTTTAAATTTGTCAAGTGTTAGTTTTTTTGATTTGAATAACCCAACAGGATCTAATCCTCCTCAAAAAGTAGTTTATGCAGATAATATTTATCTTTATAGAGCAGCAACCACTCAACCACCAACTTTAGGAGCGTTCACAGTACCGGCAAAAGTATTTGGAGATCCTGCGTTTACCTTGACAGCTCCAACTTCTAACAGTAATGGGGCTTGGACTTTCACCAGTAGTAATACTTCGGTGGCAACCATTTCAGGAAATACAGTAACTATTGTTGGTGTAGGAAATTCTACTATTACAGCTACTCAAGCTGCTGATGGGGTTTATGGTTCAGGGAGTACAACAGCTCAGTTGGTAGTTTCATCTCCTCCGTTAACTGTTGCGGCACCAACGCCACCTGTAAGAGTTGCAACGGATGTTATATCGGTTTACAGTAATGCCTATACACCTTGTCCGGGAACAAGAAATTATAATCCAAATTGGGGACAAGCAGGAACTGTTACTTATGAAACTATAGGAGCAGATAATCTTTTAAAATATTCAAATTTTAATTATCAAGGTACTATTATCGGAAGTAATGTTAATGCTTCTGAAATGATGTATTTACATGTTGACATTTGGTCTCCTAATGAAACTTCATTGAATTTCTTCCTTGTTTCTACTGCAAATGGGGAACGTTCTGTTGCGTTGACTCCATTAGTTCGAAACTCATGGAATAGTTATGATATTCCTTTAACCAGTTTTACGAATCAATCAGGATTTGCAGCTGGAACATCAAGTATAAAAGAATTTAAATTAGAGGGTTCAGGTGGTAAGACGGTTTATGTGGATAATATGTATTTTTGGAGACCGGATGCGAGCCTTATTGAGCCTACTATTACGGGATTTGCAGATATTGAAAAATTCGTTGGCGATGCTGCTTTTGTTTTGACAGAACCAGAATCGGATAGTGACGGAGCATTTACTTATATTAGTAGTAACCCTGCTGTTGCAACCATTAGCGGAAGTACAGTAACTATAGTAGGAGCCGGAACAGCAACGATTACTGCAACTCAGGCAGAGACATCGACGTATAGTTCAGGGTTTGTGACAGCACAATTAACGGTGTCTATACCGCCTTTATCTATAGCTGCGCCAATGCCTCCTGCAAGAAATGCATGGGATGTTGTTTCTCTTTATAGTGATGCTTATGCTACGCAATCTTCGCCAAACTGGCAAAATGCGTCAACTACTACAGATGAGCAATTAGAGGGAAATAATACTAAGAAAATGAGTAATTTCCAAGTGGAGTTAATCAATTTTTCTTCCACTGATGTTTCACAAATGACTACTTTACATTTGGATATTTATTCGGATGATTGTAATGCTCTAAATGTTTGGTTGAATAACAATGGAGACAGACGTGCTCAAGTTAATTTAACTTTAAACGGATGGAATAGTGTTGATATTCCTTTGTCAACTTATACGGAACAAGGATTAATAATGTCGGGTATTAATCTTCTTAAATTTGAAAGTTTGAATGGCCCGGGAAAAACAGTTTATGTGGATAATATTTATTTCTATAGACCAGCTACATTATTAGTACCGACAATTACCGATTTTACTGTTCCTACAAAAGCTTTTGGAGACGCTCCATTTGTTTTAACGGCTCCAATTTCTGATAGCCCTGCAGCTTTTACTTATACTAGTAGTAATCCTTCAGTTGCCACTATTATTGGAGATACTGTGACTATAACAGGTATTGGTACAACTACCATTACAGCTACCCAAGCAGCAGTTGGAAATTTTGATACAGGCAGTACTTCTGCGGAGTTTCAAGTAACGGTTCCGGCTATTACGCTTAACATGGCTACGTTGAATAATAGTGTATTGGCATCATTTTCTACAGGGGTTTC